>Ga0316204_10006252_pt1 | contig 18482 bp, 15 predicted proteins | sample 6monrhotite_MG_2_FD_205661 | JGI IMG/M metagenome (GOLD analysis project Ga0316204, IMG submission 205661) | Microbial mat bacterial communities from mineral coupon in-situ incubated in ocean water Damariscotta River, Maine, United States -... | ecosystem: Environmental > Aquatic > Marine >... | reverse complement strand
CCCTGTTCGACAACCTGCCCGCCATACATCACCAGCACCCGGTCGGCGATGCCCGCGATCACGCCCAGATCATGCGTGATCCAGACAATCGCCATGCCAAGTTTGCGCCGCAGGTCATGCACCAGTTCCAGGATCTGCGCCTGAATGGTGACATCCAGCGCCGTGGTCGGTTCATCCGCAATCAGCACTTCGGGATCACAGGCCAGCGCGATGGCGATCATCACCCGTTGCCGCATACCGCCGGAAAACTGGTGCGGAAAATCCTTGAGCCGCCGCGCCGCATCGGGAATGCCAACCAGTTCCAACAGGTCAACGGCGCGCTTGCGGGCTTGGGATTTGGTCAGCCCCATATGTTTGCGCAGCGGTTCCATCACCTGAAACCCGACATTGAAAACAGGGTTCAGCGAGGTCATCGGGTCCTGGAAAATGAACCCGATCCGGGCCCCGCGAATGGCGCGCAGTTCTTCATCCGTCGCCCTCAGCAAATCCTTTCCACCGAACATGACATGACCGTTGCGCACCTCGGCGGGGGGCATCGGCAACAGGCCGATCAGCGACATCATGGTCACCGATTTACCCGATCCGCTTTCGCCGACAACGCCCAGCAACTCCCCCGGTTCCAGGTGAAAGCTGACATTGTTGACCGCGTGAACCTCGCCACGGCGGGTTTTGAAAACGGTTTTGAGGTCCTTGACATCAAGGACGGAGGGCTTTGCCCCATCGAGCATCTCAGGACGCCTCGCCGGTTGGAAATGCCACGCCTCTGATGGGCGAATGCTGTAATGCCGGTAACGGTAACAGGAATTCCGCATCCCGCAAGCCGTTTGAAATCCAGGTGACGCTGCGTCCGATTTCTTGCGCAATAAGAAGGGCTTGGCATCGGGCGGGCTTGACGGGCCGCAGGCGCGGGCGCAGGTTTGCCGCATTGATCAAGGAGCCATCCCCAATGCCATCCGCCATGACATCGCGCCAGATTCTTGAAAAGCTGGTGTCTTTTCCGACCGTTAGCACCGAAAGCAATCTGGATCTGGTGGATTGGGTCGAGGGCTATCTGACCGATCTGGGGGCCAGTTGTCATCGCGATTATTCGCAGGACGGGCGGAAGGCGAGCCTCTTTGCCCATATCGGCCCCGAGGTCGAAGGCGGCGTCATTTTGTCGGGCCATACCGACGTTGTGCCGGTCGAGGGGCAAAACTGGAGCACCGATCCCTTCAGCGTCGTGGAAAAGGACGGCAAGCTTTTCGGTCGCGGCACTTGCGACATGAAGGGGTTCGACGCGCTGGCCCTGTCGCTGGCCGCCCGTGCCGCCCGCGCCAACCTGACCCGGCCCTTGCAGATCTGCCTCAGCCGGGATGAGGAAATCGGCTGTGTCGGGGCCCCTCCGATGATCCGCGCCATGCAGGACAAACTGCCCAAGGCGGCGCTGGCGATCATTGGTGAGCCGTCGATGATGCAGGCCGTGACCGGCCATAAGGGCGGCATCGGGTTCAACACGCATCTGCGCGGCTTCGAGGTGCATTCCTCGCTGATCGACCGGGGCGTGTCGGCGGTGATGGAGGCGGCGCGGCTGATCGACTGGGCCAACCGGATCAATGCCGAGAACCGCGACCGTGGCGGCACCGGGGCCGATGCGCTTTTCGATCCGCCCTATACCACGCTGCATGTCGGCACGATCGAGGGCGGCACGGCGCATAACATCACTGCCAAGGATTGCCATTTCCTGCTCTCGTTTCGTTGCGTGCCGGGCGAGGATGCCGATGAATGGGGTCAGCGCTATGTCGATGAGGTGCGCAAGCTGGAGGCGCAAATGCAGGCGGTGGAACCTTCCTGCTTCATCGCGCTTTCGCCAAGCTGGAGCGTTCCCGGATTGCGGCCCGAGGAAGAGGGTGCCGCCGAGACGCTGGTGCGCCGCCTGACCGGGGATAATGCGACCCATGTCGTCAGCTATGGCACCGAGGCCGGGCAGTTTCAGGCCGAAGGTTATTCCGCCGTGGTTTGCGGGCCCGGCAATATCGCGCAGGCGCATCAGCCCGATGAATATATCGAGATCTCGCAGTTTGAGGCCGGTGAGGCCTTTATGGACCGTTTGCTGGGCACGCTGACCGCATGAGCGCCTTTCCGATTGGTCTGCACAGGCCTGTTGAGCACCCCGGCCCGCTGCCCGAGCGCGCCGATGTGGTGATCATCGGGGCCGGGATCATCGGCGTGATGACCGCCTGGTATCTGGCCGAAAAGGGCTTGCGCGCGGTGGTGGTCGAAAAGGGCCGGGTGGCGGGTGAACAAAGCAGCCGCAACTGGGGCTGGATCCGCCAGATGGGGCGCGACCCCGCCGAATTGCCGATCATGATCGAGGCCAACCGGATGTGGCCTGACCTGCAGGCCGAAACCGGCGAGGATTTGGGCCTTGTGCAATGCGGGCTGACCTATCTGGCGCAGGGTCAGGCTGCGATGGAGCGGTTTCAACGCTGGCTGGATGCCGTGGCAGGATCCGGCGTCGACAGCCGTCTGCTGACGGCCGATGAACTGCGCGACCTGATGCCCGGGTGCGACATGCCGGTCGTGGGCGGATTGCACACCCCGTCAGACATGCGCGCCGAGCCCTGGATTGCGGTGCCTGGGCTGGCACGGGCTGCTATGCGCAAAGGCGCGGTGATCGTGGAAAACTGCGCCGCGCGTGTTTTGGATGTGCAGGCGGGCCGGGTCGCGGGCCTTTGGACGGAAGCGGGGCGTATCGCAGCGCCCGAGGTTCTGGTGGCGGGCGGGGCGTGGTCGTCGCTGTTCCTGCGCCGTCACGGCATCACCTTGCCGCAGCTTTCGGTGCGATCCTCGGCCATGGCCACCGATGCGCTGCCCGAGGTCTATGCGGGCGGGGCTGCAGACGATGACCTTGCGTTTCGCAGGCGGCGGGATGGCGGCTATACCCTTGCCCCGTCCGAGTCGCATGAGTTTTGGGTCGGTCCCGATGCCTTTCGCCACTTTCGCGCCTACCTGCCGCAATTGCGCATGGCCCCGTTCGGGCGGCGTTACCGGGCCATGGTCCCACGGGGCTACCCTGATGCCTGGGGCACCAGGCGGGGCTGGAGTGCCGACGAGGAAACCCCGTTTGAACGTATGCGCGTGCTGGACCCTGCGCCCAACATGAGCGGGTTACGCGAGGCCGCGCGCCGGTTTTCGCGCGCCTTTCCCGGCCTCGGCCCGGTCGCCCCGCGTGCTGCCTGGGCCGGCATGATCGACGTGCTGCCCGATGAGGTTCCCGTGGCGGATCGCGCGCCCTTGCCCGGCCTCAGCATTTGTACCGGCACGAGTGGCCATGGCTTTGGCATCGGCCCCGGTTTTGGCCGCATCATGGCCGACCTGATCACCGGAACGGACCCCGGCCATGACCTTGCCCGGTTCCGCCTGTCGCGGTTTTCCGACGGCACGCCTCTGCAAATCGGGCCGCATGCCTGACCCCTCTTGTCGCGCGTGCCGGGATCGGTCAGGGTCGGCGCAATCCCGCAATTTTTCGAAAGGCCCCGCCATGCCCGTCAAGAACCGCTTTGCCGAATTGCTGCCCGAGATCACCGAATGGCGCCGCGACATCCATGAGAACCCGGAGATCCTGTTCGACACGCACCGCACCTCGGCGCTGGTAGCGGAAAAGCTGAAGGCGTTCGGCTGCGATGAGATCGTGACCGGCCTGGGGCGCACCGGGGTTGTGGGGCTGATCAAGGGCAAATCGGACAGCGCGGGCAAAGTGATCGGGCTGCGCGCCGATATGGACGCCTTGCCCATTCACGAGGCGACGGGGCTGGATTATGCCTCCAAGACACCCGGTGCGATGCATGCCTGCGGCCATGACGGCCACACTGCCATGCTGCTGGGGGCCGCGAAATACCTGGCCGAGACGCGCAATTTCGACGGCACTGTCGCTGTGATCTTTCAGCCCGCCGAAGAAGGCGGCGGCGGCGGCAAGGAAATGTGCGATGACGGCATCATGGACCGTTTCGGCATTCAGGAGGTCTATGGCATGCATAACTGGCCGGGCCAGCCGGTTGGTAGTTTTGCGATCCGGCCGGGGTCGTTCTTTGCGGCTGCCGATCAGTTCGACATCCATGTAACGGGCAAAGGCGGCCATGCCGCCAAACCGCAGGAAACCGTGGATACAACCGTGGTGGCCAGCCAGATCGTGATCGCGCTGCAAACCATTGCCAGCCGCAACGCGGACCCTGTTCATCAGGTCGTGGTTTCGGTCACCAGTTTCGAGACCGGATCGACGGCGCATAACGTGATCCCCGAAACCGTGCATCTGAAAGGCACCGTGCGCACGCTCGATGGCGCGGTGCAGGATCTGGCCGAGGAGCGCCTGAAAACCATCGTCGATCTGACGGCACGGGCCTATGGGGCCACCGCCGAGATCGATTACCGGCGCGGCTATCCGGTGATGGTCAATTCCGACGAGCAGACCGAATTTGCCGCCGAGGTCGCCAGCGCCGTGTCGGGGTCCTGCGACGAGGCCCCGCTGGTGATGGGCGGCGAGGATTTCGCCTACATGCTGGAGGAGCGTCCCGGAGCCTATATTCTGGTCGGCAACGGCGATACGGCAATGGTCCACCACCCGCTTTACAATTTCAACGATGAGGCGATCCCGGCTGGATGTTCGTGGTGGGCCGAGATCGTGGAGCGCCGGATGCCGGCGGCATAAGGCATTGATATAACTAACAAGTAAAATGGAGTTTCGAATTATGATGTGGGTATTTAGGGTATGGGTGGCCGCGTGGATTGTTGTTTGGTCACCTCTTGATGCGCAGGCACAAAATGTCGGGGATCAGTTCCAGGTTCCGGTTTCGGACACGTTTATCGAAGGAGAGATCGGTGCCAGCGGCGAATTCCGCCGCATTTATGGCTTCTTGTGGGATGCCATTGGAGTCAACGGTCGTATTGCCGTTTGCGGCGTAGGGTATTTTCGAGAGCCCCGCGCACGCGCGGTTGTCAATCAGTTGTTGGGTAACGCAACGATCTCTCTGAACGAAGAGGTGATACACACAAGCATACGATTTTTCAGCCGGGCCATGACGGACCGCAGATTGACGACAACGCCTGCGAATTGTGTGTTGACCGCAGCCGAGATTCCGCAGGGGCGTGTTGAAATCACATTGAACATTGATGGCGGTAGTTTTAGAAACTGAACCGCAAGGAACAGACAGCGCCGTTCCTGTTAAAATCCGGGAACGGCGCGTTTCAGCCGCCTGTATGGCTCATATGGCGCGACATCCGGCCATCGGCTCCTTGCCGGGAATAGTCGAAATCATGGCCCTTCGGTTTGTGCGAAATCGCTGAACGGATCGCCTCTTCCAGCAGATCGTCCTTTGCGGAGGTCCGTAGGGGCGCACGCAGGTCGGCCATGTCCTCTTGCCCCAGGCACATGTAGAGCTCGCCGGTGCATGTCATCCGCACCCGGTTGCAGCTTTCGCAGAAATTATGTGTCAGCGGAGTGATGAAGCCGATCTTTTGCCCGGTCTCTTCCAGCCGCACATAGCGTGCAGGGCCGCCGCTGCGTTCATCCAGATCGGTCAGTGTAAAACGTTCGGCCAGCCGCGCGCGCAGGTCTTTCAGGTCCCAATACTGGTCCAGCCGATCCTCGTTGCCCAGATCGCCCATCGGCATGACCTCGATAAAGGTCAGGTCCATGTCGCGGCTGGCGCACCAGTCCTGCAGGGTGAAAAGCTCGTCCTCGTTGAAGCCTTTCAGCGCCACCGCGTTGATCTTGACCCGCAGACCCGCTTTTTGCGCGGCATCGATACCGTTCAGAACCTGGGGCAGGCGGCCCCACCGGGTGATATCTGCGAATTTCGCCTCATCCAGCGTATCGAGCGAGACATTGACCCGGCGCACACCGGCGGCAACCAGATCGTCGGAGAACCGTGCCAGCTGGCTGCCATTGGTGGTCAGCGTCAGCTCATCCAGCGCCCCGCTGTCCAGATGCCGTGACATGCCCCGGAAAAACGTCATGATGCCCTTGCGTACCAGCGGTTCACCACCGGTGATGCGGAGTTTCCTGACGCCCAAACGGATAAAGGCGGAGCACATGCGGTCCAGCTCTTCCAGCGACAAAAGGTCCTTTTTGGGCAGGAACGTCATGTTTTCCGACATGCAGTAGACACAGCGGAAATCACAACGGTCGGTGACCGAGACGCGCAAATAGGTGATCGCGCGGGCAAAGGGATCAATCAGGGGAGCGGGCGTTTCCATGGCGGGAACCTAGCGATACCCCGCGTGCACAGCAAGCATTGATGCCCGGTGCGATGTCGCCTAGATAAAGGCCATGACTCGAATTTTCCGCATCGCACTCATCCTTGGGCTGACGGCCCTGCTTGCCGGCTGTGCAATCGGCCGGCCTGAGCCCTTGACGCTGTTTACCACGACGGGCGAGCCACTTGTGGATGTTGAGGCCCCGCCTGGGGAACCGGTGCAGGATGCATCCGCCACGGATGATGCGGCAATTGCGGCCGGGACGGTCACGGCAGCCGAGGATGGTGCCACCCCGCATGGGGCCCCTGATGTCTATGGCATAACCGTGGCGGCCCTTGGCGACGCGACGGAACCGGGGATGTGGATCGAAACGCCCTTTGCCCAGATCGAGATGCCGGGGCGGGTCATTTCGGAGAGCGGGCGCGTGGTTGAGTTGACCCTGCGCCCCTCGGGAGGGGCGCTTGGGTCGGGCAGCCGGATCAGCCTTGCGGCGATGCAGGCGCTTGGGTTGGGCTTGAGCGATCTGGCGACATTGACGGTCACGTCCGAGCAATAGGGCATGGACCGTCGCCTGTTTCCCGCGCCGCAAGACTGGCAGGCGATGCGGGAAGGGTTTTCCTGGAAGATTCCCGACACCATGAATATCGCGCGGCTGTGCTGTGACGATTGGGCCGACGCGGCCCCCGATCAGGTGGCGATCATCCATCTTGAGGCCGATGGCAGGCGGCAGTTCTGGACCTATGCGCAGCTGAAACGCGCCTCGGATGGGTTGGCGGTGGCGCTGGCGGCGCGTGGCGTGGGGCGGGGTGACCGGGTGGCGATCCTTTTGGCGCAACACCCTTACGTCCTGGTCAGCCATTTCGCAGCGATGAAGCTGGGCGCGGTGGCGCTGCCCTTGTTCACCCTTTTTGGCGAGGATGCTTTGCGGTACCGGCTGTCTGACAGCGGGGCGTCTGCCGTGGTGACCGATCCCGGCAATCTGGACCGGGTCATGGCGATGCAGCCGGATCTGCCAGCGCTTGATCTGGTGATCTCGACCGGCCCGGCGCGCGCGCCTGTCCTGATGCTGCCCGATCTTGTTGAGACACCTGCGCGCGGGTTTCGCCCGGTCGCAACGCGGGCCGAAGACCCGGCGATGATGATCTATACGTCTGGCACCACCGGTGACCCGAAAGGCGTGCTGCATGCGCATCGGTTTTTGATCGGGCACCTGCCTTGCATGGAGTTGAGCCAGGGTCTGTTTCCCAAGCCGGGCGATATCGGCTGGACCCCCGCGGACTGGGCCTGGATCGGCGGGCTGATGGATATGGCGATGCCCTGCCTCTATTACGGCGTGCCGCTGGTCAGCCACCGGTTTGCAAAGTTCGACCCGGAGGCGGCGCTTGGCCTGATGGCACGCGAAGGGGTCAGCAATGCCTTCATTCCGCCGACAGCCCTGCGCCTTATGCGTGCGGCGGCGCAACCCGAAGGCTTGCGGTTGCGCGCGGTTAGCTCCGGTGGCGAGCCACTGGGCGCGGATTTGCTGGATTGGGGCCGGGACATGCTGGGGGCCGCGATCAACGAGCTTTACGGCCAGACCGAAGCCAATCTGGTGGTTGCGTCTTGTTCGGTCGGCATGGACCGGGTGCCGGGGGCGATGGGGTTGCCGGTGCCGGGCCACGAGGTGCGGCTTCTGGATGGATCTGGGCGCGAGGTCGGGGAGGGCGAAGTCGGTGAGGTTTCTTTGAAGATGCCCGATCCGGTGGCCTTCCTGCGCTATTGGAACAAGCCGGAGGCCACGGCGCAAAAGGTGGTGGATGGATGGCTGCGGACCGGCGATCTGGCACTGCGGCGCGGCGATGGGCAGTTGGTGTTTCATGCCCGCGACGATGATGTGATTACTTCATCGGGGTATCGCATTGGCCCGGCTGAGATCGAGGCGGCGCTGTTGTGTCACCCGGATGTTGTGATGGCGGCGGTGGTTGGCGAACCCGACCCGTTGCGCACCGAGATCGTGGTGGCGCATGTCGTGCTGCGCGGGGGCACCGAATGGGCGGGGATGGAATGCGCGTTGCAGGATCTGGTGCGCGACCGGGTGTCGGCGCATCTGGTGCCGCGCCGGGTTGTGCGGGCGGAAAGCCTGCCGGTGACCGCGACGGGTAAAGTGATGCGGCGGGCCCTGCGCGACGGATGAGGCGTGGTTTCGCCGCGCTTTTTGCGCGCCGACCGGGCGCGCGCCGCCTCAGGCCCCCTGTCGGGAGCCCTCGCCGGCCCGCATTGCCATGGAATGGTCGCGTCGGCGGTTGGCCATATTTGGCGTGAGGTTTGCCGCAGCGCACGGGGGGCCAGCCCCCCGAAACCCCACGGAGTATTTTCACAAAGAAGATGAACGGTCGGACTTTTCGCGGCTTGGGTCGTTGGTTTGGACGGGCGTCAGGTCAGGGTTTTTCGGATGCGGCGAGTGAGGAGCCAGACGGCGGCAATCACCGGCAGCACCAGAAATGCCGTGAGAAACGGTTTTTCGATGCCCACCTGACCCGCGACCGGTGCCAGGAGGTAGCTGAGCAGATTGACCGCGTAATAGCTGATGGCGACGACGGACAGGCCTTCGACGGTTTCCTGTAGCCGGAGTTGCAGGGCGGCGCGTTTGTCCATCCGGGCCAGCAGGTCCTGGTTCTGGGCCGAGCGATCGACCTCGACCTTGGTGCGCAGAAGATCGCCGGCGCGCCCGGCACGGTCGGTCAGCGACCTGAGCTGGCGTTCGGTGCTCTTGACGGTGCGCATCGCCGGGTCGAACCGCCGCATCATGAACTCGCCAAAGGTCTGGGCACCGAGAAACCGCCCCTCGCGCAGCACCGCGACGCGGCTGTTGACGATGGCCTCATAGGCCCCGGTGGCCCCGAAACGGAAGGCGGCGCGCGACATCAGGGTTTCCAGCTCGGTGGCCAGGGTCAGCAGCTGTCCGAGCGCCGTTTCGGCGGCACCGGTGCCACCTGCCATCTCGTCGAGCAAATCGGCAAGGCCGTCATCGATTGTGGCCATGCGGGTATTCAACGCCCGCGCCCGCGGCAGACCCAGCATCGCCATCGCCTTGTAGGTCTCGATCTCGCACAGGCGTTGCAGGATGCGCCCGATCCGGGCCGGGCCGGTATCGGGACCGGCGAAGATGGCAAAGCGCATATGGCCGCCCATGTCGATGCGGAAATCGCTGGCGACGACGGCGCTGTTGTCCAGCACCGTGCTGGCGGCGAGGCTTTCGGCCACGAACCAGCCTTTGAAGAGGCGCGAAATGTCGGCGTCAGAGGTGGGGCGCTCTGCAATGTGGATCTGGGCCGAGGTGATGCGCGCGCCGGGGGCCGCGGTCAGCCAGTCCTGCGGGAAAACCTCCCAGATTTCCGGGTCGAAGGCGCGTTCGGCGAGCCCCTCGGCAAAGATCGTGTAGGTCACGAACTCGGTATGCTGTTCCCATTTCAGGTGATGGCGCCCGATTTGGCCGGAAAAATGCGTCGCCTGCGGTTGCGGATGCGGTGTGCCATGCCGGTCGAGCAGAGCCAGAAGGTGCTGCCGGTCGGCATCGCGATCGCTGGTGGGGCCCTCCTGTGGACGCTTGATCGCCAGCAGGATGGCCTGGGCATTCACGCCAAGCGTGGGAAAGGGCCGGGCGTGCAATTCATTGGCCAGATCGTAGCGCAGCGGGTGGTCGGGTATCGGGGGCATGGTCGTTCCTTGCGGCATGGTCAGGCCCGGATAACGCATCGCGCCAATCAATCAAGAAAAAATTCAGCAATTTGAAATTGTTAAGGGTGTGCAATTGCATGCCGAACCGGGTTGGTTATTGGCGATAAAGGGAAATTTCAGGATGGCGGCCGGTTGTGGCCGTTTTGCTGCGGTGTTGTCTGCGTCACCGGCTGAGTTGTAGGCCGCGAAAACCCCGTGTAAGACATCGCGCAACCCGCGCGTGCGGACCAGATGAAGGGGAACATCGTGAAGATAGGTGCACCGAAGGAAGTGGAAGCTGGCGAGAACCGGGTTGCAATGACGCCCGACAGCGCCACACAGCTGCAAAAGCTGGGCTATGACTGTGTGATCGAGACCGGCGCGGGCGCGGCTGCGGGCTTTGCCGATGCCGATTACGAGGCGGCGGGTGTCGCGGTGGTCAAGACCGCTGCCGCGCTGTGGAAAGCGGCCGATATCATCGCCAAGGTGCGTCAGCCCAATGCCACCGAGTTGAAGCGTCTGAGCGACGACAAGACGCTGATTTCCTTCTTTAATCCTGCCGGGAACGAGGCCGGAATGGAAGCGGCCAAGGCCAAGGGTGCCAATGTCATTGCCATGGAAATGGTGCCGCGCATCAGCCGGGCGCAAAAGATGGATGCGCTGAGCTCGATGGCCAATATCGCGGGCTACCGCGCGGTGATTGAGGCAGGCAACAATTATGGCCGCTTCTTTACCGGTCAGATCACCGCCGCGGGCAAAGTGCCCCCCGCCAAGGTTCTGGTGGTGGGCGCGGGCGTGGCGGGGCTTGCCGCGATCGGCACTTCGACCAGCCTCGGGGCCATCACATATGCCTTTGACGTGCGCCCCGAAGTGGCTGAACAGGTCGAATCGATGGGGGCCGAGTTCGTCTATCTCGATTTCGAGGAGGCGGCGCAGGACGGCGCGGCTTCGGGCGGCTACGCCTCGGTTTCCAGCCCCGAGTTCCGCGAGGCGCAGCTGGCCAAGTTCCGTGAGCTTGCGCCCGAGATGGATATCGTCATCACCACGGCGCTCATTCCCAACCGCGAAGCGCCCGAGCTTTGGACCGAGGATATGGTCGCGGCGATGAAGCCGGGATCGGTGATCGTCGATCTGGCGGCCGAGAAGGGCGGCAATTGCAAGCTGACCGTGGCCGATGAGAAGATCGTGACCGAGAATGGCGTGACCATCATCGGCTATACCGATTTCCCCAGCCGGATGGCCAGCCAGGCCTCGACGCTCTATTCCACCAATATCCGCCACATGTTGACCGATCTGACGCCGGAAAAGGATGGTCAGATCAATCACGACATGGAAGATGACGTGATCCGTGGTGCGACCGTGACTTATCAGGGTGAGATCACATTCCCGCCGCCGCCGCCAAAGATCCAGGCCATCGCCGCCCGCCCGCAGGCCGCAAAGCCGCGCGAATTGACGGTCGAGGAAAAACGTGCCGGTGAAGTGGCAGCGTTTCGCACCCAGACCCGCAACCAGGTCGGGATGCTGGGGGTGGGAACCGCGCTGATCTTGCTGGTGGGGGCCGTTGCCCCGGCAAGCTTCATGAGCCATTTCATCGTTTTCGTGCTGGCCGTCTTTGTCGGTTTCCAGGTGATCTGGGGCGTGGCGCACAGCCTGCACACGCCATTGATGGCGGTGACCAACGCCATTTCCGGCATCATCATCCTGGGCGCGTTGTTGCAGATCGGAACCGGCCAGTGGCTGGTTGTGACGCTGGCGACCGTCTCGGTCCTTATTGCCTCGATCAATATTGTCGGTGGCTTCCTCGTGACACGGCGCATGCTCGCCATGTTCCAGAAATCCTGAGCCGGAGGGTATAGCTCATGTCGATCGGTCTCGTTTCGGCGGCCTATATCTCGGCCGCAATTCTTTTCATTCTCTCGCTTGGCGGGCTGTCGGGCCAGGAAAGCGCCAAACGCGCGGTCTGGTATGGCATCGTGGGCATGGGTCTGGCGGTGCTGGCCACCGTGTTTGGCCCCGGCATCGCCAACTGGTTCCTGATCCTTGTCAGTGTCGCGGTGGGCTCGCTCATCGGCGTCTATGTCGCGGGCCGGGTGCAGATGACGGAAATGCCGCAACTGGTGGCGGCGCTGCACAGCTTTGTCGGTCTGGCGGCCGTGTTCATCGGGTTCAACGCCGAACTGGTGATGAACATGATCGTCAACCTGAACGCGGAAGGAAATACCGAGGCGCTGGAGGCGCTGACAGGCTTTGCCGGAACCGTGGCGGAGAAAACCTCGGTGGAACTGGCCATTCTCAAGGTTGAGGTGTTCCTGGGCGTCTTTATCGGCGCGGTGACCTTTACCGGGTCGATCGTCGCGTTCGGCAAGCTGGCGGGCAAGGTCACGTCCAAGGCCGAAAAACTGCCCGGCGGTCACATGCTGAATGCGGGTGCTGCGGCTTTGTCGTTGATCCTGCTGATCGTCTACATGAGCACCGGCGGCGGGTGGGCCCTGGTCGCGATGTCGCTTCTGGCGTTTTTCATCGGCTATCACCTGATCATGGGCATCGGCGGGGCGGATATGCCGGTGGTTGTCTCGATGCTGAACTCCTATTCCGGGTGGGCCGCCGCCGCGATCGGGTTCTCGCTCGGCAATGACCTCTTGATCGTGACCGGCGCGCTGGTCGGCTCCTCGGGTGCGATCCTGAGCTACATCATGTGCAAGGCGATGAACCGCAGCTTTGTCAGCGTCATCCTGGGCGGGTTCGGCAACACCACGGGGCCCGCGCAGGAGATCGACGGCGAACAGATCGCCATCGACGCCGATGGCGTGGCCACCGCGTTGAACGAGGCCGACAGCATCATCATCATTCCGGGCTATGGCATGGCGGTGGCGCAGGCGCAGCAATCGGTCAGCGAGTTGACCCGCAAATTGCGGGCGCAGGGCAAGACTGTGCGTTTCGCCATCCACCCCGTCGCGGGGCGTCTGCCGGGGCATATGAACGTGCTTCTGGCCGAGGCCAAAGTGCCCTATGACATCGTGATGGAAATGGATGAGATCAACGCCGATTTCCCGTCCACCGATGTGGCCATCGTGATCGGGTCGAACGACATCGTGAACCCGGCCGCGCAGGAGGATCCGAACAGCCCCATTGCCGGTATGCCGGTGCTGGAATGCTGGAAGGCCAAGCAGGTTTTCGTGTCGAAACGCGGCCAGGGTACCGGCTATTCCGGTATCGAAAACCCGCTCTTCTACAAGGAAAACACCCGCATGTTCTATGGCGACGCCAAAGCGTCGCTCGATAGCCTGCTGCCCAAGATCGACTGATCCGGCGCGGCACGAACAGCAAAACCCCGGCCATCGTGCCGGGGTTTTTCATTTTTCGGATCGCGGACACCGCTTTTCAAGCGCGGATTTCCGTGGCAGGGTTCGCCTTTGATCAAACCAGAGCCATCGCTTCATGCCGATCATTCCCGCCAGTGTTGGCGGCTTGCCCGCGGCCCTGGATGGTCCGGCACGGCATGGTTCTGATCGTAACCAGGATCCGACCTTGAACACCCCCGCCCATCTCTTGCTCGGCACCGCGGCCTTTGGCAATCCGGCGCGCCGCTATACCACCGCTGCCGCGCTGATCGGATCGCTGGCCCCCGATATCAGCCTCTATCTGTTGGTGGGCATCGCCCTCTTCATCCAGCAGATTTCGCCGCAAGTGGTGTTCGGTGAGCTTTATTTCTCGGATGAATGGCAGCAGATCTTCGCGGTCGATAATTCGTTTCTGATCTGGGGGGCGGTGCTGGCCCTGGGCCTGTGGTGGCGTCGTCACTGGTTGATCGCGTTCTGCGCGGCGGGGCTATTGCATCTGGCGACCGATTTCGCGCTGCATAACGAGGACGCCCGGATGCAGTTCTGGCCGCTCACCGACTGGATGTTCCGCAGCCCGTTTTCCTACTGGGACCGGCGGTTTGGTGCGGCCTGGATCGGGCCGCTGGAGGTGGTGGTTTCGGGCCTGATGCTGGTGATCTTGTGGCGGCGTTATCCCGGTTGGTGGCTGCGCATCCTCTTTCTCGGATTGATGGCGCTTGAGCTTGGCGGATCGGTGCCGGTCGAGATGGCGCTGCACTGAAGCACTTCTCGGAATACCGGAAGCACGGGTGAATCACTTAACGCGTTGAAATCTTTGATTTCAGGCAGCGTAAAGTGATGCAGGTTTTTCCGAAAGTGCAATAGGGGCGCACCCGTCGCTTTTAGGGGGGAGGCACCGGGGCAGGCACGCGTTCACCGCAGCAGCGGGTTCCGCTTTGCAGGAATTCCTTCCCCTTGCCTGAGGTCTTGTGTTTGCCTGCCCAAAAAAATGCCTATATCCTGCAGCAGAGCAGTACGAGAGATGTCGCAAAAAGATAAATGTGACCATGGACACGACCCGATCAGATCAATCACCGATGCGCCTGGGCGATGCGGAAAAACGCGAACCGCGCACGCAATTCGCGGCGTTGCCGTTTCGGCGCAAGAAAGATGGCTTGCAGATCCTTTTGATCACCAGCCGGGTCACGGGGCGCTGGATCCTGCCCAAGGGATGGCCGATAGACGCGATGACGCCCGCCGCATCCGCCGCGCAGGAAGCCTGGGAAGAGGCCGGTATTCGCGGCATCGCCAGCGAAGCCTGCCTTGGGTTTTATTCCTACAGCAAGACGATGGCGGGCGGCGGGCTGCTGCCTTGCATTGCCGCCGTTTTCCCGCTGGAGGTGCGCAAGCTGGAAGATGACTATCCCGAAGCGGGCCTGCGCAAGCGCAAGTGGTTTACCCCCGCCAAGGCCGCATCGCGCATCAGTGAACCCGATCTCAAGAAAATCCTGCGAAACTTTGATCCGGCGCGGGTGATGTGACAGCCCGCGCGCGTGAAACCCTTGCTTCTGAGCCACCAGGTATTACTGTGCCGCGACCATGATCCGATACACACTAAAATGCGCCGATGGGCACAGCTTTGACAGCTGGTTCAAATCCGCCGAAGCCTTTGAGGCTTTGGTCGCACGCGATTTGCTCAGCTGTTCTGTCTGCGGCAACGATGCGGTGCAAAAGGCCATGATGGCCCCGCAAGTGACCAAGAAACCAGCCGATCCAAGCCCCGATGCGCGGGTGTCGTTGTCTGGCCCGGTGACCCAGATGGAAGCGGCACTTAGCGCCTTTCGCAAACATCTGGATGATAATTCGAACTATGTCGGGGCAAATTTCGCCAAGGAAGCGCGCAGCATCCATCTGGGCGAAGCCCCCGAGCGTCTGATCCATGGTGAGGCCAATCCCGAAGAAGCGGAGGCTTTGATCGAGGACGGCATTCCAGTGGCCCCGTTGCCGGTGCTGCCCAAGAACAGGAGCAACTAGGCCATGCGGTGCATCATAACCGGCGCGTCGCGTGGCATCGGGCAGGAGCTTGCCCGCCAACTGGACGCGCGCGGCGACCGCGTGACCGCCACCACGACCGGACCTGCCCCTGCGGGTGAGGATGTGGCGTGGGATCAGCTGGACGTGACCGATGCCGCCGCTACCCGCGCCTTTGCTGCGCGCCACATCGAACCGTTGGACTTGCTGGTGTGCAATGCCGGCGTCTATCTGGACAAGCTGCAAGATCTGGAAACCGGGTTTGACGCCGGGATGTGGGCCCAGACCCTGGCCGTCAATGTGACCGGCGTTTTCCTGACGGTGCAGGCGCTGTTGCCGCAATTGCGCGCCGCACCGGCAGCGCGGATTGCCGTGATCGGCAGCCAGATGGGCAGTTCCACCAATGCGCCGGGCGGGTCGTTCATCTATCGCGCGTCCAAGGCGGCGGCGCTTAATCTGGGGCGCAATCTGGCGGCTGAGCTAAAGCCCGAGGATATTTCCGTTGGCATTTATCACCCCGGTTGGGTGCAGACCGATATGGGCGGCAAGGCCGCCGATCTGCTGCCTGCCACCTCGGCCGCGGGGCTGATTGAACGATTTGATGCCTTGTCGCCCGCAACGACAGGCTGTTTCGAGACCTGGGACGGGCGTGCTTTGCCTTATTGAGCGGCGACATCGACCGTTTCGGCATCGACGAAGGCCTTCAGCTCGGCATCCTGCATCTGCATCTCGATGGTGCGCAGGGTGTGATCGACGGTGGCCCGGTGCAGCGCCGCCAGATCGCCATCCTCTAGCAGCCGCGCAATCTCACCCTCCAGGTCGCCGGACCTGATCGAGCTATCCTCCAGCGCATTCAGGTCGAACTTGTCCCAATAGCCCAGATCGATGCGCGATGTATCCTTTGAATTGGCGGTGCCGCGCAGCTTTTTCAGCAGAAACTCCTCGCGCGATTTGATCGCGTAATGGTTCATCTGGGCAAATTCATAGGACACGATCCCCGAATTCGACCGCCAGCCCGACCGCATGTATTTCTCGCCCATGCGCACGCCGCTGGCATTCACCCAATGCACCTGGTCGGGAAAGGTCATGCGCTTTTTCTCGAATTTCGGGCGGTGCACGCCCATATAGTCAAAGCTGGCCGGTCGGAAGAGGGTCTTGAACCCCCAGACCAGCCCGTTTTCCGGCTCGACGATATTGCAGGCGCGGGTGAACCGCTTGGTCACCGGTTCGGGGGCCATGTGTTTTTGTCCCGCAGATCCGAAGAAGCGCCAGTTGACGGATATGGCCTCGGTTTCGGGCGGGCAGGCCGCGATCAACGCATCGACCGTGCCGTCGCCGACATGCACGTTCAGAAACTCATCGGCATCGGCGATCAGAACCCAACTGGCTTCCTGCACAGTGGGCGTCTGGTTGGCCCGGCTATAGGCGCGGCGTTGCGGGTCCATGCGCCCGCTGATCGGGTTGTCGTAATGCTCGACCACGCCCATCGCATCCAGCCGGTTCAGCAAAAGGTTGGTGCCATCGGTGCAATCGTTGGAAAACAGCACGAAATCGTCAAAACCCAGATTGCGGTAATGGGCGATCCACTCCAGCAGATAGGGCCCTTCATTCTTCATCGTGGTCACCACAACCTTGCGGCCATTGCCGGCAAAGGGCGGCTTCAGCCGGGGCCGCATCGGCAGCGCGTCCTCGATTGAGGGCACCGGAATGCCGTGTTCATCCAACGCCTGGCCGGTCTTTTTCGCCTTTTCGATCAGCGACAGGATCTTGTCGCGGCTCTCGGTCGACAGCTCCTCTGCCGAGAGCCGTTTGGGCTGTGGCTCTGCCTTTTGTTCGGGCTCTGGTTCCGTCGCTTGGCCGCCCTCCTCCAGCGCCACACCGGTGATCTTGGCCAATTCCTCGGCATCAGTCGCATCCTGACGTTTTTCCGCGTTGCGGATACCGGTCGAGCGGGCAATCATCTTGGCGATCTGTTTGTCCGGCACGCCGTCGGCCTGCATCTTGCGGATCAGTTCCTGGGTTTCCTTGGGCAGGTGTTGGGTGAACAGGACCTCATCGAGCTGATCGATCCGCTTCTGCCCGGCCTCGCGCAGCGACGTGACCCATTCGTCATATTCCCCGGTGGCGCGCAGCCGGTCGACATTGGCCTGATGATAGGTCAGCGCCCGGTCGTGCAATACGGCCAGTTTCTCGTCGGCCAGCATTTTTTCCATCTCGGCCCTGACCCGGGGCGCGTGGCGCGCGGCCCCGGTATGTTCCACCTCGTTGCGGTCGAAGATCGAGAAATAGGAGGCGTTATACTTATCCTCCTTGTTGTTCACATTGCCCCGCATCCGGCGCAGCAGATAGGCCTCGTAGCTTTTTACGGCATAGTGGTTCATCTCGACATATTCATAGCTCAGCGTCGGCCCGGTCGACCGCCAGCCGCCGGCCTTGAAACTGGAAGTCATCGGCTTGCCGCCACCGTTCACCCAATTCAGCGCCTCAAGCTGCGCCACGCGTTCCGGGTTCGACGCGCGTTGCTTGATCGAAGGGCGGTGGATGCCGAACTTCATGTTCGGAAAGGGCCGCACCATGGATTTGACGCCCCATCCCTTGCGGAATTTGTCGGGCGCGCCGCTTGTATAGCTCTCGGTGACCAGACCGGGACGCCAGTCAAGAATGTCGTTCGAGCCATAAAACCGCCAGGTGATCATGATGCCTTCTGCGTCGTCGGGCACCGCATCGACCAATTCCTGCACCGAGCCGTCGCCGACCTTGATGTTCACGAACTCATCCGCATCCATCGTCAGCACCCAGTCGCTATCGGTCACCTCGGGGTTCTTCAGCCCCAGAAGCAGCGCGTTGGGCTGCGGTTTCTTGCCCATGGGCACGTCATTGCGGAAATGTTGAACATAGCCCATTTCCTGCAACCGGATCAGCATGTCGTCGGTGCCGTCCTGACAGTTATTGGTGTAGACGCAGATATTGTCGAACCCGATCAGGCGGTGATAGGCGACCCATTCCAGCAGGGAATGCCCCTCATCCTTCATCATCGACAGGATCGTGTATTGGTGTTTTGCCATGTCATAGCCCCCGGGGCCGGTATGCCGCTCTGATATATGGCCCGTCTCGGGACGGGTCCGGTTTTTTCTTTGAGCCGATTAAAGCCGAACTGCGACGAAAATGCGAGGGGGCAGACCGGGTTCGCCAAAATCCATTGGG
>Ga0316204_10006251_pt1 | contig 18483 bp, 19 predicted proteins | sample 6monrhotite_MG_2_FD_205661 | JGI IMG/M metagenome (GOLD analysis project Ga0316204, IMG submission 205661) | Microbial mat bacterial communities from mineral coupon in-situ incubated in ocean water Damariscotta River, Maine, United States -... | ecosystem: Environmental > Aquatic > Marine >... | reverse complement strand
GGCATATCCTTTGTGTTTGTCTTCATGACCCAACATGCCGAACGTCAAATCCTGCGCTAGCCACTAAACTTTTGGCGTGTGCAAATAGTGGGACAACAGCAGGGTGTTTTAACTTACGTTCTGGGGACAGCAAATATAGATGTTCTTTGATATCTGTGGTTCTTCCTACAAGCTCTACGTCATATTGCTCAGTCACGTGTTGTTCAATGGATGACGGTGTACAAAATACGCCATATCCAGCCTGACCAAAAAGTTTGGTCAAAGCACTGTCTTCAAATTCGGCTTTTATAATAGGTTGGATGTTTAACGCGTCAAACCACGTCATCAAATTTTGCCGTTGCACTGACTTTTCGCCCGAAATTAGGAATGGTTGGTGATGCAGTGAGGCAGGAAAGTTGTCTTTGAGAGTAGTGGCAATATCTTTTCGGGCAAAGAAGGATACGCCACCTTCACCAATTACGTGGCTGTAGGCTTTAACATGTGAACCCGGTTGTAGTGGGCGGTCAGATAAAACTACATCCAACTTATTCACTGCTAGTTCGGCAGTTAAACTGTCAAGATCGCTTTCTTTACACACTAACCGAATATTGTTTTGTTCGTCGAAGCAAGAGCGGAATAAATCAAAGGCCAACACTTTTGGGAGTGCATCGATAACACCTACCGTAAATACTTGCTGCGCGCCCTGATACTGACCCTTTATGGTGTGTTGTAATTCATTACCCAGATCAAAGATATCCCGAGCATAATTGTATGCGAGCTCGCCACGTTCGTTCAAAATAAGTTTTTTCCCAACACGGTCAAAAAGCAAAAAACCAAAAGCATTTTCCAGCAGCCCAATCTGACCACTTATGGTTTGTGGCGTTAAATTTAGCAGTTTAGATGCTTTTGCGATACTGCCCTGAGTCGCAGTGACATAGAAATAATATAAATGATGGTAATTTAACTGTGCCATAACAAAACGCTTCGCTATTATTATTTCTTCAAATATCAATTTAAAACTGACGATATGCAAGCTTTAATCGACTTTACTTACAAGCAGAAGAGCCGTATAAAGTCAGATTGTCGTCACAATAGGAGCATTACATGCCCCAAACCATCAAGAATTTTTTTCAGCATGAAGCTGCCAGTGGGTTTATTTTAGTTTTCGCCGCTATGATCGCCATGATAATGGCCAATAGCCCACTTAACAGTTTCTATAATGGATTATTGGAAATACCCGTCAGTGTGCGTTTTGGGGGCTTTGAAATTGCAAAACCTCTTATTCTTTGGGTTAACGATGGCCTGATGGCCATTTTTTTCTTTTTGGTTGGTTTGGAAATCAAGCGTGAGATTTTGGGTGGTAACTTATCATCACCTGCGCAAATCACCTTGCCTGCAGTCGCGGCCATCGCGGGAATTGTTTTTCCCGCTTTGATTTATGTTTGGTTTAATGTGGACGACCCTGTGGCCATTCGCGGCTGGGCTATTCCTTCTGCTACTGATATTGCCTTCGCGGTGGGAGTATTCACCATTTTTGGTAAGTTTTTGCCGCTAAGTTTGAAGCTGTTTTTGCTCAGCGTAGCTATTTTTGATGACATCGGTGCCATTGTTATTATTGCCTTGTTTTATTCTCAAGATTTGTCCACCACATCGCTCGTCGTGGCATTGTCTGGTTTAGTGGTGTTATTTCTGCTAAATCGATGCAAAGTGCGCACCCAAGCTGCCTACATTTTAGTGGGGGTTGTAGTGTGGGCGGCGGTATTGAAATCGGGTGTACATGCTACCTTAGCGGGTTTTGCTTTAGCTTGGTTTATTCCCATGACGGTCATAAATGAAGATGGTCATCCTATGCTTGAGCACATGGAACACAAGTTAGATCCATGGGTGGGCTTTTTTGTGCTGCCGATATTTGCTTTCGCCAATGCCGGTGTCTCCTTAATTGGTGCCAGTTTAGACAATATTTTTAATCCAATTACTCTTGGTATTGCCGCTGGTTTGTTTATCGGTAAACAGGTAGGTATTTTTGGGATCTGTTGGTTAACGGTTAAAGCGGGCCTAGCGAAATTACCAACAGGGGCTACTTGGCCACAGTTATATGGCGTGACGTTATTGTGTGGTATTGGTTTTACTATGAGTCTATTTATTGGCTCGTTAGCGTTTGAAGAACAACCACTTGAATATCAGGTCAGCGTTAAAGTAGGGGTCTTGTTGGGATCGCTACTATCAGCGTTTATCGGTGCCTTTATCTTGGCTAAAGTAGGTAATAACGAGACTTCACCAGCAGGAGCAACATCATGAAAATTAAACGTGTTACAGCACAAATTATATCTATTGGATTCTTGAGTATACTGTCATTATTTAGTCACGCGTCTGCGACAGATGCGTGTAAAAATGTCTCGAAAGTGACAACCAATGTGGCAACCTCAACCTGCTTTCAATATGTGAAAGGATTTTTAGATGGTGCATTGTTAAGTGACGCCCAAATCATGGAAAATATTAGTAAAGATGACAAAGGTACAACATTCTCAGATCGAGCCTTTAGTACTCGAGTGGGGAAGTCTAGAGGTGTTGTACCGGATACTTTTTTGGCTGATTTTTGTTTACCAAAATCAACCGCCAGTGATGATGTGGTAATGAAGGTGCTTGAGGCTCTTAAAAAAGTAAAAGTGAAAAATGATATCACCGCTGACATGATCTTTGAAAATGTAAAAAGAGAGTTTCCTTGTTCCAGATCTTGATAGATAAACTAAGGATGAAGAGGGGCATCTTGAAATACGCGCCTCTATCAATGGGGTTGATGCTAAGTTTATACTTGATACTGGGGCGACTGGCACTGTAATTGATATTAATAAGCTTAATGTTTTTGGGATATCAATAAGCCAAGAAAAAATAGCCGGTATACGTATTGGTGATGCCGAGACTGGAAAAATCGAGACATTTCCAGTGTCCATAGAACAATTTTCCATCGCTCAAAAGCGGCTTAATATCAAATCGATTTATTCAAACGACACGTCTGGGAAGTTTGAGACCGATGTGATGGGGCTCATCGGTTACGATGCTTTGGCTGAGTTGAACGCTTTGTTAGACGTGAAAAACTTACAACTGCTGATCCCTGAAAATCAAGGTGATGTTAAAAAGTGGCTAAGTGATTCAGCTAACACTGCTTATCAAACTATCGACCTGTATAAATCAGCAATGGGATTTAGCTTTGTAGATGTTCAATTAGGTGATAAGCAAGTCAGGTTATTGGTGGATACAGGAGCCCCTGAATTAATTTTGGATGAGTCTGTTTTGATCGAGTTTGGTTATAAGTTAGCAAGTCACCCTACTGCAAAAAGTGTCGTTGCAGAGGGGATTGAATTACCCATGAAAGTACTCAAAAATGGTGGTGTTACCCTAGGAAGTATGACGCTATCAGGTGATTTTTTCACAACGGATTTTACTGCGTTAATGAATGCAGTTAATGTGCAAAACCAGCCGCGCCTTATTGGTATCTTAGGTAATAAACATTTGCTACAGATGAACACTCTTATTGATGTTGCCAATGGGAAGCTATATATCAAACCCTAATAAAATAAATGCCGCTCAAGTTGAGCGGCATTGTCAATTTTTCAACCAATAAGCGTTTTATTACAGAATAAAGCGACTTAAGTCTTCATCATCTACTAACTTCTCTAAGTGATCGTTGACGTATTTGGCGTCAATTTCGAATGATTCACCTTGTTTTTCAGAGGCTTCATATGAAATTTCTTCCATCAATTTTTCCATCACGGTATGCAAACGTCTGGCACCGATGTTTTCGGTACGCTCATTGACTTGCCACGCTGCCTGTGCGATACGCTCAATACCGTCTTCAGTGAAGTTGATATCGACTCCCTCGGTTTTTATTAGCGCAACATATTGCTCGGTAAGGGAAGCATTTGGTTCAGTTAGAATACGTACAAAGTCATGGGCAGTTAGCGCGGATAACTCAACACGAATGGGCAAACGGCCTTGCAACTCCGGGATGAGGTCTGAAGGTTTACACATTTGAAACGCGCCAGAGGCAATAAACAAGATATGATCGGTTTTCACCGTACCGTGTTTAGTTGATACGGTTGAGCCTTCCACTAAAGGTAACAAGTCACGTTGTACGCCTTCACGGGATACGTCACCGCCGCTGGTAGAGCCTTCGCGCTTACAAATTTTATCAATTTCATCGATAAACACTATGCCATTTTGTTCAAGTGACTCGATTGCAGTTTGTTTTAAGTCCTCTTGATTGACTAACTTTCCGGCTTCTTCGTCAATTAATAATTTAAAGGCTTCTTTAACTTTAAGTTTTTTCTTTTTCTTCTGACTACCAGACAGGTTCTGAAACATGCCTTGTAGCTGATTGGTCATTTCTTCCATGCCAGGAGGTGCCATGATCTCTACGCCTACTTGAGGGGCAGCCACGTCTAGCTCAATTTCTTTGTCGTCTAATTGACCTTCGCGAAGTTTCTTGCGGAAAATTTGTCTGGTGCCTTTATCCTGATGCTCTTCCTTTTCACCAAAAGTATTTTCTGGTGGTGGCAACAATGCATCCAAAATACGTTCTTCTGCTGCTTCTTCAGCGCGAAACTTGACTTTGCTTGTGGCTTGTTCTTTGGTCATTTTCACGGCGATGTCGGCTAAGTCGCGAATAATAGTTTCAACTTCCTTGCCCACATAACCCACTTCGGTAAATTTGGTGGCTTCGACTTTAATAAAAGGTGCATTGGCTAATTTAGCTAAGCGCCGAGCAATCTCGGTTTTGCCTACCCCTGTTGGGCCGATCATCAGTATATTTTTAGGTGTGACTTCTTGACGCAGCTCCAAATTAAGCTGCATTCTGCGCCAGCGATTTCGTAGCGCAATAGACACAGCACGTTTGGCATCTTGCTGACCGATAATATGACAGTCCAATTCATGGACGATTTCTCTTGGGGTCATGTCTGACATAAATAAAACCTTATAATCTGGGTAATAGACTGGCGAAAAATACAAACCGCGCCAGTCAGAAAAAGTGACTTAGCCGAAGAAGTTAATAGTCAATTGTTTCAATTGTTTGGCTATGATTGGTAAATACGCAAATATTGCCCGCTATTGTCAAACTTTTTTCGGCAATTTCTTTGGCTGATAATTCGGTGTTCTCCAGCAAAGCCATAGCGGCTGATTGGGCAAAGTTGCCGCCAGAACCTATGGCAATTAAGTCATTTTCTGGCTGTACTACATCGCCATTGCCAGTAATGATAAATGAGGCTGTTTCGTCTGCGACCGCCAGTAAAGCTTCAAGCTTGCGTAACATACGGTCGGTGCGCCAGTCTTTGGCCAGTTCAACGGCAGCACGGGTTAAGTTGCCTTGATGCATTTCAAGCTTAGACTCAAAACGTTCAAACAAAGTAAACGCATCGGCTGTGCCGCCAGCAAAACCGGCTAGTACTTTGTTGTTATACAGGCGCCGGACTTTTTTAGCGTTGCCTTTCATTACAGTGTTGCCAAGAGAAACTTGACCATCACCAGCAATTACTACTTGATTATTGCGGCGTACAGATACAATTGTAGTCACGAAAATTCCTTCAATGTCCGACGACAACCCAAATGAGTTATACAAAGGTTGTCAGGGCTAAGAGTGGGCTATTGTCTTCAATATTTCAGAGGGACGATGCCGGATGCAGTAGATGTGGGGAGTATTCTCTTTTTTTCAAGCCGCAAGAGATGTGGGGGGTCCAATCTCTTTTTTTCAAGCCGCAAGAGATGTGGGGGGTCCAATCTCTTTTTTTCAAGCCGCAAGGGATGTGGGGGCCCAATTTCCCGTTTTTTTCAAGCCGCATAGGATGCTTACGCATTGAAATGCTTCACTTGTGCGAGTGAATTAATGTTTGCATCTCATACCAATCCGTATAAAGAAGTGACTGCCTCTAATGTGCCATTAGCGGATCGTCGCAAGATCTTCATTGAAGTGCAGGTTTTGGCCGTTACCGGTCGTAGCTATTTTCTTCGATCACTTCCGGTGAGAGCGATTTTTCAGAGCTTCGAATGCGAGAACCTGAAAATCAGCTCCACTGCGTGAAACGGCCTAATAAAATTTTGCACATGCTTTACTGCGACAATAAAGTAACGAGTTGGTGCATTTAACCTATTAGACCGCTTTAGAAAACCTTTTATTTGTTCTTTTTTAATTTAACACCTCAATAATTGAATTAAATCCTTTAATCAGCATTATGGTTCAATAAGATCAACATTTATTTCTGACTAGGACTAAGGTTAATTGTCAAAGTAGCATAATCACTATGATAAGTTCCCATGACTTCTTCTGGAACCGTTATAACTACAGATCCCAACATCAAAGTGCCACTCAGTTCAGGTTCAATCATAAAAACACCTTCTGCATTGGTTTTCTTAAAATATGTTTTTTTATTAGTTAAAGCCTGGGTCACTTTATGGTTTGCTAACGGCTTACCATTTCTCAGTAAAACAAATTGATTGGGCTTATTTTCTATTGGAACAAACTCTAAGACTAAACCTGCAGGCTGACTACTGGATTTATCATGAATAGAACATTTGTCTACACACATCAGCGTTTTAACGTGCTTACTGTAACTTCTTTGCATTGGTTTACCTTCAGATGCTTTATGAAAGGCATCAATTGTCTCTTCATTAGCTTCTATTTCTTCAAAATAAGCATCCACATTTTTAGGTGCTATTTCGCCATGCCTTTTCTTACTGCTAATAGCAAGTACCGCTGTCCCTTTATTGCTTGCAGTAAACAGTGTGTGTAGCGCTGATTTCTCTTTTCGATATTTCACTGCTGCAATCTCAACACCATTGATAAAGGTTTGTGAAACTTCTATTCGGTCTACTTTAAAACCACTACCCAAATCAGGAAATGATAATGAGCTTGAAAGGGCTACATCTATTTGATCGCCCACTTTCCAATTAAATTGATTGGGTAGCATAAATGTTTGGTGAGCCATTGCAGGCATAACAACTAAAAAATTAACCAGTAAAAATAATTTTTTAATCGTTTTTGCTAATGATGTTTTCTTTTTCAATAATTGACTTGATATCAATTTGTTTTCCATAATATTTTCCTTTTTTTAAATGGTTATAGAAACTTGCTAGACTAATGGATGTGGGCTATTTCCCACACGCCATTAATTTTATTTAATAGCATGATCTGCATAGTATTTCTGTTTATAGCTTGACCCTTTCTTGTCCCTTGAATACTGTTTCTCATTAAAGAAATAGCAGTATCTCCCATCATTTATACATGATGTTCTAATTTTGTTTTATTCATACTTTTAAGATATTAATATCCACTTACATCACTGCCAAGGGGCTAATTTCCCTCTTTTTTCAAGATGCAAGCTTGCGCTCTGGACTTGAAATGTGCAGTGCTAAAATCTATTAAAGGTTCCAGTTCCAAATTTTACAGCCATTAATTTTTGCACGTTGTAATGTGTGGCGGTCTTTCTCGGCTACACGTTTGCTGTCGTAGGGGCCAAGAATGACTCGGTACCACTGTCCTGACGAGCCTTTACTGGGCCTGACTTGTGCTTCTAAACCTTGAAAGGCAATCATTGCTTTAAGCGCTTGTGCCTGTCCATTGGTTCTAAATGACCCGCATTGTATTAGACGGCGTACTGTTGGTTGGTCTTGCTCATTTTGCTCGATTTCCACAGTGAATTCGGGCAAACTTTTGATAAATTCCCATTCTTCCTCTGGGATGTCAGGCATTGTGTCTTCTTTGCTTTGAGCTTGCTCAGTAACTGCGCCATCATTAGATGTGTTTTCAGGTGCGGTACCCTTGATACTCCACAAAAAATAGCTAAATCCAGCCACCAAGGTAACAGTGACGAAAATCCGTATCCAAGGTAGCGACCGTTTGGGCGGCGGTGGAGCTTGTTTTTTACTGCGGCCACGAGCCACATAATCTTTGTGTGCCATGCTATAAAAAAATACTGCGTAGAAATAAGGGACATGATGTTACCTAGGATCACAGGATCCTCAATCAGAATCTTCATTATTAACTAAAATCTTGCGGGTCGATGTCTAAAGACCAGCGAATTTTATTGGCTAAGTTTAAGGTTTCAATCTGCTTAATTTGTTTCCCAATAGCCTTTTGTAAGGCACTGCGTTGTGGACTTTGCAATAATAATTGCATCCGATATTGGCCTTGACGCTTTTCCATTAAGGCAGGAATAGGACCCAGGCAGTCTACACTGCCCACATCACTAAATAGCTGGGCAATGTGTTGTAAAAAATCAAAAGCGTCGCGGGCACTTAATGCTTGTGCTTTAAACAGCGCTTGAAAGGTAAAAGGTGGCAAATTTGCATGTTGTCTTTCCAACAGAGCATATTGTGCAAAGTGGGCATAACCGTTATTGATTAAATCCTGCAGTAGAGGGTGGCCTGGATCGTGGGTTTGTAGCCACATTTCACCGGGTTTTTCTGCACGCCCTGCGCGTCCCGCAAGTTGTGTAATTAGTTGCGCAAGATGTTCTGCTGCCCGGTAGTCAGCGCTAAATAGCGCGCCGTCAACATCAAGGATAAGCACCAGTGTGACATTTGGGAAGTGATGACCTTTAGACAAAATTTGGGTACCAATTAAGATTTGATGCTCGTTGTTGTTGATGCTACTGAGCATGTTATCTAATTTGTTTTTGCCTCTGGCGCTATCACTGTCTATGCGAATACTGCTGTATTGTGGAAAATAACTGGCTAGTCCTTGTTCTAATTGTTCTGTACCCACACCCATTGAGGTCAGTTCATTGGATTGGCATTGTTGGCAACTTTTAGGGATCGACTTAGCACTACCACAATGGTGACACTGCAGTTTGTACAGCTGTTTGTGCACAGTAAAGGGTTTGTCACATCGTTTACAATGTTCAACAAAACCACATTGATGACACATCAGCGCAGGTGCATACCCTCTGCGGTTAATAAACAGCATCACCTGGCTGCCCTGCTGCAAATGCTGACTCATGCGTTCTAACATGCCCTGTGCCACACCAAATTGTAGAGGTTGTTGGCGAATGTCAAAAACATGTTGAGTGGCGATTGACGCATTGCCCGCCCGCTGATGTAATTTCAGGTGTTGATATTTAGCGGTTAAGGCATTGTTTAATGTTTCTAAAGCAGGCGTGGCAGAACCCAGCACCAGTGGAATATTCTCTTCACGGGCGCGCATCACAGCTAAGTCGCGGGCGTGATAACGTAAACCGTCTTGTTGTTTATAGGAAGAGTCATGTTCTTCATCAACAATCAGTAAGCCGGGTTTTAGCATAGGTGTAAAAATTGCAGAGCGGGTACCTATAATAATGCCTATTTGCGCATTGGCACTTAGTTGCCAAACTTGAAGACGCTCATTGTTATTCAGCCCTGAGTGTAAAACGCCTACATCAATTCCAAAGCGATATTTGAATCTATGCACTGTTTGCGGTGTGAGGCCAATTTCGGGCACTAAAATGAGTACCTGTTTACCTTGTTTTAGCACCTGTTCGATTGCTTGTAGATATACCTCTGTTTTACCACTGCCGGTAATACCGTCTAATAAGAAACAGCCATACTGATCGAGTTTAGCTTCAATACAGCTTATGGCGATGGCTTGCTCAACATTGGCGATAGGTTTGTCTTGGATCAGCAAATCTTGTTGCCATGTGGATTTTAAAGAAGGGAGCTTTTCTATGGACTCAATCAAGGCTTTTTCGGTTAGTGCCTTAACAGCAGCGGCTCCAAAATCAGACTTGGTCTTGGCCTTCACTAAATCTTGCTGCTGTAACGCTGCCATCAATGACCGTTGCTTAGGCGCACGAGACAAACTGCTTAGGTCTGCAGACTGACCATTTTCGCTTAATGTCCAATATTCGATGGGTCTTGCTTGACTCGATTCACCTTTGCGCAGTGCCACTGGCATAGCGGTTTGCACGACATCACCAATAGGGTGTTTATAATACTGAGCCAACCAACTACATAATTTAATTAATACTGGGGCGAATATCGGGGAGTCATCTAACACGGCTTCAATAGATTTTAGCTTGCTGATGTCCCATTCTGATGTTTGTGTTGTTCCCCAAACAACGCCGATTAATTTGCGTGGTCCAAAAGACACACGTACCCGCACACCTGTTGCTAACTCTTTGCCTTGGTAGAGGTAATCGAATAGCTGACGCTTGGGAATAGGCAGTGCGACACGAAGTATTGTCATTAATTTATAAGGGTATCCAGTCAGTAAAAGGTCAATAAACCAGTATTTACGGTGATAAAAGCAACAAAAGCCTTGATCGCTCAAGCCCATTACATTAATATGCGCGCCACTTTGCGGCAAGCCACAAAGCTTTTTAATTTAATTTTCGTATGGTGTTCAACTTCGGGTTGAATAGCGATGCGGCCTGACGAAGAGGTAACCCATGAAACAAGATATCCATCCAGATTATCAAGAAATGACTGCAAACTGTTCTTGCGGAAACATTATCAAAGTACGTTCTACTTTGAAAAAAGACATCAACTTAGACGTATGTTCGTCTTGCCACCCTTTCTATACGGGCAAGCAACGTAACGTTGACACTGGTGGTCGTGTTGATAAATTCAACAAACGTTTTGCTGGTCTTAAGAAAAGCTAAAACTGTTTGTCGTCTAACAAGACACAAAAAAGGCACTTATTTAGCGCCTTTTTTGTGCCCACTTTTAAGTAATTATTCCAACCCACTGTATTTTCCCAGTCATAGCTAGTGAGTACCAACTCATACTAAAGTTTTTGTAAAACAACGATTAAGTCTGGTTTTTACTTGGGAACGTTATGATATCCTTAACGTTATGCTATTTAAAACCATCAAAAATACGACTACTACTTTAACTGTCCTTGCGATTTGTTTAGTTTGTGCAGCTGTGTTGATCTTTTCTATTAATGAGCATGAAAGCCTCTACCGTGAATCAGTTAAAAGCGATTTAGATGGTTTGTCAGAAAATATGGCTAGCGATCTTGTGCCATTGCTCGCCATAGCTCAAGACACTTTTGAAATTTCTACGCTACTCTTAAGATTAGAAAAATACGAAAACGTAAAATTTGCTGTGGTATTTGATAAAGCATGGCAGCAACAAGATGTCTATTTTGGCAATGCATTTGATACAACGAGTTCCGGCCCTGACATTCAAACCAGTGACCTTAAGAAGCGGCCTTGGGGTGTGCAGATAGAAAAAAATGAGCTGATAGCCATTAAACTGATTGGTGACGCTCGTTTACCTTTAGGTTATCTGTTAATTGTAAATGATTCTTTGGGTCCTTTGACCAAAAGTAAATTAAGCCTTCTAAGGCAAGTTTTGCCTCTTACTCTTTTGGTGCTCTTAGTTGTCATTGGTATCTCATTTTTAGTCCAACATAGGCTATTTGTGCCCCTTCGTCGCCTATCAAACCTAACGAAAAAAATTCGAAAAACCAATGACTATTCACTAAGAATTGATATTAGTGGCAAAAAGGAAGTCGCTGACCTTAGCCGTGATATTAACTTAATGATGGAAACCATTAATACTGAGACTGACAAAAATAAACAATATACAGAACTGTTAAAAGAACAACAAAAAACCATGGAAAGGTTGGCCAATTTTGATTCGCTAACCGGGATGCCAAATCGACAATTTTTTATGGAAACCCTGCGAATTGAGCTAGCGAAAGCCCAACGCAGCAAACAAAATCTAGTTTTAATGTATTTTGATTTGGATGGTTTTAAAGGCGTAAATGACTCTTTGGGTCATGAAACCGGTGATCAGCTACTTATAATGGTATGCCAGCGCGCTAAAACCTTTTTGCGAGAAGGCGATGTTATCTCTAGATTGGGCGGTGATGAATTTTTGATTTTACTGCACAATGAGCCAAACGATATGATGTTATTTGAAATTGCGGAGCGCTTAGTCACGGGTCTCAGTGAACCCTTTAAAATTAATTCCTGGGAAGTACAAGTGGGTGTAAGTATTGGTATTGCCAAGGCAAAGGATTCTCATTTTAATTTGAGCGAGTTTGTGAGTAATGCCGATATTGCAATGTATCGTTCTAAAATGGCAAATGGCAAATGGCAGCACCCATACTGTGTTTGTTCCCGAAATGATGGAAGATAACAAACGCAAAATGTTGATAGCTAATTCCATTGCAGCAGCGATAAAAAATGACGAATTCAGCGTATTTTATCAGGCCAAGGTGAATTCTGATGAACAGGTAGTGGGTTATGAAGCGTTACTGCGCTGGACAAGCGATGCACTTGGTTTTGTATCACCAGCAGAATTTATTCCTATAGCGGAACAAAGTGGTAAAATATTACTTGTCACTCAGTGGGTACTGGAAAAAGTCTGCAAAGAATTTGCCCAAGTTTGCAGTTTGAATGGTTCTAAAGTAATTGTTTCTGTGAATTTATCCGCCCATGATATCAAAAACCCATCTTTGGTTAATTTTATCAAAAAGCTGTTTATTGAATATAATGTTGATCCACATAGTGTGGAATTTGAGGTGACGGAGTCTGCCTATTTAGAAAACCTGGAAATGGCCAATGATTTTTTAAGGCATCTAAGAGAACAGGGCTCATCTATTGCCCTTGATGATTTTGGTACTGGGTATTCTTCATTAGGTTACTTAACGCAAATTAACCTTAACACTTTGAAAATTGATAAGCAGTTTGTAGACAATCTACAAGTATCAGAGCGCAGCACGCTAATTACCAAAACCATCATAGAAATGGCGAAACAACTGAATTTACAAATCTGTGCTGAAGGTGTTGAAACCCGCGAACAAGCAGAGTTTTTGATACACAACGGATGCCATCAACTACAAGGTTATTTGTTTTCAAAGCCAAAAAGTTTAAAGGTGTTGTTGCAAGAAAAAAATGGGTTAGTTGATTTGGAAGAGTATAGTTAACCCTTCAGGTATTTGTACATCTGCAGGTAAATAAGTAACCGTTCCGGGGTGAGTTTGTAAATATTCTATTATCAATGTTTCACTGGTTAACTCTGTTGGGGGGGGTTTACGCCCAGTAAAGCGCATTTGGGCCCAATATGACTGTATTCTAGACTCTGTTAGCCCTACTACTTTAGTGTTAAATAGTACTCTAGTATGGCTATTGGGCGGCAAACTAATTGCTGTCAGGTCATAAGGTAGTGAGCCACCCATAAACAAATTTCGCACTTGCTGACGACTTAGTTGAATAGATCTATCTTGGATGTTGGCTACCACTTTTATGGAATTTTCTTCACCGATTAAAAAACTGGAATAAAAGGTTAAAACAAATAAGCTGAATAATATTTTCATTAAAACACCCACTCCATGGCAACTTGATACAGCATGGCTTGGCCGTCAAAATTATTCACATCTCTGGTGGTAAACAAGCCTTGAAGTGCATTATTTTCTTCTAAAAGGGTGGATTCCACCTTAAAAGCGAGGTTCTGTTTCCAGTCCCAACGTAATCCAATGGTATAACTTTTTGTATCGTTATCAATTGATTGACTAAAGATTTGCTGGTACCCGAAAGCTAAGGCATCCAATTGTGGACTGAGACCTGTTGGGATCTCAGAACTAGGCTGGCCATACCGGTTGATGTCTTTCGAAAAAGAGGCATACACTGATATCGGATCAAAATTAACACCCGCAGATATAAAGTACCCTTTGGTTTTGGGCGCCAGAGATAAATCCGCCTTTAGTTGCATCACTTCAGTTCGGAAAAAATAATCTACATCTTCGTAAAATGCACTGGCTTGATAAAAACGGCCTACTCCGGCTGTTTTTATAGAATTGGCGCTTTGAGTAAAACCAAGCTGGCGTAATTGATTGCTAAAAGCATTGAGTTCTGACTGGTTAGTATCCACATGCCCACGATGATAAGAAACCCTAAAGTTCCAACCCTTATAACCTATAGTCCCAACGCCCCCCCGTAAACTATCAATATGAGTGTCTACAACCCGGCCATTGGAAGTAAAGTCTTTATCCGTTCCCCCGGCGTAAGCTTCCAAGCCAAGTGAGACTTTTTTACCTATATATTCGTATTGAGTGTGTAAACCTTCATAAGTTGGAAACAAAAATGTTCGGTATACTTGTTGTGGAAGGGATATCCAAGGATAGGCAAAACCCACATCAACAACTTCGCTGTAATTGAATATAGGAGTACGCTGCCTTCCTAGTTTAAATCTTAAGGATTTAGAGGGGGCATAGGTTAAATACAGCCATTCTAGATCCGAATCTTTATCATCACCTGTTCGTGCGATAAACTGCCCGGTTGCAGATAAGCTATCATTGATTTGATAGTCGGCTTGTAAACCTACTAGTGTTTGCTGATTTATGCTAATGCTATTGTTATACCCCAAAAAAGTAGCGTTATCCTCATCAAGATACCCTGCAACCACTCTGGCAAACCCAGAAAATTCTAGGGGGTTGTCAGTTTCTGCAAAACCAGATGTGCTAGCAAAGATCACAACAATACTACTTGTTAGTGCAAATAATCGGGATATTAGGTTTTTCAAAATCAAATGCTTCTCATTTAAATGTTCATCTAAACTAAGATTAATTGGGTGATGTGAACTGCTAAACTAGTCTAAATTCTTTTGGAAATCAAATTGATAATCATACAAAACAAAAAGGCTCCCCAACATCACTGTATGTGATACTGAGGAGCCTTACTTTTCATTGTAGTATGACTAATTTAATTAAAAAAGTTATTCACCTTTTAAAAAATTAACAATGGCTTTTGTGTCAGCATCACTCATTGGATATTTAGGCATAGCTGAAGCAGAGTTATTAAACTTAGGGTCAACTAATTTTTTCATTACAAACGCCTCACCTTTATCTGCAACAATAGTATCTAGACCCGGACCTAACGCACCGCCTTCACCTTGAATTTTATGACAACCTTGACAACCAAATGCAGCAACCAATTCAGCACCAGTACGCTGTACCGTATCTTTGTTGCTATCTTGGTTATCACTACGCACATCAGCAGTTAAGGTACTATCAAGAAACGCTTCAACGGCTAATGCTTCTTTGCCAGTCATGTGAGATTTAGCACGCATGTGTGGAATAACTACCGACCATTCTCTTTTAGTGTATTCTTCTGCTGGACGCGCATTATGACAACGGCCACAGTTTTCACTATACACTTTAGCGCCTTTTGCCACTAAAGAAGGATCACTAACATGTTCAGCTTGAACTGAAAACGCACTAATAATTAATGCAACTACGGGTAATACTATGTTAGTTAATTTCATGATAATTCTCCTTAAAAGCCAAACGCTAATTGTAAAAATATACGATCATCGACTAATTCACCGAGACCACCACCTTCATTATCGATAGACGTGCTTTCTGCGCCAAATTTCAATACGGCACTAGGCTCTAACCAATAGTTAACACCGTAATACATACGACTGCCCATTCTACCTGCGTCTTCTTCAAAATCAGGTGAAATGCTGCCATCAAAGTCTGAAGAACTGTCTGAGTAACGAACCACTAGTTCAATAGGGTTTAACCACGCTTTGCCCAATTGGCGAGCTTGCCACGTACCTTGGATATACCACCCTTCTTTGTCAAAATCTTTTATCCAGTCTTCGCCATGTTCTTCTGGTGGTACAGGTTCATCTTCACCTTCTGTTTCCGCTGTTGAACCAAAAATTTCACCACGTACACTAGCAAAACTACCAATCCAGTTAAAATCAATGTTATACGCGTTGTAGTTTAAATCACCATCATCACTATAATCACCAGTATAATAAGAAACACCTATTTCCCATTGTGGCAAGAACGCGTAGGCAACTCGGCCACCATAAGCGAAAGAGGCATTGTTATCGCCTTTTTTAACGTCCATATCGACGCCGCCACCATGATCACCTGCTTCTTGACGAGGGCCACTCACCACATAAAAATCGGTAAATACTTTACCCGCATCACCTAAGCTCCAGGTGTTAGAAACATTAACACCCGTATCACCCATAATACCAGTAACGCCACCTAAAGAACCGTTGCCACCGTGACCACCATAAATTCCTGGGTTACTTGCGCCTTTATTGATCCAGCTTGGATGAAGATTGGCACCAAACTGACCAAATGGCAGTAAAAATTTACCTGCGGTAAGAATGGTGTTGTCATTTAAAAAGTAATGCATGTTTAAATATTCTAGTACGACTTCTGTTTCACCTTCAGGAGTAGTGCTAATTTCAAGTTCTGATTCAATGTGAATTTTTTCAGACATTTGAAATAAAAATATAGGAATAAAACGCGCTTGAACGTTGTTTTGTACATTGTTGCCATTAGCATCTTTTAAGTTGTCTTGTGATATTAATGTCACATCACCATAGCCAGAAATGGCTAAACGGCCAACATCTAAAGAAGATCCTTCGCCCGCACTTACTGTGCCAGTTGATAATACTAAAGCGGTAGCAATTGCTGCGCTAAGAGATTTAATTTTCATAATAATAATAACCCTTTGCTAATCCATTAAGATGGTACTAATTTAATAATTTTTCTGTGAAGTTAACAAGTGTTTTAGTTAACTCCACTCATTATAAATTACGTCACTCTGTTTTGAACTAACAGTCCTAAGTTTAGTGTTTAGTGTTTAGTGTTTTACTGGTTTACTGGTTTACTGGTTTACTGGTTTACTGGTTTACTGGTTTACTGGTTTACTGGTTTACTGGTTTACTGGTTTACTGGTTTTGTTTCAGGCACTAGTTTAAAGTAATCCTAAAGAGAGAACTTGATTTATATCAACTTACATTACAAATTAACCATATATTAAATAAGGTTAATTAACCGTAATTATCATGTGTATAGGTAAAATACTGTACAGGTGTCTAGTTCGAAAATTTATTCTGTTTAGGTGACGCCATAAATTGAGGATAAGATTTGCGCCTTTGGGAAATAACGAAATATTAATCCTAATTATATTGGCTATACAAAATTAAGGCTCTGATCTGATATGTCCATTTGTCGTTGCTGTGTTACCTTCCTACAAACAATGTTGTTTAACGCTTTGTTTACTGGAAACTTCTGATGAGTCCACAAATAAAGGTTCCAACTTACCGCCCACATTTATTATTTTTAAAAGGACTGACAACATCATGTCTGATTTTCGCCAACAAGCCCTCGATTACCATGCCAAACCTGTACCCGGAAAAATCAGCATAGAGCTTACCAAGCCTGCCGAAACTGTCACCGATTTAGCACTGGCATATAGTCCTGGTGTGGCTGAGCCAGTTCGTGAAATTGCAGCCGACCCCGATGCCGCTTATAAATACACCGGAAAAGGTAATTTAGTAGCGGTTATTTCAAACGGCACAGCCATTTTAGGTCTAGGGGACTTAGGACCTCTAGCATCCAAACCAGTTATGGAAGGTAAAGCCTTATTATTTAAACGTTTTGCTAATATCGATTCTATCGACATCGAAGTGAAACATACCACAACCGAAGAATTTATTAACACGGTCGCCAGTATTGCAGATACGTTCGGTGGTATTAATTTAGAAGATATCAAAGCCCCTGAATGTTTTGAGATTGAGCAGGAGCTAATTAGGCGTTGTGCTATACCTGTTTTTCATGATGATCAACACGGTACGGCAATAGTTACCGCTGCTGGCATGTTGAATGCACTGGAGATCCAAGGCAAAAGTATTGGCGATGCTACTATAGTGTGTTTAGGCGCGGGTGCTGCAGCTACAGCGTGTATGGAGTTGTTGGTTAAATGTGGCGCTAAACGCGAACGTATCTATATGCTTGATAGGCAGGGAGTTATCCATACCCGTCGTGAAGATCTCACCAGCCACAAAAAGTTATTTGCCAATAATACCGACAAGCGAACCTTAGAAGATGCCTTAGACTGCGCCGATGTATTTGTTGGGGTTTCTGGACCTAATTTATTGCCACCTGAAGCACTAAAATTAATGGCGCCTAACCCCATCATTTTTGCCTGCTCCAACCCTGACCCTGAAATTAAACCAGAGTTAGCTCATAAAGTAAGGGATGACTTAATTATGGCAACTGGACGCTCTGATTATCCCAACCAGGTGAATAACGTACTGTGTTTCCCGTTTATTTTCCGTGGCGCTTTAGATGTGCGTGCTTCACAAATTAACGATGAAATGAAAATAGCTGCTGTTGATGCCATTCGTAGTATTGCGAAAGAGGAAGTATCAAAAGAAGTATTGGCGGCTAGTAACATTGATAGTCTTAGTTTTGGTAAGGACTATATTATCCCTAAACCAATGGATCCTCGTTTGTTAAAACGCGTGGCTAAAGCTGTGGCCCAAGCAGCCATCGACTCAGGTGTGGCAGCAATTAATAAGCTACCCCTAGGTTACATGCAAGACTAGAAAAGGTATCTTGGTAAACACATGGTCTTATTAGGGCCCTGTGTATCTTTAATTAAAACTTGGTAAACCACCGCCTCTGGCGGTGTGACTCGAAAAGGCTCCGCCGTCACTGCGTGCAAAGCTGCGAAAATGGCCTCTTTAACAGAACCGGCAAGTTCGAATAAGGAG
>Ga0316204_10006250_pt1 | contig 18483 bp, 15 predicted proteins | sample 6monrhotite_MG_2_FD_205661 | JGI IMG/M metagenome (GOLD analysis project Ga0316204, IMG submission 205661) | Microbial mat bacterial communities from mineral coupon in-situ incubated in ocean water Damariscotta River, Maine, United States -... | ecosystem: Environmental > Aquatic > Marine >... | reverse complement strand
GATGTCTGGGGGCCTGGGGGGGGCACGGGTTGGGCTGCCGCAGGGATCGTGAAGCTCACTGGGAGCGCGGCTACCGCATGGATCGTGTCAGTTAGTGCGTGTCTTCAGCCACTTTGACGGATTCGCCGCTACCAACCGGCGTTGTCTCTAAAGGGGAACCTGCGCTTCCCCTCTCAGGCAAGTCTCCTCGTTCCTCGTCGTCGCCTTGCCTCCCGGTCTGGAGGACCCCTGTGCAGTGACTCTCGGGTCGTCTGGCATGCCCACTTGGGTTTGCATCCATTGCGAAACCTGACCGGTTTTACTGGATTTGTCCGGAACAACAACACCTGGGCTCCGTCGAAAACCGTCCACGTGTTCGCAAGGTCTTGCCTCCTGATGTCGCCTTGCGGCGAGGCATCTGACGTCGCAACACCCTCTACCGTGTGACGCTGGGACGTCGCGTTCCTCAAAGGGGCCTCTTCGCGGTTGGCGCGTGCCATTCGGCGCGGTCTGCCTGAAGGCGGGGGCTTAGCGAGAGGAAATCACAGGGGGCTCCTTGGAAGCGGTACCAGGCTCATCCCCTCGCCCCCCGACTGGTGCAGCGGGACGACCACCACCCCGGGGGCGTAGAGCAGGAGCTGTAGCGCGCTACAGCGTGCCCCCTGTCAGCTTCTTGTACTCTCTCTGAATGAGCTTCTTGCCGCTGGTCGCGAAGGCTCCGTTGGTGTTGCTGAACAGGACCCAGTACTCGCGCAGGAGGGCGCGCTGCTGTCGCAAGACGTCGAAGTCCTTCCCGCGTTCGCTGGTTGGGTGGAAGCCGGGTATCCCGGTCTCCTGCGAGTTGTGCTTTCCGTACGTGCCGTACTTGACACCGGCCGCGTGGAGCGCCTTGGCGATGTCCCAGATGATCTCCAGATCCTGCACTTTGTTGGTGTCTGAGAGCTGGGACTTGTCCTCAGGATAGTTGACCGGGCCGAGGGCAATTCCCAGCGGCAGGATCTCGTTCTTCATCCCCGATATGGCGCCGAAGTTGTCGACCACCCAGCGCGCGACCTGCTTGAACTTGTAGTCCTTGAGCTTCTGGTTGCCCCCGGCGCCGAAGGACTGGAGCAGCTTGTTCAGCAGCGCGGAGTTCTTGACTCGCTGGAGGGTGAGCTCACCCATTGGGTCAGGCCAGTCACTGGCTTGTAGGTTGACGGCAAATGAGCCGAGCTCCTTGAACTCGCTCTGGATGATCCGCTGCGACCGCCTGGCAAAGGCGCCCTTTGTATCCTTGAACAGTCGCCAGTACTGCTTCATCATCTTCAGGCGGCTTCGCTTGTTGCGCACGCTTGTCAGGTGCGATGCCTCGCTCGGCCAGGGGAACAGGTTGGTCGTGAAGCAGAGTTTTCCGTACTCGAGGCCCTGGGTGTAGAGAGACTTCGCGATGCCCCAGATCAGAGCGATATCTGCGTACTTGTCGACGTCCTCCAGATCCGCTTTGGTCTGCGGCCGATTCTTCGCGTCCGGGATATTAAACGACCCGATGAGACTCTGGTCTCCGACATAGAGTTGCCCGAAGTTATCGAGCACCCACAGCCCGATCTCCTTGAACCGAATGGCCACCAGATACTGTCCCCCGCTGAGACCGGCGGCGGACACCAGCTGGGTGAGCAGGTCATCGCGCTCCAGGCGCCTGCGCGTCAGCGCCCGCTGATCTGCGGGCCAGCTCCGCTCAGCGAACCTGCGCTCCTCCCGCTCATTATTCTTCGTGAGCTTCTCCAACTGCTTGGCGGTGAGCGCCTTCTCCTGCGGCCGCACATGAACCAGCGCGCTGCGGTTCACCGCGCGGCGCGCCACCGGCCCCTTCAGGCCCGTGAACACGCCCTTCCCCGCTGGGTGGGCATTGGGATGCATCCCCGTCGTCTCGAACTTCGGCATCTTGTCCTCAGGAACCCCCTCCTTCTTCAGGAAGGTCTCCATCGACGTCCTGAGGCGCGACGCCCGCCGCAGCCGCAGGTTCGCATCGACCTCCTTGTCTTCGCTGTTCACCAGGTCTGTGAAGCCCTCAATGTTCACCACCGGCGGCAGCTTCTCGGCGAAGGGGTTGCCCGTCACCGTGGTGCCGTGGTGCCGCCCGCCCGTCTTGAGGTAGCGATACCCCGACCCATAGACCGGCCGATACTGCTGGACGATGTCCTGACACAGGCTGTCGAAGATCGTCTGGCTGCTGCTGGAGAGGTTCAGCTCAGCCTTGCCCGGCGCGAAGTTGATGAAGTAGTAGTACTTCCCAGGTAGAAACGTCTGCGTCTCCTCGATGGGCCCCTGACCGAGCACACCTCTGCTGGCGAAGGCGAGGTCGGCGGCGGTGTAGCTCTCCTTGACGCGTCGGCTCACCAGCGCCTGCCCGGCGTCGACGGCCGGCGCCTGCTCGCCCCCCAGCTCGGTCCAGTCCTGCCATAGCTGTTGAGCGACCGCCTCGCCCACCGCGTCGTGGATGGGCAGCGCTCGCAGGCCCGGGGCGAGCTCCCCGAGCCCCCCCGAGGCGATCCCCCGCCCCCGCATCCCGGCCTGCTCCGCCTCCTGCTCGTTCGGATCCGCTGGTGAAGAGAGGGCTGGCCCAGGCCCCGAAGCCCTGCCGATCCGGCCCTCCATGGCTTGCTTCACGTGGGTCGCCTCGTGCGCGAGCAGCTCCGCGCTCTCCGCGCTGTTGAGATCGACCGCGCCGGGCAGGAAGATGTCCCGCCCCACGGTGAAGGCCCTGGCCCCGATCGTGTCAGCCAGTGACTGGGATGCTCCCCCCTCGTGCACACGCGCCCCCAGCACCGGCTCCCCGTGGACCCGGGTCAGGAAGCGCTGCTCCTCCTCCTCCAGCGGTCGCCCCGGTCCGGCGGTCGCGAGCACCTGCTGGAGCCAGCCCTGAAGCTCGACCCCCTCAGCGTCACGGCCCCCGGCGCGGTGGATGGACTGCGCGCTCACCTCCCCCCCGGCAGGCTCCGCCCCAACAGGCTCAGCCCCGGGACCGCCGCCGTCCAGGCCCTGCATGTCCTGACGCAGCGACCAGAGCGCCTCATAGCAAGGCGTGACCGCCTCACTCCAGGAAGGCTGTGCGTTCCAGGGCAGGTAAGCCGTGACGTCCATCCCGGTGCCGCGCGCGATCTGAATCAGGTGCTGCAGGTAGAGCGTCTCCTCCCCGTCGGGGCCGCTGGCATCCAGCTCACGCAGCCGCCCCATGCTGATGTGCCGCGTCAGCTCCTCCCAGAGGCGCGCCTCTCCATGCCCCGGATTCGAGCGCGTCGGGCTCCCTCGCTGGCGCTGATGAGCTGGAGCGTCGCGGCGCGGCTGCCGCCGCGCGCGAGACACACCGGTCGGATCCCGACCTGAAGAATCGGATGATGACGAATCGGACATCGAGAACCTCATGTGCCTCAGCGCCGATCCCGCACGGGCGGCCACGCGCTGCGCTGCTGACGCGCAGCGTAGGACGAACCCGCCCTCTTTCTACCTGACAGCGCCTGACAGTACCTCAGGGGCGCTTGAAGAACAGCGCCTCCGCGTTGCTCGTAAAGCCGACGAGGCTGGCCGCCGTGGTGAAGATGTTCAACCAGAACAGGAGCATCAGGTCATCCGGCGCGAGCGGGATGGGGGTAAACCAGGTCGCCGTGGTGACGCTGGCGACGAACGCGGCGGCGGTCAAGCCACAGGCAGCCTGAACGGTGCGGCGGCGGCTCGAGCGCGGGAAGTTGAAGAGCGGCGCCACGACCATCAGCGGCAGGTTGTAGGCGAAGCCAGCCTCCAATCCGTACAGCGCCGTGCCCAGACAGAACATCCCCACCAGCTCCAGCTGCATGATGGCCATCGACGCCAGGCCACGCCCGGACTTGTTGAGCCACAGCGCGGCGCCGGAGATGGGGGACGCCAGCAGACCGTAGAGCATCATCCAGTGCGCCCCCAGGAACCCGAAGACGACCGCCTGGCTGGCGTGCAGGACCGCGGGGACGGCGGTGCCCAGGTTGCGAAAGACCGCCCACTCCTGCTCTTCCAACGTGAGCCCCGGGGGGACCTCGTTGATCCAGGCGTTCAGTCGCTGGACACGCTCGCTCAGCAAGACCACACCCTCATCGTGAAAGCGCCAACCACATCGCGAAGATCAGCGCTGGGATCGCTGGGAACAGCACCCAGCTCGCCCAGACGTTCGTGCCCACGCTCCGACCGCTGAGCGGCAGGGTAGGTGACACCCCACCCGCGAGCGTCTCTGGAACGGCGCCGGCAGCCCACGCCCTGAGGTTCGCGCCGCCGTGCTGGCTGACGGCTACATCCAACGCGGCCGCGACCGCCCCGGCGCTGGGGCGGTCGCCGGCCTCGAAGGCGAGCATCGACCGCAGCAGCTCCCGCAGCCCGTCGCTCACGCCATCGATCGCCGTCAGCGCCTCCTCAACCGACCGCCGGAACCCCTCCGGCCTGGCGGGCAGCGCGTGGAGAGGGCTCCCAGCGAGCAGCCCATAGAGGATCACCCCCAGCGAGAAGATGTCCACGCCGGGCGTCTCGGGCTCACCGCGGATGCGCTCCGGGGCGATGAACCCGTCCGATCCGAAGCGCAGCTCATGGGTCTCGACCTCCCTGAACCGTGGGTGCGCCGACGCCACCCCGAAGTCGATCACCTTGATCTCTCCCCGGCGGCTCAGCAGCACATTCGAGGGCTTCAGATCCCTGTGGATCATCCCCAGCGGCTCACCCGACGAGATGTCGACGGCGCCGTGTATGGCGGTCAGCGCGTGGGCGATGCGCGCCGCGGCGGCCAGCGAGATCCCCATGGGCATGGGGGCGGAGAGGTCCGAGAGCGGGGGGCCGTCGATGTACTCCATGACGAGCCCCCAGCGCTCACCGAGCTTCACCAGATCCTCGACCTGGACCACCGAGGGGTGACGGATCATCGCCAGCAGCCGCGCCTCGTCCCGCAAGCGGGCGACAGCCTCGATGGCTTCGTCGCGCAGCAGCTTGACGGCGACGACCTTGCGGAAGCCCTCGACCCCCACCACCTCCGCGCGGAAGACCTGCCCGAAGCCCCCACCGGAGATCAGCTCCTTCAGCTCGTAGTGTCGCGTCGAGTCAATCACCTCAGCCCGCCCTGACGTCCAGGCGCGCCGCCCCGATTCGCAGCGCGCCGGAGCCGCGGCGGCGCTCGATGAGCCGCCGCGCGCCGTGGATCTCGAGCTGCTGAAAGTGCTGGCGGGCCCGGTGGACCTGCTGGTCCAATGTCGCGATCGAGATCTTGAGCCGAGACAGCAGGAGCTCGCGATCCAGCCAGCCCTGTGAGCCGCCCGTCAGCGCGGCGTTGTCCCTGTCCCGGAGGCGCTCACGCGCCAGCGCGAGGAGGAGGGAGTGGTGGCTCCGGTGCGGCAGCTCCAGACACCTGTCCCGCTCCTGGAGCCGGAGGACGATGTCCTCCTCATCGCGGGAGACCAGGAACGCCAGCGTCAGCCGCTCCAGGCTCCAGGCGTCGTCGAGGGTCAGCGTGCGCTCGATCCTGCCGGGGAGAAAGACCCGCCAGCGCTCGGCGAGGTTCAGCACCTCACCATCCCGGATCACCGCCTGTCCTCCGGCGCGCTCGACGAGCCACTCCACCGCGCCGCCGCGATAGACCGCGGCGTCGCAGCCGGTCGACTGCGGCAGCTCCAGCACACCCTCCTCGGCCTCCTCGCACGCGCCGCTGTCCAGTGACACCGCGAAGGCGCGAGGCGGCCGCGCGTCGGCGAGCGTCCAGGCGGCGCGCGCGCCGCCGAAGCCGAGGGTCGCCCCCTCTCTCAGCACCCGCTCCGCCCCGGGGCCCAGCCGCTCGCCGTCGACGTAGGTGCCGTTGCGGCTCGCCAGGTCGACGACACACCAGCCGCGCTCTTCCCAGCGCAGCTCGGCGTGCACCCCGGAGATATGAGAGGTCGAGAGGTGGAGATCGCAGCGAGCGGGATCACGGCCGATGAGGTGTCGGCCCCGGAGAGCGACGCGCTCCGCACCGGTCATTGATTTGAGGAGACCCATACGAGCGGGAGGATAGCAGCTCAGGTCAAAGCAGCGAGAGCTGGTCCGGCATCGGCGCGACGCCCAGCACGTCGTGCGCCCGATCGACCTCCGAGGGGTGCACATAGAGGCGCGCGATGCGCCGCTCGTCCTGGTAGCGCTCGAAGATGGCGGTGGCGGTGGAGAGATCCTGAGCGGGTCGGTGTGAGCCCGGCAGGTTGTCGATGACGTAGATCGGCGGCGCGGTCTCGCGCTTCTGGCCGAACACGGTGTACCGGGAGAGCTTGCCGACGCTGCCGGCGCCGAAGTGATCGATGCCGGCGGCCTCCAGGCGGGCGGCGGCTTGGGAGATGTCCACCTCGGCGGGGGTGCCGTGCAGCTCCAGCACCCGACGCCAGGCCTGCCGGTTCACGATGTCCCGGGCCCAGGGGTCGTCCTGCTGCCGCAGGTGGGCGTGGAGGAAGATGTCGTCGCAGTAGAGGTACTCCGCCATCGAGGCGGGGATCTTGAAGGCGCAGCGCGGCCCGTTGATGTAGCGCTTGAGCATCTCCTCGAAGGCCACGGACTTGTGGTGGAAGTAGACCATCACGAACATGTGGTAGCGGGCGATGATGAAGTCATCGAAGGCGTAGATGGCGCGCCGATCCAGGGCGAGGCTCACCCGGTCGTCCACCACGTGCAGGGACAGGTTGTTGACCAGCCAGTTGACGTCGACCATGCCGTAGCGGACGCCCGAGAAGTACGAGTCGCGCACGAGGTAGTCGAGGCGGTCCACGTCCAGCTCGGAGGAGATGAGCTGGGAGAGCACCTGCCGGTAGTCCAGCCCGTCGTCCACGAAGAAGGCGTCCTCGACCAGCACCTCGCGGCTCACCAGGGCCGAGACGTGGCGCGCGGTAAACGGGAACCAGCTCTCGATGGTCCCGGTCAGCGAGCTGTGGTTGATGATACCGACCGTGTAGTCCTCGTGGGACGCGCGGCGGGCCCCGCGCCGGGCGAGGACCTCCGGGTGGTAGACGCCGATGTTCAGGTCCGCCAGCGGGGGCATGGCGAACTCGGAGCAGTGCGAGAAGGGGGCGTGCCCCACGTCGTGCAGCAGCGCGGCCAGCCGCACGCACTCCCGGAACGCGCTGCGCACCGCGGGGCTGGAGAAGCCGTGGCCCCGGAAGGCGGCGTCGAAGGCGCGGCCGGCGAGGAACATGATCCCGACGGAGTGCAGGTAGCGGGAGTGCACCGCGCCGGGGAACGGCAGGGCCGAGAAGCCCATCTGCTTGATGTGCCGCAGGCGCTGGACGAAGGGGTGATCCAGGATGGGGATTTCGCCCGGGGAGATGCTGATGGCGCCATGGATGGGATCGCGGACTTCCATGCCGTGGGTGTAATCCGTCGCACCCGGCTGAGCCCCATGAGCCGGGCAGCCCCTGTCCGCAGGGGGTATGTTCCCGTCTCTCAACACCCTGACACCAATTGGGGAACAAGCACTTTGAGCAATGAAATCCGAGCAGCCCTCGGCAAGCGCGTCCTGTTCATGGATGGCGCCATGGGTACCCAGCTCTACGAGCGCGGCGTCTTCATCAACCGCTGCTACGACGAGCTGAACCTCTCGCAGCCCAAGCTCGTCAAGGCGGTCCACAAGGCCTACGTCAAGGCCGGCGTGGACGTGGTCACCACCAACACCTTCGGGGCCAACGCCCTCCGCCTCCAGGCCTTCGGGCTCGAGGAGCGGCACGACGAGATCGTGGCCGCCGGCGTCAGGCTGGCCCGCGAGGTGGCCGGCGATCGCGCCTGGGTGGCGGGCTCCATCGGCCCCACCGGCGCCACCATGGCCCCCATGGGTAAGCTCTCCCCCGGCGACGCCTACCGCACCTTCAAGCGGCAGGCCCAGGTGCTGGCCGACGAGGGCGTCGACCTGCTCCTCCTGGAGACCTTCACCTCCACCGAGGAGCTGTGGCAGGCCTTCCGCGCCGCCCGCAGGGTCGCCCCGAACCTGCCGGTCATCACCTGCATGTCCTTCGACTTCGCGACGGGCCGCGATCGGCAGATCGGCGGCCCCGAGCCGGAGGTCGCCGCGCGCACCATGGACGGCTGGGGCGCCGACGCCATCGGCGTCAACTGCTCCAACGGCCCCAACGTGGTGCTGGAGGTGCTCGAGCGCATGGCCAAGGTGACCAACAAGCCCCTGATCGCCATGCCCAACGCCGGCATGCCCCAGGTGGTCGACGGCCGCACCCTCTACCTCGCCGCCCCCGAGTACATGGCGGAGTACGCCCGGCGCTTCGTCACCAAGGGCGCGAGCCTGGTCGGCGGCTGCTGCGGCACGACCCCCGCCATGATCCGTGAGATGCGCTCCTTCGTGCGCTCCGTGGTCCCCGGGATCCGCGAGATCGTCGTCGAGTCCCTCGCCGCCGACCCCGAGGACGAGGACAAGGGCTTCGAGGCCACCCCCATCATGGAGCGCACCGAGTTCGCGAAGAAGCTCTACTCGGGCAAGTTCTGCATCTCCGTTGAGCTGGATCCCCCCCGCGGGCTGGATCCGGCCCGGTCGGTCGCTGGCGCGGCCTTCCTGCAGGAGAATGGGATCGACATCATCAACATCGCCGACGGCCCCCGGGCCATGGCGCGCATGGGGCCGAGCGCGCTGGCCCAGCTCGTCAAGCACGACTCGGGGATGGCCAGCGTCATCCACTACTGCTGCCGGGATCGCAACCTGCTCGGCATGCAGATGGATCTGCTGGGCGCCAACGCGCTGGGGCTCAGGAACATCCTGGCCGTCACCGGCGATCCCCCCAAGATGGGCTCCTACCCCGACGCCACCGCCGTCTTCGACATCGACTCCATCGGCCTCATCCACTTCATCCAGCGCATGAACCGGGGCTTCGACTTCTCCGGTCGGCCCATGGGCGACAAGACCCACTTCTTCGTGGGCGCCGGCTGCAACCCAGCCCACACCGAGCTGGAGCGGGAGGTGGATCGCTTCGGCCAGAAGATCGAGGCCGGCGCCGAGTTCTTCTTCTCACAGCCGGTCTACGATCCCGAGCTGCTCTTTCGCTTCCTGAAGATGACCGAGCAGTTCCCCAAGGTGCCGTTCCTCGTCGGGATCCTCCCGCTGGCCAGCTACAAGAACGCTGAGTTCCTGCACAACGAGGTGCCCGGCATGGAGGTACCCCAGGCCATCCGCGACCGCCTGAAGGCCGCGGAGACCAAGCAGGAGCAGCGCAAGATCGGCATCCAGGTCGCCCGCTCGGCGCTGGCCGAGGCCAAGTCCCACCCGCGGCTGAACGGCGCCTACATCTATCCCCCGTTCGGCAGCTACAAGGCTGTCCTTCGGGTGGTCGAGGTCTTGGATGACCGGGAAAGTTCCTGGGTTCCCTCGGCCGGCATGGGCGGATGAGAGATCCGTGAAGGGTGTCTAAAGCACCTGTCAGGAACAAATATCATTGCAGCGTGTTTGGTCGCCGGAGACTGCTCTTGATGGAGCGCTCGCCGAGAACCCGGCCCGATACGGGCGAAAGTCCATTTGACAGTAGCGCCCCCTTCCCCTTAGTTAGGGGGCCGACCCCACTGGGAGGAAATAGAATCATGAAGCTCTTCCGCATTGCTACCATAGCGCTCCTTGCTGGCCTCGTCGTCAGCCCCACCGCCGACGCCAAGAAGGACAAGGGCGGCGATGACGCCGCTTCTGCCGAGGAGTCCGGCGGCGAGGCTGAGGCCGTCGAGATCGTCGACACCGGCATCGCCGCGTTCGATGACGTCTTCGGTGAAGTCCGCAACATCCACGAGACCCTCGACCGCGCCAGCCAGCAGCTGGCCGACGCCAACTCCGGCATCGCCACCGCCCTCGGCCTGTCCGCGGACACCCCCCTGGCGACCGCCCTGGCCGACCTGAAGGAGAAGGCCGCGGGTAACATCGAGGTCGCCATGGACGGTACCGTCCCCAGCCTCAAGGCCTCCGACGCCGTGCCCGAGAACGTTCAGGCCGGTATCGACGCCGTGAACTCCGCGATCACCAACGTGACCGCGACCGTCTCCGACCTCGCTGCCCTGCCCGACCAGGTCAAGGGTCTCGTTGAGAAGAGCAAGGCCATGCCCGCTCAGCTCAAGGATCCCTCGATCATCTCCGGCGTGCCCAAGTCCGACCTGCTGAAGATCCCGAAGCAGCTCAAGGGCAACACCAAGGCGCTCACCGCCACGCCCGACAAGATCACCTCGGTGACCAGCGAGATGACCGGCTTCGTCGACGCCGTCAAGAACTTCAACGGCGAGTGATCAGGGTCTCCCTGGTCGCTTGACTGCGACAATGTTCATGCAACGCCGTTACCCCTCGGGGTAGCGGCGTTGTACTCTCTGCGGTATCCAACTGCGACGGCATACCCCCGCCCCTCAAAGTGTTTGATGGGGGGTTGAGATGATCGCTGGAGGATCTCCCGAATGACGCTGAATCGCGCCCTGCTCATGCTGCTCGCCGGGCTGCTGCTGGCCCCCGCCGCCGACGCCAAGAAGGACAAGTCCGAGTCGGCCGAGGAGACCTCACTCGAGGTGCCTGACGCGCCGACGATTGAGGACACCGGAGTCCCCGCCTTCGACGAGGTCTTCGCTGAAGTCCGCGGCATCCACGACTCCCTGGACGAGGCCCGCACCCGCCTGAGCGCCGCCAACAGCGGCGTCATCATGGCGCTCAAGCTCCCCGCGGACACCCCGCTGCCCGACGCCCTGTCGGAGCTGAAGTCCAAGGCCGCCGGCAACATCAACATCAGCATGAGCGGCGCGGTGCCCGAGCTGAGCCCCGCCGACGCCGTGCCCGAGGACGTCTCGACCGCGATCGACGCCGTCAACACCGCCATCCAGGAGGTCGCTCAGGCCCAGGATGCCCTGGCCGCGCTGCCGGATCAGACCGCGGCGCTGATCGAGAAGGTCACCGCCTTCCGCACCCAGCTCAACCCGACGCTGATGGTCGAGAGCGGCCTGGAGCGCTCGGAGATGCCGCGCATCGCCAGCGCCACCAAGAAGAACGTCGAGGCCACCGTCGCCACTCAGGCGCGCATCGTGGCGGTCGGCGAGGAGCTGGCTCGCTTCATGGACACCATGAAGGACTTCGGCGCCGGCCTCGCCAGCGAGTAGCTGTCAGCGGACCGGCCTGTAGACACGGGCCGCCGGGATCTGGAGCAGCTGATCCTCCTCGGCGATCCACCCGGTGAGCTTCCCGCCGTAGACGCAGCCCGTGTCCAAGCCCAGCGCCACCAGCCGCCCCTCCCGCTCCCGGCGGACCAGCCCGCGGGCCGCGTCGTGGCCGAAGATGACGACCTCCGGACCGGCCCAGCCCGCGTCGTACCAGAAGGGGTTGTCCAGGTTCTTGTCGTCGGGCCAGCGGCGCATCCGCGTCGCCTGCTCGCGGCTCGTTCCGTCGGGGCCGTCCAGCGGGTGAACGCCCGCGTGGATGACGATCCGCCCCTCCTCCCGGATCATCAGCGGCAGGCCCTCCAGCCACGGCTTGATCTCCGGCGCCAGCTCACGCAGCGCCCGCACCACCTCAGGGGGGCTCCGCTTGCTCCAGCGGCGGAGCACGAAGTCATCATGGTTGCCCAGGACACACTCGGCGTCGACCTCCCGGACGAGCCGCCACACCCCGAGGGGGTCCGGGCCCTTCGTGAAGAGATCCCCGACCAACACGACGCGATCCGCCGCCGCCCGCTCCAGCAGGAGCGAGAGCTCGGCGGCGCAGCCATGGACATCTCCGACATAGAGCGTTCTCATCTCCTGCACCTATCACCGACGAGCCCGACGATGCCCGACACCCCCAAGCCGCCGAAGTCCGCCCCCCGCTCTGGCACGTCAGACCGCGATCTCTTTGGCCCTGAGCAGCTCCCCGCGCTGCGAGTCGCCGCCTGGGAGCTGGGGTGGCTGCTGGGTCGGGGCTACGCGGAGGTGAGCGCCGGCAAGCTGGTCGGCGATCGGCACGGGCTCAACCAGCGCCAGCGCAAGGCCGTGCGGCGCTGCACCGCCCCTGAGGCCGTGGTCGCCGTCCGACGGGCCAAGGCGGTGCCCACGCTGGACGGCGCGCTGCTGGGGCGCCCCGTCGCCGTGGACGGCTTCAACGCCTTGATCACCATTGAGGCCGCCCTGAGCGGTCGCGTCGTCCTCGTCGGCGCGGACGGCGGCTACCGGGACATGGCCAGCGTGCACGGCACCTGGCGGGCGGTGAGCGAGACCGGGGCGGCCATCACGCTGGCGGGCGAGGCGCTGGCGCGGCTCGGCGCCGGCCCGGTGACCTGGCTGCTGGACCGCCCGGTGTCCAACTCCGGGAAGCTGCGCGGGCGGCTGCTGGAGACCGCGGCCGAGCGCGGCTGGGGCTGGACCGTGGCGCTGCCCCCCGATCCCGATCCCGTGCTGGGAGCGAGCGCGAGCGCAGTCGCCAGCAATGACTCCTGGGTCGTGGATAGCTGCGCGATCTGGCTGGACCTGCCGAGCGCGGTGATCCCAAGACAGCTCCCAGAGGCCTGGCTCGTGGATCTGCGCCTTCAACCCGGCCCCTGCTGAAATCAACGATCGCCGTGATCGTTCTGAGCCGCTTCCGGCATATACCCCCCCTTGAGACGCCCCCACGAACTGACCGGAGCTGGAAGTGTCACTCAGATTATCTGTAGCTACCGCTCTGCTCATCCTCAGCGGCTGCGCGCCGACCGAGAGCATCGAGGGCGCTTCGCTCGCGCCAGGACTTGAGAACCAGCAGACGCTTGAGCGTGAGATCGCGGCGGCCTCGGGGGAGGAGAAGTGGCTGCGAGTCTTCAGCTACGGGGAGGAGGTGGGCCGACACATCGGACCGGATCTGGTGGAGGCCCGCCGTCGGGCGGACGCGCTGGAGCCTGAGGTCCGGCTCACCTTCTACAGCGGCATGGCGCACACCGCCCACTGGGACGTGGAGGACGTGGACGCCCAGGTCGCCGAGATCCAGGCGCGCGTCGCCGAGGAGCACTGGCCCGCGCTGTTCATCGGCATCTACATCCGCTACACGATCGTGCACGACGCCGACCCGAAGCTCGTCGTCCCCTTCGCCGAGCGCTTCTCGAAGAACGTCGGGGTTCCCCCCTACGACGGCGTCCGCATCGGCGTCCAGCGAGGCCTCGGCCACGACATACCCGCCGCCCTCGCGCTCGCGAAGCGCTACCCGGGGGAGTACCAGGCGGGGATCTTCGAGGAGCTGGGCTGGCGGGTCGGCGACGACGGCGGCCTCGCGGACACCGCGCTTGTGTCCGCGCTGCTCAAGGACATCGACGCCAGCGAGCGGCGGCCGTTCGTTCACGGGCTCTGCCGCGCGAGCTGGCGCCACGGGGACTCCTGGGAGCCCTACAATGCGCTGTTCCCGATGCTCAGCCCGGACTCCCGGGAGTCCTGCCTGAACGCCATCGGCTTCACCATCGCCCAGCAGATCCCCGAGGAGCAGGAGCTATCGGGTGTGCTCTATGGGCTCGCGGACCCCCAGTGGGGCGACACCATCGAGGCGACCTACAGGCAATCTGTCAACCGGGACCACAGCTGGTTCGCCCCGGATCTGCTCGACTACCAGGGCACCGACGGGGTTGGTACGGGCGTCCCCGCCGAGGCGCCGTGAGCGGGCATGATGAAGAGCCAGGCGCGCCCCCTGTGTGAGTCCCAGGTCGGCGCGGCGATCAGCAGCTCATGGAGACCGTCACCGCTGAGATCCGCCGCCAGCAGCGCGGTGCCGAAGTGGTCCAGGCCTCCTGATTGGATCGTCAGCTGCGCCGAGTCTGCCCCCATGCTCGCGCTCCGCTCGCTCAGCGCCGCACCCGTGAAGAGGTACACCCGCCCGCTCTCGCTGGGAGGGGTGTAGATGTCGTTCGAGTCCGGAGCCGAGATCACCAGATCCGAGCGCCCGTCGCCGTCGAAGTCGCCGACAGTCATCGCGTCGCCGAAGTACCTGGGCGCCTCGGAGCTCAGGGTGATGTCCGCCGCGAGGGTCGAGAACTCGCCGGAGAGCAGCGCGACGTCGAAGAAGAGGTAGACCTGCCCCACCCCGGGCGCGCTCACCGCGAGATCCATCCGCCCGTCGCCGTCGAAGTCCGCCAGCTGCGGCACGGCGTTGCGCCCCAGGCGCCCGTCCTCATGCACACCGCAGATGGACAGGCTGGCCGCCGAGGTCACGTCCACGCCGCCAGCGATCGAAGCCCCACCGTCCAGCCGATAGACGCAGCCCACGTCCTCAGCGGCGGCGTCGACCCCGGGGGCGGCCAGGAAGAGCTCGTCGCGGCCATCGCCGTCCACGTCCGCGGCGCTCGCGGACCAGCCGAGGTAGTCGCCCGGCCGGTGGCCATGGAGGAAGGGGATCTCCTCGCTCTGGACGTCGATCTCGCCGCCAGCCAGCTCAGCGCCGCTGAGGAGATAGACGTAGCCGACCTCGTCCGGGATATCGCCCCAGTCGCTGAAGATGACATCGTCCATCCCGTCGCCGTCCAGATCGGCGTCGCTCACCGCGGAGACCATGCCCAGCCAGCCCCGGGTGTTCACGAAGACGATGTCCGAGTCGCCCCCCTCACGCGTGACCCCCTCCACCCCCCCGTAGCGGAGCCAGCCCGCGCCCTCACCGAGGTAGAACTCATAGTCGGAGCCCAGGCTCAGCAGATCGTCCCAGCCGTCCCCGTTCTGATCGCCCTGGCGCTGCCCCATCGCGCCGTTGAATCCGTAGGCACGCTGACCGTCGATCGTGGCCTCGGCGGCCGCGTGGATGTCGCCAGCCCAGCCGGCGTAGCCCGCGCCGTCCAGCACGAAGACCCCGCCCTCGCCATACTCACCGACGTAGATCCCGCCGAGCCCCACGTCGAGCTGGCCGTCCCCGTTGAAGTCCCCCGCCGTCATCGCCTTGCGCCAGCCCAGGTACTCCGCGCTCCCGCCGTCGAGGTGCGATGCGGCCTCCGCCGTGGTGATCCAGTCACCGAGGCCGTCACAGTCATTGTCCCGCCAGTCCTGAACCTCCAGGGCACCCTCGAAGATCGCGGGGTCCAGATCATCGCAGTCCCCTTCGTCCACGGACTGCCCGTCACCGTCGTGGTCCAGCGAGGCGCAGAGGTCATTGGGCGCGCCGGGGCTGCCGCGCCCGCCCGGCTCCAGCGGCGTCGTCCCCGCGCACCAGCTCGCGGCCTCCGAGCGATCGGCCTCACGCTGCCGGCTCGGATCCAGGGACAGGCTGGCGCCGGGCTGGAGATCCCAGCCCGCGTCGTAGGAGAGGGCGTCGATGGTCCGCTCCCCCAGCCACAGCGTGAGCGTATCCGCCGTGTCTCCGAGGCCGCTCACGTCCAGGACCGTCAGCTCGTCGGGGAGGAGGACCAGCCCGTCCGCCATCGTGAGCTCGGCGGGGCCGACGCCGGCGAGGGTCCAGCCGCTCAGGTCCACCGCCTGTCCGCTCACGTTGGCGATCTCCAGCCACTCCTCACCGCGCTCCGGGGCCGGCATCACCTCATTGATGATCACATCCCCCTCGGCGACGAAGTCCTCGTCGACGAAGCCGTCGCCGTCATCGTCGTCGCCGTTCGGCGCCTCATCGGCGCCGCTGTCAGCAGCACTGTCAGCAGCACTGTCAGCAGCACTGTCAGCAGCACTGTCCAGCCCGGCGGTGTCCAGCCACGCGGGGTCCGAACCCGGCCCCCCCACCCCGGCCGTTGTGTAGTCGAGCGTCACCGGCGAGCAGCCGGCGAGCAGCGCCAAGGCCCCCGGCAACACCCCGCTCCTCACGGCTCACGCTGCGTGACGCAGCGCTCGAGCGCGTCCCGCTCCGCGTCGCTCACGCCGTCGCCCAGGATGTCCAGCAGCTCCGCGGCGTCGGCGCAGTCCCCGGCCAGCACGGAGAGGTGTAGCGCCAGCCGGGCGACCTCTTTCCGCCGCAGCGAGGTGTCCGTGGCGAGGAACTCCCTGGCCTCGGCGAGCGCCTGGCCGCTCTCACCGAGCTGATACCGAAGCTGAATCCGGAGCACTCGCAGCTCGCTGTTGAGCGGGCTGGCCTCGTCGACGAGCGCCAGCGCCATGTCGATGGGGGGGAGGATCTCCGACGGGGCCCCGCCGCTGTCCTGGAGCGCCCGGGCGCGTCCGAGCAGCCCGCCAGCGGTCCCGGGCAGACAGATGTGCTCACCGCCAGCGGCCACGTCGACCTCCTCGGTGCCGAGGCAGGTGACGCCGACCAGGCCCCGATCCACCGTGACGTGCGTACCCAGCGCATCGCGCTGCACTGACAGCACTGTGCCCTTCACCTTCACCCGAGCCTCGGAGGTGTTCACGGTCAGATCGATCGACTCCCGCGGATCGACGTCGAGGACCAGGATCCCCTGCTCCCACCCGATCACCGGACTCAGCGTCGAGCCCTCCACCAGCCCGCTGCCCTGGTAGTCCACGGCCACCGCGGCGCCGATGTCGAGCCGCTGCACCTGCCCGGCGGAGTCCAGCCGCTCGGACAGCGCCGCGTCGACGTGCCCGAACGAGGTGGGCGCGTTCGCCGCGACCACCAGCGCCGCCGCCGCCGCCAGGCCCGCGCCGAGGAGGAGCCAGCGCGACCTGGCGCTCCTGAACGGGCCGGTCTCCTCTCGCAGCGTCGACAGATCCTCCGGGAACAGCGCCCTGAGCTTCTCGACGTCTTCTCCACCCGCGGCGCTCTCATCGCGCAGAGTGTCCAGCAGATCGCGCGCGTCGCGGCTCATGGTTCCCCCCCGGGCATCAGGCCCAGCTTCTCGATCAGCGCACGGAAGTCCGCGCGGGCCCGCCGCAGGCGGCTCTTGACGGTGCCGACCGGGAGCTTCAGGAGCTGGGCGACCTCGGGGTCGGTCCGCCCCTCGATGTCACAGAGCACCAGCACCTCACGGAGGGGCTCCTTCAGCTGACTGATCGCTCCCCACACCTGCTCGATGAGCTGGGCCCGCTCATCGAGCGGGGCGCCTCCGTCCCAACGTCGGGGCAGGCGCTCCACCTGCGCCGAGCTGTCCCAGCGGAGCCCCCACACCTTGCGTCGCTGCTGAGCCAGCACGCGCTTGGTGACGCCGTAGAGCCAGGCCTGGAAGACCTCCTCCGAGTAGACGGTGTGGACCCGGCGCAGCACGATGATGAAGATCTCCTGCGCTGCCTGTTCCGCGTCGACGCGCGGTCCCCCGAGGCGGCGACACCACTGGAGCGTGACCGGCATCCACTTCGTGAAGAGCGCGTCCAGGGCCTGACGATCGCCCTGAAGCACGGCATCCCAGTCCTGCGAACCCAGCCGTACCTCCTCGCTTCTCAGCTCCAAAAAGAGGGGCAGCTCGGTGATGGGTTGATGATGCTCCAAGAGACCCTGTGCTCCTCTAAGAGAGCCCTATGCCACCAGGCACGGGGATCGATCACTCATCCATGAAGTTCGCGTCATCAAAGCTGTTGAGCCCCTCCCAGGCCACCATCAGCCCCGCGCAGGCGCTGAGCCCCGACTGCATCACGCTCCCATCGTCGTGGAGGATCTCCACGGAGCGGAGGTCAGCGGCGCCGCGACCGAAGAGCTCTATCCGCATCGCCTCGATGGGGAGGGTGGCCCCGAGCTGCAGCCCCACCGCGGTTGACGTCACCGCGCCGACGAGCCCCCCCGAATCGTAGTAGCGACGAAGTGACGCGCCCAACAGCGCGTCCGCGTAGGGCGCCCAGCGCCCGGCACCCTGCGCGCCCGGTGCCGCGAACAGCCCCGAGCTGGCGAGCTGATCCGAGGGAGAGAGCGGCCTGATGACGCCCGGACTCCGGACCTCGATCAGCCCGCCCAGGCGAAGGTGAGAGGCACGGGTCACCCCGCCCGACACGGTCACCCCGACGGCAGGCGCGGTGTTGCCATCAACGCGCACGCTGGGCCCCACCGCCAGCCGGCGTCGGTTGGCTGGCTCGCCGGTCGAGGAGGACACCACGGATGCTGGAACCGCGGCGGTAACCGATGGCCCTCCACGGCTCGCCACGACCGCGGGCGCCGAGCGGGCGACGGACGGTACCGCCTCGGGCAACGTCAGAAACGAAGCCACCGGAAGCTGTGCACGTTCAGGCGGGTCCGGCGGGTCTGGCTGCTCCAGCGGCGGCTTGACCAGCAGCTCGCCGGTCTCGATCGGATGCAGGAGGCTGGCAGCCAGGAAGAGCAGCTCCTCCCGAGCCGCGTGGTCTCCCGGCGGCGAGACCGCGACCTCGCGGGTGATCCCCTGGGTGTCCCGGACGATCATGAGCCAGGCGCCCGCTCTCACCTCCAGGCTCACGGACGGCCCCCCGTCAGCGTGGCCCAGCTCCAGCCCCGCCAACGCAGCCGCGTTGACCCAGCTCTCCGCCTCCTCCGCCTCCGGGATCTCCAGCGGCGCCAGCGCCCAGGCCGGCGCGCAGATCAGCCCCCCGAGCCCCACACAGACAGCGCGCAGGTATCGGCCAGGATCGCTCGTCGGGCTGGTGTTCTGACGCGCCACGGCTCCGCTGGTGCTCCTCGCTCGTCGGGAGCATACAGGCTGCAAGGGGTGCCGTCAGTGAATC
>Ga0316204_10006249_pt1 | contig 18489 bp, 19 predicted proteins | sample 6monrhotite_MG_2_FD_205661 | JGI IMG/M metagenome (GOLD analysis project Ga0316204, IMG submission 205661) | Microbial mat bacterial communities from mineral coupon in-situ incubated in ocean water Damariscotta River, Maine, United States -... | ecosystem: Environmental > Aquatic > Marine >... | reverse complement strand
TGCCCCGTGCCGGATGGCCGGGCGGGGTTAAGGCAGGAACTGTTGGTAGGCAAAAAATAGGGCCTGCCGATTGATTTGAAGGAAAGCTAAGAATGTTCAAGGAATTTCGGAAAGAACTCGAATGGGGCGGTCGCACACTGGTTCTCGAAACCGGTAAGATTGCGCGTCAGGCCTCCGGCGCCGTGATGGCGACCTATGGCGAAACCAAAGTGCTGTGCACCGTGGTCGCCATGGACTCTGAGCGTCCCGGTATCGACTTCTTCCCCCTCTCGGTTCACTACCAAGAAAAAACTTACGCTGCCGGCCGCATTCCGGGTGGTTTCTTCAAGCGTGAAGGCCGTCCTTCCGAAAAGGAAACGCTGACCTCGCGCTTGATCGATCGCCCGATCCGTCCGCTGTTCGCCAAGGGCTTCAAAAATGAAGTTCAGGTCATCTGCACCGTGGTTCAGCACGACATGGAAAACGATCCCGATATGGTCGCCATGGTCGGCACCTCGGCGGCGATGTGCATTTCCGGCGCGCCTTTCATGGGCCCCATCGCTGGCGCACGTGTTGGCCGCATCGACGGTGAGTTCGTCCTCAACCCGCATATTGAAGACATGGCGAATTCCGACCTCGACCTGATAGTCGCGGGCACCAAGGAAGGCGTGTTGATGGTTGAATCGGAAGCATCCGAGCTCAGCGAAGAAGTCATGCTGGGTGCGGTGGCTTTCGGTCACGCTGGTTTCCAGCCGGTGATCGACGCGATCATCGAACTGGCCGAACATTGTGCCAAGGAGCCGATGGAATTGGCCACCGCGCCGGTCGGTACCGACGACGTCAAAGCCAAGGTCAAGGAATTGGCCGAAGCCGGTTTGCGCGAAGCGTATAAAATTTCCGACAAATTGGAACGTCAAGGTGCCGTGTCTGCTGCTAAAGACGCCGCCACCGCCGCCATCAAAGGCGAATTTGACGCTGACTTGCTGGACAAGGTTTTGGCCGACGCGCTGAAGTCCTTGGAAAAAAGCATCGTCCGACTGTCGATCTTGGAAACCGGCGTTCGTATCGATGGCCGCGACACCAAGACGGTTCGTCCGATCAACACCGAAGTCGGCATCTTGCCGCGTTCGCACGGTTCTGCGTTGTTCACCCGCGGTGAAACGCAGGCCATCGGCGTCGCCACCTTGGGCACCGGTTCGGATGAGCAGATCATCGACGCGCTCGAAGGCTCTTACCGTTCGCACTTCATGCTGCACTACAACTTCCCGCCGTACTCGGTTGGCGAAGCCGGTCGCTTCGGCGCCACCGGCCGTCGCGAAGTCGGTCACGGCAAGTTGGCATGGCGCGCCGTTCATCCGGTGATGCCGACCAAGGAAGACTTCCCCTACACCATCCGCGTGGTGTCGGAAATCACCGAATCCAACGGCTCTTCGTCGATGGCCACGGTGTGTGCAACGTCTTTGGCGCTGATGGATGCGGGTGTTCCGCTGAAACGCCCGGTGGCCGGTATCGCCATGGGCCTGATCAAAGAAGACACCGGCGTTGCGGTTCTGTCGGACATCTTGGGTGACGAAGATCACCTCGGCGATATGGACTTCAAGGTTGCCGGTACCGAAAAAGGCATCACGTCCTTGCAGATGGACATCAAGATCACCTCGATCACGTCTGAGATCATGGAAACGGCGCTGGAACAGGCTAAGGCTGGGCGTTTGCACATCCTCGGCGAAATGGGTCACACCATCGACCATGGCCGTGAAAGCGTTGCCGCCACGGCGCCGCGCATCGAAACGTTCAAGATCAACAAAGACAAAATCCGCGACGTTATCGGCGCGGGCGGCAAGGTGATTCGCGAAATTTGCGAAACCACCGGCGCTAAAATCGATCTGGACGACGACGGCACCGTTAAAGTCGCCGCCGTTGACGCCGTCGCGATGCAACAAGCCATCGATTGGGTCAAGGGCATCACGGCAGAGCCGGAAGTCGGCGCGATCTACACCGGTAAAGTGGTCAAGATCATGGACTTCGGCGCATTCGTGAACTTCATGGGTCCGCGCGACGGTTTGGTGCACATTTCCGAACTGGCGAACTACCGGGTCGATAAAGTTGGCGACATCATCAAGGAAGGTCAGTCCGTAAAGGTCAAGCTGATCGGCATCGATGATCGCGGCAAAGTCAAATTGTCCATGAAGGTTGTCGACCAAGAAACCGGCGAAGAAATCGCGCCGGAAAAGAAGGACGACTAACTGGAAATCAAGACGCGGGGCGGCCCTCATGGTTTTGAGGTGTCCGCCCCGATTCTTTTTCGATAAGCTTGTTTTGGATGTGGCTCAAAAGCGACCGCATTTTTGTGACATATTCGTGTATGCTAATGCTGTGGCCCCGGTTTGTGGATGGGGCCATTGATCCGGAGGTTCCGTGAAAAAGCTCAATTCCTATAAAATGTCCGGCAAAGAAGTTTTGCCCTTGGTCGAAGGCGGCAAAGGCGTTGCCATATCCAACGGAACCACCGCTGGCGCGTGGGCCAAGGCTGGCGGCATCGGCACGTTTTCGTGTGTGAACCCCGACAGTTACGCCGAAGACGGAACCTACATTCCGCAGGTTTATCACAGCAAAACCCGCTCCGAACGTTTTGAAGAATTGAAAGCCTATGCCATTCGCGGCGGCATCGAACAGGCGAAAATCGCCCGTGATGTGTCCGGTGGCGAAGGTCGCATCCACATGAACGTGCTGTGGGAAGCGGGCGGCACCGTGCCGATCCTGCACGGCGTTCTTGAAGAGGTGGGCGAACTAGTTCACGGCATCACGTGTGGTGCCGGTATGCCGTACAAGATCGCTGAAATCGCCGCGCAATACGGCATCCATTATTATCCGATCGTGTCCTCGGCCCGCGCATTCAACGCCTTGTGGCGCCGATCTTACAAGAATTATGCGGACCTTTTGGGCGGCGTGGTTTACGAAGATCCGTGGCTGGCCGGTGGGCACAACGGCCTCAGCAACGCCGAAGACCCCAACCAGCCGCAAGACCCTTATGGGCGCTGCGTCGAGCTGCGCAAAGTCATGAACGGCTACGGCCTCAACCACGTGCCGATCGTCATGGCCGGTGGCGTGTGGTTCCTGCGCGATTGGCAAGATTGGATCGACAACGATGAGCTGGGTCCGATTGCATTCCAGTTCGGCAGCCGTCCGCTGCTGACCCAAGAAAGCCCGATCTTGCAAGCGTGGAAAGATCGCCTGTTGAACTTGCGCGAAGATGATATCCTTTTGCAACAGTTCAGCCCCACGGGTTTTTATTCGTCTGCGATCAAAAACACATTTATGCAGGGCCTGATCGACCGCACCAATCGCCAGATCGAATATCGCACCAAGCCGGGCGATGAAGGCTTTAGCGCGGAACTTCCGCTGGGGCCGCGCGCGCGGGTTCATTACGTTAAGCCCGAAGACCTTCCCCGTGCCCAAGGCTGGATCGATGAAGGCTTCACGGAAGCTATGAAAACCCCGGACGACACCATGGTGTTCGAAACGCCCGAAAAGGCGCAAAAGGTTATGAAAAGCCAGGCCGATTGCATGTGCTGCCTTAGCCAATGTCGTTTTTCCAATTGGGCCGACAACGAAGAAGGCACCACCGGCAAGCGCGCCGACCCGCGATCATTTTGTATTCAAAAGGCTTTGCAGCTTGCGGCCCACGGCGGCGATTTGGAACAGAGCCTGATGTTTGCGGGCCATAACGCCTACAAATTTGCTCAAGACCCCTTTTATAAAGGCGGCTTTATCCCGACCGTTAAGCAATTGGTGGATCGTATCATCACCGGTGATTGATGCGGTGCCTGATGAAGTGCCTGATGAGATGATTGATCGCCTGCTCAATAACCACAGTAAAATGAGTGTCTTTTGGTTTTGCACCGGTTCCTGTCATGTGCTTAACTGACTTCAATAAGACTAAACGTAAACAACCCCATAAGGGGTTGGCGAACCTGCTTCTGCTTGATCCAAGTCAAAGACAGAGCGGTAATGGTTCAGGCAGAATGTGGCCAGCTTAAATGGGAGACATCATGAGACCTTACGCACAAGTTCTAGAGCAGCTTCGCACCGCAGGCTTGCGGCCCACCCGCCAGCGTTTGGCGCTGGCCCGGCTGTTGTTTGAAAACGGCGCACGCCACGTGACGGCGGAAATGCTGCACGCCGAAGCCCAGGACGCGACCATCAAAGTGTCGCTTGCGACGGTCTACAACACCCTGCACCAATTCACCGAAGCGGGCTTGCTGCGCGAGATCGTGGTCGACCCGACCAGGTCCTATTTCGACACCACCACCCATGAGCACGGCCACTTCTTTCACGAAGGTACCGGGCAGTTGCAAGACATCCCCGGCGGCCAAGTCCACTTGGCCGCGATGCCGAGCGCGCCCGAGGGCACGAAAATCTCCGGTATTGATGTTGTCGTCCGCTTAACATCCAGATAATACATCATGTTATCAATATGATAGAGGTCTTTTTAGAAGACCTCTATCTTTTGGTTGACCCTGCCCTTCAAAGGGCTATAGTTTGTCACCCAGCGGCGCAGTATTCAGCCGCCCGTTGATTTCTTTTTCGAATTCACCTGATCAGAGGAGGCCTCCATGGGCTTGAAAGACAGCAAAACCGAACAAAACCTGAAAGACGCATTCGCAGGCGAATCTCAGGCCAACCGCCGTTACCTGTATTTCGCACAAAAGGCTGACATCGAAGGTTACAACGATGTCGCCACCGTGTTCCGTTCCACCGCCGAAGGTGAAACCGGCCACGCACACGGTCACTTGGAATTCCTCGAAGAAACCGGTGATCCCGCAACGGGTCTGCCCATTGGCGGCACCGGCGACAACCTCAAAGCGTCCATCGCTGGCGAAACCCATGAGTACACCGACATGTACCCGGGCATGGCCAAAAGCGCACGCGAAGAAGGCTTCGACGAAATCGCCGATTGGTTCGAAACCTTGGCGAAAGCCGAAAAGTCACACGCCGGTCGCTTCCAGAAAGCGCTCGACAACCTGGATTAATTTTCTCCCGGTTGGATGACATTTACGGCGCGGGGGGCTTTGTGAAGAAGCCTCCCGCGTTGTTTTTTGAGTATTGGTTTTTGCGAATTAGAGATTAAGGCGAGGTCGTGACATGAGTGAAGGCAGCCTGAGTGCACCGACGCGTCATCCGCTCAACTGGCGGGACGAAGATTTTTACAACGAGGACAAACTGTTCGCGGAAATGGAGCGGGTGTTCGATCTGTGCCATGGTTGTCGGCGCTGCTTCAATCTGTGCGACAGCTTTCCGCGCCTATTCGATATGATCGACGAGTCTGAAACAGGCGAAATGGACGGCGTCGCCAAGGCCGACTACTGGAAAGTGGTCGATGCCTGCACGCTGTGCGATTTGTGCTTCATGACCAAGTGCCCCTACGTGCCGCCTCACGAATGGGATCTGGATTTCCCGCATCTGATGTTGCGTGCGCGCGCGTTGCAATTCAAGCGCGGTGAGACCAACAAAAAACAAGACAAGCTGACCGAAATCGACAAAAACGGTCCGCTTGGCGTGAAGTTTTCAGGCCTCGCCAATTGGGCTTCCAAGCGCGACAATAGCCTGACCCGCCCGATCATGCAGAGCGTCATGGACGTGCACAAAGACGCGGCCCTGCCGGAATTTGCTAAAAAAACCTGCTCTGAACGCGCCAAGGCGGAACCCAATACCATCAACGCCGCGGCCCCTGCCCACGGCAAACGCAAGGCGGTGATTTACGCCTCGTGCTTCGGCGAATATAACGACCCCGATATCGTTTTGGATAGCCGTGCGGTGCTGGCGAAAAACGGCATTGATGCAGAGATCGTGTACCCCGAATGCTGCGGCATGCCGCAATTGGAACAGGGCGATATGGACCGCGTTGCGGCCAAAGCGCAGTCCATTTCCAAGGCGCTTAAACCTTACGTCGATGACGGATTTGACATTGTGGTGCCGGTCGCCAGCTGTGCGTTGATGCTCAAATTCGAATGGCCCTTGATCGAGCCCGATGATGAAAACGTCAAAGCGCTCAGCCGCGCAACCTATGACATCACCGAATACGTCGTCAGTATCGCGGCGAAAGAAGGTCTCGCCGATGGCATCACCGCGCTCGAGGGCGGCGTCACCGCGCACATCGCGTGTCATGCTCGCGCCCAGAATATGGGCCGCAAGGCGCAAGAGCTGCTCAAGCTGATCCCCGATATGGACGCGACCATAATTGAACGGTGTTCCGGTCACGGCGGCACCTGGGGCGTAACCACGGAATTTTTCGAGCTCGGCATGAAGGTCGGCACGCCGGTGTTTCGCGATGCGGCCAAGGTCGACAGCGCTTATATCGTGTCCGAATGTCCGCTGGCGCGCGACCAGATCATTCAGGGCTTGGAACGCAAAGACAAAACACTCGAAGGCCCCGGCAAGGCGCTGCGTCACCCGGTGCAGGTCTTGGCCCGCGCCTACGGCTTATAAGTTTAAGGAGTTAACTCTAGATGCCTCGTGAAACCCACGAAATCACCCGTAACGACATCATGCCCATGGCCGATTACGCCCATGGGCGCCTGGACCGCCGCAAAGCCATGACGGCAACGAAAAAGAACCGTCGCGTGCACATCGGTCCCGATGCAACGGCGTATTTCGAAAGCTTCGACACCATGTGGCACCAGATCCACGAAATGCTCTATATCGAGCAAGGTGGCGACGACCAGATCGAAGACGAGCTCAGCGCCTACAATCCACTGATCCCCAAGGGTCGTGAATTGGTCTGCACATTGATGTTTGAAATCGACGATGCCGAACGCCGTGCGCAGTTTTTGGCGGGCCTCGGCGGCGTCGAGGAAACGGTCAGCTTGACGGTGAACGGCGAAAAAATTATCGCCGTGCCCGAAGACGACATCGATCGCACCACGGCGCAAGGCAAAGCCTCTTCGATCCAGTTCTTGCATTTCAACTTCACCGATGCCCAAGCTGAAGCGATGAAGCAATCCGGCTGCGAGGTTGTTCTCGCCGTCGAACACGACGCTTATGGGCACATGGCCAAGCTTCCCGAAGCCGTGCGCGCCGCTTTGGCGGCTGATTTGGACTGATCCCCGCAGATCTTGATACTGCGTGCATTTTTGAACCGGGGCCGGGTTACGGCCCCGGTTTTTTTGTGCGGTATCTCTGGCCTCAAAATATTAACGTTCGCATACGAAATGAACACGATTGTGGTGTGATCGGCCATCGATCGGTACCTGTAATGGCCAGATCATATATCATAAGTTATTGTTTTTATGGGTGTAATGAATTTCATTATGGATATGATATGCAAGATCGAAAACGGCCCTAAATATATATCGATATAGAAATGATGTGACGCTCAATCCCTCGCAAGGGCGCATTTGGGTGGTGCGACGGGGCGAGAAAATGTGGGTTGTGGTGGGGAGAAACAGCGCGCAACCTTAGCAGATGTCAAAATTGAATTTTCAAAAAAAGCCACTGGTTGGTACGGCGCTGCGCCGATAAGAATTTTCATTTATTATCAACGGTATATCGAATGAGCTTATGAATAAAATTTTATGATAAAAAATAGTTATTCAATAGCCTCACCTTTGAGAATCCCCCAGAAATCCGCCCTGTTGAGCCAGCCTTCAAAGCCTTCGACTTCGACCCGACAAAACTCGGTTTGAGCGGGGCAGGTGATCAGCTGGCCCGACACCCCGGTTTGCACCCGTGCAACAGCGCGCGACTTAGGGTCGGACTTGGCGCGAATGTCGCGTGTGCCGCCGGTGACGATAAAGCCGCGCTTGGACGACAGCATGGTCTGATGCACCCAGCCTTGGCTGCCTTCCCAGTCACGCACCTTGCGCCAGGTTTTGTATTCGGCGATCACTTCCAGCGGTAGGCCGGATTTGCGGTAGACCCATTCGACCGGATATTGCACGCCGGGCCCGGTGCGTAAATTCACCTCACCGGCACGCAGCGACACGAAACGTGGCAACGGCAGGCCGGAGCCGGAAACCTGGGCGAACGCAGTGCCGATGCTCAGCACGGTCGCTGCACTCAGCACGATTGATGCAATCAGGGCAATGGAAAGTAGGCGAAACATCCCGTGAGCCTCCCTGGGTGATTGGATGGGCGATTGGTTTGGGTCGAATCGTCCCTATTAGAAGAGCCCCCGCGCAAGCGGTCAATGCTCATGCGCACAGGATGTGAGAAGTAACCGCAAAACACGGGAGCGAATGTGGGATTTAGGCCATAGGGAAGCGATCAATTATGACTATTTCGCTGTAAGGCAAGCGTTCCATGCGCGCCATGCCCTGGTCAGCCTTGGCTTGACCAATAGCAACAAACATGGCTGTTTCGTGCCCATCGGGCAGATTGAGCAGGCTGGTCACGGTGTCTGCTACAAATATATCCATCGGGCACGACGCCAGCCCCATTTCGGTGGCGGCGAGCATCAACGTTTGCGCCGCCAAACCGCACGACCGCATGGCTTCATCGCGCGCCAACCAGTCGCGATCTGTGTAAAAATCGTGGACTTTGGCGGCCAGTACCTCTGCGATGTCATCGCCGGCCGCTTTGAAATAGCGTGCGGGATTGCGCGTCCAAGCGTCGATATCGACAACGATGGCGACCAGCATCGCGGCATCGGTGAATTGCGCTTGGTTAGCCGCCGCCACTTGCAAGTCAGCGCGTTGGGCCGGGTCTTCGACCAAAACAAAGCGCCAATGTTGGATGTTCCACGCGCTGGGGGCTTTCATGGCCAGTTCCAACAAGCGCCGCTTGTCACTCTCATTCATCACATAGTCTGGTTCGAACACGCGGACAGAGGTGCGCTGTTGAATTGCTGTGCTAACGGACATGTTTGTCATCTGTAGTCTCCTGAATAACTGACCTATCAATAGGTAGAAAAGAGGATTAAAAGAATACGGGCCTAAGCCCGCAGGTGTGACAATCGTAGAGGTTTAGCCGCCCAACGAAGCCTTAATGTCTTGGATCAAAGGATCGATGAAATCTGCATTCTGGCGGGTTTTTGCGATGAGAATTGAGCCTTCAAGCGTGGCGATGATGGTGTCGGCCTTGATCGTAGGCTCAGCTCCAAAATACAGCTGGCCGGATGCGCGACCTTGGGTCAAGACGCGGGTAAGCCAAGTGTGAATGATGGCGAAAAATTCTTTCATGCGATTTTGCATGGGGGGCGGAAGTGTTGAGTATTCAGACGCCATGACACCACCAACACACATCAATTCACAACTATTAGCCAATTCTATGAAGGGTTTAAAGAATGCATCAAGTTGTTGCCAAACGGTAAGGTTAAGTTCATCAACGCTTTGAAGGGCTGCCAGGGCGCGGTTGGCGTGCCGTTCGGCCAGTGCTGCGCCTAAGTCCGCTTTGCTGGGGAAATGATAATGTAAGCTGGCTTTACGTATACCCAGTTCGTTGGCTATATCTTGGTAGCTAAACGCGTTGAACCCGCGCAACTGAAGCAAATGCTCGGCAATGTCGAGAATCTGTGTGCGGGTGTCGGGTGATTGTATCATAACGTTACCTATCAACCAAAAGGTAGATCAGCCTATCAATAGGTAGGCAAGGCGTCAATGGGATTTCAGTTAAGAACGAACACCGCTTAAATAAAATAAATTTTGAGGGTAACCTTTAGCACCATATTCAAGAGGCCATGTGCCCTTTGCGGGATGCAACACCTGCAATATAGCGGTTTCCACGTGTCTGGGACGCGGTTGCTCCAGGCCGTTCGCGTTGAGATGAGGTGTGTTGGTTCTGGACAGGCTTTGTCTTTGCTGGTACCCAAATAATGACCGGTGTTTCTGGGAGGAGACACCATTCCCCAGGTTTAGATGAAAGAGCCCTAAATAGGGGCGGGCCTAAATGAACACTTCCAACAAGCCCAAAGTCGTCGTAACGCGCAAACTGCCAGATCCAGTCGAAACCCGCATGATGGAATTGTTCGACGTGCAATTGAATCTGGACGATGTGCCGATGACGCAGGTTCAGCTGGCCGAGGCTGTAAAGCACTGCGACGTGCTGGTGCCGACGGTCACCGACAATATCGATGCCGGGGTGCTCGCCCAGGCTGGCGAACAGTTTCGTCTGGTGGCGAACTACGGCACCGGCGTCGATCACATTGATTTGGCCACCGCACGTCAACGCGGCATTTTGGTCACCAATACGCCCGATGTGCTGACCGAAGACACCGCCGACATGACCATGTCGCTGCTTTTGGCCGTGCCGCGCCGTTTGGTTGAGGGCGAGCGCGCCTTGCGCGACGGACAATGGACAGGCTGGTCGCCGACTTGGATGCTTGGCCACCGCATTCACGGCAAACGGCTTGGCATCGTCGGCATGGGCCGCATTGGCCGCGCCGTGGCGAAACGCGCTAAGGGTTTTGGTTTGTCGATCCACTATCATAACCGCAACCGCGTGCATGAAGACGTCGAGCGCGATCTGGAGGCGACCTACTGGGAAAGCCTCGATCAGATGCTCGCGCGTATGGACATCATTTCGGTGAATTGCCCGCACACCCCCGCCACTTATCATCTGCTGTCGGCGCGGCGTTTAAAATTGATGCAGTCACATGCTTTTATCGTCAACACGGCGCGTGGTGAAATCATCGATGAAAACGCCTTGATCCGCATGCTCAAAGCGGGCGAGATCGCGGGCGCGGGTCTGGATGTTTATGAAAATGAGCCGGCCATCAATCCAAAGTTCCTTGAACTCACCAATGTGACGCTGTTACCGCATATGGGCTCCGCCACGTGCGAGGGGCGCATTGATATGGGTGAAAAAGTGCTCATCAACATCAAAACGTTTGCCGATGGGCACTCCCCACCGGATCGTGTGCTGTTCGATATTTAAGTTTAATCGAATAAATCAAAAAGGCAGCCCCCCCCCCAAGAGCCGCCGTTTTTGTAGGTTGTATGAGAATATCTGGTCTAATATTAGGATTATAAAGATAAGTCAAATAAAGATGACCGAGCCATCTTTATGCGCGTCGTTCAAAAACGTCACCACGCCACCAACCTCGATGGATATGTCAGGGCGCAGCTCACCGCGCGGTATGTCGAGCGCTTTCAGGCCCATTTCGCAGACCAAGAAGCGCACGCCAAGCTCGCGGCACGCACCCAACAAAGTTTCGAAGTCGGCGACGCCACGTTCCAAAAACGTGTCGTTCATGTCCGCACCGATTTCCAAGCCGTTGCTGGTCGGTTGTGTGGCCCACGCCGGGACGTTATCGACACCGGGGCGCAGCAACGCGCGCGCCCCTTCCATGGTGAAAAACAGCGTCACCGGCGTGTCGATGGCGGCGGCGGCCGACGCCATCACCAGGGCGTAGTGCACTTTGTCGAATTCACCGGAAAACACCACCAGGGACAGTTTTTCAGGTCGTTCGGGGTTGAGAACTTCAGCCATGGCACGGATCAGCCTTGGGGTTGGCATGGATGGACAAGTCGGTGATGGTCGGTGCATCGCCACACAGCGGACAGCCGGGGTCGCGTTTCACTTTGATGGTGCGAAATTGCGTTGCCAGCGCGTCATAAATCAACAAAGAACCGGATAAGCTTTCACCAATCCCCAAAAGCTCTTTGAGGATTTCGGTCGCTTGCAAGGATCCGATGGTGCCGCACAAAGCCCCCAGAACACCCGCTTCGGAACAGCTGGGAACTTGGCCCGGCGGCGGCGGTTCGCGGAAAATGCAGCGGTAACACGGACCGTCTTGGTGACCGCCGGGAAAGTTTTTAAACGTTGCGAGTTGACCATCGAACCGCAAGATCGCCCCGCTGACCAAAGGCGTGCGGGTAAAATAAGCCGCGTCGTTGATCAGAAAGCGGGTCGAAAAATTATCGGAACCATCGGTCACTAGGTCATAAGCGCCCAGCAACGTCTCGGCGTTGTCCACCGTGATGCGTTCGTTGTGCAGTACCAGCTTGATATCGGGATTGATCGCACGCAGCGCCGTCGCGGCACTTTCGACCTTGGCGACGCCGATACGATCCGTGGTGTGCACGATTTGACGCTGCAAATTGGAAAGATCGACGACATCGTCATCGACGATGCCCAGTGTGCCGACGCCAGCGGCGGCGAGATACATCAGAACCGGCGAGCCAAGCCCGCCCGCGCCCACAACCAGGACTTTCGCGTTAAGCAGCTTTTCTTGACCTTGCCCGCCAACTTGCGGCAACAGAATGTGGCGCGCGTAGCGTTGAATTTGCTGTTCGGTGAAATCCAAGCCCATGACAAAGTTCCGATATTGACCATATGCAAGGCAAAACTGAAGTGCAAAATTAATTCACAACTAAGCTGTCTGCAACGTATGCGCGGGAAATATATTAATACAAATTGTACAACACACTGAATTTACAAGAAACTTAAGAATCATAAATTCATCTAAAGAAAATAGTGCGTTGAAATAATATTGCGCATAAGACTTGTTGGGATCGCTGTGGGTTTTTGACGCAGCGCTGGAAATCGATCAATCATGCCCCAAACCTTCAAACAGCGGCGTGGACAAATAGCGTTCTGCGAACGAAGGTAAGATAACAACAATAACCTTATTTTCCATTTCAGGGCGTTGACCCAATTCCAACGCCGTGGCGAGTGCCGCACCGGAAGAAATACCGACAGGTAAGCCTTCAATGCGCGCCGCTTTGCGCGCCGTGGCGAATGCGGTCTCATTGCCAATCTGCACAACTTCATCAATTAAGCTGACATCCAAAACTTCCGGAACGAAACCCGCGCCGATGCCTTGTATTTTGTGAGGACCGGGCACACCACCGGACAGCACAGCGCTGTCTTCGGGCTCGACCGCAATCATCTTGATATCGGGGTTGCGTTCTTTGAGCAGCCCGCCGATGCCGCTGAGCGTGCCGCCGGTGCCGACGCCGCTGATCACCACATCGACCTTGCCATCGGTGTCTTCCCAAATTTCTTCGGCAGTGGTGTCGCGGTGAACGGCGGGGTTGGACGGATTGGTGAACTGTTGCAGCATCAGATAGCCCTTGGATTTGGTCAGCTCTTCGGCACGATCAATGGCGCCCTGCATGCCCTGCGCCGCGGGGGTTAGATCGATTTCCGCGCCCAAAAACGCTAACATTTTGCGCCGTTCCGAAGACATGCTTTCGGGCATGGTCAGCACCAGCTTGTAGCCTTTAGCAGCACACACGAACGCCAGGGCGATGCCGGTGTTGCCGGACGTCGGCTCGACCAAAATATCGCCGGGTTTGATGAGGCCGTGTTTTTCGGCGTCTTCGATCATGGCGCGACCGATGCGGTCTTTTACAGACGCCAAAGGATTGAAGAATTCACATTTCCCAAGGATGGTGGCTTTGCAGTTTTCTGCCTTGGCCAAACGCGACAGGTTGATCAGTGGCGTTGCGCCGATGGTGTCCAAAATGCTGTCATAAATGCGGCCCCGAAAGCGGGGGTTCGTATCTTGGCTGCTCATAGTGTCCTTCGCCCTCCCGGACAGCGGTGCTGTACAATAATTCTAATACGCACCTTTATTGCTGTTCATAGGTATATGGTTTATCGCGCTTTTCAAGGTACAACAAGCGCGGCGTTGATCTAAACGTGCAAGGGGTTGTTTAAATGGTGAAGTCCAAGCTTTTGCGGCCTTCGCTTTCGATACCGGATTTGTGCGCCCGGTTGCACATGTCGTCGATGCTGACCAGGTCGAGCTGCTTCATGACCTCGCCTTGCATTTCCAGCCACAATGGCCGCACAACCTTGATGCCCAGCTCAGATCCGGCGGTGTCTTGCAGCGGATCGTCAGCCGTTTCCATACGCCGCACCGCACGTACAATGTCGCCGATGGAAATCCGCCGACGTTCACGCGCCAAGCGGTAGCCGCCGCGTGGGCCGCGCACGCCGATCAGAATATCTTCGCGCACAAGCTGTTGCAGGGCTTGTTCCAGATAGCGTCTGGGGATGTCCTGGCGCCGTGTAATCTCACGGCTTTGCACAGGTTCGCTGCCGGCGTGATAGGCGATGTCGAGCACCGCTTCGATCGCGAACAGCATTTTTTTCGATAGTCGCAGCATGACCAGTGGTTCCTTTAATTAGGCTTTTTTATGTTTGTTTGGTCTTGATCGGTGGGATGGTTTGTTCCCGTCGACCCAAATCCGCCCGCCCCACGCGCGGACGAGCTTAAATCTTGGCTTTCGCGCCAAGTGACGAACGAAACCGGCGCGACCACCATTTGGGCGATGCGCATGCCGCGTTCAACGGTGAACGGGTCGGTTCCGTGATTGATCAGCAACACGCACACTTCGCCACGGTAATCAGCATCAATGGTGCCCGGTGCGTTTAAGACGGTGACGCCGTGTTTGTTGGCAAGGCCTGAACGCGGGCGCACTTGGGCTTCAAAACCGATCGGCAGTTCAATGGTGAGGCCGGTTGGCACCAAAGCGTGCTGACCGGGTTCGATGATGAGGTTTTGCGAAACGGCGGCGAGCAGGTCCACACCAGCGCTCAGCGCCGTGGCGTGGCCAGGCAGCGCCAGGTCGGCACCGTGATCCAAACGTTTAACGCCGATTTCGACTGTTTCGTCGCCCACGTAAAATCCCTCCCTGTCCATTTGATCATCCATTAGGCGCTCTCACCGGGTTTGAGGTCTTCGCTCAGGGCTTTGATGTGCTCTGCTATGCGGTTTGCGAGTTGCTTGGCCACGGCGAACTTGGATTGTGTCGGCCAGTCCTCAACCCCGGTACGGGTCACCAGATGCACGGTGTTGACGTCGCCGCCAAAGGTGCCGGTGTCGGGCGAAACGTCGTTGGCGCAAATCCAGTCGCAGCCTTTTTTGGCCAATTTGGCGCGCGCGTATTCGATGACATTTTCCGTTTCCGCGGCAAAGCCGACCACCAAGCGCGGACGGTTAGCACCGGGACGCGACACGCCGGCCAAAATGTCGGGATTTTCGATCATGTCGAAGCTGGGGGCACCGCCTTCGTTTGACGTGGCGGGGTCTTTTTTGAGCTTTTGCGATGCTTCACCATCGACCCGCCAATCGGCTACGGCGGCGACGCACACGGCGATATCGGCGGGCAGTGCGTCATCAACGGCGCGCTCCATGTCGCGCGCGCTTTCGACGTGCATGGTCTTAACGCCGACAGGATCGGGCAGGTTCACAGGGCCGGAAATGAGCGTCACGTGCGCGCCCAAGTCTTGCAGAGCCTCTGCGATGGCGTGGCCTTGTTTACCGCTGGACCGATTGGCGATGTAGCGCACCGGATCGATGGCTTCAACGGTCGGGCCGCTGGTGACAACAGCTGAATAACCGCTGAGCGGCGCGGCAGCGTTGAAAAACGCGTTCAGCGTCAGCACGATGTCTTCGGGTTCCGCCATACGGCCATCGCCCCATTCGCCACAGGCCATTTCGCCTTCGTCGGGGCCGATCATTTTGACGCCACGCATCTTGAGCAGTTCGACATTGGACCGGGTTGCAACATGTTCCCACATGCGCACGTTCATCGCGGGCGCGGCCAGCACCGGCTTATCGGTGGCAAGTAACAAAGTGGTGACCAGATTGTCGGCGAGGCCATGGGCCATTTTCGCCAAGGTGTTGGCGGTCGCGGGCGCAACCAAAATCACATCGGCTTCGCGCGACAGCTTGATGTGACCCATTTCATGTTCGTCGGTGAGCGAGAACAAATCCGTGTACACCTTGTCACCCGATACGCTGGCCAGGGTCAGCGGGGTGACGAATTGCTCGGCGCTTTTGCTCATCACGCACCGCACGCTTGCGCCCGCCTTGATCAGTTGGCGCACAAGGTCCGGAGTCTTATAAGCGGCGATACCGCCCGTGACGATTAAGAGGATGCGTTTAGCGTTCAGCACGGCCTGGGGAATCCACACGAAACAATACGAATTACGAAAAAATGGTGTGGATAAGTTAAAGCGCCATAACCCACAGTGCAAGTGTTATTTAAACAAATGCGGCAGCTTTGTGTGAAATTAGAATAGCTATACGTTGAGCAGGCGATAATTGGGCCTTAAAAAGCGGCGAGACTCAAAATAGCGGCAGCCAAACCGATGAGGATCACCGCCGGGCCGAGCAATTTGTTGCGTTGGCGGTTGCCGCGCAGTTGCGCGACCGTGTCGGGGTGCAGTTTGAGGCCATGTTCATCGAACTGGCTGAGTGCGTGCTCCAACCCTTTGACGATGGCGGGTAAGCGCTTGAGCACGTCTATGGTTTGCTGGGCCGTTTCTTGAATGCGGGCTTCGGGGCCGAGGTTGGCGCGCATCCATTGCTCGATCAGCGGGCGGGCGATCACCCACATGTTGGCGTCGGGAGCCAAGCGCCGCCCGGTGCCTTCGGCCACCAGCATGGTTTTTTGCAGCAACAACAGCTGCGGCTGGGTTTCCATCTCAAACGTTTCGGTGATTTGAAACAGCTGACCCAAAAGCCGAGCGATGGAAATCTCGTTTTGCGGACGGTCCAATATCGGCTCGGCGATGGACCGGCACGCGTGGGTGAATTCTTCGATGGGTTGATGTTTTGGAATCCAGCCGGCTTCGAAATGGACTTCGGCCGCGCGGCGGTAATCACGGGTCAAAAACGACATCAAAAGTTCCGCCAAATGACGGCGTTGTGTCCTTTCCAGTCGGCCCATGATGCCAAAATCGACAATCGCCACCGCACCGTCGGGCAGAACAAACAGATTGCCCGGATGCATATCGCCGTGGAAAAAACCATCGCGAAAGGCTTGGAAAAAGAACGTCTCGGCAGTTTTGCGCAAAACTTCATGTGGATCGTGACCGGCGGCTTTGATGGCATCAATGTCGCCGAACGGAATGCCGTAGACGCGCTGCGTACACATGATGCGCTGGCCGGTGCGCAGCCAGTCAATGGACGGCACGAACACATTGCTGTCGCCTGCGAAATTTTCGCGTAGCTCATCGGCGGCGGCGGCCTCAAAACGCAGGTCCATTTCCATTTCAACCGAACGCGCCAGCGTCTGCACGGTTTCGACGGGCTTGAGACGGCGCAATTCAGGTCGGGTGCGCTGCATCAATCGCGCGCCCCAGAAAAACAGTTCCAAATCGTTTTTAAACGCCTGTTCGATGCCGGGGCGCAGAATTTTCACCGCGACTTCTTCGCCGCCCGTGGTGATGGCGAAGTGAACTTGGGCGATGGATGCGGCGGCGATGGCCTGATCGTCAAACTGTGAAAACAGCTCGTTTACGGGTTGACCGAACTCAGCCTCGATGGCGGCGCGAGCCTGGGCGCCGGGAAACGGCGGCAGCTTGTCTTGTAGCTTGGACAGGTCCGCGGCCATCTCTTCGCCCAACAAATCCGAGCGCGTCGACAGCATCTGGCCGACTTTGATAAAACTCGGCCCCATGTCTTGAAACGCGCGCGCCAAACGTTCGCCGGGACGACCCGGTGCGCGGCGGCTGGAGATCAGTTTGGCGAACAGCACCACACCGGGGGCGAGCTTCAACTGTTCGAGAATGAACAACGCGTCGTGACGCGCCAAGGTGCGCGCGATGGACAACAAACGAAGAATGTGATGAAAGGCTTGCAACGGTTTACTCGCTTAGGTGCGCCAAGCGCTGTGAATGCAGGCGATGCCGCCGGTCAAGTTCTCGTAGCTCGCGACGTCGAGCCCGGCGTCTTCGATCATCGCCTTAAAGGTTTCTTGATCGGGGAAGCGACGAATGGATTCGGCCAGATACTGGTACGATTCGCGATCATCGGCCACGATTTCACCGATTTTCGGCAGCAGCGAAAACGAATAGGTGTCGTAAATTGTGCTCAAGCCGGGGGCCACAACTTTGGAAAATTCCAAGCACAAAAAATGTCCGCCCGGTTTGAGCACCCGGCGCGCTTCACGCAGCGCGCGGTCGATGTGGGTGACGTTGCGGATGCAGAACGCGATGGTGTAGGCGTCGAAAGTGGCGTCTTCGAACGGCAGTTCTTCGGCGTTGCCTTGCATCCACTGAATGCCGCTCAGCGATCCGCGGTCGATGGCGCGGTCGCGACCGACTTGCAGCATCTCGTCGTTGATGTCGAACACGGTGACGTCGTCGCCGCCGCGATCAAGATACTTAAACGCGATGTCGCCGGTGCCGCCGCCGACGTCGAGTAACTTTTGGCCGCTGTGCGGGCGCAGCTTTTCCATCAAACGGTTTTTCCACAGACGGTGTACGCCCATGCTCATCAAATCGTTCATCAGGTCGTATTTGGATGCGACGTTGTTGAACACGCCACGCACCATGTCGACCTTGTCCTCTTCGCGCACAGTTTTGTAGCCAAAATGCGTGGTGGACTCGCCCGGTTGGATGATTTCAGGCTCGACGGTTTCAGGTGCGGGTGCTTTTTGTGTCTCGGTGCTCATGCGCGGAACCATATACCTATATGGCTTTGTAAAAAAGCCTCAAGGTGATACTGAGAAGCATGCCTGAGTTGCCCGAAGTCGAAACCGTTCGCCGTGGATTGGCCCCTGTGATGGAAGGGGCCGTTTTCGCGCGTGTCGATCTGCGCCGCGCCGATTTGCG
>Ga0316204_10006248_pt1 | contig 18495 bp, 14 predicted proteins | sample 6monrhotite_MG_2_FD_205661 | JGI IMG/M metagenome (GOLD analysis project Ga0316204, IMG submission 205661) | Microbial mat bacterial communities from mineral coupon in-situ incubated in ocean water Damariscotta River, Maine, United States -... | ecosystem: Environmental > Aquatic > Marine >... | reverse complement strand
CTCAGAAGTCAAATTGATAGTAACTGGGTAGTGGCTTATCAAGCAGACACCAAAGCTTATCACGACACCGTTGAGGGCTTCAATAGTTCTTTGAAAGTTGATCTGATGCAAGAGGTGGGCATTTCAACATCTTTAGTATTGATTAAAGCGGGTTGGAATTGGTGGATGGAAGGGGATGAGGACATGTCGAAAGCCATGAAAGAAAATTTTGAGAACCCGTCATCTGAACATCTGGTGGCTGTTGTCCCTGATATTCTCAGTATGCGTGCCAACATATCTTACCTCGATGAGCTGGATGCCTATGTCATGGATGTTTTAAGGGATGGTAAAAAGTCAATTATAGAAATTCTCAAAGAGGTGAGTCAAGCCTTTGAAGAGGAAATTGACTATGAAACTAACCTTGAATTCCAATCGCTCATCTTCGATACCCTCAAGAGGTTGCTGTTTAGCAATACACTTTCATACGCATAAGTAATAGGTAAATAGCTTATGTGTAATTACGATTGTATTAAGGATTTTTATATAGATATATAATAGGATTATAGTAAGTAATTGTTATAAAATAATATCTAAAATTCATTGCCCTTGTCATAGTCTTTGATTAAATTCATATGCCTCAAAATCAGATAGATATGAAAAAATTAGACTTAGGAAAGGAGCTTTCAAAAAATGCTCAAAAGAAGGTATTAGGCGGTGCCCAAATCAATTGTATCAGCAATTGCCCTCCTTACGACTATTTGTATTTCAACATACCATTTTTGACTTGTGCCAGTGCAGCATCTTATTGTGCTGGGCAGCATGCTACATACGCTTTCTGTTCGGAATAAGCGGTGTTGGTAAACTAAAATTTAAAAATGGAGGAGAGTTTTAAATTTTATAAATCCTTAATCAAAATCAAATGAAAAAGTTAAATCTAGGAAAAGAGCTCGGTAAAAATGCTCAGAAAAAAGTTGTAGGTGGAAATACCGTTCACTGTTATGACCAATTCGGTAATGTGACGCACATATTTCATACACCTTGGATACCCTGTAGTTCTGCCAATGCGTATTGTCAGGGGGCCCATCAGGCACATTCTGGATCCTGTGTTTAAATGAATCATAAATAAGCCGGCACATTTATGAGCTGGCTTATTTCCTAACATAATACTGGTCATTGTAGCTCAATGGTAAGATGGCTTCAGTTTACTGTCAGATTATGTAGACTACCCGGTGTTGTTTGTGCCCCCTGGCGGGCTTGAAGTGGTCATTAAGCTTAAGAACTTAAAAGTTAAGGAAGGAAGTTTTAATCATTTTAAAACCCTTAATACAGTTCAATGAAAAAGTTAAATCTTGGAAAAGAGTTGTCGAAAAACAGTCAAAAGAAAGTAGTTGGAGGTGCTCAAATCGTATGCGTTAGCAATTGCCCTCCTTATAGCTATTTGTATTTCAACTCATCATTCTTGAATTGTGCCAGCGCACCATCTTATTGCGCTGGGCAGCATGCTACGTACGCTTTCTGTTCAGAATAAGCGGTGTCGGTAATCTAAAATTTAGAAATGTAGGAGAGTGCTAAATTTTTATTAACCATTAAATCAAAATCAAATGAAAAAGTTAAATCTCGGAAAAGAGCTAAGTAAAAATGCTCAAAAAAAACTGGTAGGTGGTAATACCATCCATTGTTATGATGAATACGGTAATGTGACTCATGTATTCAATACACCTTCAATACCTTGTAGTTCTGCTCACTCGTATTGTTACTGGGGGTATGGGGCAACCACAGGAGCCTGTGTTTAAAAAACACCTTTGAATTCTTTAAGCCAGCTCATTCGAGGGCTGGTTTTTTTATGCCCATATTTTCTATTACCTCAAATACTAATTTATTGAATAGCCGGTCTCCTTTGGTGGTGACCACTAATTCGGCAGATACCTCATCCGGTCCAGCAGTCGGCCATTTGGCAGCGCTTGTATTGGTTCGGAATTCTCCATTTGCGAAAAGCGTACCTTCAATAATCATTGCTTTTTCATCTCTTGAATATCTGATGTGTGCCGCTAAGCTGGTTTCCTTTGCAAGGAGGCTGATTTCTTTGGCTGATTCCAGAGTTCCTTGAAATGCGATATAGATGGTCTCATTTCTTATGTCCATCGAGATGGGGTAAGTGCTGACTTCCGGAACTCTTATATATGAACTAATCAAACCAGCCACAGAGAGAAAAAGTACAAACAGCGGCAATGCATAATAGGTAAGAAAACGGTGTCGAAAGTTGATCACATATTCGTATTCCTTATTGGCCAACAACTGAGTAGAGGCAGTTTCGTGGGTAGTTTTTGTGTCTTTTTCTTCCATATCAAGCCCCAAGTTCAAGCTGATCTTTTACTAAATGGTAATACCTGCCTTTTAAAGCAGTAAGTGTCTCGTGTGTTCCCTCTTCTACAATGGTACCATGCTCCAGAACCACAATCTTATCTGCATTTTTTACCGTGCTAAGTCTGTGTGCCACCACCACTGCAGTACGACCTTTAAAAAAGTGGTTCAGCTTATTCACAATATGGCGTTCGTTGTTGGCGTCAAGGGCATTGGTGGCTTCATCAAAGAAGAGGTAGTCAGGGTTTTTAAATACCGCTCTGGCAATGAGAATCCGCTGTTTTTGTCCCTGGCTTATTTCTTGCCCTTCCGAACCCAACTTGGTATTAAATCCGTTGGGTAATTCTTCTATAAATTCAAGAATATTGGCCACTTCACAGGCATGTCTGAGTTGCCCTTCATCAGGCTCTTGTTCGCGCACCGCTATGTTTTGTGCCACCGAATCATTGAAGATAAAACCATCTTGCATGACTGTACCAACCAGTTTTCTCCATTGAGCAGAGCTTAAATCTGCTATGTTTTCATTCCCTACACTGATGGTTCCTTCATAGCTACTGTAAAACTTTAAGAGCATCTTCAGCAGCGTGGTTTTTCCGCTACCACTTGAACCCACAATGGCTGTGGTTTTACCTGCGGGAATGGACAGGTTGAGCCCAGTAAAGACGGGGTCGTGAGCACCGGGATAAGTGAAAGAAAAATTTTGCAAACTGATCTGGTCCCTGGCCGGAAGGTCTTTGGTTTTTAAACCAGCCTTACTTTCCTCATCGGTCAGGTTATGAATTTCATTGAGCCTTTCCAGGCTGATTTTTGCGTCTTGCCCTTGCTTTATAAAACTTATCAATTGCTCAATAGGGCTGGATAGCTGGCCCACAATGTACTGTATGGCAAACATGGCTCCCAGAGTGAGCTGATCTTCAATGACCAAACTCGCCACAATAAAGGTGATGACCAGGTCTTTCCCCTGGTTGATCATGCTGGCCCCAACTTGCTGTACCTGAGTGTAAGACAGTTGCTTGAAACCCAGCTTAAAGATTCTGGCCTGGATGTTTTCCCACTCCCAACGCTTGAGCTGCTCTGCATTGTTGAGCCTTATTTCTTGCATGCCCGTTACCAGCTGCATGGTGGCGTTGTTTTCACGCGAACTCAGGAAAAAGTTCTGGTAATTGATTTTGCGCATGACCCGCAAAAAGAGCTGCACCCAAAATACATACAGGGTACTGCCAATGGCAAAAACCAGGAAGATCTTTGGGTTGTAAAGTGCCAGTACAATGGTATATGCAATAAAATTGAAGGTTGAAAAGAAAGTGTTTAGTGCTGAACCCGTGAGAAACGATTCTATCGTTTTGTGATCATCTATGCGTTGTAGAGTATCACCCACCTGGCTTTTAGTGAAATAGCTTAGGGGCAGCCGGGTAATTTTTATCCAAAAGTCTGATAAGATAGACAAGTTGACAATGGCAGAAACTTGCAGCAACATTCTGCTTCTTATGAACTGACCTATGTTGGTACTCAGCATCAATACCATTTGTGCAATGAGCAAAATGGTGATGAAAGAGAGGTTTTTATTGTTGATACCCGTATCAATAATACTCTGCGTTATAAAAGGAAAAACCAGCTGGAGCACTGATACAATGAGTAGCAAAGCGAAAATTTGCAACAATTCAAGCCTGCTTTTTTTCAAATAGGTGAAAATCCAACCCCAGCTAATGCCCTTGTTCTTTTCACCTTCTTTTTGATAAAAGGCCGCACTGGGTTCCATCAATAAAACGGTGCCTACCGGCTCGTCCTGGTCAGAATAACTATTGCTGATCCAATGTTCCAGAAACTCTTTCTTGCTTAAGGTCAGCAGGCCCTTGGCTGGGTCAGCGATTTTGATCTTGTCTCGGTTTTTAGGGAAGTCGATGGCAATCGCATAATGATTCTGGTCCCAGTGCAGGATGCAGGGGAGTATGGCCTCTTTGGAAAGTTCCTCATAAGTGAGGTGGGCTCCTCTTGTACGAAAACCCAGTGACTCTGCAGCCTCGCTCAACGATAGCAGGGTAGAGCCTATCTTGCTATTACCCGACAATTCGCGCAACGTTTCCAGGTTGTAATGCTTGCCGTAATACTTTATGATCATGCTCAGGCAAGTGGGGCCACAGTCTGCTATAGACAGCTGTTTCTGAAAAGGAAATTTCTTGAAAAGCCTCATCTAAGGTTCTTGATTTGAAGTATGCACCAGCTCAAATACTTCTTGAGACGATTTGAGATTTTCCATATAGCCGTCCAGAAAACCATTGAGGTCTCTTAGGCTATGAGGGTTGGGCATTTCGTGGCCATTGACAAAGAACCCCGGTGTTTGATCAATGTTAAACTGTCGGCCCCAGGCCATGTGTTGCTGCAGTAAAGTGGCAGCAACTGCATCTTCTGACGAATGGGCTGGGTATTTATTTTCAAAGTCTTTTAGGTTTTGGTTGGCGTACCAATCGTGTATGATCTGTTCTGGTCTTACCTGGTTTTCACTTCCCCAGACATACTGCTCGTAAGTTTTCAATATTGACAGGGCTGCTGTTTTTTCCTCTTGGTTACCCTCTTTCATTACAAAGCGCACTTTGATGCCTATGTCTTCAGGATATCTCTGAAAAATGTGATCCAATTGAAAATGCGCCTGTGCGCAAGGCTGACAATAGGGAGCTGAAGCCAGAGTGACTTGCAATACTCCCTTTGGGTTGCCGTAAAAGATTTCTTTAGGCCATAAGTTCTTATCTATTGGCTTGTGCAAGGGTAGGAGTGCCTGAAACCACCGTGGGTCTTGGCGCCATTTCCTTATCATTTCATTCTGCTGAAACACAAGCCTTGAAGCTTCAAGGGCAGGCTTTATGAGCAACCAGCCACTACCGATGGCAAAACAAATGACGACCAGGTTAAGCACTTGAAAATCTGCAGCCTCGAACAATAAAAAAGAATCTGAAAACCAGTACAGGAGCCCCAACTGAGTCCAAATGACCAAACTCAGAAGCAGGCACATTCTGCACCATTCTTGTTTGTAGGCCTGATAGCTGAGTGTGACTATACTGAGTATGACCGAGAGAAGGATAGGTAGCTGAAGCCAGTTAATCAAGGCATCGAAGTTTGCGGCCATAAGTACAAAAGCCAGAAACAAGCCAGCAAAGTAAGAGACGGCAATGTTGGATAGGTGAATGCCAAAGAACATCTTGCTGAAGCCTGAATGAATTACCTGGTGACACTTAGTTTCGGTGATTTTGCAGAAAGATTTGGCGATGAGGTTATCAATGCCCATAGTATAGCCGACAATGGCCCCGGCAGTGATCATACCAGCCAGACTTGAAAGCCCTAATAGCACAGACCTGAAGTCGCCCGTCTGTCCTAGAAAGGCCGCAATTGCCAATACAGCAATACTACCCAATACCCATTTTGTAATGAGTTGGTGACGTTCATTTTGATAGGCCTGCTGATGTTCCAGGTTTTGAATTTCTGATTTTGGCTCCACCCAAATGACTATGCCTGTCCAGCTGTAATAGAAGGCTTCAGCATTTTTATCAATCTGCTCCTTGTTCTTAATAATCTCAAAATCATGCTTACCCTCTTTGGTCACCACGTTGGCTAAAAACGGATATTCCATTTGTGCCAGGTCTTCTTTTTCTATCTGAAGGGCTGAATATTCCAGCTTCCACTCATCCAGCAAATCGGTGAAAGAAGCGAGAGAGGGAAAGTCAGGATGAGTGCGCAGACGTTCATATAAATGTCTACGGTTTATTCTGATACGACACACCCGTAAAAACAGGTAAACTATAACTTCAAAGCTCATACTACGTGAAAATTGATAGTATATTATTCGGTTGAACAATATATAGGAATATACGTGTTTTGGCTCGTACTATTTCAAGTATTAAGCTATCGAATATTCTAAGAAAAGAAAATATATAGATCGATTTTAAGAAATATAATATATATTGAGAACAGTGAATAATCGGTCAAAAAACATGTCTAAACAGACAATTTCATCTAGTGCATTGAAGCTCAAAACCGGTCGAAAATCATGTTGAAAGGAGAGGTCAGAAGAAGTGGAAGGGAGGCAATGAATTGGCTTACCTGGTGTCTTCTTATTTTGGTATTATGCGCTTGTTCTGAAGTCATTGATCTTGGCACAGAAGGTGTAGATGCTCAATTGGTGATTTATGGACGGGTCACTGATGGCGCGGCAGGCAATGAAGTGTCTATTGCGCTCACTTCACCTTTTAATGGTGAACAAACACCTGTTTCGGGAGCGCAGGTTAGGCTGATAGAAAATGATCAGGAAATCGCCAGTTACATTGAATCCTCTCCGGGTGAATATCGACTCGTTTATGCAGATTCTGCCAAGGTGGGGCGTAGCTACCAACTTTCTGTTGTGCTGCGCGATGGCAGTAGTTTTCTGTCACTGCCGGCTGTAATGCCCGGTCAGGCTGCTGAAGATCAGCTGTATTTTGATGCTTCTACCGTAGAAACTGTGGTCAACCAGGCGGGAAATACTATCGAAAGAAATCTGATTCAGCTTTTCTCAAATACCCTGGTTCTTGATCAGGAGAAAGACTTTTACTTAAGATGGAATATCACTGAAGCTTATAGCTACGAAGAAAGAGTCCGTCCGCCACCAAACCCAAGTGAAGGTCAGCCACCACCTTGTTACATTACCAACGACATTACCGGCCAGCAGTCGATACTCTTTAGTGGAGCAGAAATAAAGTTGCCAGTCATCAATGATCTGTTATTAAGTTCATCTGAAATAGACAGTCGCTTTGCATTTGCCTATTATTTCAGTGTAATACAAACGACCATGGACGAAGCCGCCTATGAATACTGGAAGCTGGTTGATGAGATCTCCAATGTAGAAGGTTCAATTTTCGACAAACCGGCAGCTCCTGTTCAAGGAAACATAAGAAATACGGCAAATCCTGATGATGAAATACTGGGCTACTTTGAGGTAGTAAGGTCTGATACGAGCTTTGTAAGGGTAAGATCAGACGACATCCCCTTTTTTGTTGAGATTCCCTGCACCTTTGCAAACAGGCCGACAGAACCGGCTTCGTGTACAGATTGTATACTCCTCGAAAACAGTAGCTATAACAGACCTTATTATTGGTTTAATTAACCTAATGAGTCTGACCCTGCACTTTTAGGCCAAATCTTTCATTTTTTTAATCGTCAAAGGTTTTCACCACAATCTTGTTGTATCTTATGACATAAGAGTGTGAAAAACTGTTCATTTATGTCAAAACCTTGGCGCTTTGCCATTGCGGCATTACTTCTTCTATTCACCACCACTTGTACTGAGCCAATAAACATAGAGGTAGGAGCCCAGGAACAAAGAGTAGTGATATTCGGCCGTGTTACTGATGGAGTGGCTGGCAGTGAGTTATCAATTGCCATAACCTCACCGGGAGGAACCGAACAAGATCCTGTAAGTGGTGCCAGGGTATCTCTGATCGAAGATGGAGAATTTCTGGCCGAATACACTGAGCTAAATCCCGGGTTTTACAGGCTCAATTTCCCCAAAGATTCAGCCAGGGAAGGGCGTACTTACCATGTCGAAATCGCTTTTGGTGGACAAACTTATCAGAGCAAACCTGCGGTAATGCCAGGTCAGGCAGCCAGAGACTCGGTTTATTTCAATCAAGGCATTGTTGAAGATGTGGTCAATCAGGCTGGTATTACCGTAGAACGACACCTTGTTGAATTTTTGGTGGACTCAGAAGTCATTGACCCTGGTAAGGAATTTTATTTAAAATGGTACCTGATAGAAGCCTACGGTTTTCAGGAGCGCATTAGGGTTACACCCAGACCCAGAGATCCTTGTTTTGTTACCAATGAGATAAGTGGACAAGAGATTAGAATTTTTGATGGGTCAGACTTTGGCTTACCGCGCATAATTGGCCAGCCTATGAAAAGCGTAGTGGCAGATCGTAGATTTGCCTTTGATTACTATTTCTCGGTAATCCAAACCACCATGGATGCGGATGCTCATCGGTACTTTCAACGACTTGACGAAGTATCCAATTCGCAGGGCTCAATTTTTGACCAGGCTCCGGCACCCGTACCAGGCAATATCACAAACATGAATGACCCCAGCCAAGAGGTTTTAGGATACTTTGAAGTAGTACGGTCAGATACTAATAGGGTGAGGATAAGGAGTAACGACCTGGATTTTCAGGTTTTTCTACCATGCCGCCCCTCTGAATTTGAACGAGAACCACAGGAATGTGTCAATTGTCTGCTGATTGAAAATAGTACCCATAACCGCCCTTACTACTGGTTTTAATCAATGACCAAAACAGTTTTAGTTCAGCCGCAGATCAATTCCCTCTTTCCATTGGCATTATGTCTCTAATGGGTTAAATTAAGTTCAGTATGAGAGTTTGGTGTCGTCAATTCTTAACAAAGATCAAGGAGTATTGCTTATACCTTACCTGTTTTTTATTCCTTATATCTTCCTGTTCTGAAGTCATTGATCTTGACACAGAGGGTGTAGATGCTCAATTGGTGATTTATGGACGGGTCACTGATGGTTCGGCAGGCAATGAAGTTTCAATTGCGTTTACCTCACCCATAAATGGTGAGCAGACACCGGTAACCGAGGCTCAGGTAAGACTCATTGAAGATGACCAGGAAATAGCCAGCTACATTGAATTCTCTCAGGGCAATTACAGACTAGCCTATTCAGATTCTGCAAGGGTAGGGCGTACCTACCAGTTGTCTGTTGTGCTTCCCGATGGCAGAAGCCTTGAGTCCCTGCCGACTGTCATGCCTAATCAGGCTGCAGAAGATCAGTTGTATTTTGATGCCTCAACAGTTGAAACCGTGGTCAACCAGGCGGGAAATACTATCGAAAGAAACCTAATTCAGCTTTTCTCAAATACCAGAGTCCTTGATCAGGAGAAAGACTTTTACTTACGATGGAATATCACCGAAGCCTATAGCTACGAAGAAAGAATACGACCTCCTCCAAACCCATTTGCTGGACCACCACCTCCTTGTTACATAACTAACGACATTACCGGTCAGCAGTCGATGCTCTTTAGTGGAGCAGAGATAAAGGTGCCCGTCATCAATGATCTGTTACTAAGTTCATCAGAAATAGACACTCGTTTTGCATTTGCTTATTATTTCAGCGTAATACAAACGACCATGGATGAAGACGCCTATAAATACTGGAAGCTGATTGATGAAATTTCCAATATAGAAGGCTCAATTTTCGACAAACCAGCAGCACCAGTGCCTGGAAACATCAGAAATACGGCCAACCCTGATGATGAAATACTGGGCTACTTTGAGGTGGTAAGATCTGATACGAGCTTTGTACGGGTAAGATCAGATGATATTCCCTTTTTTGTTGAGATCCCCTGTACGTTTGCCAATCGGCTTAGAGAGCCTGCTTCATGCACAGATTGCATACTGCTTGAAAACAGTAGCTATCAGAGGCCTTACTATTTTGTAGACTAGTCAGATCGCCCTGTATCTGCATTATTTGAGCAAACCTCTTCAATAATTCGGTTTTGGATGGGTTAATCACCTCATTAGTATTGTATCTTATGGTGTAGCAGAGTGAAAAACAGTTCAACCATATCAAAGCCCTGGTGTTTTGGCATTTCGGCATTGCTTCTTCTATTTTCTACTACTTGTTCTGATGTGATCGACCTCAAGACTGAAGGAGCGGAAAGCAGGCTGCTAATTAATGGCCGGGTAACTGACGGCTTGGCTGGAAATGAAGTAACCATCAGCACTACTTCCCCTTACAATGGGCAACAAGACCCGGTTTCAGGAGCCATAGTTCATCTGCTGGAAAACGAAATTGAACTGGCTCAATATGTTGAATATGAACCAGGTAAATACCGGCTTGATTATGTCGATTCGGCCAAGGTAGGACAGAATTATCAATTACTGGTAAGCTTGCCAAATGGAAGCACCTTTAGGTCTCTGCCTTCGGTAATGCCTGACCAGGCTGCAATTGACCATCCAAAATTCAATGCCTCTGCCATAGAAGTCATCGTTAACCAGGAGGGCACCAGTATTGAGCAAAACCTGGTGCAGCTGTACATAGATACAGAGGCTTTAGACCCACAAGAAGACTTTTATCTTACCTGGAACATCATAGAAGCCTACACCTTTCAGGAACGCAGCATTGATGGAAATTTACCCCCGGCATGTTACATCACCAATGATGTTACCGGGCAGGAATTACAACTTTTCAATGGGGCAGAAATTAAGGTAGATCGTGTGGAAAATACATTATTGACCTCCACGAAAGTTGATGCCCGCTTTGCTTTCGATTTCTATTACAGCATTATCCAGTCTACCATAGACGAGGCCGCCTATAACTACCTATCGCTCATCAACGAAGTTTCAAATACCCAGGGTTCTATCTTTGACAAACCAGCTGCGCCTATTCCGGGCAACTTTCGTAACCTGGCCCAGCCAGATGAAGAAGTATTAGGCTACTTTTTTGTAACCAGATCGGATACCACACGCCTGAGATTGCGTGCGGAAGATGTGCCAGGGTTCATCAGCGCACCCTGCCCATTGAGAGTTGATTATAGTGAAGAACCTAGTGCCTGTTTGAACTGCCTTCTGATAGAAAACAGTACTTATAGAAGACCTTACTACTGGTTTAATTAATCAGTGACGCTTCATATACAAAAACACCCACTGGTATAATATGCGGCCACAGCCAAGGGCGAACTCTTAATTTCGCAACATGCCGAATAAATTATTACTCTTTTGCCTTTTTATTGGATGCATGCAGGCAGGTCTGAGTCAGGAAGTGGAGATCAGGCGCGCCACTGGCCCCATCAAAATAGATGGCGTAGCGGACGAGGCTGCGTGGAACAAATCAGATTCGGCATTCAACTTTCAGCAATACTTTCCTTACGATAGCTCTTTGGCCGTTTCACAGACCGTGGCCCGTATTCTCTATGACGACCAGTTCATTTATGTATTGGGCATCATGCAAAACCGTGAAGACGATCGTGAATACGTAACTCCTTCGCTAAGAAGGGACTTTAGGGGCGAGGCCAATGATAGTTTTTCCATCCTCATTGATGCTTTTCAAGACAATACCAATGCCTTCCTCTTTGGAATCAATCCCTATGGCGTAAGGCGTGAAGGCCAAATTGCCAATGGAGGAAGTGGTGAAGGCTCTTTCAGCCTCGATTGGGACAATAAATGGTATGGTGAGGCCAAACAATATGATGGCTATTGGGTGGCAGAAATGGCCATTCCGTTCAAAACCCTGCGCTTTGGTGAAGGCCAACTCCAATGGAATGTGAACTTTTATCGCATTGATAGTGAAAATGCAGAACGATCTACCTGGTCGCCCATTTCAAGAAATTTCCCCATCATCAACCTGGCCACCATGCGCAAGCTCAACTGGGACCAGCCCACCAAGCAGCCCGGGGCCAACATCTCGCTAATACCCTATGTGACCGCAGGTAAGTTCAAAGATTTTGAAGATGAGACCAATTCTAATGATGACTTCGATTTTGGCCTGGACGTGAAATATGCGGTCACGCCTGGCTTGAACCTTGACCTAACCATTAACCCGGATTTCTCACAGGTAGAAGTAGACCAGCAGGTGACCAACCTGGACCGGTTCGAAATCTTCTTCCCTGAACGCAGGCAGTTCTTTCTGGAAAATGCCGACCTCTTTGCCAACTATGGGAACAGAGGCACCCGACCATTTTTCTCAAGGCGCATAGGGGTGGCCCGAGATGAGAGCACAGGCCAAAACGTACAAAACCCGATACCGGCAGGCATGAGACTCAGCGGAAAGCTGAATAATAACCTTCGCCTCGGTTTGCTCTCCATGCAAGCAGGCGATGATGGAGCTATCGGTTTGCCATCCTACAATTTTTCGGTGCTCACGCTTCAGCAAAAGGTATTTGCCCGCTCCAATATCAATTTCCTCTTTGTGAATAAACAGACCTTTGAGAGCGAAGGTAGTTATGATAATACCAACTTTACCGAGTGGAATCGTACACTTGGAGTAGATTATAATCTGGCTTCGGCAGACAATAAGTGGAATGGGAAACTCTTCCTCCATCACTCTTTTGACGAAGTTCAGTTGGACAATCCATTTGCCACTGGTGTCTCAATCAACTATGGAGTGCCAGAGCTGAGCGTTCGCGTCTTCTCGCAAATTGTAGGAGAGGGCTACAACCCAGAAGTGGGTTTTGTCAGGAGAAGGGACGTTCGTCAGCTGAACAGCACCACACGTTATTCATTCTTTCCTGAAAAAGGCCGCATCCAGCGCTGGGGCCCTGGTTTCGACTTCGACATGGTAGGCAATTCAGAATTCGGCTTTCTCGATTGGGACATGAACATCCTGTTTGATGTAAACTGGCGCAGCTCATCGAATTTCTCATTAAGAATCAGAAGGCAATACACCTACCTCTTCAATGGCTTCGACCCTAGCGGCAGCGATGGACTGGAACTACCCAGCGATACGGACTACCACAACAACATGATCATAGCCCGGTGGCGCTCTGACCAGCGTAAAAAGCTGTTTTTTGAACTCAGTACCAGGTCTGGCCAGTACTTTAACGGTACACGCATCAACCTGGAAGGAACGGTTACTTTCAGGTACCAGCCTCTGGGTTTCACCAGTATCGATTTCCAGTACAACCGCATCAGGCTGCCCGATCCATACAACGATGCGAACCTGTTTCTTGTAGGGCCACGCTTTGACTTTACTTTCACCAAGAAGCTCTTCTGGACCACCTTTGTGCAATACAATAGCCAGATTGAGAACATGAATATCAACTCCAGACTGCAATGGCGCTTTAGCCCGGCTTCTGATTTCTTTCTGGTGTACACCGATAACTATCTGGCTACCAATGAGGAGGGCTTCATTAACATCGGTCAGTCCAAGTCTCGCTCACTGGTATTCAAGCTGACCTACTGGCTCAACATGTAAGGTTGAACAAAGCGCCCTACATCGGGTTTATTGCAAAACCGGATTGTATGAATCGTCTTATTGCAGTTGCCTCACTCATCATATTGGCAGTAACCCTGGTGGTCAATTATATGGCCGGAACAGGTGGAATCAATGATATTGGTACCGGAGAGGTATCGGGAATGTACCCCACTTTGTTTACTCCGGCAGGTTTTACATTTGCCATTTGGTCGGTCATTTATCTGCTCAACATCAGTTTTGTCATCACCAATCTGGTACTGGTATTTCGCAAACCAGAACGCTTTCAAGCACCGCTGGTAAAGCTGTTCATTGGCATTTGCATTGTCAACACAGCCTGGATATTTGCCTGGCATTATGACTACATCCTCGTTTCTGTTTTCATCATGCTTGCCATTCTCGTGCAGTTGATCACGGCTTTCATCATCGTTCAGAACAGTACTGTAAAAGGTTTTGAAACTGCTTTGGCAAAGATCAATTTTGGTGTTTACCTCGGCTGGATATCAGTGGCTACCATTGCCAACCTTTCAGTACAACTGAGCGGAAAGGCCAATACCGATTGGGGTCAGCCAGACCTCATCTGGACCTGGGTGGTAATCGCTACCGCTGTGGTATTGGCCGTTTTCCTGTTGCTTCGCTTCAAGAGTTTTGCCTATGGGCTGGTGATCGCCTGGGCATTGTACGGCATCTTCTCGGCCCGTACGGGCCAAATTAGTGAGCTTGAATTCCAGGTAGCTGATGCTGCCTTGCTGGGTCTCGGCTTGGTTTTGGTGACGAGCGGTTATGTCTTTACCCGGAAATTGCTCAGTTTAAGGTCTTGATTTACCAGACCTTCAACTGAATGCGGCACCGGACGACTCAATTACTTTTTCTAACATTTTTCATTTGCCTGGCAGCATGCACCAGCCAGCAGGCTGCATTTACTAAAAAGGACGTAGCTCGGGGGCAAAAGCTCATAGGGCTGGAATTTGAAAAAGCGGCTATTGATACCATGTATGGCTATCTGGAGCGCAACCGCAGGGGTTATGATACGCTGCGCAAATACAAGGTAAGCAATGAGACTTTTCCTGCACTCACCTTTGATCCGCACCCGTCAGGTTTTCAGCCTAAAATGGGAGAGGTGCACCATGTTTTTGATTTACCTACAGATGTGGCATTACCTGCCAATAAGCAGGAATTGGCTTTCTATTCGATCTCTCAATTGGCTTCGCTCATCAGGTCTAAGAAGATCACGAGTGTTGAGCTCACCAGGCTTTACATAGATCGCATTAAAAAGTATGACGGGCAGCTACAAGCAGTCATAACGCTTACCGAAGAATTGGCCCTGGATCAGGCTAGTAAGGCAGATATGGAGATTGCTGCGGGCAATTATAAGGGCATATTGCACGGCATTCCTTATGGCGTTAAAGACCTGATGGCTGTAGAGGGCTACCCGACTACCTGGGGCAGCGCACCTTATAAAGATCAACGAATAGACTATACTGCTACGGTAGTAAAACGCTTAGAAGAGCAGGGGGCTGTACTCATCGCCAAATTGGTATCAGGTGCACTGGCCAGGGGCGATGTATGGTTTGGAGGCAAGACTAAAAACCCCTGGGACCTAAATCAAGGAGCCAGTGGTTCTTCGGCCGGTTCTGGCTCGGCCACGGCTGCGGGTTTGGTGGCCTTCTCTCTCGGTACTGAAACATTGGGCTCTATCGTGTCACCTTCTACCCGAAATGGTGTCACAGGCTTGAGGCCAACCTATGGTAGGGTGAGTCGTCATGGGGTGATGAGCTTAAGCTGGTCGATGGATAAAATCGGTCCGCTCTGCCGCTCTGTGCAGGATTGTATGATCGTTTTCGATGCTATTTATGGTCATGACGAGCTGGACCCCAGCACTTCCATGGCTGAGTTTTCGGGCATTAACAAAGCCGTGAAAGACCTCAAAATAGCCTATCTCAAAAAAGACATTGAACGGGATACTTCCGATACTGGCAAAAACCTGCAAAAAGCACTAGAAGCATTCGCAGAAATGGGGGTAAAACCAGAAGCCATTGAAATGCCTGCCAACTATCCTTATGCTGTTTTCGACATCATACTCAGGGCAGAAGCTGGTGCCTTTTTTGACGATATTGTGATTGATGGAAGTGTGGACATCATGGTAGAGCAAACCCGAGGCTCCAGGGCCAACTCTCTGAGGCAAAGCAGGTTTATTCCGGCTGTAGAATACTTGCAGGCCAACCGCCAGCGCAGAAAACTGATTGAAGAAGTTTATCAATTATTCAAAGACTACGATGTGATCATAGCACCTACATTTGGTGGCAGACAGCTGTTTGTGACTAACCTCACGGGGCATCCGGCCTTGAGTTTGCCAACAGGTTATGACAAAAAGGGCAGACCCACCAGTCTTACCTTGCTAGGCAACCTTTATGACGAGGGCAGCATTTTATCTCTCGCGAAAGCCTATCAGGAAGCCACAGATTTCCATTTACAACAACCTCCACTTTTTGCAGCAAAGCAATGAAGAAACCAATCAACACCCTTTTAGGAATTGCGCTGACAGCAGTTCTAACCCTTTCCGCTTGCACTGAAACTGCTGAACAACGCTATGCCTACCAGCTAGGTAACGTGGGCTCTTTTGCAGAAATCATCAATGCTGGTGCCAAAGACCTTGCCCTCAGCTCACCTATGAGCCCTACAGAGATGGACGAATTCATGCCCCTGGCCAAAGAGGTGGCGGCAAGGCACAGTGTGGAGGTTTATAGAGAAGATGACCTGGTAGTCACCCAGCTTTTTCCTGCAAATGTAGCCACAGGTAAGGAAGTTTTGGTGCTCTATCAGGGCCATACGCTGGACACCTATCAAAAGCTAAAAGCCGACAAAGTACAGGCTAATGGAGACGCTGAAAAGGAGTTGGACATTTCCCGTAGGTTTGGCCGCTTGCTCAGCTATACACCCAGGAAGATTAACCGTTTACTGGCTGAAAATACGGATTATCGGACGCTTGATGATTTTGGCATCAAGGCCACCAATGTATTTCTCTACTACAAAGACCTGCCCAGAGCCACGCGTTTTTATAAGGATGTAGTGGGACTTGAACTGCTCACGGAATACGACAATGCCAGCGTTTTCATTATTGCCAATGGTGCCTACCTCATTTGCGTAGATGCAGCGAAAGGCATGCACAGTGCCGATGAACCTAAGTCTGTGGCGCTAGCTTTCCTGACTGATCAACTACCGGAATGGTATGCGCATGTGCAAGCTCAAAATGTACCCATTAAGTACACTTATAAGCCCAGAGAAGGTGGACCACATGATGGCTTTGTGGCCATTGACCCAGAAGGTTATTTGCTAGAGTTTGAAGAGTTCAAACCTCATAAAGAAAATGAACCTTTTGCTACCATCCTGGCCAATAATCCGAGAACTGAAACGAGCATTGAAGCCAATGGCAAAAAACTAAGCTTCTTTGGAGCCATCACCTGGTTGTATCATAAAGACGTGCTAGGCATGCAGAACTTTTACGAAGACGTAATGGGACTGGAATTGGCCGCTGATCAGGGCTGGACAAAAATCTACCGTGCTACTGATGGTGGATACATTGGCCTGGTAGATGAGCGAAGAGGCATGAACGACTATTCGGATGAAAAGGCGGTGACGGTCAGCTTCTTTATGGAAGACCTGCAAGGCTGGTACGATTATGTGAAAGCCCACAAACCTTTCGAGTTGCGCTCTGAAGAGCTGGGTGCTGAGCCTGATGGCCGTTACCGCGCCTTTGTAGGGTATGGGCCGGAAAAATACTTCCTTGAGTTTGATGCTTTTGGCGAGCATGCCGACAATGTGAGGTTGTTACAGACACTTGTTGAAGATTGATGATTGTCCTTTTTTGGTACAACTGTGCATCAGCACTGACACAAGTGTTACAGAGCCCTGAACCTTGATTTTTCAGTGATCACCCACTATTTGACCATGTTCACCCTTCAAAAAACCATCTTCATGGTGATTTAACCGTTCAGTTTTCGATTAGGCATGCCCTTTGCAAAGAGGGTAGCTACAATTGAAAACTCATGAACAACAAACATAAATTACTCACGATCTTAATGGTTTTAGGGCTGTTGTCATTCCACTGTGGTGGTGGAGGTGATGATGGTTTGCCACCCGAACAACCTGAACCAACCGATCCGGAACTGGTTTCGATATCACTTGTTACCGACTCGGAATTCACGGTAACCAACAATCCTAAACCCATCCAACTTGAAGTTAGAGGTACCTGGGATGATGGCTCAAATGGTACGCTAAGCGATTACAATATTTTAGTGAATGATGTAGATCAGGGTAAGTTAAGCAGCTTTAGCAATGAAGAAGCCGGTGCCTATTCACTCAAGGTACAGGTTGGTAATTTGGAAAGCGCCATTAAGGTGCTCACTGTTCGAGACGCCCTGGAGATAGAGACTAAAACCTTTACTATCATATTTCACATTATGCATGATGGCGAAGCAGTAGGGACGGGTTATAACATTGAAGCTAGTCGTATCGACTATCAGATGGAGCTGCTGAAAAGCACCTTTGAACGCAATAACAGGTATACACCGAATTCTACCATGCCCATGATGGAGTTTGAGCTGGCTACAGTGGACCCAGAAGGCAATGTACTTTCAGAACCCGGTATTAATCGTGCCCAGCGCCCTGGTCAGGAGGCGTCAGTACTGTTTCAGGATTGGATGTGGGACCATTATTGGGATCCGGATTATTACATCAATGTGTGGGTGGGTGACACGAAAAACGGCTATAGCTGGGGTATATACCCAACACTCGATTGTACAGGCCCCGGCCCAATAGAGGGCATTGGTTGTGCACAGCTTGACTATCCAAAGAGAGTGGAAGGCATTGCATTGGAGTTGGACAATCTTTGGGAAGGAAACTGGGTTTTTCCACACGAAATGGGGCATGTATTTGGCCTCTTCCACATTTTCTCTGGCAGCGACTGCCATAATGATGTTGATCACTGTGCAGATACTGAGCAGTATAACCGCGATGCTTATGAAAGCGGTAATGACCTGGTGACCCGTGAGTCATGCACTGGTCAAACCTTTACCAGCTACAACATTATGGACTACTGGCGACAGCCTACAGGCCAGCGTGACCTGTCTTACGATCAGGTACTGAGAATGCGAAAGGTCGTTGATTTTGGTAACTTCAGAGGGCAGAAATCACTAAGTGAAGGAACCCCG
>Ga0316204_10006247_pt1 | contig 18498 bp, 23 predicted proteins | sample 6monrhotite_MG_2_FD_205661 | JGI IMG/M metagenome (GOLD analysis project Ga0316204, IMG submission 205661) | Microbial mat bacterial communities from mineral coupon in-situ incubated in ocean water Damariscotta River, Maine, United States -... | ecosystem: Environmental > Aquatic > Marine >... | reverse complement strand
GTTTTTGGTTTAAATCGGATATTAGTCAGGCAATCTATTTAATACCCAGCGGTCTTAAATCTTATTTAATAGACATCAATACTGAGAATATATTGATTTCAGTTGCAGCACTCTGCGCATACACCCTATTCTATTTCGTATGTGGCTGGCAGATCTTCAAACGCAGGGATGTATAAATGACCCACCATATAAAATGTGAAACATTAACAAAACGTTTTCAGGGGATTAAGGCTCTTGATGGACTTGATTTGGAATTGGAGATAACTCAGCCTACTGGAATAGTTGGTCCAAATGGGGCCGGCAAATCAACATTATTTGCCATACTCTGTGGGTTTATAAGTCCAACTTCTGGCAAGGTTCGCGTTCTCGATCACGCTCCTGATTCGAGCTATATAAAAGGCAAGCTATCATTGCTGCCACAAGATACATCAATGTTTAAAGGTGTTGATGTAATGACTCAACTTAGACATTACGCAAGACTGCAAAATTTTAATCGCAATGAAGCTATAAAAGAAGTTGACCATGTACTCGCTCAGGTACAAGCCACAAGTTTTGCAAAACAGTTTCCTGAAACGTTAAGCTTTGGTCAACGTAAACGTATCATGTTGGCTCAGTCCTTGATTGGCAAACCAGAATTAATATTAATGGATGAACCGACATCGGGGCTCGACCCGGTTGCTGCAACTGAGGTTAGAAATTTACTACGTGAACTAGGCAATGAGTACAGTGTCATTATAAGCTCGCATAATTTATCCGAAATTGAAGATATCTGCAGCGATATCGCCATCTTGAACAAAGGTAAATTAGTGATCCATTCTAGCCTGTCTGAGTTAAAACGAAGCGGTCAATGCTTTAGTCTTATGCTGGAAGCGCCTTGTGATATCCACTTAAGCGAATTGTTAAAAGAAATAAGCGGGATAAGCAAAATAGAGAATGACAATAATGATATGAAATCATGGATTATTCATTATGAGTCAGGCTCAGCAGAACAACTGCAAATAAAGATATTATCCAAACTCGGAGAAACAGGAATTGCTATTTCTGAGCTCAAGAAGGGCAAAGCACTCGCTGACGAAGTATCTGAAATAATAAAAAGTAATAATTAAATAACGGTTAATTAATTGAATAGTCTTTTATGCAAGCCAAGGAACGAGTATGATCGCGTTCTTTTTAACACTTGAATTTATAGGTAAATCTGATGCCATTTGTTGTTATCGAAAACTGCATTAAATGCAAATACACCGACTGTGTTGAGGTCTGTCCAGTCGATTGTTTCCACGAAGGGCCAAATATGTTGGTCATTGACCCTGATGAATGTATCGATTGCACTCTCTGTGAACCAGAATGCCCGGTTGAAGCCATTATGGCCGATGAAGATGTGCCTGAAGAAATGCAGGGCTTTATCGAGTTAAATGCTGAGTTATCAAAGGGTTGGCCAGTCATTAATGAGATGAAACCCGGTCCTGAAGATGCTGACGAATGGAAAGACAAGACTGGCAAACTGGAACATCTGGAACGCTAAACTACCAATTCTATCGGGGATAGATTCCTTCTATCCCCTGATTTTACTCAAGATTTACCCTGTTCGTCCGATAATCCCTATGTAGGGACGACTCCCCCTCAGTTGTGGGGTTTTAATCTAGTTCTGTTTGTCTCTTAATAATTTCCTTACAGAAGATATAGAGGCACTATGGCGAATACGTTATCAAACTGGATTAAAGTCTTTAGCGGTTGTGAAATCCCCGTTTTATATACAAGTAAACGTAGGATTTACGAGTTACAAAGGGATGAACAGGATATAACCGTCTCAGTTCTGACCGAAATTGCGCGACAAGACCCGGGCTTTTCAATTTCTCTTTTGCGCCATGCTGGTCGTTCTACAAAAAAAGAAATCACTACATTATCCCATGCAATATCATTGATCAGTATTCCACTTGTCATAAAAATGCTGACCAAGTCACCTCTACTTGAAAAAGTGCTGGATAAAAATACGGCTGCAAAAATATTTGCAGTCTATGCCCACCAATATCAAATCGCTTATATGGCTAAAGAATGGTCTGTTCTCAGAAAAGAATCTGAAAACAATGAGGTCTTTACAGCCGCTTTAAACCGAGGCTTTATCAGGTTCCTACTTTATATAATCGATCCTGACAAAGCAGACAAACTAGAAAACATCTATCTTTCTCCAGATGAAAATCACAAAATAAAAGAGAAAGAATTACTTGGGTATTATGTTGATGAAATAGCACAAGCCATTGCACAAAACTGGCAACTACCTGAGCTTATTCGAGAGAGTTACTCCGGTAAACACCATAACCCAAAGATAACGGGAATCCGTCTTACGACGGAGTTAATGCATCAAATAGTTTCACGTTCATCAGTACAATACTCTGAAGAACTAATCAATCGTGCAGCAGATTATATTCGTATCCCAGCAGACCAAACCCCTGGAAAAATAAATTGGATAATTATTCATTCAATTCGTAACAGTCAACAATATTTACCCTATCAACCATTATTACGGCTGATGATGAGCTACTCACCATCAGTAGAAAAAGAAACAAACCTGAGCGAAGTAATAGCTCCACAGAGAAATAATGCACTGTCTCACTACATCAAGTTGTTACGCTCTAATAATTCTAATAGCACTACGCACGAGCTAATCGAAATAGCAGTGACCGCCATGAAAGAGTGCATTGGGTTCTCGCGCGTGGTGTTTATGTCTTATAATACGAAAGAAAAAAGCTTAAAGATGTATTTGCATAAAATTAACAGCGACCTCCCCAAGCTAAATCATCTTAGTATATCCCTTGAATTGAATGTGCTTTTCAATCAACTGTTAAAAAAAGAACAGACATTATGTATCAATTCAAAAAACCAGCATAAATTTAGTAATTTACTTCCAGCACCATTGCGTCCAATGCGAACAAACGCAAACATCATAATAAATTCATTTTATGTCAACAATAAAGTTGCTGGGTGCATGTTTGTGGATCACGGCCAAACAGATAACTCGCTTACATCGAATGAATTACAATCCTTTAAATCTATTTGCACAGAATTAAAAGCAGCGATAGAGTCTACCATCATAAAAAGGAAGTCCGCTAAAAGAGCAGCTTAACCCTAAATATTACAGACAAGGAAAAGGAAATATGCGTTATAAATTTCTGTTCATCATCTTCTTTTTTTTGACACATCTGTTCTATTTCAATTCAGCATTTCCAGAAGTCTATAAATGGGTCGATGATAACGGGAAAGTCGTCTATGGCGATAAACCTGCCACAGACAATGCCGAAAAAATAAAAATAAAAAATGCACCTGAAAAAAATCAGCAAGATCTGGAAAGAGTTAAGAAACAACAGAAGCTACTTAACATCATTCAAGAAGAGCGTGATGAGAAAATTTCTTTAAAAAAAGAAGAAAAAGAAAAAAAGGATCAACAAAAATTAAAATGCGCTGAGATAATTGAAGAGTTACAGGAAACAAAAGATGCTAGTGTTTTATATGAAAAAACAGATAATCCAGACAATCCAAGATTTTTATCAGATGAAGAACGAAAAATTGAAGAAGAAAAATACGAAAAATACATAAGAAAGAACTGCCGATAGAACATTCCCACGTAATTACTAAGTAATCAGCGGGTGCAGATTAATCGAAGAGCTAAAACACAATTTAATTCTTTTTCGGCATTAATAATGGCAGTCTTAATATTTAACATTGCAAATCAACGACATCCTGAAATAATAGGCCTTCGCAAAGGATTAAAGCGGGATACACCAGAAATTAGTGCGATAATGGATAGAGCTTTAGGGAAAGCATCTCAAGACCCTTATCAAACAGGTCAAGAGTTGGCGAAAGAATTACGTAACTGTCTAAAAATTATAAAGAAAAATAAATGATGGACTTATCAGCTAAACTTGAAATCGCAAATCAATCCGATGTTGGTTTGAAGCGACCACATAATGAAGACAGCACAATAACGGATGGCCGTAATGGTATTGTCATTCTGGCTGATGGAATGGGCGGATATAAGGCAGGAGAAGTCGCTAGTGCGCTTGCAGTCACGAATATCTTGTTTGGTATTACTAATGGACTAAAAAAACTTAAAGGTGCTCAAATTGACGAGTCCACTGGTTTTTACAATGAATCTTTATTAATCCGCAACGCTATAACTCATGCAAATTCAGTCATTTATAATACAGCTAAGGCAGATCCACAATGCCAGGGCATGGGAACTACCATCGTCGTCGGCCTCTTTCACAACAACGTTTTATCCATTGCACATGTCGGCGATTCGCGACTTTATCGAATAAGAAACAACGAGTTACAACAAGTCACCAAAGACCATTCGTTAATTCAGGAATTGATCGATCGAGGTCTCTATACGCCAGAAGAAGCTCATGCCAACACCCCAAAAAATCTGGTCACTCGCGCAATGGGAATTGAAGCTGATGTCGACGTTGATGTGGTTGAAGAAGCAGTTTTACCTGACGATATTTACCTGCTTTGTTCGGATGGATTAACAGATCTAGTAAAAGATGAAGAAATTCACTTAACCCTAAGTAAATATAGTGCTAATCTTGCACAAACAGCAGATGAATTAGTGAAATTTGCGAACAAAAGAGGGGGCAAGGATAACACCTCAATAATATTGGTGCGTATCCGGGAAGAGTTTTCTTCACCCAAGGGTTTTTTAACAAAAATTAAAAATCGATTTATTAAATGAAATACGGGGATAGGAATTAGCAATGGCGAAGTTAGTTCTGAGCATGAATGGCGTCGTTCAAGGCGAATACGAACTCAATCAGGAACGATTGACCATAGGGCGTAAGCCTGACAACGACATACCAATAGATAACCTAGCGGTTAGCGGTAAGCATGCGTTGGTAATTACCATACTAGATGACTCATTTCTGGAAGATCTTGGTAGTACTAATGGCAGTTACGTAAACGGTAAACTTGTTAAAAAACACGCACTTAAAGATGGTGATGTCATTGCCATTGGTAAGCATGAACTCAAGTATGTAAATGAGCATGCAACTGCAGATGATGATGATTTTGAAAAAACCATGATCATCAAGCCTGGCTCGGCCAGTGCTGCTGTTGCTGCAGCACAAGCTGCTGAAAAAGCTGTTGAATCTGCTGCTCCTGCTGCTGCTGCGCCACCAGCCGGTGGAGGTATGCCACTAGGCCGCCTAACCGTCTTAAATGGCCCAATTGCAGGTAAAGAGCTGGAATTGACCAAAGCTTTGATAACCTTAGGTAAACCAGGCACTCAAGTAGCTGTCATCTCACGTCGACCTCAGGGCTATTTCTTGACACACATTGAAGGAAATAGTTTTCCTCTAGTCAATAGCGAACAAATCGGTGCAAAGGCATATCAATTAAAAGATAGTGACTTGATTGAACTTGCTGGTATTAAGATGGAGTTTTCAACTGCATAACAAACTTAATAAAAACTGAGTGAGTTTACTTTTATAAAAAACGGGCCAATCACATGATTGGCCCGTTTTTTTTACACTTTGATAATCTCAACAAGATCTACATAGAAATCGCTAAATATTAAATCTACAGCCTCTGCAAATGCTTTAATTGCGTTATTGATATTGTTTGATGGCAATAACACAGTCTGTACATACTCTTTATGCAATATTGGTGCACGCTTGGTATTAGACTTAACCTGAAGCAATAATTTCACATAAACACTTTCGCTTCCTTTTTGTTGCAATCGCTCGAAGGCTTTAATTTGTCCCTTAATTATGAGCTCGCTATTACCTTCAAATGTATTTAATACTAAATTCGATATGCTACTCAAACGTAACCTTTCAGCCAAACGCTCTTGTAATAACCTGGGAGGAGAATCGGTCCAATGGTGATAATGATATTGTTTTAGTTCTATCTCATCATCGGTAAAAAGGATTGCACGTTCCTGATATAAACCGTCGGCCTGAAAAGTAAGGACACTGATTGAACCCACTCGCTTTTCATCAGAAATTACATCTCTTAATTCAGGTAGTCGATAATAATGATCGGTTGGCAATGGTGCTTGGCTAGAACATGCCGTCAACGTTAAAAAACAACACAATAAAAGACTAGATCGCATGATCACTCAACCTCTTCAACTTGAGCTGAACCTCGAATAAGCAAACCCGGATTTTCTTTAATCTGCCGGGTAAACTCATGTATATTTCTACTGCTTCCCTCAAGATGATGCGTAATCGCATCTATGTGAGTAGACATTACCGACAAGGTCTTCTGTAGATCAGTGAGTGAATGACTCATCTTGCCGTCATTATCTTCAAGCATGTAATTAACATCTCCAATGACATTATCAATATTACTCAAGAGTAGATCCATTGACTTCCTCGTATTATCTATATTGACAACCAACTCATTCATTCCAGTTGAAGCGTTACTCATATTATTTAAAAATGTTGTCAAGTTTTTCTGATTTTGACTATTAAATACCTTTTGCAGATCTTCTGAAGTCTGATTCAGGTTACTAATCAATGTATCTACCTTATTAACCATATCTGTCTGCTCGACCTGCTTACTAAAGTTTTCAAGAAGAGGCTTAATAGTATTCTTAGTAATATCGGTCAATTCTGTTGACACCGATACAACCTGCTTATTCAAATTATCCAGTAATGGTTTGATGCTACTTTGTGACAAATCACGAAGATCTGATGCTACTTCGTTTACTGTCGCAAAAATATTAGCGGCTTCTTTTCCAGTTATTTTTGTACCTGGCTTCAGCAAAACATTACTGCTTCCTTCAGCAATATCAATGGTCACAGCGGCGAGTAAACCGGAAGCAACGATTTTGGCGATACTATCCACAGGTATAGGCCACTCTTTTTCTATTGACAACGTTAAGCGGTAATTTGTTTTACCTTCTTCACGCACTGGTTCAATAATTTCAACCTGCCCAACTTGGTAACCTTCAAACGCTACAGGAGTCCCGTATTTAATACCGGAAACATTATTGTAGGTAACAAAATATTTTTCTGTCGGCCCGTTACTACCCATTATTTGATAAAGAAATACAAAGAAGCTAAACAAAATAAGTATGACAAAAGAGCCTACAACAAGGTAATTAATGTTATCGCGTTTCATAAAATTTACTACATACCTGTTAATCGATTTAAATATTCATCTGCTTGCACTTCATCATTACTGGGCCGTCGGTTTAATAATGATTGTATTCGTTCATTGTCAGAATTCTTGATGTTTTCTACAGTATCAGTCATCAGGATATTACCTTGATCGAGCACAGTAATTCTGTCGGCAATTTTAAATGCACTCTCAAGTTCATGCGTAACAACAACGATCGTCATTTTCATCGCATCTCTTAGATTTAAAATAAGTTCATCCAACTCGGCGGAAACAACCGGATCAAGACCTGCGGAAGGCTCATCAAAGAACATCAACTTTGGGTCCATAACAATCGCACGAGCAACAGCAGCGCGTTTAATCATGCCGCCAGATAATTCTGCCGGCATTAATTTTTCAAACCCACCAAGATTAACAACCTCAAGCTTCATCCTGGCCATGATTTCCATCGTCTTTTCATCCAGTCGTGTATGTTCACGTAATGGTAATTGAACATTTTCGCCAATGGTCATTGAGCTCAATAATGCTCCGCCTTGAAATGCAACGCCCATGTTTTGTCTCAATTCATTCATTTCAATATTATTAATACGAGTAATATCCTTACCAAGTAATTTAATGCTACCGCTTGTTGGAATACCTAAGCCAAGTAAATAACGTAACAAGGTACTTTTACCCGATCCACTACCACCCATGATGATCATTATCTCGCCTTCATTAATTGTCAGATTAATGCCATGCAAGATTTCACGTGAACCGTAATGTGTTACCAGTTCGTTAACTTCAATAGCTGAGCTACTATTAGTCATCAATTTACAAATTTAAAAAATAAGTAAAAATCATATCAGCAATGACGATATATGAAATTGAAAGCACTACTGAACGTGTTGTTGCTTTACCTACGCCTTCTGCTCCCCCGGTCACTGAAAAGCCATTACTAACACCAACCAATGTAATAATTAAGGCAAACAGAAGACTCTTGAATATTCCCTGCATCACATCTGCTACTGCCAAGGCCGATAAGGTTCTATCCATATAAGCGTCAAAACTCAATCCAATTTCAATACTTGTATATACCGCACCGCCTAACAGTCCCGCCAGATCAGAAAAAAAAGTCAATACGGGAACCATAATCATCATTGCAAACAAGGCTGGAGCAACCAGATATCTTACCGGGTTGATTCCCATAACGCGTAATGCATCTATCTCTTGATTGACTTGCATCGTGCCGATTTTTGCTGCCAATGATGAGCCGGTCCTACCAGCTATCAGAATACCGGTTATTAATGGTCCAAATTCTCTGGTGACTGATAATGCAACGCCAACGACAACCTGAGACTCAGCACCGAATGTCTTCAGGTTATAAATCATTTGAATTGCTAACATGACGCCGATTGAAAATGATAGGACAAAGACAATAGGGCATGCCGCTATTCCCATTGTCATCATTTGCGAAAAAATGGATGAAACACGAACGGGCCGTTTTATGAATGGACCGACCAAGATCCAGAAAAGTGATTCAACTAATAAAGCAGAGTAGTAACCCGCTTCTTCTATCAGCTTTACAGTTGAACGACCAACGAGTTCTAAAGAGTTTATTAATGGATGAGTAGCGGAATCAGGCATCCTCTTTTTCGAACTCTGCTACAGAATCATGTATAGGAAAGACTTTATCAAGTCGTGCTAATTTTAAAACACTCATTGCAGCATCACTAACACCAACCAGACCAAACTTTAATGCCTGCTTTTTAGCTGTCTGATAACCTTCAACCAAACTGGCAACGCCTGAGCTATCTATATAGCTTACCTTACCAAGATCAATTAACAGGTTTTTGTTCGTTTGTAACACGTCAAGAATACTTTTCCGAGCGTCGGGTGAACAAGATAAATCGACATCACCTTCTAACCCAATAATCGTATACCCTTCCCCTTCCAGTGTATTGATATTCATGCTTAATACTCACGTTTTATTATTAGCTTATTTTTTTTGTCATCTCGAGGTAGTTTCCATTTCCCGCCTCAAGATGTCCCCTGTCACATTCATCCATTATCTCATTAATGAAGTGTGTTCCTAGCCCACCCGGTCGTAAATCATCAAGATCACGTGGCTTGACTGAATCTAAATCTATCGGGTTTGCGTAGTCCACTATTTTGAAATGAACCTTGCCGTCATTATTGAGCATTTGCAGCACAATTTCACCCAATTCATCACCCTTATAGGCGTGCTGAATGACATTCATGCAGGCCTCATTAACAGCAATCACCAGCTTATCCGTTAATTCAGAACAACAACCAACTTCATCAGCCGTTTTCTTTACCAATGCCCGCACTTTGCATAAGCGTTCTGCTTTAGCCGGAAATCGAATTTCAAATAAGGTTTCTACACTCATTTCAGACAACACTCGATAACCATAAGAGTAATATCATCATGTTGTTCAATATTGGGATGTCGAATCTTTGCAACAATATCTTCCAAACGTTTTGATGCTGTTACTTCCGAGTTTTCTTCAATCAATTTAATCAAACCACCTACATCTAATAATTTTTGCTCATGATTTAAGCTCTCAGTAACACCATCTGTAAAAATATAAACTGAACCACCATCAAGCTTAATGGTTGAAACAGGGAATTCAGTGCCTGGCAAAATACCAATCGGCGGTGCCCCTGCTTCTATTTCCTCAAACTCGCCAGAACAGTGATGAAACAATGGCGGTTGATGCCCCGCATTAGAATATTTAATCGTACATGTATTAGTATCAATAAAGCCCGAAACAATCGTAACAAACATACCATGTGATACGGTTTCACAGATCTCATCATTAACTCTGGCTAATAATTCTCCTGGATCATCAATATCTTTGGCCAAATGATGCAATAAACTGCTCGCTTTTGCCATTAGCATGGCCGCATTCATGCCTTTACCAGATACGTCAGCCAAGTTGAAATAAATTAATCCATCATCACGCTTAAAAAAGTCATAAAAATCGCCAGACACTTCTAATGCTGGCACATTCATACCATTAACAGGAAAATTAGTGACATCTGATATGTCGGGTAAAAGGTCGAGTTGTATTTCCCTCGCCAATTCTAGTTCTTTGCGCATACGTTCTTGACCAACTAAGGCATCTGCCATACGTGCATTATTTATAGCTAAAGCTGCATAAGAGGCTAATGCCATAGACAGGTGCTTGTCTTGATCGGCAAATAAATCATCGTTTTTCTTATTTAATAATTCCAATGCACCAATACATTCATTGTTAACGATTAATGGCACACAAAGAATCGAACGCGTACGAAACCCAGAACCTATATCTACCTTTTTCGCAAAGTCAGGATCGCTTTGCACATCACGAATCATCTGACTGCTGCGTGTCGTTACTGTCTTACCAACAATACCTTGTGTTGAAGATAGCCTTAATCCGGTGATATCAACTGGACCTGCACATTCAGCACACACCAAGTCACGAGAATCAGTTTCTAATAAAAATATTGATGCCGCTTCAGCATTCATATATTCCATGAACTGTTCAATTGCATTATTTAAAGTCTGCGAAATATCCAGTGTACTTGAGAAGCCTTGAGAGACTTCGGCTAATAGCGCGAGTTGTTCTTCAAGTGAATGTGATTCACGCTTTTCAAATAAACTGTATACATTACGTTTTGACATCAGCAAGCCTTATTCAAGCATTCTAAATAGTCATCATCATTAGGTAAGGCATTATTGCGTTGCGCTTCCCATAATATGCGTCCAAGACACTCCATCATTTTATGCTCTGCATCATGAGTAGAATTGGATTTAGTCATTATCTTTTTATAAGCATCATTAATGCCTGTCGGCCTGTTAGAACTTACTTGTTCTTTTAAGGCTATATGCATCCCCATATGTAAAAAAGGATTCGTTTCATTCTGTTCGGGACTAAAATCATTTTCCTTTGATGATTCTTCCACTTCAAGATAATGATGGTATTCAGGATGTTCCATAATCACATCCGAAATAATTGCCTCTATCGGTTCTAACGGAAGCTTATTTTTTTGCTTACTCCATACCTGATAAAAGTAGTTACGTGCCTCATCTCGATCTTGAACAAACATATTTTCAATCAATTAATAATATTAAAGAAATCACTATTTTTCGGTATTTTACGCTTGTTTATCAATGTTCTGCATACTTTTCGCGATCTTTCCACTCACATTCGTCGAATATGACACAACTTCCGCATCTAGGGCTGCGTGCTATACATGTGTAACGACCATGTAAAATCAGCCAATGATGTGCATCTTTTTTAAATTCATCGGGGATAAACTTCAATAAACGCTGCTCAACTTGATTTACGTTTTTCCCAGGCGCGATTCCCGTACGATTTGATACCCGGAAGATATGTGTATCAACTGCAATAGTTGGCTCACCAAAAGCGGTGTTTAATATGACATTTGCTGTCTTGCGCCCTACCCCGGGCAAGCTCTCTAATGACTCTCGATCTTGTGGCACTTCACTATTAAATTTGTCTACCAGAACCCGGCAAGTTTCAATAATATTTTTTGCCTTATTGTTATAAAGCCCAATAGTCTTGATGTAAGTTTTAAGTTTTATTAAACCCAGTGCATAAATTGCCACTGGGGTATTAGCAACCGCATACAATTTCTTGGTAGCTTTATTGACACCAACATCTGTCGCCTGAGCTGAAAGAATAACGGCAATCAATAATTCAAATGGTGTTTTGTAAACCAACTCTGTTGTTGGCGAAGGGTTTTGTTCTCTTAATATACTAAATATGCGTGTTCTTTTTTCTTTATTCAAAGCTATTCACTCTTTAATTCAGTCAGTAACTTTACTGGTTTTTAAAAAGTTAATTGTCGCAAACAACAAGCCCAATAAAATAAAGATACCTGCAGGTGAGTCGATGATCGAAAACATACCAAGCAATCCTTTCAAGGAACCTAAGATAACAAAGAAGATTAAAAGCGCTACTGCAATACCCAAAACATAAATCATAGTGGAAGTATAATCCTGCTTAGAAAAAACCTCTTCCCCAAGAGAAAGTACCAAGCTATTGATTACTAACAAGGGTAAAAGCAATCCTATATTGTCTGCTACAAAATAGAATTCCGAATTTAATAACATCCTTGCTATTGAAATCACAGTGACGCTGACAATAAGAACGCTGACGAGCCTTTGATGTGATGGAATAAAATTACTTATGAAATATAATATCGACGATAGAGTTAGCATCAAAATTAATAAGATTAGTCCTGTATTAACTCCATCATTAAACGAGGCCACAACTAAAAAAAATGGTGATAATGCTAACAAGCCTAATTGATTTTTATTATTGAATAATCTTTTAATCATAGCAGTATGCTGTATTCAGAATGTCTACTAGATAATTCTATTTGATTTACTCTCAGTACGCACCTTTAAAAACACTCTCTCAAAATGCACATCATTATATTAGAAATATATTCCAATTTACTGCGATAATAGTGCTTTATTAATCATTTATATCAATTTATGAAACTTGCTTCATACAATTACGATAATACTATTTCAATAGGTGCTATCACTGAAAACAGTGTCTTCCCTGCTGCTGTAAAATACAATGGCAGTGATGGCATGATCCGTTTTTTAATTGCGGGTGAATCCTCATTAAATGATCTAAAAAATAGAATAGAGAGTAGATCTATTATACTCCCTCTTGAGGAAATTCAACTTCTTACACCGATATCAAAGCCGAATAAATTCTTTGGCGTCAGCCTGAATTATGCTGATCACATCAAAGAGACCGGATTAGATAAACCCGACTATCCAACTTTTTTTAATAAACAGAATAGCTGTGTCATTGGACCGGGCGCTGCCATCCACAGACCCGGGGTCTCTGAAAAACTCGATTACGAAGGTGAGCTCGGCATTGTTATCGGCAAACGTTGCCGCCATGTGAGTCGCGAACAAGCTTCATCAGTCATTGCAGGCTATACCATAGTCAATGATGTCAGTGTGCGTGACTGGCAGATGCGTTCTCATACATGGACCTTGGGAAAGTCTTTTGACACTCATGGCCCTGTTGGTCCTTGGCTTGTCACACCTGATGAAATAGATGAGCCACAGAATCTTTCTATCAAGACTTGGGTGAACGATGAGTTAAGACAAAATTTCAATACAAAGAATATGGTCTTTGACTGTTATTATTTGATTGAATACCTTTCTCAAGTGATGACATTGGAGCCGGGAGACATTATTGCGACAGGAACTGGCAGTGGTGTTGGAGTTAAGATGAAACCGCGTGGTTATATGAAACCGGGAGATGAGGTCAAGATTGAAATTGAAAAGATAGGTGAATTGAAAAATCCAATCGAAGCAGAGCCTGACTCATCCAGTTTTATCGATTAGATTTTTCAGCTTTGTGAATACTCTCCTGAATCAATCTTTTCTAACAACGCCTGCATGTAGTCGAATCGATTTAGTGCATTGTCCATTTCCAGTAAAGATTGCTTGGCACTTATCTCAAACGGTAACAACTCGGCCAATCGATCACTGACCCAGGCTGCGTCTTCAAACCGCTCTGGTACATCCATCAAAGGCAATTCATAGCGATTAGCTATCTCCTTAAGTAAATCAGAAAAATTCTGATATGTGACCGGTAAAAGCTCATCATCTTCATCCAATAAAGTGACATCCCCCATACATAAATTATCTTTTTGTACATCATAACTCTCGACCTTAAAACGCCGTTCACCAGTGACTTTAATCCCAAGTAGTCCATCATCCATCTGATCCCAATCGCTAATTTTGACATAAGTACCCATAGGGAAAAATTCAGCTAACTCCCCCGCTTCTTTTCCCTCACGGATTAAACAAATACCAAATCCACTATCAGAACGTAAGCATTCACTTACCATATCAAGGTATCGAGGTTCAAAAAGACGTAGTTGCAGTTCTCCTTCAGGGAATAAAACGGTATTAAGCGGAAATAGTGGGATCTTCATATTCAATTACAAGACATCGATTAATTTTTTGTGTAGACCACCGAAAGCTCCATTACTCATGATGACAATATGATCTCCCTGCTGGCGTTCCTTGCTGATCAGGTTAATGATTTCATCAATGTCAGTAAATACTCGACAACGATCACCGAGGTCACTCATATGTGCCGCAATATCCCAATCAACATTATTGGCCTGGAATAGTAATACTTGATCCGCGTCTACAAAGGCGCTTGATAAAGTCTCGGCATGAACCCCCATGCGCATCGTATTAGAACGTGGTTCCATTACGGCAATTAGTCGTCCCTTCCCTGCATGCTGACGTAACGCCTTTAGTGTCTTTGTGATGGCAGTGGGATGATGTGCAAAATCATCATAGACCCGAATTCCTTCAGCGTCGAAAATACACTCTAAACGGCGTTTAACCGATTTAAATTCAGCTAAGGCAGCACATGCCTTGTCTACGGGAACACCGACATCATGGGCAGCAATAATGGCCGCTAATGCATTATTAGCATTATGTTCACCAATTAACGACCAAGAGACCTGTCCCACAATCTCATCCCTTTTTAACACTGAAAAATGTCGATAATCCCTATTAGTGTCAGTAAGTGACCACTTAGCATTGGAGCCTGAGAAATTCTCAACCGGTGTCCAGCAGCCCAGCTCTAATACTTTTGCGACTTCTAAATCATCTTCAGGGACAATAACCTTTGCTTGCTGTGGAATAGTACGCAACAAATGATGGAATTCGCGTCTTATAGCCGCAATATCGTGAAATATATCGGCATGATCGAACTCGACGTTATTTATGATCAAAGTTTTTGGATGATAATGGATAAATTTAGAGCGTTTATCATTAAATGCCGTGTCGTACTCGTCTGCCTCAATGACAAAATAGTCAGAATTTGTATAACGTGCTGATAACCCAAAGTTTTCTGCCACACCACCAATCAAAAAACCGGGATTTAGATCGGAATATTCGAGAATCCAGCTTAATATCGTTGTTGTTGTTGTTTTACCATGCGTACCCGATACGGCAAGCACATGTTTATCCTTTAATACTTCTTGATATAACCATTCTGGCCCAGAGACATATGGGAGCTGCCTATTTAGCATGCTCTCAAGAGCACGATTACCTCTTGAAATAGTATTACCAACAATAACCAAGTCTGGTGTTGGCTCAAGATGCTCAGGCTCATAGCCATTCATGAGTTCAACACCCAAAACAGTGAGTTGATCACTCATTGGTGGATAGACATTTTGGTCAGACCCAGTGACCTGATGACCTAAGGAACATGCAATTTGTGCCACGCCCCCCATGAATGTGCCACAAATACCTAAAATGTGAATATGCATCAAGCCACATCCATTGGCATGATAGCCGCAGTAAAACTAAAGATGATCCAGATATAAGAAATTGCCAATATAATTGCTGAGAACATATTAATATCGAGGGCATGTCGAAGAATATGCCCCATTATGGTGATATTCCAACATGCTAATACAGCCAAGAACAACAAACCCAAGGCATGCACTCCACCAGAGGCCATTGCCTCTTCACCGCCGATACCAATAAAAAGGTATAACGGTATCGCAAAATACTAATAATAACCCCGGTGCCAGCCAAAGCTGTAACCATCTGCACCCAACGTTCTGATTTACCGCTTATTTGTAATAAGGCTAGAGAGAAGATCATTATCAAAGCGACTTCCAGAACACCTGCGAAAACGGCTTTTTCGATTGGCTGAGACAATACCGCTAGCTGAACCGACAATAAACCATACACGACTAGACAAAGTGTTAATAAATTCTTAGATGCAGGTATGTCCTGTGGCCCTTTATTCAAGCGGCAGATTTCAAAAAAAGCTAAGAAGAGTACTTTGCCAGCAGACAACATTGAATATTTAAAAATCCTAAATTTATGATGCGAATAGAGACAGTCAGTTTCGCGACATATTACCGTATCTCGGTAATACTTTTCGACCATTCTGCTGAAAAGAATAGTGAGAATAGAAAACAGTACTTAATAAGTATTAGATATGTAAGAACCGTTTTAATATATAAAATGCTGAATAACGGTTCATTCAAATCCTTTAACTAACATTGATTAGTAATATCTTTTTCTATATCTGATGTATTTTTATTCCACAGTCAGCACAAAAATTATCATCAACCTTTACTTCTGAATTACAAGCTTGGCAAGGTTGGGATAAATTACATGATTGCTCTACACCACAGTGTGGGCAAAAACCATACTCATCAGATAGCTTATTCAAACAACTTGCACAAACATGAGAGCGATTTACAATTTGGGCAATTTTAACGGAAATAGTGCCTGTAAGCATGGCAAAGATTGTGATCCCCGTTACCATTAATATTGATGCGACTACTTTTCCTGATGTTGTAGAAGGAACGATGTCACCATAGCCAACCGTCGTCATAGTCACCAGACTCCACCAGCTACCAATAAAGGCATTGGGTATAGTTTCAGGCTCTAATGCATGTATGAGGTTACCGGAAATTGCGATAACAATTAGCACCGTAAATGCGACAACCAGCATAATTTCAATAGTATCTTGAAGTGATGAAAGAAATAAGTGTAAGGCTTTAAGATAACGAATAAGCTTCAACAGCCGCAATACTCTAAGCAAACGAATCGCGATGGTGGAATCACCAATAAATAGCAATGGAAGCCAGGTAAGGAGATCGATTAAACCGTAGAAACTGAGCATATATGCAATGGGTCTGCGAGCCGCAATTAGGCGCAACACATATTCCAACGCAAAAGCAAATGTAATCACCAACTCGGTTACTTCGATATAATTTCGTGTCGAAGGTGAAATAGTGTCCAGCGTGCCTATCATTGACAGGATTACTATAATAACAATGACAGCAATACCAAGAAGGTTAATATTGCGACCTAATCGACTATCCAGATCAAACAGAGCGGTATTTAGATTACGTTTGAGCGGATTTTCTATAATAGATATGTATTGATGTTCTTTAGAAGAAAATGTTTGCATCAAATATTTTACTTAGAGTCATAATTTAACTAGCTATCGGCAAATATTATTATTTCTATAGGATAAAGATAAAAGTTGATGGTCTTGGAAGGGCGAGAGCCTAAATTAATACACCTTGACTAAAGACGAGCGCGGAAGGAATCGTAATCATATTTTTTTAACAATTTGAAATGATTATTCTGCAGCAAATAGGTTGTAGGCAAGTTGATTCCATTAAACATATTAGACTTAACCTGCATATAAGCACCGATGTTTCCAAAAACAACGCGACTACCTACTTCAATTTGTTTATCAAAATAGTAATCTCCAAATAAATCACCACTTAAACAACTACACCCCACTAAACGATATTCATACTTACCGTTATCTGATGTAGCCATTACTTTAGGCTGATATTGATATTCAAATACTTCCGGCAAATGATTTATTGTTGTATCAAGAACGGCAATTATTTTGTTTTTACTTTCTATAAGATCAATAACAGTAGAGACTAAATAACCTGCTTGAGCAGTAATTGCCTTGCCTGGTTCGACATAAACATCAACATTAAACTCATCTTGCAGCCATTTAATAGTGTTTTCTATGGGTGTTAGATCCGTTTCATCATTTAATAGATAGCCTCCACCCAGATTAATCCATTTTAATTTTGGATTAAAATCTGAAAGACCTGATATGGCTTTTTCCACACTCTGTTTTAATTCTTCATAATGTGTTGATTCGCAATTGTTATGTATATGCACACCCTCTATAGATTCCCAATTCAATTCTTGTTTTGAATTTGCTACAGCGAGTTGTTCGAATGTCATGCCTAATTTTGAGTCAGGACGACAAGGATCGTACCTCTCATCATTAACAAACGATAATTCGGGATTAAGTCGAATACCACAACTTCCATTTGCATCAATTTTTTCTGCAACGCTTTGCCATTGGTTTGTTGAGTTCAATGTAACAAAATCGCATAACTGAATAATCTCATTCCACTCATCTTGTCGATAACCGGGTGTTGTTATATGTATCGTCTGCCCCTCACCTAGCACTTCTGCTGCGAGTTGCGCTTCAAATAAGGAACTACAGGAAAAACCCGACACGTAAGGTTTAATGACCTCGAGTAGTCCAACCATATTTGCTGACTTGATCGAATATAAAGGCAAGCAAGCCGTTTTTTCTTTTAAGCTAACAAGTTTATCAAGTGCATTAGCAATACTGACTTGATCATAGACATAGGCCGGCGTTAACAAGTCTGGAGTATGGAAAATGGAATCTTTCATGTTATTGTTGTTCTTATATATGAAATTAATTTGTGTGAGGAAATATGATGCATCCTAAACTCTGTCTTTACTTGGCTTCGTTGTTATCTGTTTTGAGCCTTAATGTTAGTGCGGAA
>Ga0316204_10006246_pt1 | contig 18499 bp, 7 predicted proteins | sample 6monrhotite_MG_2_FD_205661 | JGI IMG/M metagenome (GOLD analysis project Ga0316204, IMG submission 205661) | Microbial mat bacterial communities from mineral coupon in-situ incubated in ocean water Damariscotta River, Maine, United States -... | ecosystem: Environmental > Aquatic > Marine >... | reverse complement strand
GGCCGACGGCACCACCGTCGACGCGAGCGACCAGATCAGCATGATCACCAACGAGGAGCTGCCGCTCGCGCAGGTCGTCGTTCGTGCGTTCCACGACTACGCCCAGACCAACGCCCAGTTCGATGCCGGTGAATACGGCCTCGCTGGCTTCGACGTCGTCCTCGGCGACGGTGGCGAGCGCTCGATCGACTACTTCGGCAACCCGCTCTGTACCCAGTACGACATCAGTGCCGGCAACCCCGACGTGCTCGATGCTGCCGACCTCGGCCCCGACGGTGCGCCTCTCACGACTCTCGGTGGCGGCAACTGCCTGACCGACGAGTTCGGATTCCTCACCATTCCCTACATCACGCCGGGCAAGTACGAGCTCCACGTGATCCCGCCCGACACCACCGACTGGGTCCAGACCACGACGATCGAAGGTTCGCAGATCATCGATGCATGGCTCGTGCCCGGTGACCAGGGCCTCGGCGGCGAGTTCGTCGGCGACCTCGGTGGCGGCACCTTCCACGCTGTCGGCTTCGTTTCCGACACGATCTTCCCCAGCGGTGATGCCGCTGACTACAACTACCCGTACGTCGCTGATGCCGCTGGTGGCGACATCACCGGCTGTGCGTTCAACGGCCAGATCTACCCGTCGACCGACGGCGTTCGCACGATCACTCAGAACGGTGTCGAGAACCCCGACGGAACCTCCGAGCCGCTGTTCAACGCCTACGTCGCGCTGAACGACGCCGGCGTCCACGACACGATGATGGCCCTGACCGATACCGACGACAATGGTTGCTTCTCGTTCAACGACGTTCCCGCCGGCAGCTACCAGCTCGCCATCTGGGACTACGAGCTGCGCTACATCATCGCCTTCTACAACCTCACCGTCGACGCCACGACCACCACGGCGCCCGACAACGGCGGCCTCGCCAACGGCACCGTCGACATGGGCGACCTGTTCGTCCTGCGCTGGTTCGGTTGGAGCTCCGGCTACGTCTTCTACGACTCCGGGCTCACCGCTGATGGCACGGCCATCGTCGGAACGAAGGACGGCTCTGCCAGCACGGCCGCCAACGGCGTGCGTGACTGCATCGGCCAGAACGATGCGGGCTTCAACTACGACACGGTCGATGCCAGCCTCTGCGAGGCCGGCATCCCGGAGCAGGAGATCCTGATCCGCAACCGTGACGGCTCCGTCTTCAAGGGCGGCATCACCGATCACCACGGCTACTACGTGGTCGACAACATCTGGTCGCCCATGTTCCGCATGCAGGTCCTGGAAGTCGGTGCCGGTGCGCTCGACTTCACCGGCCATTCGGTGCACGACCAGTTCGACCACAACATCGTCGCCTCGCAGGGCAACTGTGATGCCGCCGACTACACCGCCCTCGATGGTGGTGGCGGCGTGGTCACCGAAGACTGTCTGCCTGCGGAGATGGGCGGCGGGCTCCTGCTCGCCAGCATCTTCCAGCAGGGCAAGCGCAACGAGGTCGACTTCGGCAAGCTCAGCTACGTCGATCCCAACGCCCCGAACACCATCTTCGGTGGCGACGGCCACGGCGGTATCGCCGGTGGCGTGATCAACACGGTCACCCGCGCCGAGTGGGCCGGTAGCAAGCAGGGCGCCGAGGACAATGAGACAGGCGTGCCCAGCACGCTGGTCACCCTCTACGGCTACGACACCGAGTGTGACGCTGGTGGAACCCGGGCCGGCGATGCCGATCCGGTCACCGGAGACACTGGTCGCAACAACCCCGACTGCTACTCCGTGGCACTCGATCAGACCCAGACCGACTCGTACCAGCACCCCGGTATCGATCGCAATGGTCAGACCTGCACCATCCCGACGATGTCGGCCCCGAACCCGACCGCCACAGCGTCGGAGTTCAAGCTCGACAACCCGACCTTCGGTCCGGTTGGCGACAATTGCAATGGTGCCTGGCTCCTCGGAGCGCACACCAAGGACGGTGCCTGGAACGGCGGCTTCGCCTTCACCGGCATGACCCCCGGCTTCTACGTGGTCGAGGTCACGCCTCCGGCCGGATACCAGATCGTCAAGGAAAACGATCTGAACACCGAAGAAGGCAACGGCTTCGTGCCGGCAGTGCCGCCGTCGGGTTGCGTGGGTGACTACCACTACGCCCAGCTCGACGAGGCCTACGGCTCGCCGTATGACGCCTTCGACGACGGCGCCGGTGGCAATGGCTCCATCTACAACGGCGCCGCTCCGGTCCGCCTCTGCGACCGCCGCCTCGTGAGGGTCCAGCCCTTCCGCAACGTGGCCGTCGACATGATGCTCATGAGCAACGACATGGCGACTCCGTTCATCTCGAACCATGACCAGACCTCGGGCCCGCAGACTCCGGTCGACCCCGAGACCATCGCCGGTCAGGCCTGGACCTCGGAGCAGACCGTTCCGGTTCCCGGCCGCATGTTCGGCCTGGTCCTGAACGACCTCAACATGACGGCCAACCAGAACTCGCTGACCTTCGGTGAGCAGCAGGGTGTGCCCAACATCCCGATCGGGTTCTACGACTCGGCCGGCACATTGATCACCACGATCTGGACCGACGAGAACGGTCACTACGAGGTGCTCCTGCCCTCGACCTACTCGATCAACCGGGCCACCCCCGGCGGTGTCGGTCCCCGCATGTACAGCGTGATCGTCAACGACCCGGGTCCCTCCGGCAACAACTGGGGCTACGACCCGTCGTTCATCACCAACCCGAACCAGCTCGATGTCTGGCCGGGCACCATGACCAAGGCGGACACACCGGTCCTGTCGCTGGCTGCGGGCCCCTGCTCGCTGCCCACCGGCACGCCGCAGCTCCTGCAGGTCGACAATGTGCACAACCCGGGTGCTGACATGAACATCAGCGGCATCTCGCTCGACGGCGCCGACGTGGTCTTCACGCCGGTCAACGCCAACGGAACACTCGACGCGGTCAACGCGGTCGTGGCCACCGGCGTCACCGTCACGTCGAGTGCGACTCCGACAGACCCGGGCAGCTTCGTGGACGTGGCCAACGTCCCGGCGAGCTTCCTCGGCACGCTGACGGTCGGTCCCTGGCAGGTCAGCTTCGATGACGGCACGCTGCTGGGCTCCTCGCCCCGCAACGGCATCACGTTCCACGTGCTCGGCACCGGCTACGACCTCTCGGTCACCACTGCTGCCGACGTCGTCGATCCGGACGACACCGTCATCCAGGATGCGGTCAACGCGGCGATCGCCACCCCGGGCCCGGACGGTTCACTCGTCCTCGTTCCGGTCGGCACCTACCGTGAGTCCGTCATCATCCACGACGACGTCGTCGTCCAGGGCTACGGCCCCGGCGGCATCATCGGCGTGGCGACCGAGATCGGTGCCATCGGCCAGGTCGAAACGCCCTACGCCTTCCTCACCGGCTCACTCGTGTCACCGTTCGGCGCTCTGCTGGACGACCGCATGGCGAGCTCCTGGCAGGCTCAGGCCGACTCGATCACCTGGACCGGAAACCAGGGTGTCGAGGTCGGTGCGGCCTTCCAGATCCTCCTGGACGCCGGCGACGTCGCAGCAGACGACAATCTGCAGATCGACGGCATCGGCATCACCAGTGTCCGTGCCCGCCGCGGTGCGATCGAGGCCACGGGCAACGCCCACGGTCTGATCGTCTCCAACAACGGCGTCCAGGCGAACAACTCGAGCAAGGGTGGCGCGGCCATCACGCTCGGCGCTCCCAGCGTCGATTGGTTCGAGAACGTCGGGACCGGTGGCACGCACGCTCTGGAGAACGGCCGCCTCGTGGCCGGCGATGAACTCCTACCGACCACCACTCGTGCCGACAGTGACAACGACGGGGTCATGATCCGTGACAACCGTCTGCTCCACAACGGCGGCACCACCCAGGCCGGCGCGATCGGCATCTTCAATGGTGCGGAGAACTACACGGTCGCCAACAACGACATCTGTGGCAACTACTCCGCTGAGTACGGCGGCGGTATCACCCACGCTGGTGTCAGCAATGGCGGTGCCATCGTCGGCAACGCCATCCAGAACAACGAGTCGTTCGACGAGGGTGGCGGTGTCATGCTCGCCAGCGAGCTGAACTGGCCCGTTGGCGGCGACCAGGGCCTCGGTACCGGCAGTGTCACTGTCGACAGCAACGAGATCCTCTACAACCTGTCGGGCGACGATGGTGGCGGCATCATGGTGCTCCACTCGCTCCTCAGCGAGTTGCGGATCATCAACAACATGATTGCGAACAATGTGGCCACCGACATCGGTGGTGGTATCCACCTCTTCGATGCCGGCGACGCCACGATCACGCACAACACGATTGCCAACAACATGTCGGCCAACTCGGCTGAGGATGCTGGTGGCTTCGCCTGCGACGGGGATGTCGTTGTCGGTGCCGGACTCGGCACCAACACCTGCCCCCGTGCCGGTGGTCTGACCACCCAGCCCAACTCGGGCGGCCCGGGATTCAGCAACCCGACACTCCAGAACAACATCTTCTGGAACAACATCGCCGGCTATGTCGTCGATGGCGTCGCTGACGACGAGGGCCGCGTGGTCCAGGCATACACCGACACGGTGATCGCCGATCTCGGTGTCTACGACGGCACGGTCGACCTCGGTCCGGCCTCGGCGATGAACCCCGAGTACTCGGTGCTCACATCGGCGTACGGCCTCTCGACCACCAACGTGGTCGGTGCCGATCCGGGCTTCGTGGCCGAGTTGTTGACGGAGATCAAGAGCCAGCCGGCTCCGGCACTCGGCATGGCCGGGCAGATCGACATGGTCTACCCGGGCGTCACGCCGATCGAGGCTGGTGACTATCACCTCGTCAACGCCGGTTCGTCGGCTGCCGACCTCGGCATGCTTGCCGGGGTGGCCTACGACATCGACGGTCAGGCTCGCCCGATCGTCAATGGCTCGGATATGCCTGACGCCGGTGCCGACGAAGTCGGTGAAGCGGCAGTCTTCGCGCTGATGTTCTTCAGCACCACGAGGAACAGCGATGGAGCGAGTGGTGCACTCGACACCGACGTCACGAGTTGGACTCCCGGCGGCATCAGCCAGGTTCTCGACACAGCGCTTCTGGGCGTGACCTCTGCTGGTCACCCCGATGCCGCTGACATCGACGCCCTCCACGTGCTCAGTGCCACGGAGTTCGTCATGAGCTTCCTCGGGAACAACGTGACGGTGCCGGGTATCGCCCAGCCGGTCGACGACGAGGACATCGTCCACTATGACGCGGTCAACGACATCTGGACCCTGGCTGTCGACGGCGGGGCCATCGGCCTCACGGGTGGAGCTCGAGACATCGACGCTCTCCACAAGGACGCCGACGGCTCGTACCTGGTGTCCTTCTCCGGCTTCGCCAGCCTGCCGACCCAGTCGCTCTCGATCGGTGTACCCGACGAGGACGTCGTCCGCCTGGTGCCTTCGGGCCAGATCGGCGGCACGGTCGTCTCGGCATACTTCGAGCCCTGGTTCTCCGGCGCCGACATCGGCCTCGATGAGGCCGGCGCCGGTGATGTCGATGGTGTCAGCTTCCTCAACGGTGGCCTGCTCCTCAGCATCAAGGGCCGCATGGACGTCGACGATCTCGATGTCCGTGACGAGGACGTCTTCTACTGCTCCGAGCTCAATGTCGAGGACGACGGCTCGGTCCAGTGTGACGAGGACTTGGTCTTCTACTTCCAGGGCCGACTCGACGGCATCTCTGGCAACAACGACGTGAACGCCGTCTCAGGGCCTCTGGGCTGAGTCGAGGGAGAACAGCGCAATGAATGAAATCACTACAGGAAAGGGTCAGGGTGCCGGAATGACTTCCGAGCAACGAAAGCGCCTCGGGCGCCGGGACTTCCTCCGCAGAGGTGCAGTCGTGACTGCAGTCGCGGGGGTCGGCACGGCCGCCGGAGGGACGCTGATGGCGAACGCAGTCAGCGGGCAATCGGGCCCTGGACTGGCTCAGCTGCCGCTCAGCGACTCCGTGGACTACACGACGATGCCGAGCGTTCGACTGATCGCGACGGACGGGCACTTCTCGTTCCCGGGCCGCCGCTTCGCCAACGACAACTCGCTCTTCGGCTTCGGCTTCCGAGCGGTCGACGACCTGCGACTCCAGTCCGCCGGCGGCGAGCTGGACCTCAACCCAGGCGACCTGATCGACAAGTACAAGGGCAAGGTCCTGCAGACCGCCCCGACGATCGTGGGCATCGAGGGCATCGAGATGGCGATCGTGGTGACCAACCTCGGTCTTCTCGCTCGCCCTGACCTCGACGACGCTCACAGCCTTCACTGGCACGGCTTCCGCAACGCCACGGCGGTGTTCGACGGTGTGCCCGAGACGAGCATCAGCGTCCCGAGCGGTCGAGATCTTCCGTACTTCTACGACCCGAAGACCCAGAACGAACCCGGTCAGAACAAGGGGTCGGCGGGTACGTACATGTACCACTGCCACTTCGAGGACACCGAGCATGTCGAAATGGGCATGACCGGGATCATCTTCGTCGAACCGTTCGACATGTGGTTCACCGGCTCGGTCGGCAACTGGCTCCCGCAGCGCCGCAAGGTCGCCTACAACGACAATGCGGCCGGCGTCGATTCCAGCTTCGATCGGGAGTTCGCCCTGCTGATGTCGGAGATCGACAGCACGCCTCACGACAACCTCGAAGCCGTGCAGGAGTTCGTGTGGTCTGACTACGCACCGAACTACTGGACGATCAACGGCCGCAGCTACCCCGACACCGTGATCCCACAGATCACGCCGTCGGAGCAGGTCGACGCCTACACGCCCGACGGGTTGTTCGTGCAGACGAACTACGCCGAGCCGGCGCAGATGCCGGTGACGCCGGGTACCGCCGACGAGGCAGCCGAGGCAGAGATGCTCTGGCAGCACAACTCGTCGCTGATCCAGTGTCGTGAAGGCGAGCGGGTGCTTCTCCGCATCGCCAACCTTGGTTACGAGGTCCACAGTATCGAAGCCGTCGGTCTCGACCTCGACATCATCGCCCACGACGCCTCGCTGCTCATCGGCAAGAACGGCACCAGCGACCTCACCTACACCACTCGACGCATCGAGCTCGGCCCGGGTGAGGCACGTGACGTGCTCTTCGACGTTCCCGCTTATGACGACAGCACTGCGGTGGTCGACACCATTGCCACCAAGACCGGCAAGATTCGCAAGTACAACCGCTACCTGCTGAAGTCCCGCAACAACCACCGCAACAGCAACGACGGCCTGACCGACGGCGCTGATGGGGTGTCCTACGCCGCCGCCGGCGACACGTACGGCGGCATGGTGACCGAAGTCTGGGTGTATCCGACTCTGGCCGACGCGGCACTGCCGTCGATCAACCAGGACGGTCTGCCCGACCAGACCACGATCAACGAGACCTTCCCCACGCTGGTTGTCCCAGCGGGGCACGTCTGAGAGGGGCGAACGATGAAACTGCGTTTGCGATCAAAGTTCACCGGCGCCCTGGCGATTGCCATGGCCACAGGCGGCCTCGCCGCGGCGGTGACCGGAGCCGAGACCGTCGGCGCCGCGTCGGTCGACAGCACCATGGTCTGTCACGACGGCGTGTATGACGGCAACGACAACTCGGTCACCTTCGAACTCGAGGCTGTCCAGGGCTACATCGAGTTGCCGGACGGCAACACGGTCTACACCTGGAGTTACGCCGAGAAGGGAAACCAGTTCGGCTTCCAGTTCCCCGGTCCGACACTTTGTGCTGATCAGGGTGAGACCGTCCGAGTGAAGCTCACCAAGCCGGCCCTCACGGGTTCCACGTTCGGTGGCGGCGTTCCCGCCTCGGCCACGTCGATCGTCTTCCCCGGCCAGACCGGTGTCACCGCAACAGGCGGCGTCGCCGGCCTGCTGACCCAGGAAGTCGAGACCGATCTCGACGAAGTGATCTACGAGTTCGTGGCGAACGCCCCGGGCACCTACCTCTACGAGTCGGGCACCGACTCCGCCGTGCAGGTCCAGATGGGCATGTTCGGTGGTCTGGTGATCTACCCGACCGAGGGACGCCACATGGCGTACTCGGGTCACGCCTTCGATGCCGAGCACGAGTACCTGCTCATCTTCCACGAGATGGACCCGTCGTTGCACGTGGGCGTCGAGCTCAATGTCCTGGCCGGCGGCAGCGGTGACGCTGCGGTCCTTGCCGACTACGAGCCATTGACCCGCCACAGCCGGTACTGGACCATCAATGGTCGTGCGTTCCCGGACACCATTGCCGAGAACAACACGCCGCTGCTGCCCTTCCAGCCCTACGGCGCACTGGTGCAGATCAATGCGGACGACCCGAACGACGGCTACACCCAGCTGCCCGGCCTCGTCCGCTACGGCAACGCTGGTCTCGACAACCACGCCTTCCATCCCCACGGCGATCACCTCACCCTGATCGCCAAGGATGCCCGTCTGCTCCCCGATGAGATCGAGGCGTACACCGAGACGGTCGCCGCGGGCCAGACCTACGACATCCTGGCCGGGTGGGAAGACGTCGAGGCCTGGCAGGGCACCGGCGACGTGCCGACGGCCATCAACCTCCCCGCTCTGAACAACCTCGTCTACAAGGACGGCGTGACCTTCTACAGCGGTTCACCCGAGCTCGGGGTCGAGCAGCAGCTCCCGGCCGATGTCACCACCTTCACCCAATGCGGTGAGTACTACTTCCCATGGCACAGCCACGCTCTCCAAGAGGTCCAGAACTTCGACGAGGGCTTCGGCGGCATGTTGACGCTCTGGCGGGTTGATCCGCCCAAGGTTCCGGATGGCGGCGGGGGCTGGATGACGCCCCTGGATTGCCAGTGAGCCGGCGAGAGATTGCAAAGGAAACGATCATGAATCACAAGCGCAACCGCTCGCACCGTCGGTCTCTGGGCCTTCTGGCAGCACTCTCGCTGGTCGCCAGCACCCTCGCCCTCGCGGTCGGTGCCAGCACGGCCGGCGCCGACACCACGATTCGTCTCTGTGCGAGTCCTGGTTCGGCCTCGGTCGACGACCCCGCCAACGAGGGGCTCGGTCCGGTCAACGTGGGCTTCTTCGGGTTCAGCGTGAACACGAGGAACCAGTGTCGCACCGCCGCCAACCCGGTGCTGGGCGACCCCAACCCCCTCCGGCTCATCGAGGGTGAAGTGACCAACGTCATCCTCTACAACGAGACGGGCTTCGACATCAACTTCTCGGCTGCCGGTCTCACCGGTGCGCCGGACCTCGATGGCGTCCCCGACGGTGGCACCAAGACGTACACCTTCACCCCGGGCACGCCCGGTACGTACATCTTCGAGTCGAGCCTCGACACACGGCACTCCCTGATCGGGCTCACCGGTGTCATTGTGGTCGACCCTGCCGTTTCCGGTACGGAGACTGCTCACGACACGCCGGCTTCGAGCTATGACTCCGAGCAGGTGGTGGTGCTGAGCGAGGTCGACCCGGCGTTCAACCTGGCGTGGGACACGGCGAGTCTTCTCGATTTCGACCCGAGCCTGTACCTGCTGAATGGTCGTACCCACACCTCACAGGGGAGCAATGGCCCGGCTTCGCTTGCTGCGGCGGCCGGTGAGCGGGTGCTGCTCCGGTACGCCAATGTGGGCTCCATCAACAGCTCCATGACGGCTCTCGGCGTTCGTCAGTCGATCGTGGCTTTCGATGGTGAGGTCCAAAACGGCCTCGGCCAGACCGAGGAAGAGCCCTACGATCTGAGCCAGGTGTTCGTCACCGCGGGCCAGACGGCTGACGCCATCGTGACCGTTGCCGGTGATCCCGGTGACACGATCGCCGTCTTCAACCGCAACCTGCGAACCTCTGCCACTGGCGACAATGGTGCACAGCTGATGCAGATCGAGGTGACCGACATCATTGTCCCGGTCGTCACGGAGATCTACTTCTCCGCGGCCCCGACGAATCGCACCTACATGGGCACTGTGGTCGCTGACGCAGACGTGGCCCTCTATGACGGCAGTACTGTCAGTATCCACTTCGATGGTGCTGCGCATGGCCTCGATGACTTCGGCGGCAATGAAGCCGACATCAATGCGGTCCATGTCGACCCGATCACCGGTGACGTGTGGTTCTCGCTGCGCTACGACTACCCCGTCCCGACGGCTGGGTCGCACGGCGCCACCATCGGTGCCGAGTGGGCAGATCTCGCCGCCGCAGGAACGCTGCAGGAGAACGATGTCTACCACTGGGATGGCTCGGTGTTCAGCCTCTGGCTGGACGGCTCCTTCATCGGGTTGGACGACAACCGCGGCCGCCACGACATCAACGCCGTCCATGTCAATCCCACGGCCGGCATCACGTCGTTCTCGACGAGTGGCAGCATCCAGCCCGCCGATGGTGTGCCCATCGCGACGGGCTCCTCGTCCACGCTCGGCGCCCGCAACGAGGACATCATCAGCTGGACCGAGGCTGTCCCAGGATTGCCGCTGTTCGGCGGGTCCTTCGCCCCGGTGGCCGACATGAGTGACCTGGGAATGGCCCTGGAGAACGTCGACGCCGTCTCGCTCACCGCAACCTCGGTGGCAGTGTCGGTGACGAACGACTTCGGTGCGTCGTTCGACCGGAACGATCTGATTCTCTGTGACGGGCACACACAGCCTGGACCGGGCGCTCTGCTCGACCAGTGTGCGGCCCCGCTCAGCATCCAGTTCGATGCCGACATCCTGCACGCCGGCGGCAATGCCGCCCAGATCGACGCCTACAGCGTCGGCTGATCTCGGTGACGGCCACCACAGCTCTCCCAGCTGGCTCGACCGGTCAATTCGACCGGGCGGCCCTGCGCTGGCTCGGTGCCATCGTGGCGCTCGTCGCAGTGATGCTGTCGAGCTGGAGCGTGGTGACCCGTCTCACCGAGGAATCGTCCCCGGCCACCGGCCTGGGACCCATGGAATCGGTTGATCAAGCCGAGTTCGCGGGTGCCACCGGCGTCTGGATCGAACACGTCAGCCTGGTGGGCGGCAATGGCCTCATCGAGATCCGCTACCGGATTCTCGATGTCGAGAAGTCGGAGATCGTTCACGACTTCGACTACCCGCCGCGCATCATCCACGAGGACGGGTTCGAGCTCCGATTCCAGCGTCACGAGCACTCCCACGAACGGGAGAACCGCCTGGGCGCCACCTACAACGAACAGCTGGTCAACCTGGCGACCTACTTCTCCCGCGGTGACACCGTCACCGTGCTGGTCGGTCAACACGCGCTGGAAGGAGTGCCAATCCAGTGAGACGGCGCCTCTTCGCTGCCGCGGTTCTCGTCGCCTCCGTCCTTTCCGGGGCGGAGGCGGTCGCCGCTCATGCCGACCCCTCGATCGTGACTCCGGCCGCGTGTTCAACCGCGATCCCGGGCGATGTCATCTCGGTGCAGTTCACCGAGGAGCTCCGGGCCGACGGTTCCCGCCTCGAGCTCTCGATCGATGGGGTCCCCATGGCGACGGCCGGGATCGATCTGACCAACCTGAACCACGACACGATCGTCGTTGCGATTCCCGATGGGGTCACCGGCGCGGCCACGGTGACGTGGGAGAGCTTGAGTGCGGTCGACGACGACACCGCGTCGGGAAGCTACGGATTCGCCATCGGGTCGTCGGCCCTCCCCGCCGACTGTGAGATGACGTCCGGGGCCGAAACGGACGACGGCCTTCCCCTCGTCGTCATCGGCGGCCTGACGGTCGTGGTCGGCGCCGGTCTCGCCCTTGCCGCTTCTCGTCGCCGCGACTTCGTCGAGGCCTGACGATGATGCGCCGCCCCCTTCTCCTCCTCCTGGCGGGACTCTTGACCGTTATGGTCTGGGCTTCACCCGCCTCGGCCCACGCCACCCTGGTCGGTGCCGATCCCGCAGACGGCTCCCTGCTCGATGACAGCCCCGAGACCGTGGCGCTGACCTTCAGCGAGCCGGTGTCGGTCGACGCCAGCACGGTCGAATTCATCGACGCCGAGGGGAACCGCCTCGATGCGACGATCATCGGGCACGGCGAGAGCGAGGCGGTCCTCGTCATCTCGCTCGAGGATGCGCCCGATGGGCTCTACAGCCTCCGCTGGAGTGCCTTCAGCAACTCCGACGGCCATGTCACCCGCGGCATGCTCGTCTGGGGTATCGGACCAGGTGCCGACCTCTCGCAGGCGGAATTCGCCGAACCTTCCGATCCCGTTTCCCCGATCGAAGTGATGCTGCGCTGGGTCATGCTGGTCGGGTTCGGTCTCATCGCCGGTGTGTTGATGATGCACCGGCTCGTGCTCACCCCGGTTCGGGCCCGCTTCTCCGGCGGGCAGGACCAGGCCTGGCACGATGCCGTCTCGGCCTCCTTCGGCCGCATCGTTCGACTCGCGGCATCGGCAGCGGCGGGGGCCGGCGTCGGCCTCGTCGCGTTCCAGCTGATCGTCGCGTGGACGAGCGGCAACCAGTCGCTCGCCGCCACCGTCGATACGACCCTGCTCTCCACCGCGTGGGGTCAGTGGGCGCTGCTGCGAGCGGCGGCCCTGGTCGCGGTCTGGGCCCTCGTCATGCGCCGAGGGGTTCGCGCCGCGCTGAGCACATTGATTCTGCTCACCGCGGTCGCAGTCGCCCAGAGTGCGGGTGGTCACGCTGCCGGTACCGAAACCGCCGTGTTCTCCACGGTGAACGACTTCGTGCATCTCGCCAGCTCGATGACCTGGGTCGGTGGCCTCGTCCTCCTCGCCGTGCTGGCCCGTCTCGATGACGAACGCAGCTCTCGCCTCCGTGCCGCGGCCATCGCTGCCTTCAGCCCCGTTGCCTTCATGATGGTCAGCGTGGCCATCGTCACGGGCTTCCTCGCCGTTGGCGATCAGGCGCGCTCGATCGACGCGGCGATCAGCACCCTCTACGGCCAGGCGATGATCGGCAAGCTCATGCTCGTCGCTCTGATGGTGGGCGCCGCAATCCTGATCCGGCGCGAGTTCGGCCATGAGGCGGCGCCGAGCCGGCTCCGGGTCGAAGCGGTGGCAGGCATTCTGGCGGTCGGGCTCGTGGCCCTGATGACCGCCACCACGCCCGCCAACGGCGTCGAGTGGCGCCCAGCCGTCGCACAAGGATCTCGCCAGCTGGCCGTCGTGACCAACGACATCCAGATCGGTGTCAGTATCAGTCCCAACGCTCCGGGCCAGAACTTCGTCCTCATCGACACGGCCACCGTTCGTCGGCCGGCGCTCGCGCCGATCGACAAGGTCATCGCCCGGGTCCGCTCGACCGATGTCGACCTGGCGGGCACGTCCTTCGACGTTCCGGCCACCGACCGTGACGGCGAATACGAGCTCGCAACCACCGCCTTCTCGGTGTCGGGCAGCTACGCCCTCGAGGTCGTGGTCCGGCGAACCGGCCTTCCCGATGAGGTGGCCGTCTTCGACTGGACCGTCGCTGACCCGTCCCCGCGCGAGGTCATCGTCAGCGAGAAGGCCTTGGCCCCGGTGACCACGACGCTGGCCGGTGCCGGCGCGGTCGTTCTCGCCGCCATCCTGGCGGCGCAAGCCGGCGTGGCGATCCGCCGTGACCGGCGCACGCGTTCCCTCGAGTCGTTCGCCCACATGAGCGAGACAGCGTCGGAGGTCGAGTCGTGAGGCGCTTCGGGTTTGCGTGGCTGGCAACAGTCGTTCTCGCCACCACGTGCGCGTCCATCACTCCGTTGGCGGCGCAGAGCGACGAGGGCGAGCAGGCCGACCCGGTCCCGACCGTCGCCCCGGCCACGCCGGTTTCCGCCGTCCTGACCACCGACGCCCGCCGTGTGCTGGCCGCCAGCAGCGGCGATGATCTCGTCAGTGTCGTGGTCCAGCTGTCCGACCAGGTCGATCTCTCGGTGCTCCTCGCCGATGAGTCCATCGACGAGGCAGACGTCATCGAGGCCCTGCAGGATCACGCTGCACGCGACCAGGCCCTTCTCCGGTTGCTGGCCCCCCTGTGGGAGCGGGGTGACTCGGTCGAGTCCTTCACCCCGTTCTGGATCACCAATGGCTTCTCCATCACCGCCACCCCGGCCGTGATCGCCTCGATCTCCAACTTCGTCGACGTCGTGGAGATCGACGTCGAGAAGATCTATGTCGCGGCTGCCGTGCCACCGACCGGTCCGGCGGCGGCCAACATCGATGCAGTGGGGGCGACCGCGGCATGGGACCGTGGGTACACCGGTGACGGCACCGTCGTCGCCGTGCTCGACACCGGGGTCGACATGTTGGGCATCCCCGGCGTGTTCCCCAGCGAGGTCGCCAACTCCTACCGCGGCGGAGCCAACAGCTGGTTCGATCCTTACACGACCAGCACCGAACCCTACGATTTCCAGGGCCACGGCACCGCCGTGACGAGCATCATCGCCGGCGCCGACCAGAGCGGACAGGCCGTTGGTGTGGCGCCCGGCGCCCAGTGGATCGCGGCGAAGATCTTCGACGACTCCGGTGCGGCAACCACGACAGCGATCCGTTCCGCGCTCGAGTGGGTGCTCGATCCCGACGGTGACCCCGCCACCGACGACGGCGCCGACGTGGTCAACGCATCATGGACCGGCGCCGCGCCCGGTTGTGACAGCGAGTTCACCGCCGACATCGCCGCCCTTCGCGCCGCCGGGGTCATTCCCGTCTTTGCCGGCGGCAACCTCGGGCCGCTCCCGGGCAGCTCGCCCAGCCCCTCCAACCTGCCGGGTGCGCTCGCTGTCGGCGCCGTCCAGCCCGACCTCACCGTCGTGAACGAGAGCAGCCGCGGCCCGACCGAGTGTGGCGGCGCAACCCGCACCTACCCGCATCTCGTCGCCCCGGGCGATGGCATCGTCGCCCAGACTGTTCAGGGCCAGTTCGTCCCTCACACGGGGACCTCGTTCGCGGCACCTCATGTCGCCGGCGCGGTCGCCCTCTTGGTCGAGGCCAACGGCGGCCGCGACGATGCCGCGATCGAAGCCGCCATCCTCGGCAGCAGTGTCGATCTCGGCGACCCCGGAGCCGACGACACCTTCGGCGCGGGCATGCTCGACATCGGCGGTGCGATCGACCTGCTGATCGGCGCCGCGCCGGTCACCGGTTCGGTCGAGGGCTCGGTGTTCCAGGACGCGAACGACAACGGCGTCCGCGATGACGGTGAACTCCCCACCGGTGCCGCTCAGTTGGCCCTGATGGGGGCCGGCGACGACCTCGAGTTCGGCACCGGCGACGACGTCATCCTCGCCGAGACGGTCACCGACCCCGACGGCACCTATGTCTTCAGCGGTGTTGCCACCGGCCCCGGTCGAATCATGGTCTCGCCGACCTCCCTACCCGGCACGGCCCACCTCACCACCCCGGGTGCGGTCGACATCCTGGTCGCCGCGGGCGAAGCCACGCTCGTCTCGTTCGGTTGGCGCCCACCCGATCCGGGTTCGATCGCCATCGACGTGTACGACGACGCCAACGGCGACGCATCACATCAAGTCGCCGAGCTGCCGGTCGAAGGCGTCGTCGTGAGCGTCACCTCCGCCGGTATCGACGGGGAGTGGGGAACCGCCGACGATCTCGGCCCCTTCGACGCCACCAGCGACGACACCGGAGCGGCCGCGGTTGGTGATCTTCCGCCCGGCCCCGCCCGGATCGCGGTGGACTCCGAGACGCTCCCCGAAGGCGCGTACGTCAGCAGCGTGTCATCGGTCGAGATCGACGTTCTCTCCGCGGACTCGGTGAGCATCTCGATCGGCGTCCACACCCCTGCCTCGACCGAGCCGATCCTGTTCGTCTCGTGGAAGCGGGCCGGACGAACCAATGACGGCACCATGGGTTTTCGCGACGAAGACATCCTCAGCTGGACCGGTGCACGGTTCGAGATGCTCTTCGACGGCTCAGATGTCGGCCTGGGCAGCGTCGACGTCGACGCGTTCCACGTCGTGGATGACGCCACCATCCTGCTCTCCGTCGATCGTCTGATCGAACTCCCTGATGTGGGCCTCGTCGAGGATCATGATGTCGTCCGGTTCGAGGCGAGTGACCTCGGCACATCCACCCGCGGCACCTTCACGATGTACCTCGATGGCAGCGGCTACGGGCTGGAGGGCCCGGGCGCGGACATCGATGCGATCACCGAGCGCGACGGGGAATTGCTCATTTCAATCCGCGGGAACATCACGGTGGGTGACATCGGCCTGGTTCGCGATGAGGATCTCCTCGTCGTCTCTCCCGATTCTGAAGACCCGCATGGCGCGGGCACGTTCTCGACCTGGTTCGACGGATCGCTCAGCGCTCTGACGACTCGGTCGGGCGACATCGACGCCGCCGCGATGCGCGGCACCGATGAGCTCCTGGTCAGCACACTCGGCGAACTCCACGCCCCCGGGCTGGTGGCGACGGATACCGATGTCCTCGCCTGCGCTGACTTCGAGAGTTGTATCTGGACCGTCCCGTTCGCGCACTCGTCCTTCGGACTTGCGCTCGACATCGACGGAATCGCACTCCCTGGAGGAGAGTCGTGACTTCAACCAAATGGATTTCCCGTGCCGGCGTGGCTGCCGCTTCAGCACTCTTGGCGGTCACGATGCTTGCCGACGCCGCCGTTGCCATCGACACCCCTTCCGCGCCCGAACCCGAAATCACAACGGCCAGCACGATCCTCCCCGACGACGCGGTCATGCACGACATCGTCTTCCCCGTCGACGGCGAACACCGCTACATCAACGACTGGCACTTCCCGCGAGACGGCGGTGCCCGGCTCCACAAGGGCACCGACATCGTCGCGGATCGTCACACCCTCCTGGTGGCCACCGTCGACGGTGTGATCGAGACCGTCCGCCACAGCAACGGCGGAAACGCGGGCAACATGGTCGTCCTTCGCGGGGATGACGGCTGGCGCTACTACTACATCCACCTCAACAACGACTCCGAGGGCACCGACAACGGCCTCAACCTCTACGCCGAAGCATTCGCCCCGGGCATCGCAGAGGGCGTGCGGGTCAATGCCGGTGATCCGATCGGCTATGTCGGTGACTCCGGCAACGCTGAGCGCACCGTGCCTCACCTCCACTTCGGCATCAAGAACGCGAGCGGCGTCTATGTCAACCCGTTCTGGAGCCTCCAGGAGGCTGATCTCCTCGGGTCTGCCCCATTCGACTTCCTCTGCCGTGGCGGCGAGAACCCGCTGTGGGGTATCGCGGCACCCGAAGCGCCGGTCGAAGACGACGATCAGTCGAGCGATGAGGGGGACGCCGAGGCCGACCGGTCAGCCGACGACGACTACACCGAAGACGATGACGACGAGGCCGACGACCTCGATCTGGACGATGACGTCGAGGAGGATGAAGACGGCGTCCTCGATGCCGACGCCGACGAGACCGATGTCGACACCGCCGCGCTCCGTCCGGTCCGACCCACCGACTCCGACATCTTCGAAGGGGCGCCGACCACCACGACGACGACGCTTCCCCCCGCTGACCTGTCACTGGTGACACCGGCGGAGACCGAAGAGGTGGTGGCCATCGTCGGCGGCGCGCTCGACGTCTCCTCGCTCGGCGATGCCGGGTTCCGAGGGTCGCTCGGCGACATCGAGATCGAAGAACTGGTCGACGTGGCTCGAACCGAAACGGGAACGGGGTTCTACCTCCTCGACCGCTACGGCGATGTTCAGGAGTTCGGCGACGCCGCTTACTACGGCTCGCTCGACGACGCCGAAGGCAGTGTTGAGGCCGTTGCGATCGAGGTCTACCTCGGTGGCGAGGGCTACTGGATCCTCGAGGCGAACGGTCAGATCCACGCCTTCGGCGCGGCCCCAGACCTGGGCTCGCTCGGCGAAGCCTGGCTGACGGCCCCCCTGGTCGACTTCTCGGCCACGCCGACAATGGGTGGGTTCACGATGGTTGCCGGCGACGGCACTGTTTTCGCGCTCGGCGATGCCCAATACTCCGGCAGCGTCCTCGATCTGGAGCGGGTGGGTGCAGTGACACCGATCGCCATCCAGAACACCATCACCGGTGAGGGCTACTGGATCGCCACCGACAAGGGCCAGATCCTGACCTTCGGCGATGCGGTCTTCCACGGTGCCGAACGCGGCGGTTCGGCCTGCAACTGGGACAACACCATCGGCATGGTGACCTTCCTCAACGGCGGCGGCACCTGGATCATCGCCGATGACCTGCAGGCGTGGGCGTTCGGTGAAGCCCGTGACGCCGGCCCGTTGCGGGCCAGTGACCCCGTCGGTACCGAAGCACCGGACGTCCAGGGGTACCTGCCCCGCGAGGACGACGACGTCGAAGACCATGACCATGACGACGACCATGACGACGACCATGACGACGACCATGACGACGACCATGACGACGATGATCACGACCACGACCACGACGACGGCTCGGACGATGATGACGATGACGACATCGATGACGATGCCGAGGATGACGACGTCGAGGATGACGAGGATGGTGATTCCGGCGACGATTCCGATGGTGATGACATCGATGACGATGCCGAGGATGACGACGTCGAGGATGACGAGGATGGTGATTCCGGCGACGATTCCGATGGTGATGACATCGATGGTGATGAGTCCGGCTCGGGTGGCGA
>Ga0316204_10006245_pt1 | contig 18502 bp, 20 predicted proteins | sample 6monrhotite_MG_2_FD_205661 | JGI IMG/M metagenome (GOLD analysis project Ga0316204, IMG submission 205661) | Microbial mat bacterial communities from mineral coupon in-situ incubated in ocean water Damariscotta River, Maine, United States -... | ecosystem: Environmental > Aquatic > Marine >... | reverse complement strand
AGGCAGATTGAGCAAGGGTAGGGTCGAGACACCGAGATTGACCCGGCAAAGTTGACCCGCTCGAGCATTAGGTGGCACTGGACTGAGCAGAATTTCGGCTGTCCCAAGGCGTGTCGCGGGGTCAATGGCAGGGTAGACACGAAGAATTTTGCCGGGAAATGTTTGATCTCCCAGGGCATCAACGACTATTTGTACCGATGTATCGGTTTGTAGCTCACTGATGAGGTACTCGGAAACACGAATCCTGGCTTTAAGCGCACTATCATCAATTAAGGTCAAAATATGGTCATTTATTGAGACAACATCGCCTTGTTCCTTGAGTCGTTCACTAATGACGCCAGCAAAGGGCGCTTTGATTCTGGTATGGCTCAATCGTGTGCGCCAGAGACTTACCTCGGATTTGGCCAATTCCAGGGCCGTTTGGGCGCGTGCGATTTCGTCCTCAGAAGCCAGTTTACGAGGCTTTAAGCGTTGAATGCGTTTGAGATCCAGTTTGGCCTGTTTAAAACTGGCGGTAGCCTTACCGAGTTCAGCGTTGACGACAGCATCATCAAGCTGGACGAGAAGTTGCCCCGTCTCAACACGATCACCGGGAAAGAGAACTAACTGATTGAGGCGACCCTGGGCCTCGCTAATGATATGTACCTGCGAAATGGGTTCTAACGAGCCGGTTAGCTGTCGATCGATGCTCAAAGGTGTCTGCTGGACTTTTACCGTTGCGACGGTCTGTTGGCGAGCAGAGGGTTTCTTAGCACTGCTATCATCACTACAGCCACCGATCAGGGTCGCTGATAGTAAAAGGGCAAACACGCGGTTGTTGCAGGGATAAAGGTAATGTCTAAACACGTTGGCCTAAGGTTTTGTTTTATAGAAGATGTCATAATACTCTTTTTGATAAATCGACGTACAGAGCTGTGAACCATTATCTTAGCTATACAAAAGACCCTCATGGTCAACGCACAGATTTAAAAAATCTGCGGCGTATTACGCCGTTCTTGTGGACGTTCCGTGGTCGCGTATTTCTGGCACTGTCAGCCTTAATACTTTCCAAAATTTCAGTGGTGGCCGTGCCTTTTATTTTAAAGGGGCTGGTTGATGGTCTGGATGTAAAGGCTGATGTGGTTTTGGTCTTGCCTTTAATGCTTTTGCTGGCGTACGGCGCACTACGAATGACCGCCAGTCTGTTCAACGAAATTCGCGACGCAATTTTTGCACGGGTACGTTATGGCACTATGCGGCGTATCTCAACACGAGTATTTCAACATCTGCACCAGCTCTCATTGAGTTTTCATCTGGATCGACGCACAGGCGGTGTCGCGCGTGATCTGGAACGCGGTGCAGCAAGTGTCAGTTCGATCATGAATTATCTGGTGTTTAATATCATTCCAACTGTCGCCGAATTTATACTGGTGGCGGCAATATTGTTGACACAGTATCAGGCACGTTTTGCCATTGCGATTTTTTCCACTGTTATATTGTATGTGACGTTTACGTTTATGTTGACTGAATGGCGCATGCACTTTCGACATGAAATGAATGCCCTTGATTCAAACGCGAGTGGAAAAGCGGTTGATGGATTACTTAACTATGAAACGGTGAAGTATTTTAATAACGAAGACTATGAACTGAAACGATACAATCAGGTATTGGAAAATTGGGAAACAGCCGCCGTTAAAAGTCAGACATCTATGTCAATGCTCAACTTTGGGCAAGGCGGCATTATCGCTATTGGTGTAACGCTAATCATGGTTTTTGCTGGACAAGGTGTTGTGGATGGCCATATGTCAATTGGCGATCTGGTGATGGTCAATGCTTTAATGCTGCAATTGTTTATACCGTTGGGTTTCCTTGGGATTGTCTATCGCCAACTAAAATATTCTTTAGCGGATATGGATCTAATGTTTAAACTATTAGATCGTAAGCCAGAGATTCAGGATAGCCCGGATGCGAAAGATCTTGTGGTTTCTCAAGGCACCATAGAACTGGATTCGGTCAATTTTTCCTATCAGGAAGAACGACAGATCTTACATAATATTAGTTTTAAAATTGCACCCGGACAAAAAATTGCGATTGTTGGGCCTTCTGGATCAGGCAAGTCAACCATTGCACGTTTGTTATTTCGGTTTTATGAGGTCACAAGTGGCAAAATTTTAATTGATGGACAAGACATTAGTGATGTTACACAACAGAGTCTAAGGCAGGCTATCGGAATCGTTCCACAAGACACAGTACTTTTTAATGATACAATTTTTTATAATATTCAGTATGCAATGCCAACCGCAAGTCGTGACGATGTCGTGCGCGCCGCTAAAATGGCACACATCCATGAATTTATTGAATCACTGCCTGAAGGTTATGAAACGACTGTTGGCGAGCGTGGCCTGAAGCTCTCTGGCGGAGAGAAACAGCGGGTTGCTATCGCACGAGTCGTTTTGAAGAACCCTAAAATATTGATCTTTGATGAAGCCACTTCCAGTCTTGACTCACATTCTGAACAGGCAATACTGACGTCATTGCATGAGGTTTCTGAGCAACACACAACGATAGCAATTGCACATCGTCTATCAACAATTGTCGATGCGGATACGATATTGGTGATGGAAAAAGGTCGTATAGTGGAACAGGGTAGTCATTTGGCGTTGTTAACGCAGAAGGGATTGTATTCGCGCTTGTGGACATTACAGCAGGAAGAACGACAAACGCTGAAAGCGGTTGTTCCAGAAGTTGAGATCTAGATAGCTCTAAATATGTTATTTTTGTTAGAGCCCATAACCATGCAGTTAGCACGGCTATTAGGCATGACATTTCAGGTCACAACACGGTATGATCTGATTTTATGAATTTAAATGATTTGAGGTTTACGATGGATTTAGGTGGCTGTTCAGCAGGTGAGCCATTTGCGTTGCAGGTGACGGATAATAGTATGGAGCCTGAGTTTAAAAAAGGTAACGTCATCATTATCGACCCTACAGGTTTGGCGAGTCACGGGGCTTATGTGTTGGCGATGGTGGAGAACGGTTATATTTTTCGTCAATTTATTATTGAAGGTGATAAACATTATTTGCAGCCACTGCATGATGATTACATCCATGAAAAACGTGAAATTACGATTGATGATATTCATGGTGTAATTGTCCAGCAGTCAGGACCAAAGGGTAGACGTGACGAGCGTAAGCGTTATGATTAATTGAGATCGCTTATGCCTCTAAAACAGGAAAAATTATTTCTTCTCTTGTTGTTGGCTGTGGCGATAGTTTTAGGAGTCTCATTTCTACAAAAAAGAAACATGGAAGATGTGGTTCATCTGGAAGTGCTTAAGAACTTAAGTACAAAACTGCCAATTAGCGAATACTCGTTTTATAGCTATCCATCTACATGTCGAGGCGTTAAAGCATTAAGCCATCCTTCTGTATCCAAAGAAACATTCGATAATTTTTATCATAATAATAATCCAATTTCATCAAAACCCCGTGAATTAAAACCGCTAGACAACAAGGTTTACGTTGTAAGCAACAAAGATTTGCTCCGTATATACAAAGGGCAGGCTCCGGAATTGCATGATATTCCTAATAAATTGATTGTCTTATCGAGAGTCGGTTTCAACAAGGAAAAAACACAGGCCATCGTATGTGTTGAGTCCGAGGAATCAGGCGATCTGGTCTATATGAGGAAAGATGGAAAAAGCTGGATGACACAGAAATGGGCTTATGTGTGGTGATCTGAAATGTATCTTGATACTGAAATCCTGCTAACGTGCCCTATATGCAAAAAGCAACTTATTAAAAACAACAGCCAACTAAATTGTGAAACCGGGCATACATTTGACGTTGCCAGGCAGGGCTACGTTAATCTGTTGCCGGCACAACAAAAAAAGTCTAAAGATCCTGGCGACAGTAAAGACATGATTAGTGCGCGCCAACGATTCTTGGATGATGGTGTATACCAGCCTGTTTCAGAAAAATTAAATGAAATTCTTACAGGCTTGTTGGTTAATAAATATCATGCCTCTATTCTAGATGCAGGCTGTGGTGAAGGTTATTATCTAAATCGTTTTATTGAGAATTACAAGCATGCATATCCGGAGAGTAATCTTTCATGCATTGGTCTGGATATATCAAAGCCGGCGATAATTTCGGCGGCAAAACGAAATAAAAATATTACCTGGGTTGTCGGTAGTAATAAGTCCCCACCTGTTACTAAACATTCAGTTGATATAGCGCTTTGTATGTTTGGTTTTATAGATTTGGAAGTAATGGCAAAGGTAGTAAAGCCTGATGGCTATTTAATATTGGTAGATCCTGGCCGTGAACACTTGTTAGAGTTGAGAAATATAATCTATTCTTTCATTAAAGATAAAAAATCAAAAAATGAGTTTTGTGGATTTAACTTAATAAGTGAGGAATCTGCCAAATTTAATATAACGCTACAGAAAAACCAGATTTCTGATTTGATGATAATGACGCCACATCTCTATCGAGCGTCGAAACAAGGTAAGGAAAAAGCGATGAACCTAAGTGATATCGAATTAACGGTGGATGTTGAATTCCGAATCCTGCAGCCAAATTCAGTATAAATAATGGAACCATTACTTCTAAAAGATGACGAGATTATTAATAAGCTTGATTTGCTAAATAAAGATAGTAAAAATGCTTGGCGTGTTACTGGTAATGTACTTTCAAAAGAGTTTTTGTTTGATGACTTTAATTTAGCTTTTCGGTTTATGACGCTTTGTGCGGCGGAGGCAGAACTAATGAATCATCATCCGCAGTGGTGCAATAATTATAATTCAGTGCTGGTTAATTTAACCACGCATGCGAAGAACGGTATCACTCATCTTGACTTCGAGCTAGCACAAATTATGGATATGCTTGCCTTAACCGTTTAGTTGTTGTCGCTTAATTGTTCAGGCCGTAGATTTGGCGAAAAGTATTCGTCTGCCGTTTCCTCATCCACAGCATTTCCTGATTGATCTATCAGGGGTTGCTCATATTCGCTCCAGCCACGCAACCCAGTTTTAAGTGAGCATGAATTCTCGAAACCTAATTGTTTCATTGCGTAAGCGCCTAAAACGCTGCGTTTTCCAGATCGGCACATAACGATAATTTCTTTGTCTCTACCCTTTGCAAGCTCAGGGACTGTTTCTTCATAGTCAAACTCACAGGCGCTTTCCAGTACACCTCGTGGTACATTGATTGAATTGGCGATATGCATCGCCTCATATTCGTAGGGTTCACGAATATCAAGAAGGATAGGTTGTCGCTCTTGTAAAATTTCTTCCAGGTCCCATGGAAAAATTTCGGTAATTTCCTTTTCACACTCATCAATCAGGTCATTAAATTTTTTCACGATTCAAATATTCCTGTACTAGAATTGCTTGTTAGCTGCTTTTGATAAGCCGTATTCAACAGCCATAACAGCGGCTTCAACACGTGAATGCACATCCAGTTTTCGTAGTATCGCCTTAACATGCAGTTTCACAGTACCGTCGGAAATCCCCAGATTTCTGGCAATCGTTTTATTGCTTTGACCTTCGGCAAGAAGGCCCAAAATTTCAGTTTCTCTCGGTGTTAAACCACTAAAAGGACTTTTGATATCAGATTTTGGTTCTTCATTTTTACCTTGTACTGCGCGTGCGAGTACAGGCGCAAGGTCGGGTGCGACAACGGTTTTTCCTTCAACGATATCTCGCAGGGCAATGACTAACGCATCGGGCTCCATATCTTTTAAAAGATAACCTTGCGCTCCTGAGCGTAACGACTCGATTAGATCAGATTCTTCTGTGCTTGTAGTTAACATGACGATAGGTTGTTTATCGTATTCCTGTCTTAGCATCTGTAAGACACCAAGACCATTAATGCCTGGCATTCGCATATCAAGTAAGACAACGTCGGGTTTTAGTTCCGCAACCAGCCGAATGCTTTCCTGGCCATTGTCGACTGAGGCAACAATTTCAATACCTCTGCTTTCAAGTAAGCCTTCTAGTCCAACGCGGAACAGGGTGTGATCATCAATTAATAAAACGCGAAGACTCATGGTTTAACCTGCAATGATGGTGGTGCGACTTCAATCGCATTAGTGGTAAGTGTCTGGGTGGAGGCGTGATGAAAATGTAAAAATACCCGGGTTCCTTCACCGGGTTCGCTTTCAATTTTAAACTCTGCATCAATTTGTCTGGCGCGATCTTCCATAATATGGAGGCCGTAGTGATCAACCTTGTGATCGGGTGATGAAGATTTAACGCCTATCCCATCATCTTCAATTAAAATTTTACATTCACCCTGTGCATTGCTGCGCAACATAATACGTACAAAATTAGCCTGACTGTGTTTTCTGATATTGTTAAGAGCCTCTTGAATGATTCTTAGTACCTGAACTTCCGTGCTAGGTGGAAGTTGTAAGAGGTGCCATTCTTTTTGTAAAAAAACATGTATGCCGGTCTGGTTTCGAAAACGTTCGATTAAATGCTCTACGGCAGGGACTAGCCCGCGTTTATCGACAGGAGCGCGGAAGTGAGTAATAAGTTCACGGAGTTCGCTATAGGCTTCATCTAAATTGTTTTCAATTTTTTCAAGCTCGTGCCAGATGCCTGGCTCATTGCCCTGGCGTAATGTTTCATCCAGTACACGAACTTGAAAGCGAAGACTTGCGAGTGTCTGCGCCAGTGAATCATGCAATTCGTGAGCGATGCGGGTTCGTTCTTCCATAATTGAGAGGCGATTTGCCTCATCATCCGAACGTGCCTTATCAATAGCCATACCCAGGTGTCGGCCGATACTGGTTAAAAGATCCTTAACATCCGCCGTGTCCGCAAAATCTTCGCGATAGACGAACAGGTTGTAAACGCCGAGTGTACGATCTCGGTATTGTAGCGGCACGACGACCATGCCAATGTCTTCTTTGCCAAAAAATGCACGACCAATGATTTTATCGCATTTGGTTAAATCGCGTTGAAATAAAACTCGACCTTCCTCAAAAGCATTTCCACATAGGCAGGACCGTGAAGGGATCAGCTGTTCACGTTCCATTAAATCTTCATCGAAACCGATGCTGGAGACCAGGTGCATTTGATCATCATCTGTGGCGAGTCGAACAACGGCAGCGCGGGCATGCACAACATCTTTTAGAGTGTGTAGAAAGCGTGTTAACAGATCTTCAAGATCACGAGAGACATTAATACTCGCGGCCACATCATAGATAATTTCTAATGAGCGGGTTTTTTGCTTAATGTGATGTGTTTGTTGTTCAACCTGGCTTTGCATGTCTTCAGATAGTATCTGTAACGTTTTACCTAGCAGGTTGATATCAGTGGTAAGATCGACAAACTCTTTGGTGTTATCCAGCGAAAGTCTGGCATCATGATGTCCTTCGCTCATCTGAGTGACCCAATGACGTATTTTGGTCAAAGGTTGTAGAAAGTTTCGTTGGATTTGAACAAAAAGAAGCACTAACAGGACAATGGCAATAACGAATAGCGCGACACCAATGATTTCAATGACAATATTCTGATCGAAAAAGATACTCCATACGTGTAATCCACCCATGACAAAAACGATCACGGCAAGAGAAAATAGCAGTGCACACAAGTGACTTCGCCATAAACCGTTTCGTTTTAATGATGCATGTGTAAGATGGTCATCCGACATAGCAGTACAGTGTCCAATATTTTCAGTCTTTTTGATTAAACTCGATAAGCGTTAGATAAAGTATAATTAAAGAATAACTTACACTAGCAAGCCACAGGGTAACTGACTTGGGAAGCCTTGTATGTAAATAAATTACAGGTGTATGATTTATATAGCATTATTCTTGAGGCTGAAAGTTTGGGTCAGTGGGGTTTTTGAAAATAAAGTTTTTTTCACCATTATCCAGTTCAACATAGTCAAGCACCGTATCTTTTAATAAATCGATGCTCATTGTCGAGACGACAATATCGATACCTTCGGAATTGCTTTTTTGATCTCCTTCGTGTTCTTCATCGGCAAAGCCCATACCGTATTGAATGCTTCCGTCTTCACCACGTTTGGCAGCTATGCGTAGTGGTGTGCCATGTAGATTGCCTTGACGCGCTGATTCACGGATCTGTTCAGCTGCGGATGGTGTAATTGTAATCATATTTGACTCCTTATGTGTTTTTACACGCCTGCACGAAGCGAATAAAGTCTTTAATCCAGGGGTTTGATGCCGTATGACGCTGATGGGCATAACAGGCAAGAAGGTTTTTATAGACATAGCCATCATGTTCACCATTAATCCCCATGCCACGTTTCACCTCAAAGGCAAAATGACTGTCGATAGGAAGTGGCGAGATGTCCGAGTAATGAAATTCATGTGCCGGTATAAGTGTGTCAGTGTTTGTATTAGTGTCTATCCAGGGGTGTGCATTACTTTGCTTGAGCTGGATGTATCCTCTACCTTGCGGTTTTGCATGCATTTTTGCCGTTGCGGGAATAATGCCTACCATATAGTAGTCTTTGTCATGCCACTGAATATTGTTACACAAGTACATTAAGCCACCACACTCTGCATAGGTTGGCAAACCATTTTCAATAGCGGAGTGAATGGTTTCACGGAGTATTTTATTTTTATATAGACTGTCTAAATGTGTTTCCGGGAAACCACCACCGATAAACAAACCATCAATATCGGGTAACTTTTGGTCATGTAGAGCATCTATCTCAACGATCTCAACACCATAAGAGTTAATCGTATCCAGGTCGTCGGCATAATAAAATCCGAATGCTGCATCGCAAACAATACCAAGACGCATTGGCGTCTCAACAGGGGTGATTATAGGGGTATCGTTACTCTGGCTTTTTGGGAGCTCAGGAGCGGAATTGGCTATGCTTATGATTTTATCAAGATCGACTTGTTCAGCGACATGTTGTTTAATTGATTTGATCCTGGATGCGGCAAGTTTAGCTTCATTACTTGGGACGAGTCCGAGGTGGCGTTCTGTAAGCTCAAGATCTTCATGACGATGAACTGCACCAACAACCGGTATGTCGGTGTAGTGTTCGACGACAGTCCGAAGCTTGTGCTCATGGCGCGGACCACCCACCTGGTTAAGAATGACGCCGGCAATATTGACGTCAGGATCAAATGCCTGATAACCGAGTAACAAAGGTGCAATTCCGCGACTAATGCCTCTTGTATCAATCACCAGGACAACCGGTGTTTGCGTCAGTTTAGCGAGAGCGGCATTGCTATTGCTGCCATCAAGCTCCATACCATCGTACAAACCTTTGTTTGCTTCAATCAGGTTAATATCAATATTCTGACTCTTGCTCGATAGCGTTGTAAGAATCTCATGATGACTCATTGTATAGAAATCAAGGTTATAACAGGCGTTACCGGATGCGCTGTGTAGCCACATGGGGTCTATATAGTCTGGCCCTTTTTTAAATGGACGAACACTTACGCCACGCTCAGTTAATGCAGCGCATAGGCCAAGTGAAATGGTCGTTTTGCCAGAGGATTTATGAGCAGCAGAAATAAGAAGGCGGGAAGTCATGATATATCGACGGAGTTGAAACAGCGAGTTGTAAACAACACCGGCGGTACAAGACCGCCGATGTTATCTGAAATGAAATGAAGGCAATTAAGCCTTATGATGTGGACTGATTTCCGCATCTGAAAGATCGGCTGGTAATAAGCGTAATATCTTTACAGCCAGTGCAATCATAATCAAAGACAGAGCAAATCCGCCGATACCTAATGCCAGTTCAGGCAAACTTGGGATGTATGAATTGATACCACCATCAAAGAAGCTGCTTTCTACAATCTTGCCGGGGAACATATCCAGTGGAAATGCCTGACCGCCAATAATGGTGACATACATTTGTGCCAGCCCTCCAATCACAACGAGAATTGAAGCAACCACTAAAGCATTACGTGATTTAGAAAGTGCAGGATGGAATATTAAAGCAAGTGGTATCAGCATGCCGATAATGACCTGGCCAATCCAGAATAGTTGGGTGTAGATGCCGCCATCCAGCAGGATGAATCTTTCCACACCGTGATGTTCAGTCGCATACAGGTTAGTAAGATGATAGACCGCCACGAAATAAAAGACTGCACCAATAAAAACACCTAGTAACTTACGCAGGCGTTCAAAGATAACATCACCCAAAGGACGGTTAGTCCAGCTGTACGATGCAATTGTGACAACAATAAAGATTGCCAGCCCATAAGCAAACGACATAATTATGAACATGGGTGCCATGATCGCAGCATCATAGGCTTGACGAGCGACAAGAAAACCAAAAATTGCACCGGTACCGGTTGTTAACAGTAAGCGCCAAAAGAAAGCGACAAAGCCAGCATAGCGACTGTACTTATTCATTTTTCGCTCGAGCATGAACCAGATATAGACACCAACAATGGCCAGAAAACCGTTATACAGGATCATGTTCCAGGCAAAGATTGATTTAAAATTATATTCGGTCATTGCGACAATAAGGCGATCTGGTCGACCTAGATCTAAAACCAATACCGTAAGGCCGCCTAACAAAAGCGTTACTGATAGTACTGCCGATAATGGGGCAAGCGGCTTATACAATTTGCGGTTAAATACAGATGAGATAGACGCAACATTTAGCGCACCAGATGCAGCGACGATGAGGAATACAGCAAAGACGTGCGGCACACCCCAGACAATCTGGTTCGTCATACCAGATGCCCAGTGACCACTGTGTTCCATAAAGAAGAATGCGGCTGCACCACCGAGTACAAATAGCCCCAAAATGCCTAGTAAAGCTAAGTAGCCATTACTCTTTCCATCGATGATTTTGTAGGTCAACGTTTTCATGTTGAATATCTTTATATAGTTAGGTTTATAGACCTTGGTACCGAACACCAGTGTTCAGACCCAAATCTGCACGGATTTGGCTACCACCATTTTTCTTTAGTTCTTGTGAAATTTCACTGGAAGGATTATTCAGGTCACCAAAGTGCATGGCTTTATGACCTTCCTTATTGCAAGACTCAACACAAGCCGGTGTGCCATTACTATCAACGCGGTGAACGCACATAGTACAACTTTCGACAGTTCCTTTGCCGCGAGGTACGTGTGGCTTTTGATCTTTCAAAGCTTCATGTATAAAGGAGCGTGCTTTATACGGACAAGCCATCATGCAATAACGACAGCCAATACAGAGATGTTTATCAACCAGCACAATACCATCAGTACGTTTCATTGAGGCGCCAGTAGGGCAGACATCTACACATGGCGGCGTCTCACAATGCTGACACATGAGTGGTAATGACTGCACATGTCCTGTCTGCTTATCTGTTAATTTTACTTTGCGTATCCACTGGGCTTTTTGAGTATCAGCGGAAAGTTTTTCACTAGAGTTTTCACCACCCCAGCCATTTTCATTCTGACAGGCCGTGACACAGTCGTTACAACCAGTCGCACATTTAGATGTATCGATTAACATGCCCCAGCGTTGCTTATTGGTCGCAGGCATTTCAGGTGCACGTGCGTGTGCGACTTCGTAAAGCAAAACTCCTGGTGCTACTGACAGGCCGGTAGCGAGTGCAGCTTTACCAAGAAACTGACGACGTGAAGTATCGGTCCCTTGTTGACTCATTATTGTTTTCCTTTGGCTGCAAGCATTTCCAATGTTTCTTTAGATAATGTCTTGTCTTCTGATTTCATGTTCGCATGATGCGGAGTTTTGCCATCCACGATTGAATGAAGGTATTGCGTGTTTTCGGGTTTGTCAGCATGACACTCGAAGCAATCAATTTTAACTGCCGAGTAGGTATGGCAGCTACTACAGAAATGATCAGGGGTATCGACGTTGGCAACCTTGCCGGACTCATCGGGCGCATTATGACATTCAATACACTCTTTGAGACTGTGTTTGGTTGTGCGAATACCGCGCTGCACGGTTTCATCACGTTGATGCAGCATGAAATTCATGTGGTCCTTACGCATCACATCAGTGGGTTCAACACACTCTTGCCCCTTAGCTTTTGGGATAACAGGCATAGGAACTTCTGCGGAAGTTGTTAAGGGCAGTAAAAATACTGCCCCTATCAACCAGGCAATCGCTTTACGAGTTAACCGTTGCGAATAGGCCATTTGATACTCCGTAGTAATTATTATTCGCCTAGTGCCATATCGATGTAGCCTGTCGGACATACATCAGCACAGATATGACAACCGATACACTTGGCATAGTCAGTGTCAACATAGCGACCCATGGTGCTTTCGCTTTTCTTCACGCGGAAGACGGCATCTTGTGGACAATAGATAACGCAGTTATCACATTCGAAACACATTCCGCAGCTCATGCAGCGGTCAGATTCTTCTACGGCTTGTTCTTCTGAAAGACCCTTCATGCGCTCATTGAAGTGACCAAGAACATCTTCAGAACTAGGCACATTTTCTTCACGCTTTAGGCGGTCAGTGTACTCAAAGTGCCCCAGAAAAAGTTTGTCTGCTGGAATGACTTCGTTACGTGAGCGATCTTCATAGTTATGAATGGCCCATTTAGCATCATCAGTACCGCGCATTTCATCTGTTTCAGCTGGTACAAACGACTCAGGTTTCATCTCAGCTTCTTGCAATTTAGCCAGAAGGTTAAAGTGATGCTTGTCTACTTTAGGACGTTTGCCCATTTCTTCGCTATTCAGATAATGCTCAATTGTTTCAACCGCAATTGATGCCTGACCAATAGCAGTAGTCAGTAGATGAGGGCGAACAACATCACCGGCAACGAAGTGACCTGGTTTACCAGGAACCTGATAGTGTTGATCAGCATCGATGAAACCACGCTCATTACCCATGTCTTCAAAGCCATCAAGCTTACCGCTTTGGCCAATAGCAGAAACTAGTAAATCCAGTTCAATCTCGTACTCTGAACCTTCAATAGGCGTTTTACCATCTTCTTCAAGTTTGGCGACTTTAAGTGCAGTGGCACGACCGTCTGAATTACAAATAACTTCAACCGGACTTACACAGCCAACAATAGAAACACCTTCACGTTCGGCATCATCAATTTCATGCTGTGCAGCAGGCATATTCTTGATAGAAGAACGTGACAGCAGCATAACCTGTGCGCCCTGACGTACAGCAGAGGAGGCAACGTCATGCGCAGTATGGCCAAGAATAATATTTTCTGGACGATCGTTCTCATGAATGTTCTGGATGTGACCCAAACGACGAGCAACAGAGGCAACATCGATAGAGGTATCACCACCGCCAATTACGACAACCTTTTCAGTCACCAGTTGTAGGCGACCTTCATTGAAAGCTTCAAGAAAATCGACACCAGTTAAGGCATTTGGTGCGCCGTCGGCACCAGGAATTGGAAGTTGACGTCCTGATTGTGCACCGACAGCCCACAAGATAGCGTCATAATCTTTTTCTAATTGTTCAACGGTAACGTCTTTACCAACCCAGGTTTCGAGTTTGATTTCTACGCCCATGTCTACAATACGATTAATTTCACCATCAAGTACATCACGCGGTGTACGGTAACCAGGGATACCGTATTTCATCATGCCGCCAAGTGTCTTATGGTTATCGAATACAGTTGCACCGTAGCCTTTACGACGTAATTGATAAGCCGCCGCCAGACCTGCCGGGCCACCACCGATGATAGCAACTTTCTTACCGTTGTCTTTACCACTAGCAAATTTGAAGCCTGCATCAAGGGCAGAATCACCGATAAATTGTTCAACGGCGTTAATACCAACAAAGTCTTCAACTTCGTTACGGTTACAACCATCCTGACAAGGAGCAGGACAAACTCGCCCCATAACAGAAGGAAAAGGGTTCGCATCCGTTGAACGAAGGAAGGCATATTCCTGCATGCTCATGTCGCCGGCAGGTTTTTCGATGCCGCGAACGATATCTAACCAACCGCGAATATCTTCACCAGACGGGCAGCTACCCTGACATGGAGGTGTACGGTGTACATAGGTTGGACATTTGTGAGAATTGTCTTCATTGAAGATATTGTCAGTCCAACTGCTCCAGTCGCTAGTTGTTTGACCGTCTTTGAAGCGACGGAAAGTTAGTTCAGTTTTCATGTCATCCTGAGAAGTAGCCATGCCTATTTCTCCTACCTTTATAAATTTAATCGAGTCGGTAAATACCGGCTATACGTTTTAACAAAAAGAAAAAATTATTCGTTACTGCCATCACTAGCATCATCATCGCCTGGCGCGTCACTCAGAATGAGCGCATCACCTACCAGCTGATGAACACTGATAATGTCAGTCATACCAAAACCATAGTAAGGCAATACCTTGCTAAACTGCGCTTTACAGATTGCGCAAATCGCAGCAATATTGGTAACGCCATTTTCTTCTACAACTTTTTTGTAGGCTTCCATTCTAGGTTGCGCACCTTTAATGCGCAGTTCCATTAGATCGTCAGTCAAAAGTCCACCACCACCACCGCAGCAGAAGGTGGCTTCTTTAATCGTATCTTCCGGCATATCAACATAGTTATTACATGCGGCTTTGATAACTTCGCGCGGGATGTCAAATTGACCGCCTGGCTTGTCACCCATGCGAGAAGCACGAGCGACATTACAGGAATCGTGAAAGGTCAAAGTGATATGATCATTCTCAGATTTATCAAACTTGATTTTGTCTTTCTCAATAAGATCGTATGTGTATTCACAAATGTGCTGTGGAATTGGATAGTTTTGATCCAGGAAATCCCAGGGACCAGCCAGTGTGTTTAGAAAACTATAAGCAACACGCCAGGCATGGCCACACTCACCAAATACAATGCGTTTAACGCCAAGGTCCAGAGCTGCTTTACGAACACGTTGTGAAAGTGTGCGCATGTTTTCATAGCTACCGATAAACATGCCGAAGTTGGCCGCTTCAGAAGCGTGGGAGCTTATTGTCCAGCTTGCACCAGCCTCATGAAAGACTTTGCCATATCCAATCAGACCATCAACGTGTGGCTCAGCAAAGAAATCAGCAGAAGGTGTCACTAAAAGTATGTCTGCACCTTTGACATCCAGTGGGTATTTAACAGGTACGCCAGTTTCTTCTTCGACTTCTTCTTCAAGACCTTCAAGTGTATCTGCAAGGGCAGGTAGGGGCAGACCAAGGTTATTACCAATCGTCTGAGCCTTACCAATAATTTCGTTACAATATTTTTGTCCCATACCAATGCTGCTCATAATTTCACGAGCGGCCATAGAGACTTCGGCTGTATCAATACCATAAGGACAGTAAACAGAACAGCGACGACACTGAGAACACTGATGAAAGTAGCTATACCAATCATCAAGCACTTCTTTATTAAGTTCTGCAGCACCGACCATCCAGGGCATCCCCAGTTTGCCCCAGAATTTTCCGGCAAAAGTACGGTAGCGACGGTAGACCTTTCGCAAAAGATCTTGTCGTGCTACAGGCATGTTCTTGGGATCAGAAGTGCCTAAATAATAATGACACTTATCAGTACAGGCACCACATTTGACACACGTATCGAGGTAAACCTGCAGTGAACGGTAACGACCACGTAAATCGTCCATCTTGTCGAGGGCTTTTTCTTCCCAGTTATCGACAAGCTCGCCAGGGTAGCCTAAAGCTACTTGTAGCGGTTCTTTGGCAATAAACGGACTACTATGCGCCATCGTCCCATCTTTAATCTTTGGGATAATGGGAATATCTCTTAGTTCCGGTATTTCGTACTCAGCCACTATTGTTATCCTCAAATGTTCTTGATTTGAGCTTTACTTGGAATTTTCTGCGTCATACTTCGCCGCCCATGAAGCCAGGTGACGTTTTTCACGCGGATTATCAACTTGATTACGTGACGGACTAAAGAAGATTCCCGGCGCATGCAGTAATTTACTGATGGGGAAGATAATCATTAGCAAGGCAACCAAACCTAAATGAATTAGTAACAATAAATCTGTTGGTAGAGGTTTAATATCAAAGGAGAGCAAACCTAAAACAAATGCTTTTAGCATGACGATGTCAGTATGTGCAACGAATGTCATTAATGTGCCGGTACCCGCAATGCCAAGCAACAATATTAGCATTAGATAATCAGAAGGAGCAGAGATATAACGAACGCGGTCGACTAAAAATCGACGAGCAAGAAGACCACCAAGACCAATGAGCATCGCATAACTCGCGTACTTACCAAAAGCTTGAACCAATTCAAAGCTGACGATTGGCCATAAGAATGAATCAGGCGAAATTGTATAACGCAGGTGACGAAAGAAAGCTAATAGAAGCGCAAAGTGAAACATCCAGCCGAAGATCCAAATCCATTTGTTTGCTTTAAATAGACTGGTAAACAGCACAACTTCTTGTGCCATTCGTATAACAACACCTGCCTGGGTAACCGGCGCAGGAGTTGTTGGAATTTTTAACGGAGCTGGCGTGCGCGCATACTGCATAATCTTGCGACCGACACCCACCACCAAAATCAGTGCTGCAATGTAAAAAATACCTGCAAATAAAGCCGACATACTTCTTAGCCTCTACACTTGATACAGTTTCTTATTAAGATAAGGCGTATGCAAAGGAGGGGAGAGCCCCCCTCCAATGATACGAATATACGTTTTACTTAAACGCAGCCAGTTGGCTTAGGCAGACCGGCATATTTACAAGCCTGCTTACCTGGGCCATATGGAAACAGTTCGTACAGGTACTTACTGTTACCTTTATCTTTACCCAGTTTCTTACCAATCGCTTTTGTCAGTACACGTACTGCTGGTGCAATTTGGTATTCTTCGTAGTATTCACGCAGGAAATTAATTACTTCCCAGTGACTATCAGTAAGTTCAGTACCTTCGTCATTCGCCATATAAGTAGCAACTTCAGGTTCCCATTGTGCCAGGTTTGACAGGTAGCCTTCCTCATCAACTTCAAGCTCTTTACCATTTACAGAAATCGTGCTCATGGTTATCTCCTCGTTCAGATAAATTTAGTTTAAAATTTGTTAAAGCCAGTTAGCGACTTTGTCATTGCTAACAGTCAGCTCAACAAAACCGCTGTAATCAACAACTTTAATACCGTCGATCAACTTGCCTTCATCTAATCCTCTAGCCTTAATGTCAGGTCCTAGAACATAGAAAGAAACATCACCTATTGCATTTTCGATGATACCCGCCTTAGCTCCACCTTTAACTGCGCTGTAAACACCATCTTCTATAAGAAGAACGGAGCCACCTTTAGAGGTTTTGCTGACGCAAGATTCAAGCGTGTTACGCTCATAGGATGATTTATTTACTGTATGTAATATTGGCATCGTAGTAATCCTCGCTTAGAAGCTCAGAATAACGTCTTGCTCATCAAGTACCTTGGCAAGTTCGTCTTTCGTTACAACAATGATGGAGTCTTTTTCTGCCCAGTCTTCATCCTCATCTTCCCATACAAGATGTTGAAGATCGTCAAGGCTCAGACCACGCTCTTCAAGTGACTCTTTCTCGATATAGATTTTCTTAATATCGTAGTCACCTAAAGCAGAGTAGGTTGGCGAGAAGTTTTTGATACCCAGGTCAGCAGTATCCTGACCTTTAACCAATTGATAAACACCGTCATCAACAAAGACCACACTACAGTCTTGATCAAATGCAGCGCCAATCAGTACAACCTCTAATGCTTCCCATGCGTAAACAGTCCCATAAGGAGCTTTACGATTGAGATAACAGAATTTTTTAATGTTACTCATCTTTCCCCCTATTAGTCGCCAAATACGATGGTACGGTCAGCTTCGATACCAGCTTCGATTAACTGGCCAAGACCAGAGATACGAAAACCATCGGCAATGTTGTTACCATCTTTGCCGTTACGTTCTTGCTCACCTGCATCAACAATTCCACGACGCTGTGCAGCAGCCACACAGACAACAAGATCCATGTCATGGGTTTTGGCCAGTTCAGACCAGCTGTTAGCGATATTGATATCGTCTTGTGGTGGTGAAGTATAACGAGTACCGTTATTAACGCCGTCGTGGTAAAAAAATACGCGGAAGATCTCATAACCCGCTTCCAGCGCAGCCTTGACAAAGTTCAAGGCTGACACAGAAGCTTCATGGGTATAAGGACCTTCGTTTACTTGTATTGCAAACTTCATCAGGTTACCCCAAATTTCTCGCTAGAAACGGATGTGAGTAGATGCGTTCAGACTGTTACGAGAACCACGCCAGTTATCGATGTGGTATTTCGTGAACGGCAGACCAGTGACTTCGAAGAAACGAGGCCAACCAATGCGTTCAATCCAGTCATTGATGCGTTCCCAATCCTTAGCGCCTTCTTTGTATTCTTTAAGAATACGCTTAACGATGGCAGTCGCTTCAGGCCAGCGAGGAGGATTATTTGGAATACCAGCTGCAACCAGTTTCTGGAACGTAGGCTTGCCACGTGCATTTGAGTGGTTACCACCAACCCAGATAGCCAGTTTTGAATGCTCTGCATCGTTGATCATCATTGGAGGACAAGGAGGGAAACATGCACCACAACAGATACATTTTTTCTCGTCGACTTCCAGTGAAGGCTTGCCGTTAACCATT
>Ga0316204_10006244_pt1 | contig 18506 bp, 18 predicted proteins | sample 6monrhotite_MG_2_FD_205661 | JGI IMG/M metagenome (GOLD analysis project Ga0316204, IMG submission 205661) | Microbial mat bacterial communities from mineral coupon in-situ incubated in ocean water Damariscotta River, Maine, United States -... | ecosystem: Environmental > Aquatic > Marine >... | reverse complement strand
TTGCGTAGTATAATTAACAATTAAATTTAACAAATACGGACCCGCAATCGCTAATACCACCATTGTGACAAGTAACTTAGGAATGAAGCTTAATGTCATTTCATTAATTTGCGTTGCCGCTTGAAACATACTAACAAGCAGACCGACTGCAAGCGCTGGCAGTAATACGACAGACACCATCAAAATAATCACATAGAGTGCACCTTGCATTATTTGAAGAACGTCTTGTGGAGCCATCTTACGTACCTATATATAAAAACTGGTTGCTAACGTGCCCAGCACCAGTGTCCAACCATCTGCTAACACAAACAGCATTATTTTAAATGGTAATGAAATAATGAGTGGTGACAACATCATCATACCCATTGACATCAAAACACTCGCCACAACCAAGTCGATAATTAAAAAAGGAACAAATAATAGAAAACCTATTTGGAAAGCAGTCTTTAATTCACTAGTAACAAAAGCGGGAATCAGTATAGTAAGAGGTATATCGCTTGGTGACTCCATATTTTCGATACCTGCGATACCTGCAAACAAGTCAATATCAGCTTCTCGCGTTTGGCGCATCATGAACTCACTTATTGGCTCCTGTGCCATCGTAAGTGCTTGAGCAGACGTGATAGTTTCATTCAAATAAGGCTGTAATGCATCAGTATTAATACGGTCTAAAACGGGCGACATAACGAACAATGTCATAAAAAGACTTAAGCCGATAATAATTTGATTGGTTGGTGCTTGCGTCGTACCGATTGCAGTACGCAGAATAGATAAAACAATAACGATACGCGTAAATGCCGTCATCATCATCAAGGCTGCTGGCAACATTGTCAGCAGTGTCATAATAATCAAAACTTGAATACTTAACGTATAAGTTTGACCACCATCATTATTCGTTGTAACTGAAAGTGCTGGAATACCCACTTCCGCAAAAACATTTATTGGCAAGAAGATACCAAGTACTAAAACAAGAATACCAGTGAATGCCTTCACTTTTTCTTGCCCTTGAGTACTTCAGCCAATTTGTCGGCAAATATAGAAGTACTCATTGTAGATTGCTCTACTACAATTGGTTTTTCTAATACGTGCAGTGTTTGAACCCGGCCAGGTGAAACCCCTAATAATAATTGCTCATCGCCAACTTGTAGCAAAACCACGCGATCACGTGAACCCATCGACATACCGCCAACTACTTTAAGCGCACCACCACCCGTTAGGCTGACGCCACCAACACGTCTTAATAGCCATGCTATGGCAAATACCAAAATAAGCACAAAGATTAGTCCGCCAATCATTTGTATAATATTGGTACCTGCAAGCGGATCGACTATCTGTTTAACAGGCGCATCTTCCGCCATGACAGTAAACGGTACTGTTTGCAGTAAAAATGCGAATAGAGTGATAGCGAGTTTCATTAATAACAGTCCTAACGAAGTTTCTTAAGTCTTTCAGTAGCACTAATAACGTCAGTTAAACGAATACCAAATTTCTCGTTAACGACAACCACTTCGCCATGAGCAACCAAAGTGCCATTGACCAATACATCCATCGGCTCACCGGCTAATCTATCAAGCTCAACCACTGAACCCTGGTTTAACTGCAACAAATTTCGGATACTAATCGTAGTACGACCAATTTCCATTGCGATAGTGACGGGTATATCAAGAATGACATCAAGATTCACTTCGTCACCAGCTTCAACACTATCGTCTTGTAAATTATCCAGTGTTGCTGCCTGTACGCCATCAGTAGGTGCCGCACTAGCTTCAGTATCAGCTTGTTCCTCTAATGCACCAGCCCAAGGATCTTCTGCTTCCGTCTCGGTGGAGACGTTTTCATTTTCATCTATATCATCACTCACTGTTTTCTCCTCGTTTCAACACTAAATCTGTTACGGTCTTCGTCTTTGGACGCGCCATTGTATTAGTGATTTTGACTGCTTTATTTCCGTGGGCCTCTCCAAAAGTCCCGCGTAATACTGGAATACCACTTGAGCTCATTAAAACTGTTTCAGGAATTTCAATTGGAATAATGTCACCTGCTTTCATTTCTAAAATCTCTTTCAAACTAATTTCTGTTTCGGTCAATACGCAGGACATCTCTATATCGGCACTTTTTATTTCGTCTCGCAATGCCTCAATCCAACGTTGATCAGTCTCTGCGCGATCACTCTGTACACCGGCATCAAGTAATTCACGTATAGGTTCAAGCATTGAATAAGGCATGGTGATATGTAAGTCACCACCTCCACCATCCAGCTCAATATTAAATTTTGTAACAACAACTACTTCAGTTGGACTAACAATATTGGCAAATTGCGGGTTCACTTCTGAATTTATATATTCAAAATCCGCATCCATTACTGGCTGCCAGGCATCCTGAAGATTTTTAAATACGTCTGACAAAATAATTTGCACGATACGCAATTCTGTTGGCGTGAATTCACGCCCTTCAATCTTTGCGTGGAAACGGCCATCACCACCAAAGAAATTATCAACAATAATAAATACCAACTTTGGATCCAGTACAAATAAAGCCGTACCTCGAAGCGGGTGTATTTTGACTAAATTCAAACTGGTTGGCACAAACAGTTGATGCATATACTCGGAAAATTTGAGCATTTGTACCGTACCAACAGAAATTTCAGCTGTACGGCGAAGTAGATTGAAAAGGCTAATACGAAAATGACGTGCAAAACGTTCGTTGATCATTTCCAGTGTTGGTAAACGGCCACGTACAATGCGGTCTTCTACGGCAAAATCATAGTTACGCGTTTCGCCATCATCGCCAACCTCATCCGTACCCGTCTCTACGTCACCACCTGATACGCCATTTAATAACGCATCAATCTCATCTTGGGATAATAGGTCATTAACAGACATTGTTATTGCACCACAAAGCCGGTAAAGAAAACTTCATCAATACCAGCATTACCAATGTTGTCCTTCATGATTTTTTGAATCGCTTCACGGGTTTGCTTGCGAAGTAATTCCTTACCTTCAACACTATTCAACTCATCTGCTTTTTGACTACTATAAAGTAGTACCAAGTTATTTCGAATAACAGGTTCGTGATTTTTCAAAGCATCGATAACTGATGGCAATTTCGTTGCCACACTCAAATCAATTTGTAAAAAACGCAACTTTCCTTTGTCTTCAAAATTTACAACAAAAGCAGGTTTGAATTTGTGATACACCGTATCAGTAGCGACTTCCGCCTCAGCCTTTTCTTCTTCTGCTGCATCTTCACTTACCGCGTCTTCGCTGACTTCTGTTGCTGCATCACCACCGATAACCCCTGCGAAATATAAGGTCGCTCCTACTGCTAAAACGACAACCAAAATTCCTGCTGTAGCAAAGATAATAATTTTCTTCATCTTTGATGGTTTACTGCCTGTTTCCGCTTCAGCTTCGGAATCCAGTTCCAAATCATCATCATTAATCGCCATAAATATGACTCCCGTTGTATTGCATATAGATGTAGCAAGAGCCATGCCATAGTCATAAGTGCTTATCTAACGAGGAATTTTACGAAGGGTGTATCTATTAGAAAGGTATAAAAATCTATAGTTACATAGAGTTAGGGGGAGGGCTCACGGTTAAGATAACTGTCAGTCAGTTATTATTTAATTTATACTCCGCGACATTTTTCTGACATTTATCAAAATATGCTTCTTAGCTTATTGATTTTTGACGATCTAAGTAGGTACTTAGACATAATAATCGATCGCATCGTCGTCGATACTGATATTACCAACAAGTTCGGTTGCAGCCGTATCCTCTGTCGATGTACCAGACTTGCTGGCATTGGAAGTACCGTGTTCGTCAGATCCCTGATCAGTACCGGCCTGCTGTTGATTTATATCACCACTATTCACATCGACATTATCTAATTCAATACCTTGCTCAAAAAGCATTTCACGTAAACGAGGTAATGCTAATTCAATCGCCTCTTTAACCGTGCCATGTTGTGCATTAAAAACCACACTGGCTTTATCGTTTTCAACATTCACTTGAATATCAATACGGCCAAGCTCAGCTGGATGGATCCGTAGTTGTGCCGACTGATTGTTACCTACCGACCAAACTACACGCTGCGAGAAGGCTTTCTGCCAACGTTGATCTTGTAGCGGCACATCAACACTGAGTTGTGCAACACCTGAAGAGCTTGATAGCAAACCACTTTCACTTAGTGGTGCAATTCCCCCCACCGGTGCGGATACTGTAGCCGAGGCAACAGGTGCCGCACGTTTACTGAATTCTGAGAATTGTTCCAAAACTCGACTGATTTGCCCTGCATCAACGGCCACATCAGCTTGTCTAGTCAATGGAGAAAATAGGTTCTGAAATTGACTATTTTGTTTAACTTGCGAGAAAGGTAAGACATCCTGATCGATACTCGTACCTACATCCGTTAACACACCGAGTGGTGATACCAATTTAGATTCAGCAGACTTGGCTTGCGAAAGCTCCTGGCCAGCTAATAATAATGAACGAATCGTGTCTGTAGGTCTTAACTGTTCAGCCGCAACGTAGTTAGTCTGCAAACTCAGGCCAGAACCATCCGCTTGTGTTGTCACTGGCAATTGTAATTGGAAACCGGCAGGTAAACTTAGAACTTCTACTGCTAATTCAGGATCAACATCAAGTACGGCAATATCGGCCCCCAGCTGAATATTAATATCTTGTGGCAGACTATTGCCGCTGGCCGGCAATTCGGCATTGAGGTTCTCGGTAACAACAGCAAAGGCATTTAAGCCATCAGTTAGCTTTGTAACATCAATCCCGATATCAAGTTCGTCGCTAAGCAAACCACTAAAAATACCTATAGAATCAGTACTTAGAGAGTCTCCCGAGCTTATACCAAGTGCCTTGCCTGTCGCTATGGGCACAGCCGCTTGAATGGGTAAAGGGTTTGCTGTTGGCATCATATTGCTCCTAAATTAACCTGTACTAGGTAAAGAGCAAGGAATGTGCCAAATTAAGATTGTACTTATAGATTTTTAAATGGGGACACTGTGCGTTGCGCTCGTTCATCACTCTCATTCTGCTCACGCTTATCTTGTTCACGAACTTCTGCTGTTTGATAACGTGACACAACTTTATTCAAGGCTTCGCTACGAGTGTGCATCACACGCCACTCGCGTTGTTTTATCTCCAGCTGGCGTACGGCTAATTCAATTTGACTACGTTGAAAAACAATCGCTTCATCAAGTCGACGAATGAAAGCACTATAATCTTGCATCTTACCTGCAGAAATCCCAGTACCACCCGCGGATACCATTTTCTCTGCATACTCAGCACGATATTGAATTAGCTCAGTTAATTTATTTTTATGCCGCTCCAAAACTCCCTGCTGCTCTCCCATATAACGGGCGGCATCACGTTCCTTTGCATCTGCAATCTCAGAAACAGGTTTTAGGCGTTTAGATTTCGTCATCATACTTAATTAACTCTATCAGGAGAAATAGCCATATGCGAGGCAACAGCGGGCTCTCCATTTTGGACTTGTTCTTGTGCTACTAACTGCGAAGCATTGAAAACCACTTCATCAAGTGTGGCACAGCTGGTCGTAATATCCACTGCACGATTCATATCTTGCTGCAAAAACTCTACTAATTGTGGTTGAATTGCCACTGCTTCATCAAGACGGTGATCATGCCCCGGCGAATAGGCACCGACCGAAATAAGATCCTTACTCTTCTCATAAGTAGAATATAGTTGTTTAAAACGACGCGCTGATTTTTGATGTTGTTCGGTCGTTATTTCTGTCATCGCTCGACTAATAGAAGCTTCAATATCAATCGCAGGATAATGACCTGAATCTGCCAGTTCACGTGAAAGCACAATATGTCCATCCAAAATCGCTCGTGATGCATCGGCAACCGGATCATTCTGATCATCACCTTCGGCAAGCACCGTATAAAAAGCCGTGATCGAACCACCACCCTTTTCACTATTACCTGCTCGTTCAACCAACTTCGGTAACAAAGCAAAAACAGAAGGTGGATAGCCCTTGGTTGCAGGTGGTTCACCAATCGCTAAAGCAATTTCACGTTGTGCTTGTGCAAAACGCGTTAGTGAATCCATTAACAATAAAACATTTTTTCCTTTGTCACGAAAATGCTCTGCAATACTGGTCGCAAGCATTGCACCATGAATCCGCATTAGGGGAGGATGATCTGCAGGTGTTGCAACCACTACCGCTCTACGCATACCTTCCGCACCTAAAGTATTATCAATAAATTCCTTAACTTCACGTCCCCGTTCACCAATCATACCTACAACAATAATATCTGCCGTTGTATAGCGCGTCATCATCCCCAACAAAACACTCTTACCTACACCACTACCCGCAAAAAGTCCCATACGTTGACCACGACCAACGGTAAGTAAAGAATTAATCGCGCGTACACCAACATCCAGTGGTGCTTCAATAGGATGACGTAACATAGGGTTAATTATTTCACCGTCGAGAGAAATTGCCTCATCACCCTCAATATCGCCTTTACCATCAAGTGGTCGGCCGGCTCCATCAATAACCCGACCGAGAATTGCATTACTAATGGGGATGCCGTGAACAGAATTCGTAGGAATAACGCGAGCACCAGGAACCAGTCCCCGAATATCTTCTGTTGGCATAAGGAATAATTTGTCACCCGAGAAACCGACAACTTCTGCTTCCGCTGTTGAGCCATTTGCAGCAACAATCTGACAAACCGCACCAACAGGTGCCTGGCAACCCACAGCTTCCAGAGTCATGCCAACCATTCTGGTTAACTTCCCTTCAACAATAATAGGTATCGGTTTCTCAACCTCTTTACGGCAAGAGGCTAATGAATTGGACCAAGCTTGTTGATGCTTATTCTTCAGTGCTGCTGTCACTACGTCGTTCTCCCCCAAACATTCGGGCGATAATACCAGTAAGCCTAGCTTCAACACTGGCATCAACTTCAGAATAGTCCGTAGTCACCTTACAGCCACCTTTACTTAGCAAAGGATCTTCAATAATGCTCCACGAAGACTCGACTTCTGACAATGACATTGTTTCACGAAGTAATTCTGCATCTTCAGGATTCATTGAAACGCAAATATTTTGCATCCCAGCAGGTAATGCGGATATGGTTTCTTTCACTACCGCGACAACTTGCCCAGGATCTGTTTTAAGTTCACGGCGAATTAACATCTTGGCAATACTGATCGACAATTGGGTTAATTGCTCAGTCACTGATTCATCTAAATCCGCCAATGGTTTCTGCAAGAAATTAACAATCGTATCGAGACGCTGTATTCGTTCTTTTATCAGCGCCTCACCATCATGCGTGCCTTTTTCGAAGCCTTTTGAATAACCTTCTTCATAAGCCTGTTTTTGCAGTATTTCGATTGAGTCGGCTGTGATTAATCGTTGCTTTTCCTTTTCTTCAATTTCCTTTGCTGAAGGGACCTGCACTGATGGTGGTTGCCATGCTGAATATTCAGAAGCATTATCACTGTCAATAATCGTAGGTTTAGGAGACGAACTCATCCGCACCTCCTATCGATATCTCACCTGATTCAGTTAAGCGTCTTGCAACCGCAATAATTTCCTTTTGACCTTCTTCTACTTCACTTAATCTAACTGGTCCTTTAGACTCCAAATCATCACGTAACATTTCACTGGCACGTTTAGACATATTTTTGAATATTTTTTCTTTCAATGCAGCATCAGCACCCTTCAATGCTAATACCAAAATATCTGTTGATATTTCACGAAGTAATAACTGTATACCACGATCATCAATTTCAACAATATTGGCAAATACAAACATGTTATCCATAATCTTCTGACTTAATTCTTCATTAACCTCTTTCATTTTGTCCATGATCTCGTTCTCAATAGCGGTATCCATTACATTGAGAATATTTGCTGCTGATTTTATGCCACCAACGCTCGAGGATTTTATGCCACTTGTCCCATCACTAACGAATTGTTTTTCGAGGATATCATTTAGTTCTGCAATTGCATTTGGTTGAATACCATCAAGTGCCGCAATACGCATCACAATATCCATTCGCACATTTTGTGCCATCTCCCCTAGAATTTCTGCCGAATGATCACTGTCCAGGTACGACAAAATAATGGCGATGATTTGAGGGTGTTCAAGACGAATCAATTCTGCAATTTGCCGTGCATCCATCCACTTTAATTGCTCTAAACCTTTACTATCTTTACCTAAGAGTATTCGATCAATAACACCCGTCGCCTTTTCCGAACCTAATGCGTTGACTAAAACGTTACGAATATAATCATCATTACCCACACCTAATGCCGTTTGATCTCCTGCAATACTTACAAAATCGGTTAACACATTACTGACTTGCTGTTTCGATACGCCGCTCAATTCAGACATCGCTGTGCCGACTTTTTGTACCTCCTTCGGCCCCATGTGTTTAAGCACTTCAGATGCGCGTTCTTCTCCCAGCGACATTAAAAATATCGCTGCTCGCTCAACACCACTTAAATCGGTTTCTGCAACCATATTCTATTGCCCCGCATCCGTAGCTACCCACGTTTTCATTACTTGTGCCACTGTACGCGGGTCTTGGTCAACCATCGCACTTGCAGAAGCGATATTTGATTCATGCCCCTGTTGCTGTATTTGCTGTGCAGATGCCTCGGCAGATAAGGTCACTTGCGTATCATCCCCATCCATCCCACCTTGCGATTGAAGTAAATTTTGATTCTGCGATTTAAACTCAATACCTTTTGAAGCAAGTTCACGCATCACTGGACGCAAAACACCAAACACTAATAACAGCACGGCTAAGCCACCTAGTACTTGTTTGCCAATATCCCATACCCAACTTTGCTCCCATAAAGGAACTTCAGGTAATGGCTCAGGTTGAATGATTGGGCTAAAGGCGGCATTAATTACATTGACACTGTCGCCACGACGAACATTGAAACCAACTGAATCTCTCACTAGTTGATTGAAGCGTTGAATTTCAACATCCGTGTAAGCCACTGTTTCGCCACCTTCTGCAACAGCTGCCTTGTTATCAATAACTACTGCAACAGATAAACGCCGCACCGCACCTGCAGCCAAACGTACATGACTAATTGTTTTATCCAATTCATAGTTGCGTGTTGACTGCAACATCTTGTTTGCCATCGAGGCTACCGTTGCGACGGCACCCGTTTCGCCACCGCCTACTGTTCCCGCTTCAGGAGGTTGGTTACTTAAAGCGCCTGGGACACCGACAGGTCCAGAGCCACCACCACGTGATTCACTACTGGTTTGTTCACTACGGACTGCCGACTGATCCGGATTAAATGACTCTTGAGTCTTTTCAGTGACAGTAAAATCAATTTCCGCATTTACTTTCGCGCGAACACGTCCATCACCAACAATAGGCGACAATATATCTTCAATACGTTCTGTATATGAACGCTCAACCTTCTTTTTGTACTCAAGCTGTTTAGCACTGAAGGCCATTTCTTCATCATGTTCACTGGTTAACATTTTACCGATTTGATCAACAACTGTGATCATGCTCGCTTCTAACTCCGGCACACTAGAACTGATCAGGCCAACAATAGATCTCACTTGACCAGGTTCAAGATAGCGCCCTGGATATAACCCGACAGTAACTGATGCACTTGGTTTTTTTCTATTTCGAATAAATACCGATTGTTTTGGAATAGCCAGATGAACTCTTGCTGTTTGTATGGATTTTAAACTTGAAATTGTACGAGCTAACTCGCCTTCTAATGCACGCTGGTAGCGAATCGATTCAATAAATTGGCTACTACCAAAAGTATCTTTATTATCCATTAACTCAAAGCCGACATTGCCACCTTCGGGTAAACCTTGAGAAGCCAGCATCATACGCGCTTCGTGCATTGACCCACCAGCAATCCAAATACGTCCAGTGGCATCATCAATTTTATATTCAAACCCACCTGATTGAAGTGCTGCAGCGACCTGTGCTGAGTCCTGACTTGAAACATCGCTATAAAGCAAACGATAACCTGGTGTTTGCGACCACATAACAATCGCCAAACCAATAGCAACACTTGCAGCTAGCCCAATAAGTAAACCCAACTGACGGAATATAGGAAGACCACCTAGTCCGACAAATTGATTACCAACATTTTCTGTTTGTACGAGTGCCATATTTTTATATTCCAATAATTACTGATTAAACAGGCATATTCATTATATCTTGATACGCAGAGATCAATTTATTACGAACCTGAACCATTGCTTGAAATGAAACGCTTGCCTTTTGTGATGCCACCATGACCTCGGCCAGTGCCACACTTTCATCACCACTCTGGAAAGCCGTCGACAATGCGCCTGCGGCTTTTTGTGTTTCATTTACTTTATCAATTGACGTTTTTAACATGCTTGAGAAGTCTGGCAGATCATTCTGCACAGGCTTACTCGCCTGACCACCTTGCGCCGCCTGAGCCATACCACGCATTTGTGCTAATAATTGATTTACATTCACTTCATTCATTATTTTCTACCTCTACAATCAATCACTACATTAACCAGGGAAAACCACGCCCGCTTCACGCATACGCGCCAATTTATAACGCAACGTTCTTGGGCTAATACCGAGTGTGTCTGCAGCAATCTTTCGATTACCCATACAGTTTTTTAACACATCAATAATCCGACTATGTTCGGTGCGACGAAGATCTGTATCTAATGTTTCCTTACAATTCGATTCTTCTACTACTGATTTCTCATTGCGTATTTTTTCTGGACTAACAAGTGATGTCGCCGACTGTTCGCCAACTTGCTCACACATAATATCTACTGCTTCAATAACGCCTGCCTTGTGAAGAATAAGTGCCCGTTGAAGCGTATTGTCTAATTCACGCACATTACCCGGCCAGCTATGCTCATTTAAGAGTGCTGCCGCTGCAGAGCTTATTTTTGGAATAGCCGTACCGGCTTTCATTGCGTGGCGAGTTAACAGTTTTTCGGCAATAGGAATAATGTCTTCTTTACGCATGCGTAAAGGTGGCAATTCAATAGGAAATACATTTAAACGGTAATATAGATCTTCGCGAAAATTACCCGCATCGACTTCTTTGCGCATAGTGCGATTAGATGTAGCTAGTACGCGCACATCCAATGAAATAAGTTCACTACCACCCAGTCTTTCAACTTCACTCTCTTGCAATACACGAAGCAACTTTGCCTGCAAGCCTGAATCCATTTCAGAGATTTCATCAAGTAATAATGTGCCGCCTTGTGCTTGTTCAAATTTACCGACGCTTGCTTTATAAGCTCCAGTGAACGCGCCTTTTTCATAACCAAATAAAGTGGCTTCCAACATATTTTCAGGTATTGCTGCACAATTGATAGCAATAAAAGGCTTATCTACGCGTGGTGAATGCTTGTGAATGTAGCGTGCCAATACTTCTTTGCCTGTACCGCTTTCACCTGTAATCATTACAGTCGCTTCACTATTTGATACTTTGTCAGCAATTTCTAATACGTTACGAGTCACTTTTGAAACCGCAATAAAGTCACTGCCTGCCGCTTCATTACTCACATATTGCTCAACCGTATTAACCAATACTTCTGCATCAAATGGCTTTACTAAATAATCAACGGCGCCAAGCTGAATAGCTTCAACTGCTTTTTGCACATTGCCATGTGCTGTCATGAGTAAAACAGGGATCTTGCTATATTGTTCTTTAATAATTTTTAACAATGCATGTCCATCCATGCGCTGCATTTGCACATCACTGACAACCATATCAATTTGCTCACATTTCAATAAATCAACTGCCATACGTCCATCATTAGCAGCAATCGTTTTAAGCCCAGCTAAAGATAGGGTTTCACAAAGTGCATCTTGTAAATCTTGATCATCTTCAACAACAAGTATGGTTGCTTGGTTCATTGCGCTACCTCAATTCCAGCACAATCACGTGCTTGATTTATTATCGTTTTTGTAAAGCCATCTGAGTTGGCCTTTTGGCGTGGTAGTATCATCGTAAATGTACTACCAATGTTTTCTGTGGAGTTAACTGTAATTACACCTTTATGTGCATGCGCCACAGCCTTAACAACTGCAAGCCCTAGCCCTGTGCCGCGACTGCCTGTTGTAAAGAACGGTTCAAATATTTTTTGTTGATTCTCATCTGAAATACCAGGGCCATTGTCCTGTACTGACAGCGCAATCATTGGATAGCCGTCATGCTCAATTGCTTTTGCTTGCAGTTTTAATTCAACTTTATCGCCACCTGCATTCAATGCATTGCTAATCAAGTTCTGGAATGCACCTAGTAATGATTCACGTGTGCCTAATATATTCATACTTTTGTCAGCACAATCTATTTCAACAAATGCTTCACGCTGCTGGCACTGCATTTCCATTGACTCTTTTATTTCTGCCAAGAATTCAGCAACCACAATTTGTTCCGTACTTGCTGTGCCACCACCCTTTGCAAACATCAGCATATCATTCACTTGCTTTTCTAATTGCTGCAAGCTGGAACGAATCCTGGTGGTGAAATGAACACGTTTTTCTCTGTTTATTTCTTTGCCTAGTAATGGAGAGCTATACAACAATGCTGAGGAAAGTGGTGTGCGAATTTGATGTGCAAGGCTTGCTGCCATTTCGCCCATATCAGAAAGACGTTTACTGCGGTTCAAGCTGTCCTGCAAGACCCGTGTTTCGGTAACATCCTGAAGTAATAGAATTTGTCCTGGCTCGCCACCAAGTGCTTGTGTAGAAAGACTTACTTTACGTCCATCACGTAAAGAAATGTCATGTCCATCATCACTTTGCGGAGCAAAAGCACGATGAATGATATCAATCCAAGCTAAACCGACTAATGGTGAACCGAGTAGATCAATAGCCGCTGGATTACATTCAATAACTATACCGTCATTATCCAAGACAATAACCCCAGCAGGCAGCGCCTTAAGTAAACTTTGTAAGCGATCTGCAACGCGTTCTTTTTCTGTTAGTTCACGTAGACGATCATTATTAGCAGTGGCTAATTTCTGATCCAGATGCACCACTTTGTCTTCCAATACGCGATATGAGTCTGCGAGCTGTTGCGACATCTCGTTGAAAGCCTGAAAGGCATTTTGCAGATCTGCATGCTGTGGAGATAATGCTTGTTGGGTCATGGTGTCTTGCGCCTGTTCTATGACGATTACGTTCGTTACAGAAACAAGGAGCAAGAAGCGTGCCCGAATAGGCGTATTGTTTTATTTCAATGACTTAGAAAATATTCTAAAAACTGAAGACGGAAATATGTCAGAAACTCGACGCTTCGTCAGTGCGTTGCAAACCATGTTTGCGTAATTTCTCAACTAAGGTGGTACGGCGCATGTTTAAACGCTTTGCTGCATGAGCAACAACACCATTAGATTCATCAAGGGCTTGTTTAATAAGACCGTATTCCAATTTTAACAAATGTTCTTTGAGGTCAAAATCATCTTTCGGTAATTGATTAGTTGCATCCCGGTAACTATCAACCTCAAACTCACCGGGTAATGGATCGGATTCAGTTTCAGGAATGGTAATACCTTGAATACGGAATTTTTCTGGTAAATCAACCAAATCCACCACGCCATAAGGATGCAGAATAACCAAGCGTTCAATCAGATTTGCCAATTCCCGTACATTACCTGGCCAATGGTACTGGCAAAGAGAAATAATCGCTGCTGGCGTTAAACGCACCGAGCCCCGTTTTTCATTCTCAAAACGACTAATCAACTCGTTAATCAATAAGGGAATATCACTATTTCTTTCACGTAGCGGCGGCATCTCGATAGGGAAAACATTGAGTCGGTAAAATAAATCTTCACGGAAACTACCCTCTTTAATTTTTTCCTCAAGATCCCGATGTGTCGCGGCAATAATACGCACGTCGGACTTAATACTCTTATTACTACCGACGCGTTCAAACGTTCGTTCTTGTAAGACGCGTAACAATTTAACCTGCATATTCAGGCTCATGTCACCAATTTCATCTAGAAATAACGTACCACCCTCGGCCATTTCAAAGCGGCCCTGGCGTGCAGAGATTGCCCCGGTGAAAGCCCCCTTTTCATGACCAAATAATTCACTCTCCAGCAAATCCGCGGGGATAGCGCCACAATTAATGGGCACAAATGGTTTGTCGCGTCGCTGAGAATTGTAATGTAGATTTCGAGCAACGACTTCTTTGCCTGTACCCGATTCACCTAGTACTAAAACATTTGCCGAAGAACTTGCTACTTGCTCAACCAATTTACGCACATGACGAATAGCCCGACTGTTTCCGACTAAGCTGCGAAAAAGCGTTGAGACACGTGAGTCATCATTCAAACGGCGACTTTCACGGTAAATACGTGCTTTCTGTAGCATGCTATTGAGCTGGGTATTTGATGCCGGAACAACAATGCCGCCAAGAATGCCAGCAGTTGAATCTAGGCTGCCAATTTCCTGCATCGCATCATGGTCACTGAGTAACAACACGGGAATGTCTTCTTCTAAATCTCTTATCGCCGTCAAAATCTCATTTCTATTATCATCGCCACCACAATCACCCAATAAAATAGTTTGGAGATCTGAAATAGATTTAGTTTCTTTCTGCCAATCATTGCAGCTGACACTGACAACATCTTCCTGTTCAAGAAAAGTAAAAATGACGTCAAGGTCACTGATACGTTGAGCATTGTCATCAATGATCAATATTCTGCTGGTCATCATAGCGTTCTAAATCCCTAGAATGGCGTTCTATCATTATTGTTGTTTTTTTGACGCTAAGCGTCTGAAAGATAAGTAAAGCAGCTGGCTCACAATATGTCAAAATATTGTCATCGGTTAATCGTAAACAATTGTAACTTGCGCCATTTATCAGGCGTCAATATAAATCCCACACTATTATAATAGACTTTAAGGGCGTAAACGGGCTCGTCATATTCATGGCACAAAATTGAAGCACTGGATATCGACTGTACAAAAAACAATCATTTCATGCTCGCGGAGGGGGATGGTTTTTTGACGTTAAACTAGATATCAGGACTTTTTTGCCAGCGCGACAGCACGCCGGTGGTGCAAGAAAATAAATTTCTCAAGTAACTGCTGAACATCTTCAGACTGCGAGTCTAATCCAACCACGCATTGTTGATTGTTAATTGATTTAACCTGGCCCCGTACTCTAAACGGCTTTGGATACAGATCATGTAGGTATATTTCCAGATCAAGCTGCGCATTCAAAGCCGGAAGTGCGGCGGGTTCGTGCCAGCTAATTTCGTGGGCACCAAGACGAATTGCTTTAATACTTGGCATATCAATTGTTCTGCGCAGTAATTCAGAAACCATTTTCAGCGTAACATCTACCTTACGCTCAATCGCTGAAATAACTGTCGGTTCTTCCGTATTTTCAGGAATATGATATTCACTAAGACTAAGAATCGTTTGCAAACACTGTTCATTAAGCTCAAAAAACACATCGACAGGTGAAGGCCCGGATTCCGTCCACGCCAAAGGTACATTAGCTGAATATGCCAATGCATCGCCGAAGTCATCCTTTTCATCAGTCTGGTTAATCATGGTTTAACCATAGCAATGGAGCTTACAAAGGTGAAGAACTAAAAATTGAGTAATAAAGAAGAAGGGAATAGCTTAAGCCGCTGAATTAACGAAATAGGCTTTTTCAACACGCTTACCACGGTGTAAGCCTTTTAGCTCTGCCGCTATATCGTCACGCATTGTTTTACTGTATTGAATAATTTGTTTTTCAATTGCTTGCAAGACATGAATTCTATCTCGGACAAGCTCGGTATCGAGTGTAGGTGCTATATCGTTAAAATAGCTTGTTAAGAGGGGTTGGCGTAATTCATCTAATTCAATCAGCTTTTGCTGGTCTGACTGTTTGGCCGCATCAAGCATGTGACTCGCTATATCTTGTAATCGAGTCCAGTGTATATCTTGGGCATGTATGGCGTTAGACACCCGCTGCAGCCTTTCTCTGTTGCGCTTCTTCAATCTCGGCGGCTTCTTTTGCAATACCATCCCAGCCGGCTTTAATTTCTTTCATCAAGCTAGCAACTTCATTAAGTAAATCAATATCATTATTCATGTTTGCAAGTACTAATTGCTGAGTCATATAATCGTAAAGCGCATCCAAATTCTCAACTAACTCGCCACCGACACTCTTATCCAGGCTCACGCGAAGACCATCAATAATGCTAATTGCCCAGCCAATCTGTTCACCTTTAGGAGCAATCTCACCGCGCGTCATAAATCCTTTTGCCGCTGACATTTTTTCTAATGCACCTGCCATCAACATTTGAATGAGACGGTGCGGGCTCGCACTTTCAATACCGCTCTGAACACCTACTTGCTTGTATTGATCGAGCGCATTTTGCATTGCCATATTCATAACTTACACCTATTTTCAATTCGCAATAAATCGATTATGTCTAACTACTGTATCGACCAATATCACAAAAACTAAAACGTATTAATCAAAAAAACCCACCTGTTTCAAAAAATATTAATTCCTGTTTGATGCCCCAATTTTGGGTAATGAAGCTAATTGTTCGGTTAAGAAATTACTGGTATTTTGTAACCGAGAAATCAAAACATCTAAGGCACCAAATTGGGCGCGCAAACGTGCCTCAATAGAAACCAATCTATCTGCCAACCTGTTTCTATCATCTGCAACACTATCGAGACGGTCTTCCAATGATGCGGTGGTGCTTTTAAAGAAACCATCTGCTGCTAATAAAGAGTTAACGTAACTACTCAATTGTTCTGCGTAACCGCGCTTAAAATCCACACTACCTCGATCGCCTAAATTTGCACCGGTAATGTTTAATACCAAACCAGAAGCAGAACCTGTACCGGTTAATAACTGCCCGACACCTGTCGCAGCCACACCGCCAATCGTTCCGGCAACATCAACACCTTCTGTACTTGTAGCGGATCCACCAATTAAATCGGTTAGTCCATTACCACCGACAATCTCAACCACAGAAGATGAACCATAAGCCTTCGACGTTAACGAAAAGACACCGGCTGATTCAGTTATATCAACACTAATGCCCGAATTCTTAAACGTCGAATTTTCATTAATCTTTGTTCTTAATTCAGTCACCAGTTCAGCGGCCGTAGAATAGGTCGCCGCTGCCAAAGTAATGGTTGTGCTGGTGCCATCAATATTAATGGTGATTTCATCATTACTACCTTCGGTAATAGTCAGGTTTGCGGCAGCAGAACCCACCAGGCTACCCTGTGTTGCAATAGTTGAAATATTAACTGCGTAATTACCCACCACAGTGTCTTCACTTGATGAAATAAAATTAGTTTGCGCATCGGTGGTTTCACCAAAGGCCGCAAATAAAGAGATAAACTTGTCAAAATTATTATCTAGCTGTGAATCCAGCGTGGTGTCGTTTATCAGTAAACGACCGGTTTCAGGGTCAGTTGTAATACCAATTTCGGCCAAGATGGTAAAATCATCTCCCAAGGTACCGACAGGGTTACCAATGATCCTCTGGATATTCGACGTGATACTACGTGTAACACCATCACCATTTAATTCACCCGCAACACGTGTATCAGGGTCATAAGCACTTAACTGATTTACGGTACCGATGAAGGCATTATAAGAAGCAACGAATCCGGTTACCGCTGTCTTAACTTTTGCTGTGTCTATATCAACAGAAAGTTCAGCTGCCCCCGTTGATTTAAGGTTAATACTGACATTATCAATGGCGTCGCTTACGGTGTTTGTATTACTGGTGATCGCAATGCCATTCAAGGTTAATGCCGCATTCTTTGCGGCTTCATTTTGCTCTAGATGATTCGCTGTCGCATTAAACGCTAGTAATGAAAGGCCTGATGCATCATCACTATCGCCATCATCATCACTAACTGTGATCTGTAAACTATTGTCTTCACCTGTATCATCTGAACTGATCGCCAGGCGGTAATTTGTGCCGTCATAAATTAATGAAGCCGTCACACCTATCGCTGCATCGTTAATCGCATCACGCACACCTTCAAGACTGCTATCAGTAATGGTGACTGTTTCTGCTGCCTTTTCTGTACTTTGTACAAAACCATTATAAGTATTTGGCCCTACAAAATCAGTCGTTCCAAACTTGAACGTCAATGTGCCTGTGCTTAAGGTATCTGTCACTTCAGTGAATTTTGCCCCGGCAAGTGCAGGGTCGGTTGAAAGTTTATGATTCTCTGCGAGGCTGGTGACATTAATGTCGTAACTCGCTTTACTGATGTTACCGTTACTACTGGCAGTAAAAATATCGCTATCACTACTGGTGGTGGAATAAGAACGAAAAGTAGAAAAACTTTTTAGACTGCTTAAAGAACTTGTCAGGGAAGATAAAGAACTATTCAATTGTCCATAGGCAGATAGGCGTAATTCCAGATCAGACTGGCGACTAGCCAACCGTGCCGTCGGCGCTGCCGCCTCCGCATCAATTAACTGCGTTACCAGACCATTAATATCAAGCCCTGAACCAATTCCTG
>Ga0316204_10006243_pt1 | contig 18506 bp, 14 predicted proteins | sample 6monrhotite_MG_2_FD_205661 | JGI IMG/M metagenome (GOLD analysis project Ga0316204, IMG submission 205661) | Microbial mat bacterial communities from mineral coupon in-situ incubated in ocean water Damariscotta River, Maine, United States -... | ecosystem: Environmental > Aquatic > Marine >... | reverse complement strand
TAGGCTGGAATATTCTTGCTATCTTTTTTAAGAATATTCTGCAGTTCGAGGGTGGCTTGTTCTGTATTACCTTTGAGCTGTTGTGTCAGGGCCTTAAGATTAAGTAGTTTAGTATCATCCGGTGTTTTTTTGAGCAGCTGAGAGATTTTTTCATCTGCTTTATCAAATTCTTTTTGTCTGATATAGGAAATGATCAACAGAAGATTCGTTTGTTTTTGAGCCTGATCTGTAGTTCCCTGTTCCAGAGAAAGTTGTTCTAATTCACTGATAGCATCTTTCAGTTCACCGGATTGAAATTGGGCTGAAATGAGCAGTTTTCTGATATCCTGATTATCGGGAGCAAGTGAGTGTGCCTGATTTAATAGTTCGATACCCTTTTTGGAATCACCCGTTTGAAGATAAATATTGCCCAATGTCAGCAAAAGCATAGGATCTTTATGCAATTGTTCCTGTGGGATGCCTTCCATAATAAGCGAAGCCTGCCGGTATTTTTTCTGCTTCACATAGACATTGGCTAATAAATTTTGCGCTTTGAGATTTGACGGATCAGAGGAAAGGTAGATAATCAGATATTCAACTGCCTGATTGTAATTTCCCAAAGCATAATTGGCCGCACCAAAAATAAAGGCTGCAGGCATATGTTGTGGCATGACATTTAGCACCAGTTGCGCGGCGTTATAGGCGCCTTCATAATCCTTTTCCCGCAGAAGGATCTGTGCCTTAATAAAATTGGCCTGCGGATAATTATTGGCCTTATCCAGAATCACTTGTAAATCCGCTTTTGCTTGCTCATCTTTGTGCAAAATGGCCAGTGTTGTAGCCCGCTCCAGACGGTACGACATATTCGTATCATTCTTCTCAATAAGCTGGTTATAAATCTGTAATGCCTGTTCAGGTTGTTTGTTCAGATTAGCCAGTTTAGCCTTGAGTTGCAGTGCCGATGGGTTGTCGGCTTCAATTGCCAGTGACTCGGATAGAAAATTTTCTGCCTGGGGAAAATCCTGTTCAAGCAGAGACAAACTGGCGAGGCCATTAAAAGACACGGCATTTTTATGCAGTTGATTCGATTGCTCAAAGGCCTGTTTGGCATCTGCCAACTGCTTTAAACCCAGGTGGGCATAACCCACATAGCTGAGACGCTTACTTTCCTGTCGCTGATCTGATAAAGGGCTATTGAGCGTGGTGATGATTTTACTGTACTTGCCACTGGCCTGTAGCACGTCAGCATAACGGAACATGATTTCAGTATCTTCCGGGGCATATTCATGAGCACGTCTCAATTCCTTTATACCTGAATCCAGTTTCCCTATAGTCAAATAAGTACTGCCCAGTAAAAAACGAGCCTGAGCATCTTTGGGCGTTTCTTTGAGCTGGTTTTTCAGGTGAATGATGGCGGTGGAATACTCTTCTTTAGCAATTGCCTCTTTGGCATCCTGCATTGTATCGGCGTGAACGGTTGAATAAAGGCTAAAATTAATAACAGCCACCAGGCTGAAAAGTGAAATGATTTTTATTATATGCATATTATACCCTGACAAAGTTTTTACTATTACATCAATCTAACCCATGCTATTTGGGTAAGTATGAAGTTTCACTTAAAGTGCTTTAATAATAACGGCAGTACACTTTTTTTACAGTGATTATTATAACATATTATTTATATTATTGATTTCATGTAATATTTTTCTTACAGAAACGAGAGTTTATTTTTATCCAGAATTTAATTTGGCTGAAGTTTGCATGAGCAGTCTAATTTTCCGGTACAGATGGCATGGATCTGTACCGGGTTTTTACAAGGTTTAGTTATAGTCAATTGAAAACAATTGTTCAGAGTAAAGAATGGAGCCGGGCTCAATTGTAAAAAAGGTTGATGTGATTATCTTGCTTCACCATAACGTTTTCCACCACCATTGCCATAATGATGTTGACCTGCTTCCGTGAAGCCACTACTTTGACCAAGACGATATTGATTTCAACCCTTAAATTGTTCGCCTGACCGTTTGCTTCTGTCTCGTAAATATTTTCTCATTGTCTGGAATTGTTTCAATGTGTTTCAGGTTGCAATTAGAAGAATTGATTAATGCTATAATAAAAATCATGAAAACCAATGCCCTGAAAATTTTGATTGTTGATGATGATCCCAAGCTTGGCAATCTGCTGGTACGTTATCTCGGTGAACAAAAAATGACTGCTGAGGTAGTACAGGATGGTATACAAATGGATGCTGCTCTTGTCCAGAGCTCATATGACCTAATCATATTGGATATAATGCTTCCCGGTGAAGATGGTCTTAGTATTGCCAGACGATTAAGAAGTCGCTCGGCTATTCCCATTATTATGTTATCTGCACGTGGTGAAGATATTGAGAAAATCATTGGTCTGGAAATCGGTGCGGATGATTATCTGGCAAAGCCATTTAACCCGAGAGAATTGTTGGCTAGAATTCGAGCAGTTCTAAGGCGTCATGTAGATATTGTAAGTCCGATTGAAACAGACGACTGTGATACATACTCTTTTGGTCCTTTCCAATTAAATTTAAGCAATCATTCCTTATCAAAAAGCCATCAAAAGATTGACTTAACTTCTGGTGAATATGAATTGCTGGAAGCCTTTGTGTCGAATTCTAATCAGGTGTTAAGCAGGGACCAGTTAATTGATCAATTAAAAGGATTTGAGCGTTCTCCTTTTGATCGAAGCATTGATGTCAGAGTGACACGCCTAAGAAAAAAATTAGGTAACAATGAATATATTCAGACCATTAGAGGTTCTGGTTATATGTTCATTCCTCACCCTGAAAATCCTGAACAATAAATCTCAGGAATTTTAGTGATGAAAAAACCTGGAACATTGTATGGCCGAACCAGCTTAACCATTTTTGTTGCATTGTTTATTTTTATGGTTTTTGCTTCGGTTGTGGTCTTTCAATATTTGATGCAGCCCATTGCGCGACAGGCTGCAGGAGACCTCGCTGCATTCATGGTGATGTCTGCACAAACATGGGTAGAATTATCACCAGATGCTCGAAGCAGATTTGAAAATGAATTAAAAGACTATCATGAAATAATTATTACGGAAAAGAATAAAATGCTTGAACCAGTAAAATATAATTCTCCTTTTTTTCGTTTCCTGAAACAGGCACTTGAAGAACGATTAGAGCAACCGATTCAATTATTTGAGAATCAAACAAACAACGGCTGGATATGGGTTGGTATTCCTATGTCACAGCATTTTATACAGATTGGTTTTCCATATAGTCATATTAAGCCTGATCCCCCCAAAGTTTTCTTTCTGTTAATGTTGGGTGCCGCGGTGCTAATTTTTTTGACCAGTAGCATTCTGGTAAGAAGACTGACCAAACCATTAGAGAATCTTTCTCAGGCAACCATGCAAATGGGACGAGGAAAACCCGTCGCTCCTTTAAAGGAAACAGGCGCAAAAGAGTTTATTTTACTGACCAGAAGTTTTAACCAGATGAACCATCGAGTTCAGCAATTATTAAATAACCGTAATACCCTTTTGGGCGGGATATCACATGACCTTCGTACACCCATTGCAAGAATTTATCTTGCGCTGGAATTATTGGAAACAAACAAAGATCCTGAGCTGATTAATAGTATTCGCAATGATCTGAATGAGATGAATCAATTTCTGGAACAAACATTGGAGCTGGCAATCAGTCCCGAAAAAGCAATAGACAAGCTTAAAATGATGGATTTGAGCGAGTTGATTTCATCTGAAGTTGCTAAATTCAAACAGGAATCCCAGATTATTGAGTGGCATCCTGTTTCCAGCTGTAAAACTCTGATCTCTCAGACGGCTTTCCAGAGAATTTTGCAGAACCTCATTGAGAATGCGCTGCGTTATGGTGAGGGCTTGCCGGTTAAAATTAGTTTGACTTGTGATCATAATCAAATTAACGTTTGTATTACTGATCAGGGTGCCGGCATACCTGAGAGCCACCAAAGTGATATCTTTCAGCCTTTTTTTCGTTTGGAAAGTTCTCGTAATGCTAATACGGGTGGCAGTGGTTTAGGGCTGGCGATTGTTAGTCAGCTGTGTGAAATTTATGGCTGGACCATCAAACTAAGCAATGAAAAGAAAGGATGTACATTTTGTCTGGCCATGAAACGGCAGGCAGGTTAATTATGTTATAACAAAAGGAGTGTATTATGAAAACATTACCCAGAACAATTTACCCAAAAAGCTTATCAGCAATATTAACGCTTTGTGCCATTGCTTTTTTGCCTATTGCGCAAACAGTTCACTCAGAAGAACTGCCGCCAAGAGGACCTGTTCCATTTCATATCTATGACATTGACTCCAATGGTTGTATCACTCCGGATGAACTTGCCCGAGTTCAGCAATTAAAAATGCAAAGACGGCAGAATATGAGACAAGGCCAGGGCATGGGTATGGGGCAAGGCCAGGGAATGGGACAAGGAAGAGGTATGGGAATGGGTCAGGGCCAAGGCATGGGGCGTGGCGGTCAGCAAAACCGACCAAAATTTGAAGATTTTGATAAGAATAAAGACGGATATATTTCCGAACAGGAATTGATTGAAGCGCGCAGTATGCGTATCAGTGAAAGAATACAGCAAGGTTACCAAATGAAAAATACGGGAAATATTACCCAATTTGAGGATATTGATAGTAATTCAGATGGTCGTATCAGTCAGGAAGAGTTTATTAATCAGCAGCAACGGCATCAGCAGGAAAGACGCAGAGCCTATTAATGCTGTTTTGCTATCCCTGAGTCATTCATGTTCAGGTTTAATTCAGCTAGTGATATTACAATTAAAGCTGAACATGACTATGATTTTGGATTGACGAATAATGAACATTGATACAGGCAAAGCGGTTATTAGCCGGTATAACGAAAAGGATAATATCATTCTGGTTAATATTTATGCAGATGGTCAGTTGCTCAGCAAGGATTTGGACCAAATTCATGGGGCAATAGAGAACCTGGAGGTTGATGTCCCGGTGGATACCATCTGCGTTAAATCCGGTAAAAACTATTTATCAGAGGAAGTACTCGAGTATTCACAAAGTCACCATTGTATTCATAACAAGGTCATCTTTGTGATCCAGCATATGGAGGATATCCACTATCCTTCCCGGGCAGGGGAAACCTACTTTAAAGATCATTGGATTGATTATTGTACTTCCACTGATGAAGCTTATTACTTATTGAAGCAAAGCTTTAGCTAGTAAAAAAGTTGCTACCTTAGTCAAGTCTGGTTTCAATATCAATTTTTACTTGCAGGCCACCCAGAGATGATGAACGGACAAAGCTGATACTGCCGCCATAAAGTTTGACAATGTCGTTAACAATAGACAGGCCAAGGCCATGACCTTCTAAGGTTTCATCCAGGCGCATGCCCCGCCTGGTCAGGGAATCTATTTGCTCTTCTGTAACCCCCTGGCCATCATCTTCAATAATGATTGATACCTGATTGCTCTCAGGATTGGTCAAGCTAATATGGATGTCATTATTGGCCCACTTGCAGGCGTTATCCAGTAGATTGCCGATTAATTCCAGCATATCTTCACGGTCACAAAAAGGCACCAGGGTATCACTTAGTTGATAATCGATTGTAATTTCTCGGTGCGAATAAATTTGTTTGACGACTTTAATGAGTTCGGGAAGCTCCGAAGAGGCATTAAAACGTTGACGGGAAGTGCCTTTTCCTGCAAGTCGTGCTCTTTTTAATTCCCGATCCATCAAACGATTAATCCGGTCAACATAGGTTCTGGCTTCATGCTCTTTAGAAACATTATGATCAAAATATTGATATAATAGGCTCAGTGGCGTTTTCAGTGCATGAGTTAAATTTCCCAATGCGTTTCGTGAACGCATCAGTCGTTGTTCAAGTAAGCTTAACAGATGGTTAATTTCCTGTACCAGAGGTAAGACTTCAGAGGGTACATCATCCGATAGTTTTATTAATTTACCATCACCAAGACGTTGGATTTCAGTCTGTAATAATTCCAGACGCTTAAATGACAAGCGCAGGATAATGCTTTGCAGTAATAATAAAATGATCAGCCCTGATAACGAAAACAGGGCAAAGCGATTTTTAAACTTTTGTTTCTGGACCTCAATAGCGCTTAAATCTTCGCCTAATGAAATGGAAATGTTCTGGCCTTGCTTATTAAATCCCATACTGATAAGCAGCAACTTTTGATTGTTTGGACCATCGGTGGTTTGTAAAATTCGTCCTCCGGCTTTTACCCTGGGACTTATTAATGATTCATCCCAGAGAGAATGCGAATAAATGGCCGGGGCGTTATTGATACTAACGCTATAATAGTGTCCGGAAAAAGGTTGCTGATAAATCGGGGCAACTCTTTCCTGTGCTATCTTTACACTATCAGCGCTTATTTTTATTGCCGATAATAAGCTTTCAATATCATGTTCCAGTCTTGATACCACAAATTCATGAGTGAGCTCATTCATGGATTTTTGTCCCAGAAACCAGAGAATGGCGAACAAGGACAATAAGCTTAAAGACAATCCTAATTGTAATCGCTGTTCCAGAGATCTCATCACGCACTATCCTTGAATATGTACCCCTGACCCCGGCGAGTGACAAAGCGTTCTTTGCCCAGTTTATCTCTTAGGCGTCGAATATACACTTCAATCAAATTGCTATCCTTATCAAAATCCTGATCATAGACATGTTCCGTGAGTCGGCTCTTGGAAAGTATCTTGCCGGCATTGAGCATAAAATAACGCAACAAGCGGAATTCTGTACCTGTCAAGGACAGGGTTTCACCGCTTGCCAGCTTGACCTGCTGATGCTCCTCATCAAGCTGCAAACCAGCACAGTTCAATCCTTTGCCTGGTAAGTTGTGTGCGCGTCGGAGTAAAGCCTGGATTCTGACGATCAGTTCTTCTACATGAAACGGTTTGCCAAGATAATCATCTGCGCCGGCCTTAAATCCGTCAATTCGTTCATGCCAGGCGTCACGGGCGGTTAATATGATGACTGGTAATTTATTGTCTTGAGAGCGCCAGTTGGTTAACACTTCCAGCCCTGATCGTTGGGGTAATCCCAGATCCAGAATCGCAATATCATAAGGTTCCTCATTGCCCATAAATTCTGCATCCACGCCATTGTTGGCTATATCCACGGCAAATCCTTTGGCGCTTAAATCCTGTTGCAATGTTGCCGATAAAGTTTCATCATCTTCAACCAGTAATACACGCATGGCTTAGTACTCACGTTCAGTTTTCAGGACTTTGGCATTGACGGCATCCACTTCGATTTCAAAGACCTGTCCTTTGTCATTCAGGTATTCAATCTCATAAATATATTGATTATTTTTTTTTTGTAATTCTACTTCAAGCAGGCGGTTGATATTATGATCTGACAGCTTGTCGAGAATGATTTCCAGGGAAGTGATTTTACCGCTTTCTTTTAATTCCTTAACATCAAACTGATGTCTATCATCGGCAAAAATAATTGAAGAAAATAATAAGCAGACAATAAAAAATAAAGCATAGGGTTGGTACATCATAAGCTCCATTAACCGCCTTACATCTTTAAGTCATAAGGATATAAATTTCTTTGAACAGGGACAACAAAACAAAAGCTGCCTGTTAATGCAATTATTAACAGTCTAGACGTAAATTTCAGATTTCTCATCGATGACTCCAGGTGATTTTCCTATAGTGTATCGATAAGAGCTGAATTGAAGCTGAAAAATTCAGTTTTTGATGGTGGATTCCAGTTCACCACCCAGAACTTCTATTAATCGGGGTATAAAGCGAGATAATTCTCCGGTCATCAGATTAAAATCGGCATCAAAGCGCGCCGCAGGGTCTTCGGCACCATCATCGGCGGCCTGATCCAGAATTTCATCCGAAAATTTTAAGCGTTTAATGGCCAGATCGTCCTGTAATATACATTCAATGGTATCATTCCAGTTGATGGCCAGTTTGGTGACTTCCTTACCGCTGTCCAGATGCATCTGGATTTCATCACTGCTGAGATCCTGACGCTTACAGCGTAGTATGGCACCTTCATCATCGGACTCACGTAATTCACATTCATCCTTGATCAAAAAATCATCTTTTAAATCATTGCCCTTTAACCAGCTGGTCATTAACAGGGTAGGTAAGGTATTGGTCTTCAAGGGTACCACCGGCAGACTGCCCAGAGTCTGGCGTAATAACTCTACCAGCTCTTCTGCTTTGTTATTACTGGCGGCATCCACGATCAAGTATTGGCCTTCTTGATCCAGATACGCATAGGTCCGTTTGGAACGGGTAAAGGCCTTGGGTAACAGATCCAGGATCAATTCATCTTTGATGCTTTGTTTGTATTTACCAACGGGACGTCGTCCGGTTTCAGATTGGATAACATCGAGTTTTTCATTCAGAGAATCGTTGATAACGCTGGAGGGCAGGATCCTTTCTTCCTGACGGACACAGATCATTGTGGTTTTTGCAATGCTATGGGTTAACTGAGTGCTATTTTCTTCAGTGGTGGCGCCAAGGGGCGCAACCCAGCCAAAAGAAGACGGTTGGGTTGAGGCACAAGGCTGGAACGACTTTTCCGTTAATTGCTGTTCCAGCGCTTCGCTTGAAATTTTGAAGGGCTTGCTAAAACGATAGATTTTCAGATTTTTAAACCACATTATTGAAAGATCCTGTTGGATGAAAAATGAGAACAGGATTATCCTAAATAAAATCGGTCAAGGCCAGTAATTTCTTTTGCCAGCTTTTAGCTGATAGAGAATAGTGTATAGTGGCAACTATTTTAGCCTCAATTACTCTATACGGTATGAATGACATTGGTGACCACACCCCAGATATGTAATACTTCATCCGGCGCGATATCAATGGGCTCAAATTCGTCATTTTCAGGCAGTAAACGTACGGTACGGTTTTTCTTATACAGGCGTTTGACCGTTAGTTCACCTTCGACGGCAGCAATGACAATTTTACCATGGCGGGGTTCAAGGCTGCGATCCACCACCAGAATATCATCCGGATGAATGCCGGCATTGATCATTGAATAACCGGTCACACGCACAAAAAAAGTGGTTGCGGGATCATTGATCAGATGTTCGGTTAGATCCATCATTCCTTCAATGTAATCATCCGTTGGGGCTGGACTGCCGGCGGCAACTTTGCCGCCATAGAGTGGTAATTTAAAGCCTCCGGAATGTGCATATTCCAGAATGCGATCAACCATACTCTCAGGCACACGAATGGCCCGGGTGGATTCAGAATATTTACCTGTTCCTTTAGGACGACCGGCACCAGGCCGTTTGCCTCCGCGTGGCATAATCCTCTCCTTTGCTTCCATAATTAATTGCCAAACACATCATTCTGTCACAAAGAATAATGTACCTATATCAAAATGTCCACATTTTTTCCTGATATTTTGTTCATATTCGACTTCTGGCGTATGGATTTTTTGCAGGCAATACCGGATAATACCGCATCGAGCAATACCTTATGAAAATACTTCATAAAAGCATACTGAGCAGGAAAAAACTTTGATATCAACAGCAAACCTTACGATCCAATTTGGTGCCAAACCACTATTTGAAAATGTCTCTGTTAAATTTAGCGACGAAAACCGATATGGTCTTATTGGCGCTAATGGTTGTGGTAAATCCACCTTTATGAAAATTCTCGGTGGTGATCTGGATGCCACCAGCGGCACCGTGACCATTACCACCGGTGAGCGGGTCGGCAAGTTGCGCCAGGATCAATTTGCTTATGAAGAATACAATGTCATTGATACTGTCATTATGGGGCATGAAGAACTCTGGAAAGTCAAAGAGGAACGCGATCAGATATATGCCAATCCTGACATGTCCGAAGAAGACGGCATGCGGGTAGCTGATCTGGAAGTCCAGTATGGTGAGATGGATGGTTACACTGCGGAATCCAGAGCCGGGGAATTATTAATTGGTGTGGGAATACCCGTGGAGCAACATTTTGGCTCGATGTCGGCCATCGCTCCGGGGTTTAAACTGCGGGTGCTGCTGGCCCAGGTGTTGTTTGCCGATCCTGATATTATGTTGCTGGATGAACCGACCAACAATCTGGATATCAATACCATTCGCTGGCTGGAAGGCATTCTGAATGAGCGGAACTGCACCATGATTATTATTTCTCATGACCGCCACTTCCTCAATAGTGTCTGTAGCCATATGGCCGATCTGGACTATGGTGCCATTAATATCTATCCGGGTAACTACGATGAATATATGCTGGCAGCCACTCAGGCCAGAGAGCGTCAGATGCAGTCTAATGAGAAAAAGAAAACTGAAATGGCAGATCTGCAACAATTTGTTGCACGCTTTTCTGCTAATGCCTCCAAAGCCAAACAGGCGACCTCCCGCCGTAAACGTCTGGAAAAAATTCAACTGGATGATATCAAGGTGTCTTCCAGAAAAAACCCATTTATCCGTTTTGAACAGGATAAAAAACTCTATCGTAATGCTTTTGAAATTGAAAACCTGAGTAATGGTTTTGACCAGTTGCTGTTTAAAGATGTCAATATGCTGGTGGAAGTAGGTGAACGCATTGCCATTATCGGTGCTAATGGTATTGGTAAAACCACCTTATTGCGAACCATGATCCATGATCTGGAAGCAAAAACCGGGACAGTAAAATTTTCTGAAAACGCCGAAATTGGCTATTACCCGCAGGAACATATTGATGAATTTGCCGCGGAAATGACCTTATTTGACTGGATGGACCAATGGGGACAGGCTAGTGATGATGATCAAGCTATCCGTGGCATTCTGGGCCGTTTACTGTTTTCCAGAGATGACACCAACAAATCGGTCAAGGTCCTCTCTGGGGGTGAAATGGGACGCATGGTCTATGGTAAATTAATGCTGCAAAAACCCAACCTGTTATTTATGGATGAGCCCACCAATCATATGGATATGGAATCCATTGAATCATTGAATATGGCGTTGGATATTTATCAGGGTACTTTGATTTTTGTCAGTCATGACCGGGAATTTGTCTCCTCACTGGCGACCCGTATCCTGGAAATCAAAGAAGACGGCATAGTGGACTTCAAGGGCACTTATGAAGATTACCTGTCCAGCCAGGGAATTGTGGAATAGTTTTTCTGCCTGAATAAATGCTGTAAATCGATGTACCGCCCAATGCTTTGTCCTGGCAATGGACGTTACAGCTTTACTCCAATGAACTTATAATAGTAAATCTGTAAAAACCAATCCTCTAAAAACAATTGGATAAAAATTTATTTAACATGATTATTGACAATTAAACAATGTTTAATTAAAGTGTGGCCTATGAAGTCAGAATTGATCAAAGTAATGGGCGAATCCGGCTTTCTGGTCTATTCTGTAAGATGACATCGGGAGATAAAAATGGAACTGCTTAAACACTTAATGCGCTATATCCTGCAATTTCTGTTTCGGGTTGAAGTGGAAGGTCTGGAAAATTATCAACAAGCCGGGCAACGCGTCATGATTGTCTCCAATCATACCTCGTTTCTTGATGCTGTTTTGCTGGCCGTATTTCTTCCGCATAGACTGACCTTTGCTATCAATACCCAGATGGCAAAAAAATGGTGGATTCGGCCTTTTGGCCAGATTGTTCGCCTGTTTCCCATGGACCCGGTCAATCCTCTTTCAATTAAATCCTTTATCAAAGACCTGGAACAGGATAAACATTCGGTGATTTTTCCAGAAGGTCGCATCACCGTCACCGGCACCTTGATGAAAATATATGACGGTCCGGGACTGATTGCCCTGAAAACCGGAGCCATGGTGTTACCAATTCGAATCGATGGCGCGGAACATTCATTGTTTTCCCGTCTCAAGGGTGTAAGACGACGTCAGTTTTTCCCAAAAATCAAACTCACCATCCTGCCGCCCAGTGTCATTAAAGTGGATGACGCTATAGTGGGTCGCGCAAGACGCAGTGAAGCGGGAAAAATTTTGAAAAAAATCATGACCGAGATGATATACAGGACTAGCAATAATCATATCACCCTTATGGATAAATTATTATCGGCAAAAAGCATCCATGGCTCAGGACAGGTGATTCTTGAAGATATTGAACGTCAGCCCGTGAACTATCGGCAACTTCTATTAAAAAGTAGTGTCCTGTCCCGACTGATGACACAACAGACACAGGAAAACGAACGAGTGGGCTTATTATTACCCAATACCAATGCCACGGTATTGAGTTTTATCGCCTTGCAGAGTATTGCCCGAGTCCCGGCGATGCTCAATTATACCGTAGGATACAAGGGGCTATTATCAGCGATTGAAACAGCTCAGATCAAAACCGTTTATACCTCAAGACGTTTTATTCGCCTGGCAAAAATGGGCGATTTAACCACCATGCTGAAAGAACAGGTTAATGTGGTTTACCTGGAAGACCTGGTCAAGCAGATTAGCTGGCAGGATAAAGTCTATGGTCTTGCCTGTAGCCTGTTACCGAAACTGTTTTATGCGCCATCATGGCGTTCAGTACAACCCGATGATGCTGCCGTGGTATTGTTTACCTCGGGGTCAGAGGGTGTGCCCAAGGGCGTGGTGTTGTCCCATAAAAATATAATCAGCAATATGATTCAACTGGGTGCGAAAATTGATTTTAACAAAAATGATGTGATCTTAAATGCCTTGCCATTATTTCATTCCTTTGGCCTGAGTACCGCCACGCTGGTGGCATTATTAAATGGCATGAAAGTGTTTTTATATCCCTCGCCACTGCATTACCGCATCATTCCTGAAGTGGCTTATGATATCAACGCCACCATGCTTTTTGGCACCAATACCTTTTTAAAAGGCTATGCAAAATTTGCCCACAATTACGATTTTTACAGTATCCGCTATGTCTGCGCAGGAGCCGAGGCGGTGCAAAAGGAGACCCGGGAAATCTATGCAGAAAGATTTGGTTTAAGGATACTGGAAGGCTATGGCGCCACCGAGACCAGTCCGGTGATTTCCATGAATACCCCGATTGATTATAAAACCGGGACAGTGGGCACGATACTACCGGGCATGGATTTTCAACTTCAACCAGTACCAGGCATTGAAAAGGGCGGCCAGTTATTTGTCAAAGGACCAAACATCATGAAGGGCTATTTACGTAATGAACAACCCGGTGTACTGGAACCGGCTGAATCGGAACTGGGAACAGGTTGGTATGATACCGGTGATATTGTTGAAATTGATGCGGATGGCTTTGTTAGTATCAAAGGTCGAGTCAAACGTTTTGCGAAAATTGGCGGCGAGATGGTATCGCTATCCATGGTGGAAGAAATGGTAAGTCAATGCTGGCCGGATAGTCTGCATGCGGTGGTGAGCAAACCAGATAGCAGCAAGGGTGAACAATTGGTGCTGGTAACAACTCATCAGGGAGCGCAAAAAAAGGAATTGTCCGTTTTTGCGAAAGGGCAGAGTATCGGGGAAATCAATGTGCCCAAGGCGATCGTAGTGGTTGATAATTTGCCGGTATTGGGGACTGGAAAAACGGATTATCAGGGGGTTAAGGAACTGGTTGCTTGAAGTGATAATTCAATTACCTGACAGAAAGTATAAATATTGCCAATTGACTGGCTTCATTGTCTGAATTAAATGTGCTTGAACCAGATTTAGGCCCGCCCATTTCACAGTAGTTATGAAACGTTCGGGAATAGACAGTGGAGTCTTTGGCCGAATAATTGAAGAAGATTTTTTCAAGTAAAGGCTTTACTGATACCTGCTCAGGAATTAAATAATGCAGACAATAATTTACAATGTTACCCTATAGGTTCTGGCACAAAGTGTTTGGGCTTGGCGCAAACCCACTATTAGTAATTTTCTGTTCATTATACGATTTCGTCCCTTACCCGTCATTTGAATGAATTTAATCAGATATGAATTTATGGTAACAACGGCAATTAAAAAGTTGTGGATTTATCTCTTGTGAAACTCAACTAATTGACTCAATTAGTGACATGGCCGCCACTCCCAATTTAATTTTCCGTCCCATTTAAGACAAAGCTTTTATCGTTAACTGGTCGGAATAAATGTATTTTCATTAAAATAAACATGGAATTATGGTCAACAATCAGAACTTCTTTATTATAATTAACCGGATTGGTCAAATTACTGTTAGGCTGATTTTAAGAATAGGGTGCACTGAAATATGATTATCCGAGTGAGAATGGGAATTCTGTCTCTATTAATTGTCTGTGCATTTGCCTTGTCATCCAGAACTCTGGCAGATGAATCAGTTCAACTCAATTATTCACAAGCGGAAATTGAGGACAAGTGGCAAGTACGTATCCAGTCATTTCTGGATAAGGATGAAATTCCACTGATTGATCTTCTGTCCTTCTTGCCTAGGAAAAACAGTAAGGCGGTGATACGGTGGACTAAAGACGTGATGGATGATGAAGGAGTAGCCCTTATTTCTTTTGCTGGTTACTGGGCACCAAAAGAACCTGGTAGCAAAGGTCACCGTTGGGACTATTTTATTCACCATGTTGTTAATGCTGAACCTGCCCGATTTATTCTGACTACCAACAAGGGAGGAAACAAGAACTGGTGGAAACAAAAGAGTGGCAGACCTAGAGATTACATCGAACAGCTTGAGCAGCAGGTCCTCAGCGGGAATTACCCTTTCATTGGTCAGATTGAGTTTCGTCATTACATGTCCAATGCTCAATGCAGGGCTGGTAAAATCAATAGAGATATTAATATCCCACTGAATGGGCCTTTAGGTCATCGTGTTTTCAAGCTTTCGTCCGCAACCGGCATACCTTTTTCGATCCACCTTGAACCAGAGAACTCTCCACTCGATGCTCTACAGGAGATGTTGCAAACATATCCGAAGGCGAAAGTAATTGTTAGTCATTTTGGCCAGATTCGCTATCCTGAAATAGAACACCATTTCGGGCCAAAACTTATTGAACACATGTTGTTGACATACCCAAACCTCTATTTCGATCTTTCAACAGGGGAACCAGGACGCGTGTACAAGTGCGATGATTACCGAGTGCTTGACACCGTAATATGGGAAGATGATGGTTGGGGTAGTCAAACAGATAAGCTAAAGAACGAATACAAGGAAATTTTAATAAAGTTCAGTGATCGCTTTGTGGCAGGTTTCGATTACGGTCCTTCAAACAGACAAACGGCTGATTTTCTAAGACGCCGAATTGAGAACATTCGACTAATATTACGTGACCTGCCTGAAGTGGCGAAACACAATATCGGTTATAGAAATGCATGGTACTTGCTCACGCATAAAATTTGGAATTGAGTGGCTGGATTAGGGACAAAGCGTTATTAGGAATTTTTCTAAAATAAAACTCTGGCTCTGATTTTAATCATACTCTTCTTACCTAAAGCAGAAAATACCATTTGCATATTCCTGATGCTATTGGTGTTATATAGTTATTCCTGGTTGTATCATGAAACAGTGAAATCGTCACATTGCTGTCATTCAGGTGAGTTTGTTTCTGAGTAATGCCTGTTCAATAAGCGGCAGTTTCAAACCCATAAATATTGATATTTTTACACCCTTCAAATCGTCTCAAGTGTACAAATAGCAGTCATATGTAATACTATTTATGATGACTAAAATTGGTTCTTTTGGAGGGGAACAGTCATTTTATCTCATACGCTTTTGACCTTCATGTGTAGGCCTACTACTTTTTTTGCGCATAGATTCAGGGCATGATTTTGAACTGTTTTCGTACTTCCAAACAATCAAAACGAGCTAAAACCCAATAAATTTATTTCGATATCAAGCAATATGGTTTAGAATAATGCACTATCATGACAAATATCTCCTATGTTTTATTATAAAGTGACTATTGCCTATAAAGGCACTGCTTATTCTGGTTGGCAAGCACAAGCTCTTGATAATGTCCATGAAAAGAATCCCACGGTTCAGGGGATTGTCCAAAAGGCACTGAATAAAGTCACTAAATATCAAGCGTTTTCTTTATCAGGTGCCAGCCGTACCGATGCAGGTGTACATGCCATGAGCCAATTGGCAAGAATTGCTTTAGAATATGAGATACCAGCAAAACGTTTACAAATGGCTATGAACGCTCAACTTCCTGATGATGTTCAACTGATGCATTGTGAGCCATGTAGCCAGCAGTTTAATCCGCATACCATTTCAAGTGTAAAAGAATATCATTATTACTTTTCTCTTTCTCAGCTGACGAATCCTGTGTTTAACGATATTGTTGGCTGTGAACTAGGCCATCCTCTTGATAAGTTTTCACATCAAGAACGATTTGAGAAAATGACAGAGGCCTGTCGGTTATTTGTTGGAACTCATGATTTTCAAAATTATTGTAATAAAGATAAAAAAACAGTTTCGACGGTGCGAACAGTGACCAAATGTGATATTCATTCTGCTAATTTTTCACCGTTAGGTGAAAATATCTATTACATTAAAATTTGTAGTAATGGCTTTTTACGCCACATGGTACGCTTTATTGTAGGGGCATTATTTGAAGTTTTTAAAGGAAGAGTTGAATTAGAAGATATTTCTAATTACCTAAACAGTTATCAATCAAAAAGATTAAGCTTAAAAGCAAAATCTAAAGGTCTTCATCTGATTAGTATAACGACTAAGTAGTACGTTTAATAAAACGTCTAAATGCAAAACAACCTCTTTCCTTATCTCAGGTCTGGATTGCTTTCTAAAGAGTGAATGTTGAATTGCATTGAAAATTGATCCAAATACAGGATTAATTTGCAACGAATTTTGATCCGTTATCCTCTTTCGTTTTAAGGTTAATACTATGATTATTAAAAATTAATCTTTAATAATATTGGTACAAATTTATATGCAAAAGGCGGGTCAGATTGGGATGCAATTTAACAGTGGATTAAATATTCAGAAAAATTGAGTTGAAAGACTGAAATAGGCATTTTTTTCTGAATCCCTCCTATTTCAGAGCGAGAAATAGCCTACAAGCAAATTCAGAATATTGCAGTATGACCAGAAAATGAAGATTGTTTAATTGCTCACCAGGAAACACATTGATTGAATTCATAATCTGGAACAGGCTTATCCATGTTATCAATCGGTTCAACCTGACTGTAATTATCCCAGCTAGGCGGCCCACGAGCTGGTGAATTTACTGAACCTGGTGTGAAGCGGCTATTTCTGGTTGTATATCGAATTGGTCAAAACGTCACAAAGCGGATAATGGACATATTTTCATAACTAACGGTGGAAGTAGAAAATCGTCAATTCAGAACGTTCAACTCACCTGTGTTGTCAGATTTAAAGAATAAGTGTTTAAAAGATAAAGCGAAAATCAAAAATCCTTAGTTTAGTTGCGGTAACCATCCACTGATTCCATGTCAAATTCAGTTTGATTTGCCTCTATACCCATCTCTTTCATTTTGGATTCGAGTTCTTGCATTTGACTTCTCAACTCAATCAACTCGTGACTATTGTTGTCCAATCTATACATCTGCTCTGTTCCCAGCTGATAAAAACGAAGGATTTTGATGGCTTCGACGTCTCCTTGATCAGCGGCTTCCTGAAGGCGATTCATCGCATTATAAATATACATTATGTGGCGTTTCAAACGCCATGCGTACATGGCTTCTTTCATCCAGATGGCATTTTTAAAGAAAGCATTTACTATCCAGAATGTGATCAGTAAACCAGCAAATGCACCCAGGAAATTGAGAACTATGTGGTTATCTGAATATTCACCAAAGTAGGCGACCGTAAATCTGGCGGTAATAAAGCCAATGACAATAAATATTCCCATAATGATCATGGTTGATTTACGGGTCTGCTTTCGATAGTGAACTGGGTCAATCTCTTCAATCTTAAACATGTTGTTTCCAAGCTTGGCAAAATGAGAAAGCGATTTTACTGGTATTTTATCTGGCTGTCATCTCTCCGGGGTTCGGAGGACGCAATATAAGGTTTCAATAAATTAATGGGTAAATTTATTTTTATAATCGCTAAGCATGAGCATTATTTCTAGTTTGGTCCCACTGCTGCCATTCAGGTGAGTTTGTTTCTGAGGAATGCCAGTTCAATAAGCGGCAATTTTAAACCCATAAATATTGATATTTTTACACTCTTCAAATCTTCTCAAGTGTACAAATAGCAGTCACTTTGGCTCTTTGTAATGATGCTTTAAAATGACTTCTCTTGATGGGAGCAGTCATTTTCTCCAATACGCTTTTGATCTTTTCCAGCGATTTCCTCTCAGTAAGAATAATTCTCATTAGTCTATAAATCGGTTGTTTATTAGCATTCTGGAGTAAATTCAAAAGTAGGTGTTCAGAAACTTGAAGTGTTAATACCTGCCCAATACACTTATTCAGATAGTTAAAAATGATTTGGTATTAACCTGAATTAAAGCTACGTTCAATTATTGATTTAAAGATTCTGGTAGAGATAAAACAAACTTTTTGATTCTATCTCTAACTTGACGGTAGCAATTTAATTGTTGGTCCTCATTAGCACCTTGCTCTTCCAATATTCTTGCCATATTTGGAGGATCGTC
>Ga0316204_10006241_pt1 | contig 18512 bp, 1 predicted proteins | sample 6monrhotite_MG_2_FD_205661 | JGI IMG/M metagenome (GOLD analysis project Ga0316204, IMG submission 205661) | Microbial mat bacterial communities from mineral coupon in-situ incubated in ocean water Damariscotta River, Maine, United States -... | ecosystem: Environmental > Aquatic > Marine >... | reverse complement strand
AGCAATCCGGTCATCAATTGTTTCAGCACCCGTATTATTTGGTCGTTCTTTATTGGCATATAAAGTATCAATAAACGGATGACTGTTTTTATCGGCAAGCTGACCATAACCATCTTGACTGATTCCCTTGTTTTCAACGGCGTTATCGACATTATTAAACGCCGCGTCATTTTCCTGTACGGTAACCGTCAACGTTGATCGATACGTAGTGGAAATATAATTTGTTAATAAATTGACGTTGTTATAATCAAATAGCGCTGTTGTTTGCAGCGTCACCTGGCACTTATTGTTTATAACATTAATCAAATTAACCGCAATAATGGAATCAACACCATATTCTGAAAAACTACGGTCGTTCTGGATTTTATCATCCGTTACCTTTAAGGCTGCTACAACGCTTTCGCGTACAATGTGTCGCACATGATCGTCGATCATTTGAGGTGTGACATTATTACTAATTAGTGACGGTGTAATATCGTTTTTGTTCACAGTCCGGATATCGTGTTCATTAAAATAACTTTCGGCAGCATGATTGAATTTGTCTGAGACCACGTTAGCAACCGCTTTATAACGGTCATCTATCGCACCACTGCCACTCACAAACCGTGCTTTCCGCCGCACAATACCATCGCTTTGAGCAACAATAATCTGTTGACCCAGGTCATTTGCATCCTGCACCGGAAAATACACACCATTAAACCCTTCCTGTGCCAACACCATTTGCCAGCTTGCCGGAGTTAATCCCGGACAACCGGTAATGCGTAATGCCGCATCTTCATATAACCACCAGCCCTCCAACAACCCAAATGTCAGGTGTGCAAACACGCTGTTTTGACTCAGCTCATTAAGCAATATTAATCCATTGCGTGCTAACAGCGCTTTGGCATGGCGTAAGGTATTGCGGATATTTTTTGTGGCGTGCAGCACGTTGGCCGCGATAACGATGTCGTACACCCCTGTATCCAATCCTTGCGCCGCTACCGGTGCTTCTATATCCAATCGATGGTAGGTTAAAAAAGGCGACCCGGCACCATAGGCTTGTTCAGCATGCAGCAGGAATGCTTTTGACAAATCCGTGTAACAATACTCCTGGATACAGGACTGGTAAGGTGCCAGCTTTTCCAGCACCGCCGCGCTGGTGCCACCGGTACCTGCACCGATTTCCAGTATTCGAATGCGAGCCGTCGCATCCAGTTGCCGCCTTTCCCGCACATAACTAACCACGGTATCCGCCAGCGCTGCATTAAAATAATCAGCAACCGGGTTATGTTTGTAAACACCTTCCACCAACGCCATCGAGGAATTAGGAAACATAATGTCCGTGGCCGGGCGTTGCCCTGTCAGAATATCGGGTAGCGCCTGCAGAGTTTTTTCCACTAATATGACCTGGGCCTTTAATGTCGGGTCTTGTAACCAGGTTGCTTTTTGCTGCTCCCATTGCAGCCATAAAGTATCAGGGTCAATTGTGTCCGGGCCCGAGGCGGTGTAATAGTCACCATCACGTTTCAGTAATCCTGCGCCCTGTAACAAAACCAGGCTTTCGTCCAGCCATCGACCGTAGTGCGTCGCCAATTTTTCCTTGCAACGCGCCGCATCAAACTTCTTTTCTGAAAATAAACCCAGCGACTGCAGTTGACGCCATAATATACTTATCAGGTGTTGATCCAATGCTTTGCCAATTATGGAGCTCTCGTCGGACTTAATTTGAGTTAAACGTAATGTACGTTGTTTGTTTTCTAATGTAGATAATTCGGAAATACGCTTAATCAACGCAGGTATGTTTTTAGCGTAGGTTGTTAAATTTGCGGTTGGTGTCATTACCTCCAACGCAGACACTTTCGATGTTTTTACCAACGCCAATTGGTCCAGTGGGCCGCAAAGCAATTGATCCAACGCCTGCAGCGCTTCCGGAGCTTCAATCGATTCAATTCCTTGTTGCTTCATCCAGTTCTGAAACGTTTCCGAGGCAGCGATAAACCCGACACTTCCCCAATAACCCCAATTCATCACTTTAACTTTACAAGGCCACTCCTTAGCCAGTTGCCGGGCAAACGCGTCCTCAAAGGTGGAGCCAGCGGCATAACTACTTTGTTTGGAATTTTTATGAAAGGATATAATGGACGAAAAAAACAAAACAAAATCCAATGATTCTGCAGAAAATACCTGCGCCAGTCTTACACTGATATCGACCTTCGCTGACAGGCCGTCCCGGAATTGTTGTTCATCGATCGATGTCAGATTTTTTCCTAGCTCACCAGCCGCAGAATGTACTACTCCATGAATTTTTGAATACCGTTGTTTTATCCTTTCATAGGCACGTTCTAACGCTTGCCGGTCGCTGGCATCTGCTGATAGATAAACGGGGATAGGCCCCAAGTGTGCCAGCGAATCCAATTTAGCCTGAATTCGATTGTCTTTCTCTCGCCGACCTATCCAGATAATTTGCGCCTGATGGGTGCGAATCATAAATTCGCTCCACACCGCGCCAATTCCACCGGCACCACCGACCACGACATACACCCCTGCTTGCCGATATACGCCATGATCCGGCACCGGAGATTTCAGTTTGGCAAACTGTTGCCGGTACCACTGGCCATCACGAAACGCCCAGGCGTTCCCCTCTGGGTCTGCAGACAACCCCTCAAATCCCTCAACTGGCCAATCTCGACCAGCATCAACATCAATCAGTCTGAACGCCCAGTTTTGGTATTCTTTGGCCGCGGAACCAATGAAGCCATGAACACTGGCATGAATAGGATTGATCACATCAGTTTCATGCACAGCTTGTGTCTGTGTGGTAATGACACTCCATCTCAGTGGTTTGCTCCCATAACCCGATAAAAGCAGTGCTTTGATCAGACGAAAACCTGTCATGACACCACTGTTTTGTCCCGTTATAACTAACTCATGGGTTATTGAATCAATACGAATATCAGGCACCACCCAGATAATATCATCGATAGGGCCACTGGTATTTATAAGCTTGACGATATGTTCAATACTAGCGTCGCATTGAATATTGACTACCGTTGCATTTGGGTAATACTGCTGAATATGATTGCTATTACTGCCTAGCTCCCCAACAACCAGGATGCGACCTGCTTGTGCGGGAGCTAAGTTGCTTTTTTGTACTGTCATTACCTCCCATATGGGAGCAAGCAGTATTGCGCCGGTTAGCGAGTCTGTATCATTCACATCACCTGGCACTAAGTGCGAATCGGTGTTATCTGCCGACGTGGGAATAGATAAAACCTTGTTTAAATTTACCGACCCTTGTAATACTCGTGCTGAAGCTTGTTTTATTTTTACGCAGACTTTTCCCAATTGATCGCATAAATCAATATCAAACTTTTTGACATTATTTACGGCATTACCGTTGTCGCGTTCATCATATACTCGAATAAATGCCCACATCACAGACTCGCATGCTGCAAGCACCGTCATTTCCTGTAACGAAAATAATAACATTGGTTTTGAATCGGTTGCCGATTCATCCAGGGTAAAACTAATTGTGGCCTGTAAAGCAGAATCTAAAATACTGGGGTGAAGCACATATTGATTTTTAGTATCATTTACCGCAGGTGGAATTGATATTTTTGCAAGAACCTGACCTGAACCAACATACACTTTCTCAAGCCCCCGTTGCGCCGGCCCATAGCGCATATCCATTGCGGTGAAGCGATCGTATAGTTGACTAGCCGAGTATATGTTGCGATTGCACTGTGCTTCTATGACTGATAAATTCAGGTATTCGGGTCGATCCGATGAGTGCAATACTACGGCATTTCCCCGGCTATGGATTACAGATTCAGTACCCGCAATGTCCCCGTAGCTATATATATCATAACCAATCTCTCCATCCTGCCGGGAAGTAAGCCTAATGTGGACCTGGACGGGATGATCTTCAACGATAATTGGTTTTATCCAAACCACATTTTTTAAGCGGATAGGGTTTTGATTTTTTTCAAATGCACTTACCGAATGAATTACCGCTGCATGTGCCATTTCAAGAAAGGCCACCCCGGGAAATATTCGCTCCCCCTTCACGACATGGTCTGCTAAGAAAAATTCATTCCCCGTAAACGTTGAACTAAAGCGCTGTTCAGTAAAATCAGATGTATTTTTCTCCAAAAGTGGATGAATGCCGGAACCAGCGTTGCGCATGGTACTGTCTTTATATTTAGAGTGCCTGGTTTCTGGCAACCAGTAACGTTCTTTCGCAAAAGGATATGTAGGCAGACTGATTCGAAGTGGTTTTTTGTGACCATACAATTTCAACCACTCAACACAGCCTCCTTTTACCCAAAAGTTAATTAGTTTTGTGTATTTTTTCTTGTTAATCCATACGCTAATGGTATCTGCAAAATCATCGTCAGATAAAAAATCCGCCAACGCTGATTGATTTTCTTGAATCCGGCCCCGAGCTAAATCGTCAGTACCTGACTCGTTAGCAAGGAACACATTAAGCTTTTCCTGCAACAATTTGATTGAGTTCACCAAAATGGCCAAGCGTTCGTCCATGGGCTCTCGCCCAACCTGCAAGGTATACGCTATACTGGCCAGATTAGCCTCTGTTAGCGTTTGTGAAATAATGCAATCCAATAATTGTTGCGCTTTTTCCCGAAGCTGCACATCAGTCCGCGCAGACAATAGAATAATTGCTGGATTATGAGTATTAATCTCTACAGCAGGCTGTATGTCAGAACTAGCAACATACTCTTCCATCAATACATGTGCATTTGCACCACCCGCGCCAAAAGAAGACACACCTGCACGCCGCGGATAATGTGTTTTAATTCCATCGACCTCAACGACAGGACGCTTCCAGGGTGCCAGATCTTGCTGGACGACAAAAGGGCTATTGGAAAAATTGATTTCCGGATTTAACGTTTGTGAATGCAGCGAAGGCACCAGCAATCCGTGCTTCATTTGCATTAATACCTTGATGATGCCCCCAATCCCAGCGGCACTCTCGCTATGGCCAATATTTGATTTAACCGATCCAATGGCGCAAAACTGTTTATCATTGGTATGTTGTGCGAAAGCACGGGATAAGCCTGAAATTTCGATGGGATCTCCCAGCGCCGTTCCCGTACCGTGTGCTTCTATATAGCTAAGAGACCTAGCGTTAATTTTAGCTCTGGCCAGCGCATCGGCTATGAGTTTAAACTGAGCGTTTGGATTTGGGACGGTAAACCCATTGGTTTTACCCCCTGAATTCAACATGCTTCCCTTCAATACTCCGTAAATATGATCGCCATCCACCACTGCATTTTGCAACGGTTTCAAAACGATGGCGCCTACTCCTTCACTATCAACAAACCCATCCGCCGCATCGCCGAATGAATTACATTTATCGCCGGCAGAAAGTACCGTCATGCTGGATAAACGCAAATAATGCCCGGGATCCATCACTAAATTGACACCGCCAACAATGGCGCACTGACTGGTACCGCAATACAAACTTTCCAAGGCCAGATGAACGACTGTTAACGAGGATGAGCATGCGGAATCCACCGCCATGCTTGGCCCCTGGAAGTCAAAAAGATAAGACACCCGGTTGGCAATAGACCAAAAACTGGGTTCGTTCGGATAAGTTCCATTCATCACACCAACAAAGACACCGACTTTTCGACTATCACTCATCGTCTTTGGCGTGTACCCTGAATCCTCTATACCCGCATAAGCTTCCTGCAGGAATAAGCGTTCCTGAGGGTCCATTTCTTCGGCTTCAGCTGGAGAAATCTGGAAAAACAATGGATCAAACTTATCAATATCATCAATAAAACCACCCCATTTGCTGTAGCTGGCCCCCTTCTTTCCTTTAGCCGTATCAAAGTATGCTGCCCAGTCCCAGCGCTCCTTTGGAATTTCAGTTACACAATTTCTACCTGCTTTTAAATTTTCCCAGAATTCACTGACTTGACTGGCTTGTGGAAAGCGGGCGGACATGCCAATAATGGCGACTTCTTTGAGTTCGAAAACGTGGGGATCTGTCGATGTCGAATCATCTTGTAGAGAATGCCGAAAACGTAACGGTTTTTTGATAATTCGCTCAGTACGACTTTGTGGTGCACCTCTGTTTGGTCGATTCCCGGTTTCAATTTGGTGTCCAGGCACATCCCCATCAAACCCAAGCAGTGTAACCAGTGCGTCCCGTTGTGTTCGTATAAAGTGTTCGACTAACGCATCAATGGTTTGACATTCAAAAAACAAGGTGCTGTTCACATTGTTAAATATTTTGCGTAACTTATTTGTTAGCTGCACAATCAGAATTGAATCAATGCCATATTCCTTTAGCAATTCGGATGAATCAATTTTGTTGCCATTGGTTTTTAGCGTGTCCGCGACCAAATCGATTAGATAGCGTGCACATCGGTCCCGTAATACCGTTTCCGGTATAGCGGTCGTTTGTTGAAATTTAACCGGGTGTTGTTCAAAGACAAATTGCTCATCCGGCGAGTGATTAACCGGTGATTGTTTGGCAAGTGTTAGAGTATCGCCTTCAATCCAATCAGGTGCGTCTTCAACATCAGGAAACAAGTGTGTTATAAATGCCGCTTTTTGCGTATGAATAAAATGCTTCACCAATGCATCAATGGTTTGACATTCAAAAAACAAGGTACTACTTACATTGTCGAACACTTTTCGTAATTTGTTCGTCAACTGCACAATCAGGATGGAATCAATACCATATTCTTTTAATTGTTCTATCGGATTGATGGTGTCAGACCTTGTCTTTAGCGTATCCTCCACTAACTTGACAAAATAATTAACCCCATTTTTATACAACAAATCGTTGCTGATGTGACGGACTGGCGTTAGTTGTCTTTTTGTGGCTATTGCGGTTGTGTTATCAGCCTGTTGTGGTATTGCCTGTTGCTCGGCGAATGGCTGGGTTAACTCCGCTCTCGCCTGGTAACTTGTGGATAAGCTGATTTGTGTTTTCCGTACTACACCATCACTTTCAGCAACGATAATTTGCTGACCTAAATCATTAGCATATTCTGCTGGAAAATAAATACGACGGAAACCCTCCTGCTGCAATGCACTTTTCCAGGCAGCAGAATCAAGCCCGGGGCAACCTGGAATTCTTATGCCAGCATCTTCATATAACCACCATCCTTCCAGCAGTCCAAAGGTTAAGTGAGTGAACACATCATTACGATTAATCTCGTTCAGCAGCAATAAACCATTAGATTGCAATGCGGCTTTGGCATTTCGTATCGTCAAGCGAATATTCTTTGTGGCGTGAAGCACATTGGTCGCGATAACGATATCGTATTTACCATCAGTTATATTTTGCTCTGAAAGGGGTAATTCCACATTCAACAGTTTGTAATTTAAAAACGGATTTTGAGCACCGTATTCTTTTTCCGCATGCATAAGGAATGCTTTAGACAGATCGGTATAACAGTATTCTTGAATTTGTTGATGAAATTTATTTAACCTTGAAAACACCATGGCACTGGTTCCCCCTGTTCCCGCGCCAATTTCCAGAATGCGAATTTTTGCTGAAGGTTCAAGTTGAATTCGGTTCTGTATATAGTTAACGATGGTTTCAGCCAGCACCTCGTTAAAATAATCTGATACACTATTATCTTTGTAGATCCCCTCGACCAAACACATCGATGCATCTGGAAACAGAATATCGGTTGCAGGTATTTTGCCGGTAAGAATATCAGGCAATACCCGAAGCGTTGATTCCACCAAAATTACCTGTGCTTTCATATTTGGGTCTTCTAACCAAGACGCCTTTAGCTGTCCCCAATCATTCCATGCAACATCAATATCGACTGGCGTCGAATTAGCAGCAGTATATGATCCACCCTCTCGCATAAGATAATTATTACGCGTTAAAATCGATATACTTTCATCAAGCCAACGGTCATATAAACGAAGTAGTCCTGAATTTTGTGCATTTTCCAAGCTACAGATATCATTCCCCAGGAATAGCCCTGCGGATTGCAACTGCCCCAGCAACAAGGTACAAAGCATTGTTTCCATTTCGTCGCGCCGTTGCCCACCCATCGATCTGATGGTTTCTGGCGATATCGTTAAACAGGGGTGATGAGTTCGCAGTTGCCTGACGAGAGAAGGAAGTGTTTGCGGGTAAATGGAAATGGATTCCAAAGGGTTAATCCGTAAATTATTTTTCATTATATATCCCTATAAGCTTAATGTGAAATACAGACATATTTATTGGATTGTTTCTGTCATTTTCACAAATGCCATTTGGTCGACATTGCCGCTTAGAAGAGTTTGTAAGGCTTCCATTGCTTCGGGAGGCTCAATGGAACCGATACCATATTTAGCCATTAGGTCGTGGTATTGCTGGGATGCGACAATGCCAACACTTCCCCAATACCCCCAGTTCATTACTTTGACAGCACACGACAGCTTCCGGGACAGCTGATGTGCGAAAATATCCTTGAACACGCACCCTGATGCGTAGTTACTTTGCCCAGCCGCCTTGGTAAAGGCCGTTATGGAGGAAAAAAACATCATAAAATCCAACGGCTCTTCTTTAAACACTTGAGCCATTCTTACGCTCACGTCCACCTTCGCGGAAAGTCCTGCCATGAACCGATTTTCATCCATATTGACTAAACTCTGGTCTAACAAAACAAGTGCAGAATGCACAACACCATTTATATGGGAATATCGCTGCTTAATTTCATGATATGCATTTTTTAATGCATTGATATCAGTTGCATCTGCAGATAGGTAGTGAAGTTCACATCCCAGTTCTGTCAACGCCTCCAGCTTACGCTGTATCGACAGATCCATTTCACGGCGACCTATCCAGACAATTTTTGCCTGATAGTGTCGAATCATAAATTCACTCCAGGCCTCCCCAATACCACCCGCCCCGCCTATTACAACGTACACGCCATGTTGTTTATATAATTGGCGATTCACGCTATCTGGTTGCAGTGGAATTAACTGTTGCCGGTGCCATTGTTGACTCCGATAAACCAACGCATTACCCTGTGGATCAAAAGGCAAGTTAACTATTTCATCAAACGGCCAATCACACCCGGCTTCGATATCGACAAGTCTGATTTTCCAGTTGGTGTATTCTTTTGCCATTGAACCAACCAAACCATGCAGACTGGCATGGGCAGGATTAGCCAGGTCATCTTTAAAGATAGGTTGAGTCTGGGTCGTCATGACTGTCCACTGTAAATCCTTACTGTCGTAACCTAGCTGGAGTAGCGCCTTAATCAGTCGAAAACATCGAAGCACACCCTGTTTTTGCGTATCGATAAGTGAATTATCAGTTAACGAACCCGATGGTTCGTATGGCGTGATCCACAAGATGTGCTCAATGTCGCCCAGTTCATCAAGCTTTTGAACCATGACATCAATACTATCTGATGAATTCACCGATAAGGTAATTGCCCGTGGAAAGTATTGTAGAATTATTTCTTTTTTATCCATCCATTCGCCGACTATCGCTACTCGACTATTTGACCATGCATTCGTTAAATCTGAATTAATATGCACTTTATCCACCGCAATCCAATCCCATACTGGTGTCAACAACATGGGCTTTCCCGAAGAATTGCCTGGCAAAGTATGATTACTAAGTGCTCTCGGTGTGTAACCTTTTAACCGAACACAAACCCGTCCTTGTGCATCACAGATATCTATATCAAATATGGGTTGGTTGCTGAATTCATTCATGATACGTTGCCTCACCGAAACCCACATTGTCGGTGTACAACCATCGATAATTTCACACTCATCCAAGGCAAAGGGCAGCAACGGTATTATCTCACCTGATTTAATCATAAAAGCATATGAGGCCTGTAGTGCCGAATCCAAAAGGCTTGGATGAAGAACAAATTGTTCATGCGTATCGAATACAGCTGAAGGTAATTTTAATTTTGCCAGTGCCACGCCTGAACCGATAAAGATTTCGTCAATCGCTTTGTGACCAGGGCCATAATTGATGCCAATTTCCCCAAAGGCATCATAAAATTCATTGGCGCTGAGACGATGTAGCTGGCATTTCGCCTTTAACGCCTGTAGATCGTGAACCGGATTTTCATCAATGGGCGAATAACTTGCAGTACCCTGACAATGCAGGGTTTGAGCATTATTTTTATCTAGTGCTTCCGTGTAAATTTCAAAATCAATCAATCCACTTTCATCAGGAAAAAGTACAACATGCACTTGAATTGCTTTGTAATTTATTATAATGGGGCTTATCCAAGCCACATTTATAATTTTAATATTTTTCTGTTTAACTCCTTCTGCTGATTGAGCGACAGCAGCCCGCGCCATTTCGAGATAAGCAACCCCAGGTAACATAGGCTGGCCTTGGACAATATGATGCGCTAAGAAAAACTCCTGCCCTGTTAGCAGTGTGCTAAATCGCTGCTCGGAAAAGGTAGACGTATTTCGATGTAATAATGGATGCAGCGCACTGATTGGTTTTAATTCGGGTGAATGATGACGAGCATGGCTATTTAATGGTTTATCTAGCGGTATATTAACCTGGCTACCATGCACGCCAGGCCTAGACTTCTGCGGAATCCAATATCGTTCTTTAGCAAACGGATACCCCGGCAGGCGAATTCGATTCGGTGTTATGCCACGATATAAGCGATGCCATTGGACTTTATTTCCTGCCGTCCATAATTTTGCTATATCGTGTAAGTTATGTTGCTGTAATATATTTTCCTGAGCTTCCCGAATACCACTTTCTTTATCACCTTCCTTTCGAATTTCACTGGCGACCCTTGAACCGACTCCGCCTGCCGCACCAAGAAATTTGGCATTGCCACGATAGAGTGCATTTGTATCGGCATTTCCTGTAGCAAATTGCTGTAACACATCATATAGTTGTTCATAATTATGAATAACAACCGCCAGTCGTTCCTCCAATTCTTCCCGTGCAGTCTGTAATGTAAAACATAATTCGGATAATTCACTATTGTTAATAATACCTGGCTTATTCAGGTGTTCCAGATACCGCTTCACGTAGACATCAAGTTGCACCATGTTTTTTGCCGAAAGGATAAAAAGGTAGGGACCAGAGATGTTTTTTTGTCTGTGACCACTTTCAAACTCTTCCAATATGACATGTGCGTTGGCGCCACCAAAACCAAAGGCACTAACGCCTGCCCGCCGGGGTATGGATAGACCATTTTTGTCCGTTAAGGGTATCCAGGATCGTGATGTATTAGCGATATAGAAAGGTGCTGCTAAATTGATTTCCGGATTGGCATTTTTATAATTCAGTGTTGCCGGAATTATTTTATACTTCAAGCTCAATGCTGTTTTAATAAGCCCGGCCATTCCGGCTGCACCTTCCAAATGACCCATATTTGATTTCACCGATCCTAAGCCACAATGTTGAACGTAAGTGTCGGTGGAGATTTTTTGAGTGGTTGAAAATGCCTGCCTTAATCCTTCTACTTCTATCGGATCCCCTAACGGCGTCGCGGTCCCATGTGCCTCTATATAACTAATGGAATTTGCCGGAATATTTGCGTCTTTAATTGCATTTAGAATTAACCTGGCCTGGGCTTCAGGGTTCGGCGCGGTTAGTGAACTTGCCTGACCTCCATGATTAACTGCACTACCCTTAATAACCACATAGATTTCATCATTATCCTGTATTGCGTTATCAAGCTTTTTAAGCAGCACCATGGCGGCGCCTTCTCCCCTCACATAGCCATTTGCCCTATCATCAAACGTATAACATTCCCCATCTTTGGACAACATGCCTGCTTGGTCGTACGATAGAGCATTAACGGAATTACTAATGATATTGACACCCCCTGCCAGCGCGTATAGGCAGGTATCTGCTCGTATTGCCTTAACCGCTTCCTGTACCGCGACTAAAGAACTTGAACAGGCGGTGTCAAATAAAATACTAGGACCTTGGAAGTCATAAAAATAGGACAACCGATTGGCAATAATTGAACCACTGGTTCCTGTCGACAAATAGGCATCTTGCGCGATATCACTGTCTTCTAGCAATTTACGATATTCAAAGTGGCAGGCGCCAATATAAACACCGGTATCGCTGCCACGCAGCGCTGACGGCTTGTAACCTGCATCCTCCAGAGCCGCCCAGCTTAGCTCCAGGAGTATTCGCTGTTGCGGATCCATCAATTCGGCTTCTTTTGGCGAAATACGAAAAAATGGTGCGTCAAACTCATCGACTCTATTTAAATACCCACCCTTTACGAGATATGCTTTATCCCCCTCGACATCAATATCTGATGGCCAGTGCCAACGATTTTTTGGCATTTCGCCGATAGCGCTTTGTTCACCTTGCAGGAATGCCCAAAATTCCTCAGGCGTCTGTAATTCTCCCGGGAAACGCAAAGACATTCCAACGATTGCGATATCGTTGTTTTGACTTTTATCTGGCGCAATTGATAACTCCGGTTTTTGGTGTTTCCCGTCGATTTCTCCATACGTTGTTTCGTTTTCAGTATTATTTACATGCTCTTCCTTATTTTCTTTCTTGTTTTCTATCTTGTTATCTTCGGTGAACCGCAGCGAATTTTCCTGAATATAATCACTGACTTTTTGCGCTGTGTTATATTGAAATAAAAACGTGGCATTCAATTTAACATTTAGCTGTTTAGCCAATAGCGCTCTTAACTCCAAATATTCCAGTGAATCCAACCCTATCTCCATTAACGGTCTATCCGGTGAAAATTCCGCCATTCTTTTTTCACCAATTATTCTTAGAATCAAGTTTTTAAGGGATTTTTTGATGATTTGGTTTGAGTCACTTGACTGGCTTGCTAAACAGGCATTATTGACAGGTGAGTCCTTGATACTGCTCACTGCTTCTGCCTTAGTGGTTATAGTCTGCGGTTGAATATAACTGTGTATTTTTTCCGCTGTATTGTACTGAAACAAAAATGTCGCCTGTAGCTTTACGCCTAATTTCCTGCTTAACAGTGAGCGCAACTCCAGCAACTCTAATGAATCCAGGCCTAATTCCATCAGCGGAATTTCTGGTGAAAAGCCTGTCATTCGCTGTGCGCCGATAATTTCGCTTACGGAGTTTTCAATTGCTTGCGCAATCTTACCGTTCCTGGCAGGAACCGGGGATGCATTGGTGTCGCACTTTGATATAACCCCATCATCGGCGTCCGTTGGTAGCACCAGGGTTTTGATATACGCTCCAATTTTTAAGATGGTGTTGTATTGAAACAAAAACGGCGCGCCCAGCTTAATACCCAGTTGCTTGCCTAACAGTGCCCTGAACTCCAATAATTCCAGAGAATCCAACCCTTGTTCCATTAATGGCAGCTCGGGCGATATAACCGCCATTCGCTTTTTCCCAATGATGTCACTCAGTACTGCGGTCAGCGTTAAATCAATATGCGATACAGACTGGCTATCACCTTGTTCATCAACGCCACGGGGCTTCAATTCAACAACGTTCTCAGTGGCTTCGCAAAACAATACGCTTTGTCGACAGTCCTGAAGCGATACCTCAAATGGCAATCCATAAGCATTAAAGTTGTTAAACCCGGTTTTTCCCAGAATTGAATGCCATTGATCAACACTTAATAGACAGGAATTTTCCAATCGATGTTCAGGGTCTTCGAAAAGCCACCAGCCATGCAGTAATCCTCCTGTGTACAACAGAAGATCCTTCATAACGGTAAATTCATTTAAAATTAACAATCCACCGTCTTTAATTAATGTTTTTATTTGTTTAAGTGTATTGGTGAGGTATTTTGTGTCATGAAGCACATTTGAAGCATAGATAATATCGAAACTTTTTGATTGAAAGCCTTGTGCTGCGGGTTCTTTTTCAATATTTAGTCGTTCAAATTTCATCCATGAGTGCTTTTCTCCCAATCGTTTTTTTCCATAACGAGTAAAAGATGAGGAAATATCAGTGTAATAAAACGTTATGTTTTGAGAAAACGCTAACAACCTGTTTACGACAAAATTTGTAGCGCCTCCGGTGCCTGCGCCAATCTCTAGAATATTAAACGTCGCTGAAGGCGACTTATTAAGCTCAACTTTCAGTCTCTCATAAATGGTTTCAGCCACTAAGTTATTAAAATAATCTGCGACACAATTACCTTTGAATATTCCCGCGAATAACGCCATTGAGCCATCCGGGAATACCACATCATTTGCTTCGCACTCCCCAACCAGGACCTCCCGGTATTTACGTAAACAACTGAACATTAATTCTAAAAACGGCATAAAATTAGGATAATTACCGCGGAAACTTTGTTCAAATACATGGCAGGACTGCTCGATATCCGCCAGTGCGAAAGTCTCTATTGCTTTAGTGGTGGTAATTCCCTGGGGACTGATTAACAACAACCGGTGCCTTTCCAATATCCCCAGCAGTGATTCAAATAATCGAAAGTATTTCGGTAAAATATTAAGCTTTTCGGCAAGCTCAATGGCATGTTTATAATGCTCATCCCCCTGTTTGAATACCCCCATCTCCTGGAAAATACGCAACATCCATTTTGCACCAAATGCCTCCAATGCCAATTCGGCGTGTATAGTGTCGTCTTTTGGGTGTAGATCGAACGATTTTACAAATTTTTCAATGCTATTGGATAATTCGTTTTGCGCATTTAAATGGTAATTAGGTTGGCCGGATAATTTCAAGTAGTGCTGACAACGCTCCTGCCCCTCTACCCCTTCAATTTCGCTCTTCAGTAATGAATAATTGTACATAAACTCAATCAAATCATTCCCTAATTTCTTGTCGATTGAAGGCGATAAAACCAGGTAAAGCAGGTTAATATAGGGACCATCTTCAACGTGATTCCAGTCTCTTTTTCTAAATTCATTGTCATCAGTTTGTATTTCCACGGTTCTATGGGAATAGATAACACCGACAATGCCACCATTTACTTCTAAAACGGACTGCCCAAGCGGGTAGACGTTAATGCGTTCGCTTATCTCACCAGCGGTCGCTTGAATGGCCGGTGGAAACGCGGCTAATTCCAATTGCGCCAGAACCGGCGCATCTGAAATGACTGCATGACGAATGGTATAGGGCTGCTTTCGAAAGTAATTAATGGTGACGCGAGTATATGGGAAGGTTTTTGAATAACGCTTTGAGTATTCAGGTTGAGGAATCAACCCTGCTTCAGCGGCCGACATTACAAATGCATCCGCCTCCGTAAGAAACTGTTTTGAGAATGAATGATAGGCATCAAAATGAAGATTTTCACTTTCATCCAGAAAACGCCCGGTTGTTTGAGCACTTAAACAATGAACTTCGAGTATAATGATGCCATATCTGGTTTGAATAGACGCCCAGCGTTGCAAATGTTCCACGAGGCTTTGAATGGCTATTTTTGGCTCAATCAACGCACCTGCCGCATCCACGTAAACACCTTGATATGGCATGCTCTGGCGGGCTATTACTTTCTCGTTGTACTTAGGGGCAATATAGGGCCTGTCATGATCCAAAAAGGAGCGGATGTAAAGTATGCTATCGATATCAGCAACACGTTTGTGCAAATCCTCTTCCATCTGGTGCGGATTGCCGATATCGCCGTGAATGACAAAATGGTCTATGGCATGTAGGCTTGCTGACGTCGCGGCTAATGCTTTTTCATTAAAATCGATGCCGATCAGGGTTAAGGGAAATTCATCCAGCACTTTCCCCCGCTCGGATTTGTTGCTAACGGTTTCGTACACCCGTTTTAAAAATGTGCCATCACCACACCCCATATCGGCAACATACCGAGGCTGATTCTCAAACGGCAGTTGATTAAAAATGGCGAGCACAACGTCTTCAACATCCCTAAAATAGCGTTCATGTTGAAAACCACTGGACACAACGTTGAGCGTACGCTCCACATGGGATTCATGTCCATTATCATCAACGCCAAATACAGCGGCACAGTCCCCAAATAACAAATCGCCCATATTTCTTAGCATAGGGGTATAAGACGCAACCGTACCCATGTTCATGGAACGATCCATCATGAACTTACCAATTTCTGTCAAATCGAAATTATTTTTATTTTCCGAACACCATGCTTTATAAATAAACAAATTACGTATATCTTCACGAGCAGCTGCTGATACATGCTCTAATCTTATGCGCTTGTTTTTTTTATCGTAAAGTCCGCAGCGGTGTATACCCAGCAGTAACGGAATCATCAACAGGCCATCAAGTAAATCGGGCAAAAGGTCGTCTTCGATACCCCACCCGTTCACAGAGTAATCAACCCATTGCTCTAATGACAGTTTGTTATTGTCATGTCCTTTCCTTAAATAAGCGTCTATGGGAAAATCAAGGAGCTTTAGTACGTCATTGACGATTTTTTCATTTAAATCCGCTTTAGGCGTCAACTGATAATCATTGTTATTATTGATTACCAACCATCCCATTGAACGTAACAACTTAAGCGCCACGTGAAGGTGGCCACTGTTAGCCTCCATCACTTTATCAATCGTATGCTGAGAAATTGGCTTTTGCTTCAGCCTTGTAAAAAAATTATGCGTTTTACAGGCAATAATGACTGGAATTGCAATATAACCATGGTTGTATCGATTTATAACCGTTAGCATCTTTTCCCTTTTTGATTAAATAGGATCGCAATAACCGGGAACTGTACATACCCAATCCCTATTTAATGTAAAAATAATGATCGGCAACAACTGGATTTGTTGATTTTTTGGTCACTCGCTGGACATCAACAATAAATACATCGCAATGGAAATAAATCAACCCAGCAATGAACTTAAATTGTAATGTCCTCCAATGAAATATTTTTTAAATGTATAGCCATCTCGAAGGGAACGCTATCGAACACTTAATTAAACACTTAACTATTAAGTTCAATTGTTCACGCTCGCCCTTCCATAAAAAAAATGGATGGAATATAACTGTGGGGTTGTCGAATCTGAGATTTTTGGTATTCCATCACCCGGCAAGTTGTCATTCCCTGTGCCAGTTTATAATATAATGCAGAAATCCTAGCGCACCTGGCAAGCAACTAAGAAATCCGGCATGATTAATATTCATGCAAACTATTCATGCAGCCTATTACTGCAACTATTCGCTACTACTGGCTGAGTAAAGTATCTACTGGTATCTTGCTTTCCTGTTATACCATCCACCAACAATGACAAACAAATGGGCAAACCCATTACTGATAAAAGGTACTACATTTTAGGATCGTATAGCAAATGGTATCTTTCTATTTTTCCAGCACTACTATTGTGCAATTTAATTAATTAAGAAAAATAAAAGCGATTGCTGAATTATTTTTTGAACAACGGTCCATGAGCTGACAACGCATGCTAACCGCATAATGTTAAGGTATGATTAAATTGATTTTGATGTCAACGGCAGTGCACTAACAATTTATGTGATATTTTCGTTTAAAAATTATTGAACAATTTGTTAGCAGCACGGTTTATTTTAGCCTTGTAAACGATTAACACGCATGTTCACCTTGAACCATTGACAATGTAGCATTTCAAGTCAATAGCATGACTACCAAACTTCAATCATAAATTTTATACTCATATACAAATAACTTAATTTGTATAAATTGTCGGTTAGGCGTCAACATCAAACCGAAAGTTGTCCATGGCACGATAGGTAGAGTGCGAGACCATTTAAGCACTGCAAGGACTTAACTCAATTTCCAATTTAGGAGCACGCTACTAATGAGTTTCGAATACTGAAGTACTCACTAACTTGCGCCCTTGAATTAGCAATAAATATCGCTATAGAAATTACAACTGAATATGACGATAACATTTAAACCTGAAGTCATTTATTGGACCGCGTGTGAAGTGCCTTCTTTTCATTAAACGTTTATCGTGACTGGTTAGGCACGATGAGGCGTTGTAGCAGGCTATTGCAACGATTCGTAACAGGCCCGATAAAAAACGTGCTTCGCATGTCGTAGCGTGTTCACTCTTTGAGTGAAGATGGGCATTACCTGATAATTTATAATGCCAAAGGCTAAACCTTGTTTCTAAGCGCTCAACTAATGAATTTTGGTTAAGCAGTTGACCACTACAAAAGGGCATTAACCGCCTGATGAACACTCAGTTTGTTGCCATTTATCCACTCCCCCATTGGGAAAGGCGCTACGGCATATAGAGCACGCTTGTCGTGGCGCCTGGTCGGCGTTGTAAAAGTTTGACATATTGACACCAGGATCAATCAATGCACAAAAATGAATGCGGCCCAGGCTGACTAAGAAGACAATAAAAGGAGAATTGATTTACGGAATACTGACAAGACCCACGATAGAAACCATACATCGAAATAGCAATGCAGCGACCATATCATATGCCCGACAACACGATGTCGGACATACATTACTGAAGCTGCAGATTAAATGGGGGAATACATTGCGGGGATATACGTTGTGGTTAACGTGCGATGGTATTAGTGCGTTCTATTTTTTTCTTCAACTGAAGTATACCGTAAATTAGCGCTTCGGCAGTAGGAGGACAACCGGGGACATATATATCAACGGGAACGATACGATCACATCCCCGAACGACAGAAT
>Ga0316204_10006240_pt1 | contig 18514 bp, 14 predicted proteins | sample 6monrhotite_MG_2_FD_205661 | JGI IMG/M metagenome (GOLD analysis project Ga0316204, IMG submission 205661) | Microbial mat bacterial communities from mineral coupon in-situ incubated in ocean water Damariscotta River, Maine, United States -... | ecosystem: Environmental > Aquatic > Marine >... | reverse complement strand
GAAACCGAAGCGGCCAGTATCTGGTTGGCGCTTCCCGTCAGCCTGGTCGGGTCGGCACTGGCGGCGCTGGTTATCGGCTGGTTTTCTGTGCGGACAGGCGGCGTCTATTTCATCATGATCACGCTGGCATTCGCCCAGATGTTATTTTACTTTTTCAATGAAAATCAGGAACTCGGCGGGTCCGACGGTATTTTCATTTTTTCCAAACCCGACGTTTCCATCGCGGGCTATCAGGTGCTCGACCTGGGCAATCATTTCACGTTCTACTATTTCGTTCTGGCCGGGATGATCCTGGTTTACCTGTTCCTGAACACCATTTTGAAGGCACCGTTCGGTCAGGTCATTCGCGGCATCCATGCGAATGAAGGCCGCACCCGCGCCCTTGGGTACAACACCCAGCGCTACAAGTTGGTCAGCTTTGTCATCGCCGGGACGCTGGCCGGCTTTGCCGGTTTTCTCGAGGCGGCCCACGGCGGTATCATGAGCCCGGCGCATCTAGGGTGGCACGAATCCGGCCTGATCATGATGGTGGTTATCCTGGGGGGGGTGGGCACACTTTACGGGCCGATCCTGGGGGCCTTCGTGATGGGCTTCCTGCAGGATTATTTTCAGGAAATCTGGTCCGATCACTGGTTGCTGTTGATGGGCATCTTTGTGATTGCCGTGGTTTTGCTTCTGCCCAAAGGGATCGCCGGTATCGCCCGGCGCAAAGCGCCTGAAAAGGCACCGGATAAGGAGCAGGGCGAATGACCGAACCCCTGCTGCAAACCCGCGATCTTTCGAAGAATTTTGGCGGCCTGAGCGCCGTAAATAACGTCACCATCAATTTCATGCCTGAAAAGGTACATGCCATTATTGGCCCCAATGGCGCTGGCAAAACGACGTTAATCAACCTGCTGTCGGGCGAATTGAAGCCGTCCGGTGGAAAAATTGTCTTTCGGGGGCGGGATGTGTCGACGGCACCGTCGTTCGAAATTTCGCAGTTGGGGATCGGTCGAAGCTATCAAAAAACAAACATATTCCCGGACTTTTCGTGCCTGCAAAACTGTTTGCTGGCGGGGCAGTCACGCATGGCGTCATCCATGCGGTTTCTGCGCCCGGCCAATTCTTACGACGAAATCCAGGCGCGGGCAGACCGCGCCCTGAAGCTGTGCGGTCTTTCGGGGCGTGCCGACTGGATCGCCTCGAGCATGAGTTATGGGGAGCAACGACAACTGGAAATAGGCATGATGCTGGCGACAGAACCGACCCTGTTGTTGCTGGACGAGCCGCTGGCGGGAATGGGAAAGGACGAATCGGGACAGGTTGTCGATTTGATCAAACGCCTTGCCGTCGATCACACGGTTATTCTGATCGAACATGATATGGATGCCGTTTTCGCCGTCGCCGACGTCCTGACGGTGATGGTCAATGGTGCCGTTCTGGCCTCTGGAACGCCAGAAGAAATTCGCGCAAGCCAGACCGTTCAGGACGCCTATCTGGGCAGCAATGAGGTGGAGCAATGAAAGCCGCACCGGCCCTTCTGGACGTCAGTGGTCTGCATACCCATTACGGGGCGAGCCACATTTTGCACGGTGTAAATTTTTCCGTCGAAGCGGGTGAATGCCTCAGTCTTATGGGGCGCAACGGCATGGGCAAAACAACAACCATTCGCTCGATCTTCGGACTGACCCCGGCAAGTGAAGGTCATATTTCAATCAGGGGGCAGGATGTGACCACTGCGGCACCCCATGTCATCGCGCGCCTGGGGCTGGGGCTGGTGCCGGAAGGACGTGGCATCTTCCCGGATCTGACCGTCAAAGAAAACCTGATGATGTCGGCCAGGCCCGGTCGCGACGGGACCACGGCGTGGACCTATGACAGGGTGCTCGATACTTTCCCGCGTTTGAGCGAACGGCTTGGCAATATGGGCAACCATTTGTCGGGCGGCGAGCAGCAGATGCTGTCCATCGGGCGGGCGCTCATGACCAACCCGGACCTGCTGATTCTGGATGAAGCGACAGAAGGACTGGCGCCCTTGATCCGCAAGGAAATCTGGTCGGTGGTGCGAACCATCAAAGCGGCCGGTATTGCCACGATCCTGATCGATAAAGACGTCGATGCCCTGCTGGGGGTTAGCGACAAGTGCCTGATTCTGGTCAAGGGACGCATTGTGTACAGCGGCACGTCGGACGATCTTGCCAGCCATCCTGAAATTCACGAACAATACCTGGGTATATAGGCACGCCGGTTGAGGGCAATGCTCCGCCGCGTTGAATTTAGCATGGCACCGGGAGAATATCGCCGCCCGTCGCGGCGCGCATACCTGTCGTCACATTCCAGAAGCAGCTGCCGGTTTATCCGCGGGACCGGTGTTTCGGGCCGCCCAGTTTCTTTTCTCGTCACTGACGCCCAGGGTGGCGTACAGCACCGGCATGAACAACAACGTCACGATGGTCGAAAAAGACAGTCCATAGACAATGGTAATGGCCAGCGGCTGGAGCATTTCGCCACCTTCACCAAAACCAATGGCCAAGGGTAACAGCCCGCACACCGTGGTCATTGTGGTCATCAGGATGGGGCGTAATCGCATGCGACCGGCCTCAACAATGGCGTCGAACTTGGCCAGGCCCCGATCGCGCAACAATTCGAAATATTCAACCAGGACAATGGCGTTATTGACCACAATGCCCGACAGCATGATCACGCCCAACCATACCGGCATGGATACCGGCTGGCCGGTCACGTAAATGCCCAAGGCAACGCCGGTAATAGTGAAGGGAACCCCCAGCATGATGATGACGGGGTTGCGCAAGGATTCGTACTGTACCGCCAGCACGACAAAAACCAGGAACAGCGCCAGCCCAAGCAGAACAAGCGTCATGTTCTGTCCTTTTTTAAGAGATTCAGCAGCACCTGTGTCGTACATGCTGTACCCGTCCGGAATGTCCATTGCGGCGAGTTTTTCGTCGACTTCACGGGTCACATCGCCAAGCGGAACGTCGCCGGTCAGGGATGCCGTGATCTCGGTTATCGGGCGCTGGTTGTCGCGCAATATTTCGGCCGGCGAGGCAATCAGCGAAACACGGGCCACATCGCCCAGGTAGACCGGGCCACGACCATCCGTGGTCGCGGTCAAGGGAATGGTCTCGACCTCCTGGATGGACGTGATTGTGCTGGTGGGTAACTTGACGCGAATATTGAAGGGGCGGTCGCCATCCAGGAATTCGGTCACCAGTTGACCTTCCAATGCGATGCGGGCCGCCTTTGCCACCGTTTCCACCGACAGGCCGAATTCCGCCAGGCGGTCATGGTCGACGGCAAAGACAAGTTCCTCGGTTGTTTCTTCTGCCGAATGGCCCACATTGCGCAAGCCGCGGACGGTCTTCAGCGTGGCGGCGATATCCCGGCCGATGTTATTGCGGGATAGCTCGTCAGGTCCGGTAATGCGCAGGGTTATATCGTCTCTCCCCCGATGGGTGCGAACGCCACGAATGCCGCCGGTGTACATGCGCACCTTGAACCCGGCCATGCGCAATCCACTGATTTCCTTTCGCATCTTGGTGACCCAGTCCCGGTTACTGATGGTCCTGTGTTTCAGGTTTTTCAACTGCACGGTCATGGTCGTTTGGTTGCTGGTCAGTCGTTGGGTCCGGCCATATATACGGCCACCAACTATGGTGAATACGTTTTCGATATCCGGCTGGCTGGCAAACAAGGCCTCTATCCGCCGTACCGAACGATCCATTTCGTCTATCGGAATGCCGGGATCGGCGGCAATGAAAATCCTGACCCGGCCATCGTCCATGCTGGGCAGGAAGATCTGTTTGGCATCGCTTATGGTCTGGATGCCGGCACCCAGCAGGCCCAGCAGGGCGGCAAATACGACGCCCATGGCCAGTTTTCGTGACAACAGCCCGTTCAAGCCACGGACATATCGTTCCTCAAGATAGGCCATCACGCCGTCGACGGCGCGCCTGAATCCCGTTGTTTGTTTGAAAGGCACACGACTACCAAAGGCCGGAACGATCGTCAGGGCAACGAACATGGCGGCGATGATGGCTGCCGTAATGGTGAAAATCAGTTCTTGAAACAACAACCCGATCAGGCCTGAAATAAACACGAATGGGACAACGGCGGCCAGGTTGGTGCTGGTCGAGGCAACGATGGCGCTGTTGACTTCACGTGCGGCATCTTCGCCTGCCTGCTGCCCCGGCTCGCCGCGGCGCTGGTGGCGCGATATGTTTTCGATCATAACGATGGTGCTGTCGACCACCATACCGACCCCCAGCGCAAGCCCGCCAAGGGTCATGATGTTCAGGGTCAGCCCGCCCAGTTTCATCAGGGCGAAGGTGACCAGGATTGAAATCGGGATCGCCGTTCCAACCACCAGGGTACGCCGCAAGTCACCCAGGAACAGGTACACCACAAGCATCGCCAACCCTGCCCCGCCAAGGGCTGCCAGCGCCGCGTTTTTCAGGGCATTGCGAATGTATACGGACTGGTCGGCGATGGGGGCGATGGTCAGTTCCGGGGGCAGAAAATTACCGTCGCGTAGCCATTTCATGCGGTCGTTGACGGCATCGACGACGGAAACCGTGTTGGCGTTGGGTTGTTTCTGGATGGACACCTTGATGCCCGAAACACCGTCAAGCCTTGCCCGCAGGCGGTCTTCTTCATGGGTATCGATTACATCGGCGACATCTTTCAAGCGTACCGTGCCATCGCCGGGAAGGTTCAAGGGTAAATTTCCCAGTTCTTCGACCGATGTGAAACGACCGGTGGTACGCCCGATGTATTCCCGGCGACCACTTGTCACCCTGCCGGCGGCCTCCTGCAGGTTGGCTTGCTGGATGGCCGAAATGACATCATTGGTGGTCAGGCCCAGGCTGCCCAGGCGGGTCGGGTCGGGTAGCACCTGAATTTCGCGTACCAGGCCGCCGCCGACCTCGACCGCGGCGACGCCGGGCAGGGTCACGAACCATTTTGAAAACTCGTAATCGACCCAATCGCGCAGGGCAACAGGATCTTGCAGGGGCGAGGCGACGACGAATTCGACGATCGGAATTTGCGATGGATCGAACTTGAATATGATCGGTGGGTTGATGGTGTCGGGCAAGAAGCGCTTGGCGCGATCCAATCGGGACGAGGCATCCCGCAGGGCTTCGTCAATATTCTTGCCGTATTCAAAGGTCAGGTTAACCCCGGAAGAACCTTCGGTGGTCGAGGATTCAACCGCGATGGTATCTTCGGTAATGGCCAGTTGTTCTTCTAACTGGCGGGTCACGGCGTCTTCCATGATTCGCGCCGAAACGCCGGGATCAATGATTCGCACCCGGACGCCGGGATAGGTGATCTCGGGCAACAGGTCGACCGACAGACGACCGTAACTCAAAACGCCGATGACGGTCGCCGCCAGGGCCAGCATGGCGACCCCGACCGGGTGGTGAATCGACCAGGCGGCCATGCCGCCGCTGCGTTTAACTGCCTTGTTCATCGCTCGTATCCTTGCGATCCTTTTTCATGGGTCGCTTGTCGACGATGGTGACTTTCTTGTCGGGGCGCAGGTCAAGAAACCCACGCACGACGATGGCGTCACCAGCTGACAATCCCTCGAGGATTTCTACCTGGTTGCCCAGGCGAAGCCCGGACCGGACGCGTTTTTGGATCGCGATGTCATCGACCACAACAAAGGCATATTCGCCTTTCCGGTCCCGCCTTAAGGCAGCAAAGGGAATGACCAGCTTGTCGATTTTGGGGGCGCGCAGTTGTACCCGGCAAAGTTGGCCGGCGATGGCACCTTCGGGCACTGGCACCAGTTCGACCTCGACCGTTCCCTGTCGGGTCCGGGGATCGATGGTTGGATGGATCCTGCCGATCCGGGCGGGCCAGCTTGTGCCACCCAGGGCGTCGATTTTCACTTCAGCCGCATCGCTGGTTTTCAGGCGCGGGATCACCAGTTCGGAAATGGAAACAACGGTCATCAGCGAGGCGGGATCAATGATGGTCAGCAAGTGACTGTTGCGGGGAGCGATGTCGCCGGGTTCGACCTTGCGTTCGGTAACGATGCCACCGAACGGGGCGCGTATCCGGGCGTATTCCAGGCGGGTCCTGATCAGGCTTTCATCGGCGATGGCAATGGCCAGCATGGTTTCGGCCTTGTCCAGCCGTTCCCGGGTGCCGGCGTTGCGCTTGATCAATTCGCGGATGCGTTTTAAGTCGACTTCCGCCTGCTTGCGGGTGGCGCTGGCTTTGGCCAGTTCGGCGCTGCGCAATTTGTGGTCCAGGGCGACGATGATCTGGCCCTTTTTAACCCGGTCGCCTTCACGCACATCAATGCGATCAATGCGGCCTTCTTCCTGATTGAAGATGCTAACGCTTCGCCGGGCCTTCAGGGTGCCGGTGCGAACGGTTTCAAAACCAATCGGCGTATGCTCGGCAGTAATGACTTCAACCAGGTGCGGTTGCGGTTTTTTGGCGCCACGTTGCTGGGCCAGAAGGGTATTCCCCGTGCCTAAAAGCAGCGCGAACGCAACGAGCGCGGCGGGTATGCGCAGGGCCTTGGACGTCATCGAACACTCCTGAACACGTACGTTATGCCTACTTATATAGGTAGTTGGGGCTGACTTACGTTGCTATTTCAATCAATTTTCCTTGATCCTGCCCTTGCTGGCTAGCGGGTGAAATTGATCTCGCCGCCGGGCAGCAGGTATAATACCAGCGCCTCGCCGTTGCTGACCGTGGGGCTGTGGGCCGACCCCGATTCGTTGACGCACCAGCCGGCACCCATACCATCGAATTTAGCTTCCGGGCTGACCGGCATGGTCAGGCACACTTCGCCCGCAGGGTGGCTGTGGTGCGGGCCGACAACGTCCTTTAACTGAACCACGTCAACGCTCAGGTTGCAGGTTTCAGGCACCGGTTTTACGACCCGTCCGAAGCGGCGTCCCTCATCGCCGTGGGCGCACATCCAGCCGGCTTCGATGCCAGCGTGACAAGCGGTCTCGATGGCTTTGAAGGTGTCACCCTGGGGCGGGAATTCCCGGTTCAGGTCGTCGGCCAATTGTTGATCGATGGCCTTGCCGTCGATGGCTTTCATGACGGGCATCATCAGGGACTGGAACTGATCCTGTTTCATGGTTTCATATCCTTTGGTGTTCAGGTTTGATCATTTTTTGCGCAGGCGGCTTGATAGGCAAGGATTCGTTGTCGAAATTCTGGAATTATTTCCGTCGATGTGTATTCCGGCACGGAAATAAGGCACGAAACGATCCGCACCCGGAAATAATCTTCCCCCGCGCCGTCCTGCCCGGTCACCAGCGTGGTCAGGGAACTGCGCCCGACGGCAAGAACGTCCAGCTTCAAGGTGACCACATCATCGACCGCCGGGGGCTTCACAAAATCAAGTTCCGCCTTGACCGTCGGGAAGCCCAGGGAAAGTTCCCGGTTAAGCTTGAACCACGGTACACCCAGAATTTCACGGTTCCAGGTTTCCAGCGTTTCCATGGCGTAATCCAGGACCCGCGGCGTGTAGATGATCCCCGCCGGGTCGCAATGCCCCCATGATACGGTCTGGCTTATCCGGATCGGTTGCACGGGGGCGGTGTCTTGAGGCTGGGGCACTGGATTCTCCTGAAAATATTGAAGCCGGACTATACCATCATTCCCGCATTCAAACAGATAAGGGCTGCCTGTGTAAAAGCCATGCCTGAATTGACTTTATCCTATATACGCATTACAGTACCGAAATATATATTTGACCCCGCCCCGAATCAGGAAGGGTAGTGTTATGAATTCTGCGGAAATCACCGACTTAAGACCCCTGAAACCCGAAGATCTGGACCGCGTGGTTGAAATTGATGCCCGTATTACCGGTCGATCGCGGCGACTTTTTTTTGAAAAACGGCTGCAGGCGGCACTTGCCGATCCCCACGGCTTCATCGCCCTGGCGGTGGAAGGGGCGGGGGCTGCCCTAACCGGATATGCCATTGCCAGATTGCAAAACGGGGAATTTGGTGATGATCACCGGGTTGCTGTACTGGATGTTATTGGTGTCGATCCCGACACTCAGCACAGCGGTGCCGGAACGACCCTGCTGGAGGGCATCAGTGCTCGCCTGAAAAAAATGAATATTTCAGAATTACGCACCCAGGTCGACTGGCAAGACCGCGACCTGACGCACTTTTTCGCCGCCGCCGGATTTGACCTGGCCTTCGATCAGGTGCTTGAACGGCCCCTCATATCAGCACATTAGGAAGCTCTTAAAATGGCGTTACCAGAAAATACAGGTGCGAACCGCCACAGGATGGATTCCGATATTTCCGATTACAGCGCGACCGATGGCGATGATTTCGAGGCCCTGTCGCGGGATGAGTATCTTGTGCGTTCCATGCGGGCTGATGATCTTGATGATCTGATCCGCATCGATACCAAGCTGACGGGCCATAACCGGCGAGATTATTTTCAGGCCAAGTTAAAGGAAGTCATGGTCGAAACCGGGGTCAGGGTTTCCCTGGTGTGCGAAATCGATGATCGTCCGGCAGGCTATATTATGGCCCGGGTCGATTTCGGGGAATTCGGGCGGACCGAAACGACGGCGGTCATTGACACCCTGGGTGTCGATCCCGGGTACGCCCACAAGGGGGTCGCCCATGCGCTGATGTCCCAATTGATGATCAACCTGAATGCCCTGCACGTGGAACGTATTCGCACGACCGTCGCCTGGAACAATCACCAGCTGCTTGATTTCCTGGGCCATCAGGGCTTCAGGCCGGCGCAACAATTGGCGTTGAGAAAAATAATTAAGTAAAGGCGTTGAAGGTGATCAGGGTCTGGGTGTCCTTGATGCCGTCAAGGGGGTGAATTTTCTTGTTCACGAAATGGCCGATGTCGGCATCTTTTTCCAGGTAGAATTTGGCGATCAGGTCGAATTCGCCGGAAATGGAATAAACTTCCGATGTTTGCTCGACTTGATCGATGAGCGCACCAGCCACGTCGTAGGCCTTGCCGAGGTTGCATTTAATGAATACGAAAACTGCCTGCATGGAACGCTCCTGGCTGAATAACGATAAGTATTGATCGACTTTACCGTCTTGCGGGGGGTGGTGCAATCGACACCGACCCGCGGCTTCAATAATACCGAATATTATTAAAACAGATGTGCAAATTCCCTAAAGACACATTTATAGTATGGCCAACAGGGAGACTAAATCATGACGGTCAAAGAACCAAAAAAAGAAGAACTCGACAGCATCGAAATTGCCAGCCGGGACGAAATATCAGGCCTGCAATTGCAGCGCATGAAATGGAGCCTGGGGCACGCATACGATAACGTCGCTCACTACACACAAGCGTTCGATGCCGCGGGTGTGCATCCAGATGACCTGAAGGATCTTTCGGATCTGGCCAAGTTCCCGTTCACGGTCAAGGACGACCTGCGCAAATACTATCCCTTTGGCATGTTTGCCGTACCGCAAAACCAGATCGTTCGCGTTCATGCCTCAAGCGGCACGACGGGGAACCCCACCGTGGTCGCCTATACCCAAAACGATATCGACACGTGGGCAAATGTAATGGCCCGTTCAATACGGGCCTCCGGTGGGCGAGCCGGCGACAAGGTCCACGTTGCTTTTGGCTACGGCCTGTTCACGGGGGGGCTTGGTGCCCATTACGGGGCCGAACGGCTGGGCTGCATGGTTACGCCGATGTCCGGCGGCCAGACCGAAAAGCAGGTCAAGCTGATCCAGGATTTCGAGCCCGATATCATCATGGTGACACCGTCTTACCTGCTTGCCATCGCCGATGAATTCGAACGTCAGGGCCTGGATGCCCGCACCACATCCATGAGCGTTTCCATCCACGGGGCCGAACCCTGGACCGAAGAAATGCGCCAGGAAATCGAACGCCGTTTCGATATGGATGCCATGGACCTTTATGGCCTGTCCGAAATCATCGGTCCCGGCGTGTCCAGCGAATGTATCGAAACCAAGGACGGACTGCACATTTGGGAAGACCACTTCTATCCGGAAGTCATCGATCCCGACACCGGCGAAGTCCTGCCTGATGGGTCGGACGGTGAACTGGTGTTCACGTCCTTGACCAAGGAAGCCTTCCCGATCATCCGCTACCGCACCCGCGACCTGACCCGCCTGCTGCCGGGAACGGCGCGCACCATGCGGCGTATGCAAAAGGTCACGGGCCGGTCGGACGACATGCTGATCATTCGCGGCGTTAACGTCTACCCGACCCAAATCGAGGAAATCCTGCTTAAAGACCCGCGTCTGTCGCCCCACTATGTGCTGGAAGTCACCCGCAACGGGCCGCTCGATTCCATTACGGTGATGGTCGAGGGGCGACCCGGTCGCAGCGGCGATGATCATGCCCAGGCCGCCAAAGACCTGGCGCACCACATAAAATCTTCCATCGGCATCACCGCCACCATCACCATCCAGCCCGAGGGCGGTATTCCCCGGTCCATGGGCAAGGTGCAACGGATTATAGATAAGCGCTAAGGGCTCTTTCCATCCGTCATTCCGGTGTGGACGGAAATGAAGGACTATAAGGCCAGGCTGTCTTGTTGCATTTTTTTTGCTTTGTCTGCCTATATATTTTGGTTGGAACGCCCGTCGACACCATCTGAATGACGGCCTTACCCTTTTAAGGCGGATATATTGCGCGCAGACTATAATATTAATCCGGTGTTGGAATATGGTCGTCGTATAGGCAGGCTAAACAGGTTATAATCCGATCAGAAATCATGAAAAATGCAGATTAATGGAAAAAATTAGCCGTCTACCCTTTCTGGGGATCGCCATAAGTGTGTTATTTGCGATTTATCCGTCTGTTTCTCAGGCTGACCCCCTGCTTTTTCTATCCACCCAGATGACACCGGTGGAAGAGGCGGCGGTGATGCGCCGTAGCATCCTGAAAGGCTTTCCCGGTGAGGTTGATTTCCAGCCAAATGACAATCGGCTGGCCTATCACCAGACGGTTGTTAACAAACCGGATGCGCCCACAAAGCCGGGAATACTTGGTGGATTGCATGGCGATTTCGTATCGCTTGTTGAAAGCGGTACATTGGCCGATATCAGCGATGTGCTGGAAGGGCTGAAGGGGCGCGGTTTTATCAAGAAATTCATCGAATTGGGTCGTATGGACACCTCGCTGCAACAGTATATTCCCTGGATGCAGGCAACTTACATAATGACCGCCAACCGCAAGGCGTTGACGTATTTGCCAAAGGGTGCGGACATCAATGCCCTGACCTATGAACAGCTGATTGTCTGGGGCGCCCGTATGAAAAAAGCGACCGGGGAACAAAAGATAGGCTTTCCCATCGGTCGTAGCGGTCTCATCCATCGATTCGTGCAGGGCTATCTCTATCCGTCTTATACCGGCGGAACCGTCGGCGGCTTTCGGTCCCCCGAGGCAATCGTCATGTGGGATATGATGCGAAGACTATGGAAACAGGTAACGCCGCGTTCACTGACTTTTAGTCATATGCAAGAGCCACTGTTGACCGGTGAAGTGTGGGTCGCCTGGGATCACACTGCACGTATCAAGAAAGCATTGGACACACGCCCGGACGACTTTATCGTCTTTCCGGCACCTGCGGGTCCCAAGGGGCGGGGTTTCATGGTTGTTCTGGCGGGCCTTGCCATTCCCGCAAATTCACCTGACCGGACGGCGGCAGCCAAATTGATAGGTCATCTGACTGATCCCAAAACACAGATTGTGACCCTGAACAATACAGGCTTCTTCCCGGTCGTGGCGACCGACGATAAACAGGAAACCCCGGCTGGTCTGGCGGCACTTAAAGGAGGAGTTCTCAAACAGGCATCAGCTCCAGACGCCTTGCCCAGCCTTCTGCCCGCCGGACTGGGGGAGAAGGGCCGCGACTTCAACGCCGTTTATAACGCCGCTTTTTCCAGAATCGTGATGCGTGGAAAAAAGGCCGGTCCGGTTCTGGATCAGAATGCCGACACTCTGCGTGCCATTCTGGAAGAAACGGGTGCCAAGTGCTGGCCGCCGGATGCCCCCAGTGAAGGGGCCTGTCCGGTCAATTGATCATGAAGCGATTACGTCAATATCTTTTTCCTCTGATCTTGATCGGATTCGTCGGCTCAAGCTTGACCGGCGGCTGGTATGTCTGGTCGACGTTCAAAAGCGTGCAGTCCGGGCTCCCGGTCAACGTTCTCAAGCTGCACCGGAATCTTTCCGGCTACATTCAGACACTTTCCAACCTGAAAGAAAAGCTGAGCCAGGCTCAGTCCGACCCCAGGCAGGCCAATCTTGATGAATTGACCGCTACTTTAGATGCGGCCTTCGTCACCATGAGCTCTTTGAATATTGAAACTCTTGGGGGGAACTCCAGGAAATTTACAATAATTGAGGACGAGATCAGCAATCTGATGGACGGGATCGAAACTCTTCTCGATGACACGCCTCCGTTTGATATCTTGAGAGCAAGACTGCTTTACACACGGTTGACATACGCCCTGTCGGAACTTGAAAACAGCTATCTTGCCGTGAACGAGAAAACCCTTCTGGCATTGACCGAACAATCTCAGGTTCTTGGGAAATTGCGCAGCAACACCCTCTTGCTGCTCGGCCTCATCGGCACGGCAATTGTGATTGTGCTTGCACTGTTGATGCGGGCACGCAAAGTCAATGCACGCCTGAATGATGCGCGTAACAAGCTGGCTCACCAGTCGAATTTGTTGCAAGCGATGCTCGATTCCATCGACCAGGGATTTGTCGTCTGGGATGCAAATGACCATCTGGTTATATGGAATGACAGATGTCTTGATTTCTGGAACCAGCCAGAAGGTATTAAAGTCGGCGCAAAACGTATCGATCTGCTGCGCGAACTTGCAAGAAAAGGGATCTTTGGTGAAGGCGACACAGAAGAACTGGCGGCGCAACAATTAAGGTACCTCCATGATGTGGGGCGCGATTCGATCGAGTCGATTCACCTGGATGATGGTCGTCATATCCAGTTGCGCCGTTATCCCATGCCGGACGGCAGCACAGCGGCGGTCTATACAGACATAACCGAACGTATGAAGGCCGAAGAGAAACAGCGCGAGAGTCATGCGGAATTGACGCGCCATGTCGGTGATTTAAACGAATCGCGAAAGATGCTTGAAAAACAAGCCGCTGAAATGGCCCAGTTGGCCGAAGAGCAGGCGGCATTCAAGGAAATTGCCGAAAAAGCCAATCAGGCCAAATCGGAATTTCTGTCATCCATGAGCCACGAATTGCGAACACCCATGAACGCCATTCTTGGCTTTGGGCAGATGCTGGAATTCAATCCCAAAGAACCTTTGACCGAGGCCCAAAAAGGGTGTGTCGACCATATTTTAAACGGCGGCCAACATTTGCTTGAGTTAATCAATGATGTTCTTGATCTCGCCAAGATCGAATCCGGCAAGGTTGACCTGGCGATTGAAGATGTATCCGCCAAAATGGTCCTGGATGACTGTGTCTTGCTGGTCCAGACGATGGCAGAAGACCGTGGTATTGAAATCATTGTCGGGCCAGGTTTTGAGACAGGCGAGAAAGTCCGCACGGATCAAATGCGCTTCAAGCAATCGCTGCTCAACCTGATGTCCAACGCCATTAAATACAACAGTGACAACGGCAAGCTGACCGTAGATTGCCAGGCAACACCCGATGGATTTCTCCATATCTCCGTTGCCGACACCGGCACTGGTATCCCCCAGAATATGTTGCAAAAATTGTTCGAACCGTTCAACAGGTTGGGGGCCGAAAACACAGACATAGAAGGTACTGGAATTGGCCTTTCAATAACCAAGCAGCTTATCGAACGGATGGATGGCCATATTGGTGTTGAAAGCGAAGTGGGGGTGGGCTCCACTTTCTGGATTGAACTGCCGCTTGCCGACACAGACCCTGCCGACAACCCGGCATCCGACCAGGAAGATACCGGTGATTTGCCAAATGTGCTGCCGGATATTGCCGGCACCATGCTTTACGTAGAGGATAACCCCACAAACCTTGCTCTGATGGCATTGATCATCAAGCGCATCGAGGGGCTGACCATGATCTCGGCGCACAATGCCGAACTGGGTATCGAACTGGCAAAGTCCAAAAAACCGGATATGATTATCCTTGATATCAACCTTCCCGGCATGGACGGGTTTGGGGCCCTGAAAGCCTTGCAGCGCTTTGAAGAGACCAAGAACATTCCTGTCATCGCGCTCAGCGCCAACGCGACGCCAAAAGACATCGAAAAGGGGGTTGAAGCCGGTTTCCTGAAATACCTGACAAAGCCGGTGAAAGTGGAAGAGGTTGCAACCGCCATCAAGGACATTCTGAAGGGGTAAACCCAGAACCAGCACAGGTGTCGTGTTTGAATTGATCAATGAGCGAATATTAAAAAGAAGACGGGAATAATATGGCGCGGAACGACGATACCGACATCAGGGCCGACATCAAGAATGGCTTCCCTTCTTTGAAAGAAGGCTCCACGAATTCGGCAGCTATTGCGGCCTTTTACGATGAATGGGCCAAGACCTATAACGTGACCTTGAAAAACTGGGACTATCAGGCTCCGGAAAATGCTGCGGCATCCTTGAGTCAGCATTTGAAACCTGGCGACTCTATTTTGGATATCGGCTGCGGTACGGGGTTGTTCGCCAAGGCCATGTCCCGGCACATGGATTGCCAAATTGAAGGCCTGGATATTTCAGAGGCCTCTCTGGAAATAGCAAAAAAGAGCGGAAATTACAGTCGCTTGCGGTGCCACAATTTACAAACCACCCCTTTGCCCGCAGGCGACAATGCGTTTGATGCCGCCGTCTGTGTGGGGGTGATGACCTACATTGAAGATGCCGCAGGTCTGTTGGCGGATCTGTGCCGTGTTGTTCGCTCGGGTGGCTATATCCTGTTCACACAGCGTGATGATCGTTGGGCCGAAAAGGATTTTGATTCGCTGATGAACAGTTTCCAGCAGCGCCGACTTTGGACGCCGTTAAAGGTCAGCAAAGCCATGCCCTATTTGCCAAAAAATGAAGAATTCAGCGACAGCATTCGGGTCATCCAAGTGCTCTGCCAGGTTGCCTGATCCAGATCTCGGCCACCGCGCTTTTTATCGATGTTTCAAATATCAAGGGCCTGGAGGCTCAATTCCAGGCCCTTGATATGCTTGGCTCTGGCAGCAGGATTCGAAGTGCTGGCAAGCTGTTTTCCGCTACTGCAAACCTTTAAACCGCATTCCCCCACCCCGGTGCCGCCCCCGTGCCGCCACCGGTTCCGGCGGCGCGTTCGGGCCGGTGGGCGATGGCGAAGCCCTGGTTGTACGATGCCCGTGTGACGATCATGTATTTAAGGGCCCAACCGATGGCCACGGTGTTGAGTGCTGCCAGCAGGAACAGTTCGGCTTCAAATTCCGGTATCAAGATGCCGCCCACGCCAAGGGCGAAGGGCAGCACGCCACCGGCCAGGGTCATGGCCGGGTTGAAGGCCGCGATTACCCGGTTGGTGGCATCGGGCGCGTGTTTGCCTAGGCTTCGCTGGTAGCGACGCCACGCCCACAGGCGCAGGATGACCAGCAGCAACATGACGTTGATGGTGATGATCGCAACCTGCGGATAAATGAAGATGGAGGCCAGGGTCACCAGCCCGAACCCTTCGGCCAATCCGGTCAAAATCATCAACGGGATCGATGTGGCATCGCGCCACGCGGGGATCCCCTTGCCACCGTGCAGCATGCGGGCCTGACAATAAAGGTAGCCGAGCCCAAACAGGCTCGAGGCCAGGATCAGGTCGGTGCTGTCAAACCAGGCCGCGGCCAGGCCACACGCAAACACCGGACCGGCCAGCAAAGCCTCGCGGGTCATCCACGATGTTTGCGGGTGGAAGATTACATTGAGCGCCCGCCAGGGACGCCCCAGTTCGGCCAGCACCAGCACCAGTCCGGCGGCGATGGCCGCCAGTGCGAGCAGGGCAAAGGGCCAGACCGGCGCGCCCAACAAGCCCGCCACGGCGGTTGCCGCCAGCATGCCGGTACCGGCGCCGCCGCCGATGAAGTTACCTGCGGCACGCCAGTCCCAGTGTTGTTGCAACCAGGGTGCCGCCGCACCGACACCGCCCACACCGCGCGATGCTGCGGCAATTTCAGGCGGCATATCGACTTTCGATGAGTTGTCGCCGCCGTTTAAGGCCTTTTCCCACAGGTAATAAAAGCCTGAATCCGTGCCCAGTTCTTCGTGCATGCGAAAATGCCGGTGATCGTTCAGCAGCTTGGAAATATTGCTGTCTGGGTTGTCGCGGTCACCAAAATGCAGGGCGTCGGCAATGCACGAATTCACGCACGCCGGTGTCGCCGCCGGGTCGATGCCCGGTGTCAGGCCGTTGGCCAGTCCGTAATCGACCTTGTCGGCACAGAAGGTGCATTTTTGCGCAACACCGAAACGTTCTGGCAATTCGCGCTGGATTTCATTGCGCATCCTGCCGTCCTTGCCATAGGCCGGTTTGGGTTTGTCGACCTTGTACCGGGCCTGATAGGGGCAGGCGACGGCGCAATAGGCGCAGCCGATGCAGAGCTCGTAATCGATGGTAACGATACCGTCGTCCCGTTGCCCCGTCGCGGTGGACGGGCACACATGCATGCAGGGTGGGTCGGAACAATGCATGCAGCCGACGGGCACAAAAACGCGGCCCACATCGGGGAATTCGCCCACTTCAATATCCAGCACCTTGCGCCATTGCACGGCGGGATTTGTCGCATTGGCGTGTTTGCACGCCGCCGTGCAGGTTTGGCACCCAACACACAGGCGCAGATCGGCAACCATGGCCCAACGAGTCATTTTGAACCTCCGATGCGCGTGATCTGAACTTTGACCAGGTCGGAGCCCGATCCCGTTGAATCCGTTAAATCCATTAACATGGGGACCAGTTTGTTCATGCTGGGGGTCTCAAACGTTTTGGCCAGCGGCGTTGCCCAATGATCGAACTGGCCGATCATCAACAGGGTGTCGGGGCGGATGCCCTGGCGCAGGATAACCCGTCCACGGGTCGCCGAAAGGGGTGATGCGATTTCAACAAGGTCACCGTCGGCCAGGCCCAGTTCGGTGCCGCGGCCCGTATTCATGATGACGCCGCCGTGCCCCGCGATGTTTTTGGCCAATTCGCGAATCACCTGAATGTCGGCATTGCCGCCCCAGGAATACTGCATGGACCGCGATGTGATCAGCCAGAACGGATAATCGGCGATGTCGATATCGAAATTGTCTTCAAGGGCCTGCTCCCAAACGGCGGGATAATCGCGCAATACCGGCAGGGGTTCGTATTCTTCCAATTGGGTGTCCCACCAGTTGATGCCGCTTTCGTGCAGGCGGTTGGCCAGTTGCTTGCCGTGCCGGTACAGGCGTTCCTGATAGGGCAGTTCAAAGCGAATGTCCTGGTCTTCGAACGTCGGGTACAGGTACCAGTTCAGGTGGGCGAACGGTTTAACGCGAAAGCCGTGTTCCTTGTAATAATCAAGCCCGTCGGTGCTGGCCCCATCGGTCAGTTCATGGCTGGCGGCGCGGCAACTGGCGTCCCAGATTTCCTCGACCGAATGGGTTTCATCCGTGGATAGCGAATAGTCATAGGTATCGGTTTTCAGGCGCACCCCGGCGGCACCTTTGTTCAGGGCTTTGTTAAATTCTTCCTGCAATCCCGAACGCCGTGCCAGTTCGGCGGCGACCCAGCTCATGTCGCGGGCTTCGCCTGCCGGTTCGACGACGGGCTGGCGCAGGGCGAAGCCCTGATATTTCCAGAACTGTTCAATATATTTGGTGCCGCCGATGCGCAGCAACTGTGTGCTTTCCAGGTCCATGCAATCGGGTAGCAGGATATCGGCCATGTGGTTGGTTTCGTCGCGTGTATAGGCAAAGCACACGGTCATGGGGAATTTTTCAAGGACCCCGGCGACGCCATCGGTATCCCAGTACGAAATCACCGGATTGGTGCGATAGACAAACCAGACATCGGGTTGGGTCGGCTTGGGCAGGTTTTCAAGGCCCTCTTTTTGCATCATCCAGGCCATCTGGGTGGGGCCCAGTGCGGGGCTCCAGGGGGAATTGGCGACCAGCGGGACCAACGTTGAATAGGCGTTGCGGATGCGCGGCGCGGATACCCAGTTTTCCTTGTCCGTCGGGTTCATGGGGTATTCCATGATGCCGTCCAGGTTGGCTTTGACACTGGCCTGTCGCGATGTCGCCGGACGATTCAGGCGAACGGTCGTACCCAGCGTGCCGCCGGGCACTTCCAGGCCGCCGATCAGGCAAGCCATCAGGGTGCGGGCCCAGCAACAATCAAAGCCACCCCAGCCGTTGTTGACCGTTTTGCCCAGCATGATGGCAACCGGGCGCAGGGGCAGGGTGCGGCCCTCGATCTCGATGGTTTCACCGATGCGCGCATGGTCCAGGTATTCGTTGGTAATACGGCGGATGGTGTCGGCCGGAACGCCACAGTTATCGGCCGCCCATTCGGGCGTGTTTTCTTTGACATGATCGACCAGCAGGGT
>Ga0316204_10006239_pt1 | contig 18517 bp, 22 predicted proteins | sample 6monrhotite_MG_2_FD_205661 | JGI IMG/M metagenome (GOLD analysis project Ga0316204, IMG submission 205661) | Microbial mat bacterial communities from mineral coupon in-situ incubated in ocean water Damariscotta River, Maine, United States -... | ecosystem: Environmental > Aquatic > Marine >... | reverse complement strand
AGTAATTCATCAGGCAAAGCCCCACAGTTTTCTGCAACGAATATATTATCCTGACGCAGACTATTGTAGTGAAGTGCGCGAGCACATAATTCTTTTCCCGTACCTGACTCACCTGAGAGTAGTACATTGACATCAAACGGTGCAACGTTACGGATCAAGTTACAGACATCATTCATACCGCTGTCAGGACTTCGTATAATGCCATGATCCCAGTCATAACGAGCTTTGAGGGCTCGTCTTTTTTCGATCATGGCCTGTTCAATAGTATCAGGCTTAAGTTTTAGCTCAACTGAGAGTTGTTCATTTTCACGATGCAGGCGAAATAGATCGATGGCATTGCTGAGTTTGGTGTTCAGTTCATCAGGGTGCCAGGGCTTAGTGATGTATTGATAAATACCACCCTTATTGACAGCATCAATAATATCTTTGGAGTCTGAGTAACCAGAGATGATCATACGAATAATGTTCGGATATTCATTTCGAATTTTTTGGGTGAATTCAACGCCACTCATATCCGGCATGCGTTGGTCGCATAATAATACCTGTATCCATTCCCGTTGCAGAATTTCTTCTGCATCTTTAATGTTATTAGCAATATGTACATCGAAGCGGTCACCAAGTATACGCTGGATAGATTCTAAAGCACGTTGTTCATCATCAACGACGAGAATACTAGGAATATTTTTCATTAAATAACTCCTATACTGCCTTTGTAGTTTGTGTTTTAGAAGGATGTCCAATTAAACGAGTTTGAAGTGCCAGCCGTATCCATTGGTACCAATCCGACATACCTTCACCAGTAGTTGCCGATACTTTTAAAATCTGGATCCCTGGGTTTACACGTTGAGCATATTCAATGCATTTATTGATATCGAAATTAAGATGCGGTAACAAATCGACTTTATTGAGTAACAGTAGATCAGCAGCATGAAACATATCAGGATATTTAATTGGTTTATCTTCACCTTCAGTGATGGATAGTATTGCAATCTTATGTGCTTCTCCTAAATCAAAAGCAGCAGGGCAGACGAGATTTCCAACATTTTCTATCATTAGTACGGATGCATCTTGTGGTGAGAGATGTTCAACGGCATGTCCCACTTGATGAGCATCGAGATGACAACCTTTTCCGGTATTAATTTGAATTGCAGGGACACCTGTTTCGCGAATACGATCGGCATCCTGACTGGTTTCCTGATCGCCTTCGATGACAGCCAATGGCATTTCATCTTTTATATCTTGCAAGGTACGTGTTAGTAATGTGGTTTTACCAGAGCCAGGACTGGACACAAGATTTAGTGCGAGTATTCCTTTATTCGCAAATAAATTTCGATTTGCATTTGCATACTCATTATTTTTCCCTAGTATATCTTGCTCAATTTTTACCATGCGTGGCTGGCTCATTCCCGGCGCGTGTGCATGTGCAGGTCCGTGACCATAGTGGTGAGTATGATCATCATGAGTATTTGAATGTTCGTGATCATGAGAGTGTGAATTATGAGTGTTCTTATCACCTTCTATTCGGCTTTCGCCTTCATTACAACCGCAAACTGTACACATTACTCTACCTCCAGTTCTTTAATTTTCATGTCGTCACCACCGGTAACCTGTAACTGATAACTGCCACATTCAGGGCATTCATCATAACGTTGTTTTACGACTACGTTTTTAGCACATTGCATACACCATGCGTTACCAGGGATATCAATAATATTCAGTGTAGCTCCTTCTGCCAGACTATTTCGGGTTACTACATCAAAACTGAAAAGCATGGCTTCAGGTTCGACACTGGATAAACGTCCTATTTCCAGCCAGACTATTTTTACCTTGCTGAACCCCTGCTTTTTGGCTTCTGATTCAAGTATCTGTAGCACACTTTCGCAAAGTGACATTTCATGCATTAATGTACCCTCAGTTCATAACCTACACAGGGGTCGATTGCATTAATCAGTATATGCGCTAGCAGGTTAATTTCTTTTTTATCATTACTTTTTAAGCACGCCAGACATTGTTTAATTAAACCCTGGGGGTGGAAATTCCATTCTGTAGGTGCAAGTATCTGATAATTACTGATGATTCCCTCATCTATTTCAACACGGTGAATCAAACGGCCACGAGCGGCTTCGACCTGAGATAAACCTGGATTTATTTTTATTACAGATTTTGTGCTATACCTATTATCGGATAAACTTTTTAGCATGCAACGAAGTTGTTGTGGAATACCTGCTAATTCAATTAGGCGTGCTATCCAACGAGTGATTAATGCTGAATCAAATTCCTGATAAAGTGATTGTATAAGAGGGTGTTTAAACTGACGAGTCAATGCCGTCGTTTCATAACAACATCCGTTCCATTGCGGCAGAGCAATAAACTGTTCTACATCGTCGGCGTTAAAGTACTTAAGTAAAATTTCGTTATCAAGCACGGGCAAATGGTTACAATTAGTATATCCTTGCGAGGCCCACCCCTGTCTACAGATCGTGTTTACTGTGTGTGCGACAAGAGTGTCACTGTGTTCAGCCCAGTACTTCAGGCTGTCTATATTTTTATTTTTTAACCAGTCTTTAGGTGACATAGAAAAGAGATGCTCATCCATGTACTGTTCCAGTTTTTTAATTTGAACTTCTACTTTGTGGACATCAATATCAAGTTTACTGTCCAGAGAGAAGGCTTGTCCTTGATGAAATAGGGCTGTTTTAAAACTATTAATGAGTTGACTGAGATAAGGGAGATTAGGATTGTTCGCGTCTTGATTGAATAATCTTGGCCAGTCAAGAAAGATACGATGCATATGTTCTTTGGCATTTTCGACCGACACCAACATGTCACGAGATATTTCCATTTCTGGTTTGCTGGCAATCTGCATACATTGCTGAATTGATAATAGAGCAGCACGTGATTGTGCGACACTACAGATATTAAACAGTAACGGAATTATCGTCAGCGCTTGTTCCGGTGTTTTTCCGATTAATATTTTAGACGCATGTAATGGACGGCTTGAAGATATATCTACACTATCCACATTACTTGAATGAGGATAGAGGTCGATCGATATTTTACCTTCAAGGGTTTGCATTATTCATCATCTTTAAGCATTAATGTACCGCGTAACAGGCTACGACGGCTAATTGGTTTTTCCATTTTTTCAGACAGTGTCGGTGTTGCTTCAACTTTACCTTGTTCATTGAGGTTAACAGTGAGCTCATCAGATGTTTCCTCAATGCCGTTCCAGATATTTTCTATTTGCTGTGTTTTTATCTCAGCTTCCTCAATATTCTCCGTATTCATTAATTCTTTCATGACGGTTTCGGCAGTTTCGATGGCAGCATTATTATCGCTAAACACGAACATCGGTGAAAATAATGAGCACATCTGGTATTTACCGATATCAGGTTCAAAACCAGTTAGAAATTGATAGTTACCGGAAGGGAAAGTATAAGTGTTGGTGCTGAGCTCCTGTTTGTCATCCCAGTTTTCTGATTTTCCGGGTAGAAGCATCAGGTTCATAAACCAGGGAGTAATCATGACACCAAGATATGATTCTTGCCAACGCTGAAAAGCAATGGCGCGGACTTCAATTTTGTCATTGGTGATCGGCACATCAGCCATGCGTTCCTTAAATATATAATTAAAAGTCGACTCCAGACGTTTAACGATTTGATGTGTATCTGGATCTAACATTATTCAATGACCATGAAGTCAATTTTATTCCCGTCACATTGCGGGCAGCTCCAGTGTTCGGGTAATTGTGAAAAAGCTGTTCCAGGTGGTATTTGCCAATAGTCATCGCCGATTTTGGGGTCATAAACATACCAGCAAATTTTGCATTCAAGTTGAGTGGCAGTGTTAATTTTACTGTTGTCGCCACCAAATGAACCAGGGATATGGTTCTCTATCATTATATTGCCCTATCGGTAGATTGACAGTATTTCATCCAGGCGTGAGGCACTGTCTTCAATATCTTCTTTTGATGCACAGGCAACGTCAGGGACTTTACTTATTTCCAAAGTATTGAGAATTAGCGTCTCTTGTGAATTAAAGTATTGTACCCACCAGACATTTCTGGTCTTAGTACTGCTAATACGACAATTACCGTAGCCACGAGACAAAATAATGATGGGGCCTATACCTAAACTATCTGATAAGAATAGAATGTCTTCTTCAGTGTGAGGTAGTAACGACAGGTTTATGACATGAGGTTCGATACCGGCTTTGTATTCAGGTAGTTTGTCACTGATCTCTGTGAGTAACGGTGCCGCATTATAAACAGACTCAGGTATGATTAATTGTTCGACATTAATGTTGTCAGCGGCATTTTGAAATGTCATTTCACAGACTAAACGAGGAATATCGGCAACCTCAATGGTATCTCTTATAACTTTCTGATTCGCATCAATGTATTGCACCCGCCAAACACCTGCCAAAACAGATTCTTGTATAAGTGCACTAATATCATCATCACATTGAATGCTGACTTCGCCTTCCCCTAGTAGTTGATTAAAAAATTCACGGTTTTTATCATCTAAATAAGTAAGTTCAATTACCTCGGCTTTATTGTTTAATAGATATTCCTGCAACGATTGCAGCAGTCGTTCACTTAGACTGATGGCTTCATCGAGGTCGTTTATCTCTTCAGGTTCAGGGATCATAGGAGCTTCAAAAATACTCATATCTGAAGGCATTTGCATGAAGTTCATCTCTGCACCATCGACATCTGCTGGTTGAGAGCCTGGCCCAACTAAAATTGGGATTTCAATCTTTTTCATCGCTAAGGCTCCTTTATGGGTTACAGTTGCTTGCTGTTTTTTGCACAACAGGTATGCCGATACCGGGTGATGACTTTGGTTCAGATGTTAATATCTGATTAATTTTAGTGATGTAATCTCCCCAATCCTGTACGCGGCTGATGACACCTAGAAATTTTCCATGGCGTAAAAAAACTAATGATGGCCATTCGCTAAATGCATAACGACTTTGTAGTTTTCGTTGAGAACTTTGATCGATTACAGCGATAGCAAAGCGGTTAGCATATTCTTTGACAAGTTCAGGCAGTATCATTACAACATCATTGCTTTCAGGAAAGCGGGTGGGATTTTCAGTGAAAAATAAAACACATTCATTCTGAGAATTTATAAATTCATCAACAGTTCCATCGGTTAATACTGGGTATTGATATTTCTCGATCATTTCATTTATTAATGGCGATGGCATATCGATCTCCTTAGTTAATTTTTTTACGTTGCTCACGCTCCAGCGTAATTAATGAATCAGGTTTTGGTGGTTCACGATCTATAAGATCAGCAAAAAGCATTTCGATCGTATCCATTGCGAGTGAATCTGTAGAAACCTTGCTTCCCATAATCATATCTACGGCTTGTACTGCGTCAGATATTTTTTTTGCATCTTGTTCACTTAAAATTTCACGTGCGCTTTGCAGAAAAACAAGTAACCAGGTACCCGGTGGTTGCTCACCTACCAGCATGGTATCGACTTCGCGAGTGATGCCCATACCTTCACATACAGCAAAACCAAAATCGGAACTTATGATCTGCATTGGGATGCCTATACACATTAATGAGTTCTCTCAGTCATTAATATTTTCCGCGGTGATCAACATCGCAACTGATAATTGCTTCAGGATCAAGAGGGTGGGGTTTGTAGGCAATATGAAAATCTTTTGATTTTAAAACCCGTTCATCACCTATACGACACGCTTGTTCTGCTGAAGGACGATTATTTTCATAAATGTCGATACTGATCTCACTGCCAGATAACGAATGTTCTGGGGCAAGAGGCTTATCTCTTTTGTAGCCTTTGATATTAAACTGCGTTAACCATTCTAGGGCCGCCTGAATCGATGGTTCGATTTGTTGACGTGTCTTTTCGCGCAGGCTGCCACCAAAATCTTCAAGTAACTCCGGTTGGACTCCCACCAATAATAAATGCTTCGGGTATTGGCCAAGCAGTTCTGCCATCGCTAAGACCTCCTGAAAACCGGTTTGATGGAGGCTCATTTTTTTTGCTCCCATGAATTTAGGGACATCTTCACCTTCTATCAACTTCATGGTTCCAGGCTCTAAACCATAATCTATGGCATCAAATACGAGCAATATGTCAGTTTCCTGGATGTAATGAACCAAATATAAGCCCTGGGTGCCGCCATCCATGAGTTTTACATTCTTTTCAAATTGATAATTCTGATTAAGTTGCTCAATTGTTCTAACACCAAAACCTTCGTCAGCCCAAAGAATATTACCTATACCTAGAATGAGTACTCGATTAGTCATGATTTGATATAAATATTGGTTAACATGAGATAAATAGTTACATATTGAATTATTTTTGTAAACTATCTTTTCTTTTTTTATAATTCAATGCGTAATCTTAATGGATAGATAGTATCCATTTTGTTGAGCTTATTGTTCGATTACCTTTCTAAAATGAAAGAGGTGGTTATCGGTTTATGAGTCTAAGTCATTGTATTTTCGTTACTTTATTGAGTTGGCATTGATTATGCTAAATGACTAACAGGAAATCTACATAAGATATGCCGAAAAACTACTAAGGGGGAATATCGATGACTGAAACTTTCTATGATGTGATGCGTAGGCAGGGGATAACACGCCGGAGTTTTTTAAAATTCTGCAGTCTGACAGCTGCGGCAATGGGGTTAAGCCCAGCATTTGCTGGAAAAATTGCTCATGCAATGGAAACTAAGCCACGAATACCGGTTCTGTGGTTACACGGTTTGGAATGTACGTGTTGCTCTGAATCCTTTATTCGCTCTGCTCATCCTTTAGCTAAAGATGTCATCCTTTCCATGATTTCACTCGATTATGATTCCGTCATTATGGCCGCTGCGGGACATGAAGCCGAAGCCATTGTTGATGAAACAATACAAAAGCATAAAGGAAAATATATTTTAGCCTGTGAGGGAAACCCAGGTTTAGATGAAGGGGCGACAGGTGGTATGTCCTGTATTGTTGGAGGCAAACCATATACTGAACAATTGCGCCGTGCAGCAAAAGATGCCATGGCTATTATTTCATGGGGTTCATGTGCCTCATGGGGTTGTGTGCAAGCCGCAAAACCCAATCCTACTGGTGCCACACCGATTCACAAAGTACCTGATATTGGTAATGCACCGATTATCAAAGTACCCGGTTGCCCTCCGATTGCTGAAGTTATGACCGCAGTTGTCACATATTTACTGACGTTTGAAAGATTACCTTCACTCGATCGCCAGGGGCGTCCGAAGATGTTTTACAGTCAGCGCATTCATGACAAATGTTATCGCCGTGGTCATTTTGATGCCGGTCAGTTTGTTGAGAAGTGGGATGATGAAGGGGCAAGACAAGGTTACTGCCTATATAAAATGGGTTGTAAAGGACCAACAACATATAACGCATGTTCCACTATCCGCTGGAATGGTGGACTTTCATTCCCGATTCAGGCTGGTCATCCCTGTATTGGTTGTTCTGAAGATGGCTTTTGGGATAAAGGAGGTTTTTATAACCGTCTATCTGGTATTAACCAGTTTGGTATTGAATCGACTGCAGATGAAGTAGGTATGGGTGCGGCCGCCGTTGTTGGTGGTGCTGTTGCAGTACACGCAGCAGTTTCGGCTCTGAAGAGAACGCAACAAAAAGGAGAACAGGAATAATGAGCGTTATAAATACTCCCAATGGTTATAAATTAGATAACTCCGGCAAGAGAGTTGTTGTTGATCCTGTTACTCGTATTGAAGGACATATGCGTGCAGAGGTAAATATTAATTCAAGTAATATTATTACCAATGCGGTATCCAGTGGTACGATATGGCGTGGTCTGGAAGTGATTTTAAAAGGTCGAGATCCACGTGATGCTTGGGCTTTTGTGCAACGTATCTGTGGTGTTTGTACGGGTACTCATGCCCTTACCTCAGTACGCGCGGTTGAAAATGCGCTGGGTATCAATATTCCGGAGAATGCCAATTCAATTCGCAACATCATGCAATTATCCTTACAGGTACATGATCATCTAGTACATTTTTATCACTTACATGCACTGGATTGGGTTAATCCGGTTAATGCACTGAAGGCTGATCCTAGGGCAACATCTGCTTTACAGCAGAAAGTGTCACCAAAGCATCCAAATTCTTCGCCTGGCTATTTCCGCGATGTTCAAAATCGATTGAAGAAATTTGTTGAGTCAGGTCAGTTAGGGCCATTTAAAAATGGCTACTGGACCAATCCTGCCTATCTATTACCACCCGAAGCTGACCTGATGGCGGTAACTCATTATCTTGAAGCACTGGATTTCCAGAAAGAGATTATGAAAACTCGCACCATTTTTGGCGGTAAAGATACTCATCCTAACTGGACTGTTGGTGGCGTTCCTTGTCCCATTAATGTAGATGGAACTGGTGGAGTAGGTGGTTTGAATATGGTTAATCTGAATCAGGTACATCAGATTCTCAAAGACACTAAAACATTCATTGATAATGTTTATATCCCGGATATTCTGGCGATAGGTCAGTTTTACAAAGGTTGGTTATATGGTGGTGGAATATCCAGTATGAATGTACTGACATATGGCGATATTCCGGATAAAGCGAATGACTATTCACCATCGAATTTGATGATGCCGAGTGGCGCTATTATTAATGGCGATCTAAGTAAGGTGCATGAAGTTGACGTGGCAGATCCAGAGCAGGTGCAGGAGTTTGTTCCTCACTCATGGTACAAATATCCAAAAGGCGTTAAAGGTTTACATCCATGGGATGGTATTACTGAAGCTGACTTCGATGTTAGTTCTGCAAAAGGTACTAATCATAATATCGAGCAGCTGGATGAGTCAGCCAGTTATTCCTGGATAAAAGCACCTCGTTGGCGAGGTCATGCTATGGAAGTTGGTCCACTAGCACGTTATATCGTCGGTTACGCGAAAGGCGATAAAGAAATAACAGAACAAATTAATCTGGTGTTAAAAACACTTGATGTGCCTGTTTCTGCTTTATTCTCTACGCTTGGTCGAACGGCCGCACGAGCATTAGAAGGACAATGGGCTGCTGATAAGCAGTTGTACTTCTTTGATAAACTGATGACCAATATCAAAAATGGTGATTCAAGTACGCATAGTGGTGAGATGTGGGATCCCTCGGAATGGCCAAGCGAAGCGAAAGGTGTTGGCTTTACAGAGGCGCCACGTGGTGCGTTAGCACATTGGATTCGTATTAAAGATACCAAGATAGATAATTATCAGTGTGTGGTTCCAACAACATGGAATGGTTCACCTCGTGATGAAGCAGGAAATATAGGTGCCATGGAAGCTTCGATGATGAATACCAAAGTCGAAAGGCCAAATGAGCCAGTTGAAATCCTGCGTAATATTCATAGTTTTGACCCCTGTCTTGCCTGTTCCACTCATGTTATGAGTGAGGAAGGTGAGGAGTTGGCCAAAGTCACTACTGGCCCTATTGGTTCATAAAGGAGGATCATGCTATGACAATGTTAGCAACCAAATCCCATAGTGAACCCGCTGTTTATGTGTACGAAGCACCTTTACGAATCTGGCATTGGATTAATGCACTGGCAATCGTGGTGTTGGTTATAACTGGTTATTTTATTGGTTCACCTTTACCCACTTTATCTGGAGAAGCAAGTGATCATTTTTTAATGGGATATATTCGTTTTGCACATTTTGCGGCAGCTTATATATTTTTTATTGGATTTTTAGGTCGTATTTACTGGGCATTTGTAGGTAACGTGCATGCCAGACAGGTATTTCTCCCACCTATATTTAATCGCGAATGGTGGGATGGAGTATGGCATGAAGTGAAATGGTATGCATTTATCGCAAAGGAACCACGTAAATATACCGGCCACAATCCTTTGGCAGTGTTCACTATGCATATCATGTTTGTATGGGGTGTTGTGTTTATGATTATGACTGGGATGGCGCTGTACGGTGAAGGTTCAGGCTATGATAGTTGGCAATATACCATGTTTAGTTCCTGGGTGATTCCACTGTTTGGGCAAAGTCAGGATGTGCATACCTGGCATCACGCAATTATGTGGGTAATTATATGCTTTGCGATAGTTCATGTTTATGTAGCAATCCGTGAAGATATTATGTCTCGCCAATCACTTATTAGCACCATGATTAGTGGCTGGCGTATGTTTAAAGACAATCGTGGTGTTGATGATTGAGATTAATACTGAAATTGATTTAGATAATGATAATCCCCCTGTGTCAGGATAGTTGTCGCCTCATATAATCAATACAGGAAGGCGGTAAAGAGTGAATTATGGGATTTTATTCAGAAGAAAGAAAGCAATCTGTTATTAGGAAGATGATGTCACCGAGCATATCTATTCCACAGTTATCAAAAGAGGAAGGCATTTCGGATGTAACTCTTTATAATTGGCGTAAACAAGCCAGAGATAAGGGGTTAAATGTGCCAGGCAAGAAAACACAAGGCAGCAATGGTCATCAGAAGCCAGGTTTGCTGTTGTACTGGAAACCGCCTCGATGAATGAGGTGCAACTGTCCAAGTATTGCCGTCAGAAAGGCTTATATATAGATCAAGTAGCTGAATGGAAAAGTAATTGCATGGCAGCTAACGAATGCAGCGGCACAGCAATAAAGACCCGAAGTGTAAGTCAAAAACATGATAAACAGCGGATCAAACAATTAGAAAAAGAACTCAGACGCAAGGAAAAAGCGCTGGCAGAAACAGCCGCATTACTGGTGCTGCGAAAAAAGTACAACGCCCTCTGGGGAGAGGGCGAGGACGAATGACCGCCCACCCAGAGCTGCAACAATACATTGAATGGATCACCAAAGCCATGGGGCAAGGTGCCCGACAATCGAAGGCTTGTGAGGTCATTGGGCTGACAACGCGGACTGTTCAGCGCTGGCGTAACAATGGAGAGGTTATTGCGGATAAGCGGCCTGTTGCGATTAGGCCTGCCCCTGCGAACAAACTGACCGATGATGAAAAGGAGTAGATCATCGATGTGTGTAATCAGTCAGAGCACGTTAATTTGCCCCCTAGCCAGATAGTTCCTATCCTGGCGGATCGTGGTGAATACATCGCATCTGAATCGAGCTTTTATCGTGTGCTGAATGCATCAGGCCAACTGCATCATCGTGGTCGATCAAAACGTAAAGGGCATCATCCAAAGCCCACAAGTTATCGTGCAAAACAAGCTAACGAAGTCTGGTGTTGGGACATCAGTTATTTGCCGACCAGAGTCATTGAACAACACTATTATCTGTACATGATCGAAGATATTTACAGCCGAAAAATAGTCGGCAGTGAAGTCCACACAAGCGAAAGCGGTGAGCATGCGGCAGTATTACTCCAGCGTAGCGTATGGTCAGAGAAATGTACCAAAAGTGGTCTGGTGTTACACTCTGATAATGGCGCGCCGATGAAGAGCCTGACATTGCAAGCCAAACTACACGATCTTGGAGTTGCTAGTTCGCGTAGTCGACCCAGGGTAAGTAATGATAATCCTTATTCGGAATCATTGTTCAGGACTGTGAAATATTGTCCACGTTGGCCTAGCGAGGGTTTTAACAGTCTGGAAGATGCTCGTAAATGGGTAGATGGATTTGTTCATTGGTATAACAATGAACACCGTCATAGTCGGATTAAATTTATTACTCCTGCACAGCGCCACTGCGGAGAAGATCAAGCCATATTGGCAAAGCGAAGAGTCTTATATGAACAGCACAAGCTGGAGAATCCGAGCCGATGGTCAGGTAACATCCGTAACTGGGAACCTGAAGGTGACGTTGAGTTGAACCCGGAAAAGAGGAAAGACGCAGCTTAAATATTTATGCGACAACTACCTTGAAAAACGCCGCTATTATGCTGAGCAGTTGCAAAGGAGGTTTGGCTTTTACGCGGGATATTACTAATAACATATGCTGCACAACTTTATCCATGCTATCAAGCAACTCTGTCACACTGAGATTATTTTTAAAATAAAAATAATCTATATTTAAATTTTTGGGAATATGCTAGCTGACTTAGTATAAAAAAGTAGAGAAAATCCATGCGAAGTATATTTTTTTATCGTTAAGCGTTATGACAAAATATATTTTTGTTATGCTGTTTCTCTTTAAGAGTTTCACGAGAGAATTTATTGAACATGTTACATACTCAAACTAAACAAAGTTAATTAAGTGTTGGTCTAGTCTATTATTTCAGAGACAAAGGTATGAAATTTAGATTTAATTAAACACCTTTTTTGGGTTTAAGCTTGCCCATTGAGTCGAGTTGGATTCCGTAATAAAAGTAAATAATTAGGGGGTAAAGGCTGTGTGTGAATCGAACTGGATAATATATATTATAATCAATGTGTTATACAAATTTATCGAAGTCGGCCCTATGCACCATAATAAATCGTAGTTAGTTTGTATTTCTAAATATGCATATCGAGGCTGACTTATTGGATAAGTCGGCTTTTTTGTGTCTGCTAGACCGTATAAAAATAAGCACATTTTTTACAGCGATTTTTTTTATACCCCCTTAAACACGAAGATAAGCATATGTTTTATAAGTAAAAAACAAAATTATGTAAACTTGACACTCTGTTGATGACTGACCTAGACTGACCACCGCTTAAAAATACAATAAAAGCAGTAAAAAATAATTAAGTCTTGAGTTTAGTGCTCAGGAATAACACTAAGGGGATGAGGAGCGGCATGTTAGAAAACTACTTGCCAGTGTTGATATTCATCTGTGTCGGATTATTAGTCGGCACGGTCATGATCACTTTGGGTTTTGTGCTGGCTCCGCATAATCCCGACAGTGAAAAACTTTCCCCTTACGAATGCGGGTTTGAAGCCTTTGAAGATGCACGTATGAAATTTGACGTGCGTTACTATCTGGTCGCCATCCTGTTTATTATTTTTGATCTTGAAATTGCCTTCTTATTTCCCTGGGCCATTGTGTTTGAAGATATCGGTATTTTTGGCTTTGTCTCCATGCTGATATTCCTTGGCATTCTGGTCGTCGGTTTTATCTATGAATGGAAAAAGGGAGCACTGGAATGGGAATAATAGTCATTACTGTGCAAGAGGATTTTTTCCGTGCCGATTGAGGGTATTCTAAAAGAAGGTTTTGTCACGACCTCCGTCGACGGTTTGGTGAACTGGGCGCGTACCGGTTCCATGTGGCCCATGACCTTTGGCCTGGCTTGCTGTGCAGTAGAAATGATGCATGCAGCGGCCTCTCGCTATGATATGGATCGCATGGGTCTTCTTTTTCGCCCAAGTCCTCGACAGTCAGACGTTATGATTGTTGCGGGAACATTGGTTAACAAAATGGCACCGGCATTACGCAAGGTGTATGACCAAATGGCTGAACCACGTTGGGTTATTTCCATGGGTTCCTGTGCCAATGGTGGCGGGTATTATCACTATTCCTATTCGGTCGTACGTGGTTGTGATCGCATTGTACCCGTTGATGTTTATGTGCCGGGTTGCCCTCCAACAGCTGAAGCCTTGCTATATGGGATTATCCAGTTACAAAATAAAATCCGTCGTACCAATACTATTGCCCGCTAAGGTTAAAGTTTAAATGTCTGAGTATTATCAAAATCTGGCAAGCAAAATCCGTGATCGCTTCGGTGATGCTGTGAGTGATTGTCATGTTGCTTTTGGCGAACTTACACTCGTCATCGATAAAGAAGATCTCATTGAAGTTGCAACGGCATTGCGTGATGAAGCCGATTTTGCCTGTGAGGAAGCTGTCGACATTAGCGGTGTCGATTATCTTGATTTTGGTAATGGCGAATGGGAAGGCCCTCGTTATGCCGTTGCGTATCAATTGCTTTCCATTAGCAATAATCACCGTATTCGATTAAAAGTATTTGTTGATGGCGAGCCACCCGTGCTTGATTCAGTGATCGGCATCTGGAGTGGTGCTAACTGGTATGAACGTGAAGCGTTTGATCTCTATGGTCTTGTCTTTGCGGGTCATCCGGATTTACGTCGTATCCTGACCGATTATGGTTTTATTGGTCATCCCTTCCGTAAAGATTTTCCGCTTATTGGTAATGTTGAAATGCGTTACGACCCGGAACAAAAGCGTGTTATCTACGAACCTGTCAGCATTGAAATGCGCGTTAATCAGCCGCGGACGATTCGTGATGATCATCGTTATGCAAATCGAAATAAGGATGAAGGTGTAGTCGATGTCTGAGATTCGTAACTACACATTAAATTTTGGCCCACAGCATCCTGCCGCCCATGGTGTGTTACGTCTGGTGCTGGAAATGGATGGCGAAGTGATTCAACGCGCTGACCCTCATATCGGTTTGTTACACCGAGCGACAGAAAAACTGGCTGAGTATAAACCTTATAACCAAAGCATCCCTTACATGGATCGACTCGATTACGTTTCGATGATGTGCAATGAACATGGTTATGTGATGGCATTGGAACGTCTCATGGGTGTCGAAGCACCAGACAGAGCGCAGTATATTCGTGTCATGTTTGATGAGCTAACGCGCATCCTTAATCATTTAATGTGGTTGGGTACACATGCCCTTGATGTGGGTGCGATGACAGTCTTTCTATACTGTTTCCGTGAGCGCGAAGATTTAATGGATATGTACGAGGCGGTATCCGGCGCGCGTATGCATGCAGCTTATTATCGTCCTGGTGGTCTGTACCGTGATTTACCTGAAAGCATGCCGCAGTATGAACAAAACAAATATAAATCCGAGAAAGACGTTAAGCGTCTAAATGAGAATCGCACTGGTTCTTTGCTCGATTTTATTGAAGACTTCAGTAATCGTTTTCCAACTTATGTTGATGAATACGAAACCTTATTGACCGACAATCGTATCTGGAAACAACGCACGGTTGGTATCGGTGTTGTAAGTCCTGAGCGTGCACTGCAATTAGGCTTTACAGGTCCGATGTTGCGTGGTTCTGGTTTTGAATGGGATTTACGTAAAAAACAGCCGTATGAAGTCTATGACAAAATGGACTTTGATATTCCAGTAGGAACAAATGGCGATTGTTATGATCGTTACCTGGTCCGTATTGAAGAAATGCGTCAATCCAATCGAATTATAAAGCAGTGTGTGGATTGGCTACGTAAGAATCCCGGCCCGGTCATGTTAAATGATCATAAGCTTGCACCGCCAAAACGTGAAGCCATGAAACATGATATGGAATCACTGATTCATCACTTTAAATTGTTTACGGAAGGTTACACCTTACCGGTTGGCGAGGCTTATGCGGCTATTGAACACCCTAAAGGCGAGTTTGGTATTTATCTGGTTTCTGATGGCGCCAATAAACCTTACCGCTTAAAAATTCGTGCGCCAGGTTTTCCTCATCTTGCGGCAATGGATGAAATGGCGAAGGGACATATGTTAGCTGATGTGGTGGCGATCATTGGCACCATGGATGTTGTGTTCGGGGAGATTGACCGATGAGTCTGTTGCAGCAGAGTCGTGAAAGTAAAACACATTTACTGAACAAGGCATCACGTACGGATATCGATCGTTGGGTGGCTAAATATCCAGTAGAGCGTAAGTCTTCAGCTGTCATGGCTGCACTACGTATTGCGCAAGAACAAAATGCGGGTTACCTCAGTAATGATTTGATTGAAGCCGTTGCCGAGTACCTGGATATGGAAGCCATTGCGGCTTATGAAGTTGCGACGTTTTATTCCATGTATGAACGTGATCCAGTCGGTCGGCATAAAATTTGTGTTTGTACCAATATTTCCTGCATGTTGTGTGGGTCGGATGAAGTTGTTGCACATTTACAAAATCGTCTTGGCATTAAGTTGGGCGAAACCTCTGAAGATGGACGCTTTACCTTAAAAGAGGTTGAGTGCCTCGGTGCCTGTGTTGATGCACCTATGTTTGAAGTCGCCAAGACTTACCATGGCAAATTAACAGCAGAGAAGATTGATAAGATTCTGGACGAGTTGGATTAAGATGGACCAACAATTAATCATTAGAAGTGCATGCCGTTGTGAGGGGGGAGAATAGTAATGACTAGCCAAGTCTGTTTTCGTACCTTGCATCTGGATAAACCGTGGACACTTGAAACCTATAAAAGTGTTGGCGGTTATGAAATGTGGACGAAAATTCTTAAAGAAAAAATTCCACCGGAACAGGTTATTGAAGAAATTAAGACGTCTGCATTACGTGGGCGTGGTGGTGCAGGTTTCCCTACCGGCTTGAAGTGGAGTTTTATGCCACGTCACGCGCCAGGTCAAAAGTATATTGTTTGTAACTCTGATGAAGGTGAACCGGGCACGTGTAAAGATCGCGATATTATTCGTTTTAATCCTCACCAGTTAATCGAAGGTATGTGTATTGCCGCGTACTGCATTGGCGCAACCGTTGGGTATAACTATATTCGTGGTGAATTTTGGGAACCTTATGAGCGTTTTGAAGCGGCATTGGAAGAAGCGCGTAAGGCGGGTTTCCTAGGCGATAATATTTTAGGTTCTGGTGTTGATTTTGCATTGCATAGCCACTTAGGTGCCGGTGCTTATATTTGTGGTGAAGAGACAGCATTACTCGAATCCATTGAAGGTAAAAAAGGTCAGCCTCGCTTTAAACCACCTTTTCCGGCTGGCTTTGGTCTGTATGGTCGTCCTACCACTATTAATAATACTGAGAGCCTGGCTTCTATCCCCGTCATCTTACAAAACGGTGGCCAGTGGTTTCTTGAGCAGGGTAAACCTAATAATGGTGGTGAAAAATTATTTTGTGTATCAGGTCATGTGAATAATCCTGGTAACTTTGAAGTACCGCTAGGTACACCATTCTCCAAGCTATTAGAAATGGCGGGCGGTGTGCGTGACGGACATAAGTTGAAAGCGGTTATCCCTGGTGGGTCATCGACGCCGGTTATCCCCGGTGATGCCATGATGGATGTCACCATGGATTATGATGGCATCGCCAAGGCAGGCAGTATGCTGGGTGCAGGCTCCGTGATTGTCATGGACGATTCCACCTGTATGGTAAAAGCCCTCGCACGTATCTCACATTTTTATTTTGAAGAATCCTGTGGTCAATGCACGCCATGTCGAGAAGGAACTGGCTGGTTGGCACGCGTGGTACATCGTATTGAACACGGTCAGGGTCGTCAGGAAGATCTGGATCTGTTAAACGACGTCGCTAATCGCATCGGCGGACGTACGATTTGTGCTTTGGGTGATGCCGCAGCAATGCCGGTGGCCAGTTTTCTGAAACATTATCGCGATGAGTTCCAGTATCACATTGATCATGGCAAGTGCATGGTGTGATAGGAGTAGATAGAGCATTATGAGCGACACAGTTAACATTGAAATCAACGGTATTCCGGTCGAAGTGCGTACCGGGGCTATGGTGATCGAAGCTGCCGATGATGCAGGTATCACGATCCCCCGTTTTTGTTATCACAAAAAATTATCTGTCGCAGCGAACTGTCGTATGTGTCTGGTTGAAGTGGCTAAGGCCCCTAAGCCATTGCCTGCCTGTGCAACCCCTGTTACCGATGGCATGAAAGTTTTTACGAAGTCACCGTTGGCGCTTGATGCACAAAAAAGTGTGATGGAGTTTCTGCTTATTAACCATCCTCTGGATTGTCCTATCTGTGATCAGGGTGGTGAATGTGACTTACAGGATATCGCTGTTGGGTTTGGTAATGATGCTTCACGTTATGAAGAACGTAAGCGTGTGGTACGGGATAAGAATCTAGGCTCGTTAATTTCAACGGATATGACACGCTGTATTCACTGTACTCGCTGTGTTCGTTTCGGGCAGGAAATTGCCGGCATCATGGAAATGGGTGCACCAGGTCGTGGTGAGCACACCGAGATTGGTACTTATATGGAACGTGCTGTTAGTTCTGAACTCTCAGGTAATGTTATTGATTTGTGTCCTGTTGGAGCGCTGACCTCAAAACCTTATCGTTATACCGGACGTCCCTGGGAAAATGAGTCTACCCCAGTAGTATCACCACATGATTGTCTTGGTTCAAACCTGTCGGTTGAAACACGTCGTCATCAGGTGATGCGTGTTGTACCACGGGAAAATGAAGACATTAACGAGATTTGGTTGTCAGATAGAGATCGTTTTAGTTATACCGCATTAAGCCATGATGATCGTGTGCAGCAGCCCATGATTAAGCAGGGCAAGGAATGGCGTGAGGTTGATTGGGAAACAGCGCTGGCGTATGCCGTTGATGGATTGCAACGTGTAAAAAAAGTTGATGGTGCTGAAAAAATTGGTGCGCTGGTTTCACCATCATCAACAACAGAAGAAATGTATTTATTACAAAAACTGATGCGTGGGTATGGTTCTGCCAATATTGATCACCGTTTGCGTCAGACTGATTTTAGTGATGAAGCTACAAAAGCACTATTTCCAGAATTGGGTTGTAGTGTTGCTGATTTGGAAATGATGGATGCGGCGCTATTGATTGGTTCGAACGTTCGTAAAGATCAGCCACTGGCTGGACATCGTTTGCGTAAAGCCACGCGTCGTGGTGCAAATATCATGTT
>Ga0316204_10006237_pt1 | contig 18535 bp, 17 predicted proteins | sample 6monrhotite_MG_2_FD_205661 | JGI IMG/M metagenome (GOLD analysis project Ga0316204, IMG submission 205661) | Microbial mat bacterial communities from mineral coupon in-situ incubated in ocean water Damariscotta River, Maine, United States -... | ecosystem: Environmental > Aquatic > Marine >... | reverse complement strand
GCAATGATTTTCTCTCACATCAATGATTAATATCTTGCAAACGGCGTGGGTCCATATATGTAGACAAGGGGCGTGAGCAGGATGCGGAAGCGTTGAAATTCCTTGCAATCGTCCGCCTCACGCGTCATTTCGCCTTTCTTAAAGAAGCTACTATTAGTGCCATGCTGTTGGTGCCATGAAAGAAATAGGACGCACACTTAACACCTAAATCTTAAACGCCACAGGTATATGTCAGAAATTGTAAATTCAGTTTGTGTCATTATCGTCAATTTCAAGGAGCGACTTGAATAAGTTTTGGCACAGTAATCACATGTTTATAGGCGGAAATTGCCTGGCGGAGACGGTTGAAATGGGCATAATTACGCTACGGGTATATGTTTCGCTTATAATGGATGTCATTAACAGGAAATCTGCCAGGGCGGGATTTGGGGGAAATATACAGTAACCAATAGCGTGCCGGCTAAAAAGTATCAGGGTGATGATTACATTGCCGGGTGTTTTCCGTCTAGCTGTCCCTGGCCTGGACGTGGGTTTGTTAACTTACTTTGTATTGGGACAATAGTTCCTGCAGGTTGTCGACGATGTGAATCACTTCTTTGCTCATGTTGGAACTGCTTTGAGCGCCATTTAATGTTTGACTGGATACGGTGTTAATATTGATGACATTTTTGTTCATGTCCTCAGCGCTAATGGATTGTTGCTGGGTTGCATGCACAATGTCAGAATTCATTTTGTCAATCTGCTCGGTGGCTGTGATAACGCCATTTAGAGAGTCGGTGACATTTGATGCCTGAGTAACGCTTATGCCGACGCTTTTGTCAGCTTTTTGCATAACGTCTACTACGCGTTTAGAGCCTTCCTGCAATTTTTTTATAATGGTATGAACTTCAAGTGTGGAGTTTTGCGTCCGGCCGGCAAGTGTTCTAACTTCGTCGGCAACAACCGCAAAGCCCCGGCCTTGTTCACCGGCGCGTGCTGCCTCAATGGCGGCATTAAGGGCTAACAAATTGGTTTGTTCGGCAATACTGCTAATGACTTCCAGCACGGCGCCTATTTCAGTGCTATTGTCCTCAAGTTGCAGGGTAACGACGGCTGCCTCATGCAACTGGGCGGCTAAAAATTCTATGGATTCCATGTTGGAATGCACAACCGCTTTTGCATCGGACAAAATCTCCTTGGCCTGTTTGGTGGTTTCTAATGCAGTTGCCGTACTTTTCGCTATTTCGTCGGATGTGGCGACAACTGCCTGCATGGCCACGGCGACGCTGTCGGTATCTTTGTGTTGGTTGCTGACGGTTTGACATGTCTGGTCAGCGATGACAGCCAGATCAGCAGAGTTTTTTGACAAAAGCTGCATATATTCGAGAAACTGTTTGATGTTGTTTTGCTGGCTTTGGGCAAAGTAATTTAGGGTTTTTGCAATTTCGCCGCATTCCCCGGTGGAGAATGCGTCCATGCGGGCAGTAAGATCACCCTGAGCCAGTTTTTCGAGAGTGGACTTAATCTGATTGGCCAGCATCATGACTTTGCCGCCAGCAGTAATCGACACAATAGTCCCGACAAAAATACCTACAATTAGTATAATCACGACCAGCAAGGATGTGTTGCTTAGGTTTTTTGATAAAGCTTGATTATTAGTGTCGATCAGTGAGCGTTGTTTTGTTACCAATTCAACCAGTGAAGATTCCATTTCAGAGAGTAGAACACTTAATTGATTTTTAACCAAATAGGCATCTGTTCTCCATTTGTCACTGCCATGCAGCTTGATCATTTGACTGGTATTGCTGAATAATTGTTTACTGAGATCCCCAATTTGATGAAAGGCGTCTTCCTGGTCAAGAGTAAACAAGTCTGATTGCTTTTTGATTTTGTCTTCAATACTGGTGATCGTGCCTTTATAATTGCCAATATTCGTTTTGTCGACCTCCGATCGATAGGCGAGATAGGCTCGTATACTGCTGACAAAGCTCGTGTAGGTATAGCGTAAGTTTCCAAGGTCAATTAATAGCTGACGCCGTGAACTGGAGCCAGCCTCCTCGGATTCTGAGAGTAGCATTTGTGATAATAGCTGCAGGATTTGCTGGATGATGGGGGATGATTCGGATGCCATAAACGCCATAGCGGGGTAGTTCATGGTGTTGTCGTCAGTCAGCGCCATCAGTTGTTCCTGATATGAGCTAAATTTGGTGAAATTAGTCTCAATGCCCTCCAATAACGTCTGGTTGTAGTCGTCAGCATCATCTTTGTAGAGCAACTTGAGCGATACGATTTGCTGTTTGGCCTTCTTTAGGTTGTTAATGTAGACGGACTTGTGATTGTCCTCTTTACTGAGTAAATAGAAGCCTAATCCGCTTGATGCATTTTTAAGGAAATTGAGAAGTTGCATGGATTCGATCATGCGAGGTTGATCATGGTGGACTACACCATTCACTTCGCGCTTAATCTCCGATAGTTGCAAGAGCATAAACGCAACCGTACCGGCAAACATGGCCAGCAGTATTCCAAAGCCCAGGGTAATAACCTTTCTTAAAGAAAAATAATTGCTTAAAGAAATGTTCATGGTCATCGCTCAGTTACCCATTTGCATATGAATAGGTTATGCAAAGGATTGTGTTGTATTGCCCAGGAGGTTGCGTTGCTACGGGGCTACCGATATTTCCACAGGATCTATCGGTGATTGTGGCGAATACTTTAACCGGTTTCAGGAAATAATAGTTACCCAGCGTTGACTGTCTTCGAGGGATAAAGGTTAGTCGCTCGCCGTCAGGAGTAGTACTGCATAAATCGGCTAATCGAATGGTGCAGGATTGACGGGTATATACTGCGCAGCTCGCCCTCTGTTAATGAGTCACAGCTTGCCATCGACATAGCATACGTTTACCGAATAATGGTTGATTTCTGGTGTAAGCAAAGTAGGGAAGCCGGATATTGATAATGCAAATACAGATATGCGGTTGCGAAGTGATACTTTCGTGATTTTTAGCCGTTATATTTTATATTTATGTATCTATATTGGTTACCCGTCGGTACTTGGGTTGTTGTAGCCATCAACCACCGTATAAACTGGTTTATGGCGTTTTCGTGCGATGCTGTTGGTGGGAAGGCTGATACGCGCCGCCAATCTATGCCCCGATGAAATGAGCATTGATCGTAGTGAATCGTTAAGTGGTGAATAATTACGTGAGGAATAAATGATGTGCAGGGATAAATATTCAAAAGCAACATTGTGTTTTGCAGCGAAAAGTCAGTTATTGATAGTGCTAAGTGTGATTTTTAGCCTCACGGCCTGCAGTAACGGGGGAGATGATTCCAATACGGTTATTGTAGGGCCGGGCGATGTTACCTATGAAATGCGCTTTATTGCCACCTGGAGTGCCGCGACTCACCCGGACGATTTCCCATCATCGGCCCATTTTTCCGGCCTAATTGGTGCGTCTCATAATGCCAGCGTGCTTTTTTGGGAGGCGGCCGCACAGGCTTCACCGGGGATAGAGTCGATGGCTGAAACCGGCAGTAAGTCGGCATTGATTGATGAAGTGGAACAAGCCATGTCAACCGGAAACGCTGACAAAATAATTTCGGCTGCCGGTCTTGGCGCATCACCGGGCAATATTGACATTACCTTTCCCATGCAGTCCAGTCATCCCTACATTAGCATTGTCACCATGCTTGCACCCAGCCCCGATTGGTTCGCGGGTGTATCGGCAATTAATTTGATGGAAAATGGCGATTGGTTACCGAGTAAAACGGTGGAGCTGTTTGTGTATGATGCGGGTACAGATGATGGCGTATCTTATACATCATCTGATGCAGACAGCAACCCCAAGCAGGCCATTATGAAAATATCAGAATCGCCGTTTTTTGTTAACGGACAGATTAGATCGGTTGGTCAGTTTGTATTTCAAAAACAATAAACGGCTGATGAATCATTGCGTTAACCAAAGCGCCGTCGACATTAATTCCTGATTTATAAATTCCTGATTTATAAATTAATGAATCATTGTGCGGCAGTGTTCAGGGGGAAGGTTACCCTGAACTCAGCCCCCGGTTGTTGATTAACAACATCCGTGTCTCCCTTCATTGATAACGTTAACTGATGAACCAAGGCCAGTCCGATGCCTGTGCCGATGGTTTCCCGCGTCAGTTCATTTTCAGAGCGATAAAAAAGTTTGAATATTTTTTTCATCTGGTCCTTGGGGACACCGGGGCCGTAATCCCGCACTGAAAACCGGATGGTGTTATTGCGCAGTAATTGACAATTGATATCAATGGTTTTCTGAGCAGAGCCGGCAGAAAATTTAATGGCATTGTCAACCAGGTTGATGATGATTTGCGTAAAAAAATCGGCATCTGCATTGATAACCAATTGCCGGGTGTTTGAGTCGCAAGTGATATTTAGCACGAAACCCGCGCGTTCGATTTGTGAGTTAATTTTCAATTTCAGGCCATCCATCAACGCTGCAACCTTGGTGGGGTGTAAATCGACTTTCAAGTCATTGCGAGTCATTCGCGCCAGTTGCAATACATTGTTAATCAGGCGTGATAGACGCTCACTTTCATCGTGGATGTAGTTGTAATAGGTTTTTTTCTTGCTTTCATCTGCCCAGCCTTCCCGCAGTATCTCGCCGTACATGCGGATGGAGGTTAGCGGTGTTTTTAGCTCATGGCTGACGGCTGAGACAAAGTCCTGCTGGTGACGGGCGAGGTGTATCTGTCCAAGGCCTAAACGGTACATAAGATAAAAGCCGCCGCATAAAATGACCACCAGGATCGCCGCCACCCAGTTTACCACCACGGCGCCGGGTCCTGCCGGGAGTTGGTTAATACTGAAAATGAGCTGCATCTCGCTCAATGGGGCGGTTAATCGCGACTGATAGAGCAGGGTGCCTTGCATTTTCCCGGCGTTTGACGAGTATCGCTGATTGGCCTGAGAACTAAAAGCAGAGAACACATTGCCTTGATAGGCAACCGCAAGATTGCTCATTTGCGACAATGCGGTATCACGAAATGCGGTTTCAACAATTCCATGAAACAATGCCTTGGGTTCAAGTAGCGCTCCCTGGATATAGCGTTGTCCATTGCGCCAGACTTTTCGATACAGCACAAAGTGTCCACTGCCGAGCAGGCTCATTTCAAAGGCATCAATTTCGCTTTCAAAAATATCGATACGATATCCTGATGGGTTTTTAGCGATCATTTCTGCAGGTGCTGTGGAGTCACTGTAGGCGGGGGGAGCGATATCCGCTTGTGTTTGATCCTCAAGTGGTTTGAACGCCTGTTTCGGCAGAATACTGCGTTCTTTGCGCACGACGTTTTTTTCCTGCAATAATCGTCTTGACAGTGTTTTTTCGGTACTGGGTGAGGGTGGCGCCTTCAATTGAAACCGGGAGTCCAGTTTTAAGTCTTCAACTCGACCGAGTGTTTGGGGCTGTTGTTTTTTTTTGGCAAGTGTTTGCTTTGCCGGTGCGCTTCCCAGTTTGTCAAACGCCGCTTGCGGAAAGATGGCTTCGTCCACTTGTGGGGTTGCTGTCATTGACTTGCCGCCGCTGTCTTTATCCATTCTTAATTCAGCTGTCGTGGAGGTTGATTCACGCTCCTGTTGTTGTACAACGCTGAGGTCAGAGCTGAATTTAGAGCTGAGTTCAGAGCTGAGTCCGGATTCTACATTAGCGGTTAGATCAAGGTTGATCGAGGGAGATTGTTTTTTATTAAGCGCGTCCGTTATTGTCGTTTTGTTTTCCGGCACCAGACTGTTTTGACTGAGAATTAGCTGAATGCGTTGCTCCAGAGCCTGCCGCTTCTGGAACTCTTCTGCGGAAATGCCATAGCGGGTCGATATCGATGGGGGCTGTGGCAGCAATGGGGTACTAAATACGCCCTGAGTGTCCACCTGAAAGTAACCCAGCAGACCGGGAATAGGCGGGTTTACCGGAAAAGCGGATAATGGCGAGCGCTGTAAAAAATTAGCGGAAGGTTCTCCGGCAATATTAAGAAATGAAAAGTCAGTAAAGGTGCGTTGTTCTTCTTCAGCGAAAAGCGCAATTAGGCGTTGGTCAATACGGGAGGTGAGTTCTTCGGCCAGAATGCGGTGATGGTGAAATGCTTCCCATTTTAATTGGGTGTAGGCCTGCCGCACCAGGATACCCATGGGAATGACCAGGGTGAGAAAAAACACAAGCAACCACCGTTGTAACTGCTTTTTATTGATACCGGTTAACGACATCGGCCGCATCTTAATTGCTCATCAACTTTATGCCCACGCCGCGTATGGTCACCAGATAACGGGGTTGCGACGGGTCGGGTTCCAGTTTGCGGCGTAGCTTGGCGATGTGAATGTCAACCGTGCGTGTTTCAATGTCCGCGTTCTTGGCGTAACCCCATATTTTGCTCAGCAGTTCATCCCGAGGAACGGCACGCCCAGCGTTTGTATTCAGGTACTGCAGTATATCCATTTCCCGGCGGGTGAAGGATAAGGGGGTGTTTCCCTGCTGACCGGATAAATTTTTACTATCAATAACAATGTTTTCGCCGAGTTCAATGTGGTCACTCTGGGAAATGCCAATTTTAGAACGTCTTAACACGGCTTGAATACGTAAAACCAATTGCGCCACTGAAAATGGTTTTGTTACGTAGTCATCAGCGCCCAGTGACAGGCCTTCAATAATGTCTTCATCACTGGATTTTGCCGTTAGCATGATAACGGCCTGCTCGCGATTGCCTGAACGAATTCGGTCACACACCTTATAGCCATTCAGGCCGGGCAACATAACATCGAGTAGAATGAGATCAAAGGTCCCGCTAAGGGCTTTCTCCAAACCCGACGGGCCGTCTATCGCATAATCAACCTCGTAGCCATGATAGATGAGCACATCAATCAACCCGGTGCGAATTGCCTCTTCATCTTCAACAATAAGAATGCGTATTTTACGTGACATGGTTTTAAAGGTCCGGTCTCCGATTGTTAATATTGTTCGTTATCATAAGCCTAGCAGCTCAAGCCTGCCGGGGCACGTAAACTTTATGTAAATTTTCGCCGTTGGGTTTTACGCAATTGTACCTACAACTCGTATCTGTGTCAGCCTAGACTGATCTCATTGCTTTTTAAAACACCCCGCAGGAGGAATAAATTCATGGCTTTGATTAATCGCGTTGTACGATTGTTTCGCGCTGACATGCACGCCATTCTTGATCGAATTGAAGAGCCGGATGTGCTGCTTAAGCAGTCAATCCGGGATATGGAGGCGCACATTACGCATGATGAATACCAGGTTAAATCCCTGAATGGTGAATTGAGTGAGCTTCGTGCCCGCCAGGCTGAGTTAGCCCGCAGTCAAGGTAACATGGAAGAGGAGCTTGATGTGTGTTTTACCGCGGGAAATCACGACCTGGCGCGAGTGCTTATTAAACGCAAGCTGGAGTCCCAGCAATTAATAAACTATTTGTCGCGAAAATGTGCGGCAATGGAGAGCACGGTTAGTGAATATTCCACTCGCCTCGAAGAAAACCGGACGATGTTGCTGTCATTGCAGCAAAAAGCCGAGGTGTTAGCGGCCGACGTATCACCAAGCATCGAAGAAAACTATTCGAGGCAGGGGTGGGGGGCTGAATTTTCGGTGCGAAATGACGAGGTGGAAATTGCCTTTCTGCGTGAGCAACAAAAGAGGGAAAGCCTATGAAGCGGCCAGGATTCTATGAAGGCGTACTGATTGCGCTGTTGGCCGGTGTGATTGGCAGCGCGATATTCACCGTGTTTTTCACCCTGTTTGACGGCAACGAACTGATGCGGTTGTTAATTGCGTCGGGTGGTTTCTGTTATGCGCTGTATCTTTTAAACCGCAGCCGGGAACCGGTGGGGCGGGTAACCGCCATTGCAGTATGGTTGTTTGTGGCGGGGTTAAGCTGGACTTTCGTCCCGTCGTTGGTGCTCTATGGACTGATTCATACCGGTTTGGTCTGGGGGATACGCTCTTTGTATTTTTATACCAGCTTTGTGTCAGCATTGGCGGATCTTGGGCTAATGGCGCTGAGCCTGGTGATTGCATTGTGGGTGGGAATGCACACGGACAGTGTATTTATCAGTATCTGGTGTTTTGGTTTACTGCAGGCATTGTTTGTTTTTATACCCCCGAATCTGCTTGAAGCTAATGGTCTCAACACTAATTTTCCCAATAAAGCGGAGAAAGGAACCCAACGACACTCGTCAGAATCAATGCGCGACGCGGATTTTGAGCATGCTTATCGCAATGCGGAATCAGCGCTACGCAAACTTTCCATGCGTCTTTAATGATTGGAGGAAACACAGATGAAATTACCTATTAACATGATGATAACAAACACGATGGCTAAATTAACCAAAAAAATGATGACAAAAACAAAACTGTTTGCCGCCACGCTATTGGTAACCACAACCGCCGTGGTAGTGGCTTATCCCTATTATACGGTTACCCCGGCCAATGCCAAACCGACTGTGCCGGTGGTTACCTTGCCTGTTGCGCCTGTTCCAGGGCAGGCGCAGAAAATCGAGGTCGTATTTGCACTGGACACCACCAGCAGCATGAGTGGGCTAATACACGCAGCAAAAGAAAAGATCTGGTCCATTGCCTCCACCATGGCATCTGCGCAATCGGCACCTGAAATAAAAATGGGGCTGGTGGCATTCCGGGATAGGGGGGATGCGTATGTAACCCAGGTGATTGATCTTTCAAACGACTTGGATTCCATGTACGCAAAATTAATGGATTTTAATGCCGCCGGCGGCGGTGATACCCCCGAGAGTGTTAACCAGGCGCTGTACGATGCGGTACATAGTGTTGCCTGGAGTCAGGATCAGGATACTTATAAAGTGGTATTCCTGGTGGGTGATGCACCACCGCACATGGATTACCAGGATGATGTTAAGTATCCCGATATTATCAAGGCCGCGCATCAAAAAGGCATTGTGATAAATGCGATTCAATGCGGGGAGGCTCATGCCACTCAGCAAAATTGGCAAACCATTGCGCAGTTGGGCCAGGGCGCCTATTTTCAAGTGGGGCAGTCGGGGAGTGCCGTTGCGTTAAAAACACCGTTTGATAAAAATTTGGCTGATTTATCCAGGAAGCTGGACGATACACGGCTTTATTATGGTGATGCCAAAGTAAAAGAGCGCAAGCAAAAGAAATTGGACGCCGCAGATAAGCTGCATGCCCTGTCGTCCGTTGAATCGCGTGCGCGTCGCGCCACATTCAATGCTTCAAAAAGTGGTAAAAATAATTTACTGGGCAAGGGTGAATTGGTGGATGAGGTTGCCAGTGGTCGGGTAGATCTTCAGGAAATTGAAAAGGAATTTCTGCCGGCGTTGATGCAATCCATGGCGCCGGCTGAACAGCAGGCATTAATTGTGGAGACCGCTCAGCAACGTAAGGAACTGGAGAGCCAGATTCAGGCGCTCGCCATACAGCGTAATACTTATATCAAAAAGCAGTTGGATGAGCAGGGTGGTGCCAGCGACTCGTTGGATGAAAAAATCTTTAGTGCTGTGAGGGATCAGGCCGGTAAAAAAGGTTTGAGTTATGATGCTGGTTTGGCAACCTATTAATTTGGCGGCCTAATAATTTGTTGATCTAATAATTTTTCGACCTAATAATAGGCCTGATCGCACCGAGATTTTGGTGAGGCTTATTCAGACGGAAATGGCTTTAGTGAAGTGGCCCGGCTTAGTTCGGGCCACAACCTGTTGCACTGATGAGTAACGATGTGTCGTGGGTTATTTATTTCCACTTACCAGTAGATACTCGTGAGGAATGACCAATATGCCATCTTTTATAAAATCGCGGGCGAACCGACCCACTTCGTTACGTATTTCCGGTCGTTGCTCAGTAGGTAAGGCGTCGAATTGCATTTTCAGGATGTCTGATGCCTCAACAGCGTCCCAGTAGGCATCAAATGATTCAAACTCATAATGAAATGTAATGGGTTCAATACTGAAGTCCTGGAAACCCGCTTCTTTTAACAGTGCTGCCATAATGCCTGGCGCCCCCAGGGAGGTAACCTTTGCCAGGGGCGGGTACAGGTCTTCGGCGATGCGGTGCTTGAATACTTCATACGTCCAGTACAGGGTTAACATGGTTTCCGGGGTGCTCCACACCGCAAGGGAAAAATGTCCATCCGGTTTCAAAACACGGTGCATTTCTTTCAACCCCTTTAAAGGGTCTTCAAACAGCATCACACCAAAACGGCATAACGCCCGGTCAAAGTGGTTGTCAGCAAAATCAATGTGTTCGGCGGGCATGGTTTTAAACTCAATGCCTTGTAGTTTTTCATCCTGAACTTTGTTTTGGGCCACTTTAACCATGCCGGCCGCGGCATCGATGCCGGTTATGGTGACCTGGCCGCCCATTTTTCTGGCTAACGACAGCGCAGGCTCTCCCGTGCCGGAACCGAGGTCTATAATCCGGTCGCCATTTTTGGCCTCGAGTTTTCTCAGCAAGGCATCACCCACTGGCGCTAATTGTGGTAGCCAGATATCAAATTTTTCGGCAATTTTATCCCAGTCGGGTTGGTTGTCTATTTTACTCATGGCGGTATCCTCGTGTCATTATTACAGTGTACTGTGTACCAGAATGCTGCGTGCCATTATGTTTTTAAAGCGTACATTATCCTAACACATCAGTTGGATCTTCAGCACCGTAGACGCCCTCGCTGCGATCCAACTGATGTGTTAGGGGTATCATGTGCTTTCATGCTCATGATAGTGCTTGCGCCAAAACTCGGGTATGTCGCGTCGATGGCCGCGCATGACCAGGTTTGCGATCAGCCCGGTCCATCCGGTTTGGTGGGCTGCCCCCAGCCCTTGCCCTGTGTCACCGTGAAAGTACTCATAAAACAGGTACAGGTCTTTCCATAAGGGGTCATTTTGAAAAGGGCTCTTGTCACCAAAGGCCGCAATTGTGCCGTTTTCGTCACGTCGGTACAAATTGACCAGTCGTTCAGATAACAGATTGGCAATCTCTTTGAGGGTCATTTCCTGGTTGTCCAGGCTGGGCACCGCAATTTTGAAATTGCTTCCGAGAAAGCGGTGAAATTTTTCCAGTGCCTGTATTAAGGAGTAGTTCGTGGGCATCCAAATGGGGCCGCGCCAGTTAGAATTGCCACCAAACATGCCGGAATTGGCTTCACCCGGTACATAGTCGATTAGTGACGGGCCAACACCAGGCAAATTCCCCAGGTCATTGTTGGTGGCGTGAATACGGCTGACACTCCGGATACCGTAAAGTGACAGGAATTCAGTATCGCTTAACAAGCGTGTTAGTATGCGCGGCAGCATTTTTTCATTCACTAAGGCCAATAAGTGCTCGCCGCGTTCGTTTTCCCATTCGGGACATTGGCAGATTATATTGCCATGAAATACGCCGCGCCGGTATTGGTAAAGTAGCCTGCGAAAACGGGGGGTATTTTGCAATAGTCGTTTATCGATAACTTCAGTGGCAAACAGCGGAATTAGGCCAACCCAGGAATAGATATTAATATGATGTTCCTGGCCTTTCGGATCGACAATCAGGTCTTTGAAAAAACCATCCTTCTCATCCCAAAGCGAGCTATGCAGCTCACCATGCCCGGCAATGGTGTTTGCTATTGACAGAAATTGTAAGTAAGTTTGAATCGCAATATCTTCGTAGTCGGGGTCTCTTACCGCTAACTCCAACGCTATTACGGTCATGTTTAACGCAAACATCGCCATCCAGCCGGTGGCATCTGCCTGTTTCAAGGTATAACCGGGTGGTAAGCCTTCCGACCGGTTCAGTACCGAAATGTTGTCGAGGCCCATAAAGCCGCCCTCAAAAACATTGTGGCCCTGACTGTCTTTACGGTTAATCCACCATGAGTAGTTGAGTAAAAGTTTGTTAAAAATGCGTTTTAAAAAACCAAGATCGCCAACGCCTCGTTGTATGCGTTCGGCCCGAAATACTTTTAATGCCCCCATGGCGTGTACCGGCGGGTTTACATCGCCGAATTCCCATTCATAGGCCGGTAGTTGTCCATTGGGGTGTAAATAGGTTTCTTTAAGCACTATTTCCATTTGCTGTTTGGCAAAATCAATATCAATTAATGCCAGCGCACTACAATGATAGGCCAGATCCCAGGCGGCAAACCAGGGATATTCCCAGCAATCAGGCATGGAGATAATATCGCTAGCTTTAAGGTGTTCCCAGTAGTGATTGCGATTGAGTTGGCGTTGTTCTGGCGCGGGGATTTTGTCGCCTTTAAACCATCGGGCAACATCATAATGATAAAATTGCTTGGTCCAAATCATACCGGCGAACGCCTGGCGCATAATGCGATGATCTTCCACATTGGATTCCGGCAGCAACTCATCATAAAAAACGCTGGCCTCAGACTGCCGTCTGGAGAAAATCACTTCATTTTGCGCGAAGGGTTTATCCAGCAATACACCGGCCAGTACAAAATCCAGTTGGGTCTGGCCGCCGCCATCCAGGGTTATGTTGTGCCATGCCGCAAATTTTGTTCCGGTATTCTTGGGGTTTACGGCGGTTTTATCCCCATGAATGATGCGCCGGTGAAACGCATCTTTTACATAAGGTGATACGTTGGGTTTTCCCCAGAGTGCTTCAGTATTACTTTGGTTTTCAGTAAACAGCAATTGAGCCGCCTGGCGTCCGTACAGGTAATAAGCTTCGAGGGTTTCATGACTTGCCCTGACCATCCAGTTGGATGCGCTGGGGGATGTTTCCAGGAACAGGTCAGGGCTAAACTCATCTTCGTCCCACGACCAGGTATTTCTAAACCATAGTGTGGGCAGCACATGAAGACTGGCCCGGTCGGGACCACGGTTGATAATTTTAACTCGTATGTGGGTTTTAACCGGTGTTGCTTTGGCGTAAATCAATTCGATGTCCCAGAAACGGTTTTCCTGGAATATGCCGGTATCCATCAGGTTAAATGGCGGGTCTTGAAATCCCCGTCGTTGATTTTCATCAATCAACCATTGGTATGGAAATGCCGCTTGCGGGTAACGGTACAAATAGCGCATATAGGCATGGCTGGGCGTGGCGTCTTTATAAAAATAATAATCTTTGACATCTTCGCCATGGTTACCTTGTTTGCCGGTTAACCCAAATGCGCGCTCTTTTAAGATGGGGTCATGACCATTCCATAACGATAACGCAAAGCAAAGGCGTTGTTGGTTGTCTGAAATACCGCCTAAACCATCTTCACTCCAGCGATAGGCACGTTGATGGGCCTGCTCATGGGTAAAGTAGTCCCACGCATTGCCATCATTACTGTAGTCTTCCCGCACGCTGCCCCAGGCACGTTCTGCCAGATAAGGCCCCCAGAGGTGCCAGTTTTCTTTGTTTTGCCGCTGGGCTTTTAAACGCCGTTTCTCGGCATTGGGTGGTGTTTTTTTATACATGACTGAGTTGTTGATTCCATGTGATGTAGCTGTCTTTCCGGTGAGCCAATATACAACAGAATGACCTGTGAAATCACGGGGGTGGGCACAATAAAGAATGACGGAACACTGACGGAACACGAATTCATTAGTGCGATGACAAGGGGGGATTATGCTGACAACAGGTGGACTGCAGGTCTCAGCGTGTTAACGACACCAACGCTATGGTATTCATAGCGTTGGTCAATACGGTACAGTAAGGCGAATTAGGCTATGAGCCATTTCCAAGGCATGTCGTGTTTTGTGCTTTAGCGTTACCCATGCAGGATATATAACGATCAGAATTTTTTTCGTTTTCCTCTTCGCACAAGTTGTAACTCTGTAGCAAGCTATATGTGCACTCCAAACGTTGTTCCATGGTTTTAATCGAGGTTTTTTGTTGTTTTATACTGTCAGTTTGAAATTCGATTTGCTCATTGAGTTCCTTTAATTGTTCACCGGCCAGTGAATCTGCACTATGGGCAATGCCGCTTAGTCCGGCTAGCACTGTGAGCGTTAGCAGGTGGCGTAATAATTTTAAGGTTTCGTCAATGGACGATTGCGACTGTTTAATGCGTCGTTTCATGGTTGCCTGGTAAAATAATGTCATCTTAAAATCTCGCTTCCGGTTAGATTAATCATCTCTGACTCTTGCGTAAATCGAAAATACGAATTTCCCTATCTACAGAATGCTTATTAGTCAAATCATCAGGTTTTTCGTAATAAATCCCGCCGTTTAATGCTATCGGCACCTGGTGAAATTGCTTAAATACTTCGTTGGGCTGCTCCCGCTCTCTTGTAGATTCGTGTAAGCTCAAAAGACGGAATCTGTACAGTATGAATATTTAGCTGAAATATCAACAGTAAAAGCGGATTTTACCCTAACTAATACCCAATAGTGAAGGCGAATTTGTGTTGCTAAAGTAAAAATGTTATCAAATACAACAAGGTACAATGGTATTGGCGGGTAAAGTACACAGCGCAGTAACGACGACAATATACGCTATGATGGGTGTTATGGGCTTGTTGTTGGTTAATATATTGACTGTTTCACCGTCAGTTGCTGACGATTCTGCCGCAGATTTTATTGAGTTTGACGACCAGCCCCTGGCAGAAGACCTGGTATTGCCCGAGTGGTTTAAGCTCAGTTTTTTAGAGCTGAAAAATGATTTGTCTGAAGCGGTGGAGGCAGGCAAACGAGGCCTCATTATTTATTTCGGTCAGGTCGATTGTCCTTATTGCAAAGCACATCTGGAAAAAAACTGGAGCGATCGGGGCATTGTAAGTTATACCCAAAAATATTTTGATGTGGTCGCCATTGATGTGCGGGGGGACAGGCCTGTTGCTGATTTTAAAGGCACGATTCACAAAACAGAAAAATCGTATGCGGCAAAATTGAAAACCGATTTTACGCCGTCGTTACTTTTCTATGACGAAAATGGCAAAGAAGTGTTACGCCTTTCCGGATATCATCCACCTTATCAGTTTCGTGCCGCCCTGGAGTATGTTGCCGATCGGCATTATTTAAAAGAGTCATTAATGGCTTATTTGAAACGCGGCGAATCCGTTGCCAGTTATGAAGAGTCTGAGTTGAACGAAAGTGCCCTATTCAGCTCGCCGCCCTATGCATTAAGCCGTCATCAGGTTAGCGCGCAGATGCCCATGGTTGTGTTTTTTGAGCAGCCAACGTGTCATGCCTGCAATGTGTTACATGCCGGTCCAATGCTGGACAAAAACAGCGTTGAAAAATTTAAAAAAATTGATGTGGTACAACTGGATATCAATGCCGACACGCCGGTGATTACACCGCAGGGAGAACGGCTTACCGCCCGACAATGGGCGCAGAACCTGGGTATTTATTACGCACCCACCCTGATATTTTTTGACGAAACCGGCAAGGAAATACTGCGGGTGGATTCAGTTATTCGATTTTATCGGTTAAATGGGGTGCTGGAGTACATTACCAGCAAAGCCTATCACGAGTATTCGACCTTCCAGCTCTGGCGGCATCGTAAGCGCAAATAGACCTATTCAGTCCTTTTGGGTCGGAATAATGATGTTACGGAAGGTTAAGTTAATGCGTGCATTTTTGGGTGGTTTGGATTTAGGGATACAATGTTGCCAGTGATGCTGAAAACTGCCCGCCATAATAACCAGGCTGCCGTGGCGCAATGCAATGTTATGCACTTGTTTGGTTTTGTTATGGCGTAGGCTAAAGCGCCGCTCTTCCCCCAGGCTGAGGGACGCAATGGTGGGGTTTTTCCCCAGTTCTTTTTCCTTGTCAGCATGCCATCCCATGGAATCCATCTCGTTACGATAAAGATTAGCCAGCACGCTGTTAAACGTTTGCTGGCCGCACTGCTCGATTGACTTCTTAACCTGCAGCAGGGCGGGTGTCCAGGGTAATGGCGAGTGCGTTATGCCCGAATAGGAATAAATAGCACCTTTATCGCCATACCAGCACACCAGTCGGGGCACCGTAATGGTTTTCCCATAGATTTTGATCGCTTCGCTTGTCCACTGTAGCTCCTCCATGAGTTTATCGAATAAATCATTTGCTTGTGCGCCACTGATGAAGTCGTCAAATAAATAAAGTTGCCCGTCGTTTTCAATATAGGGGTTCATAAAACTAAAATAACATGAAGTGAGGGGGAGGCGACAGGAATAGCGGTTATCCAATGCGGCTTATTATTGATTTCGATGAGATATTTGTATCAAGTAAATACATCATGGTTCACAGAACCGTCTACCCGCTCAAAATCACTGTCGTTACCTACGTTCGGCATAGACGCCAATGCTTGAGAAAAGGAATTTTTCTTAGGTCCAAGCAAGGCCTGCTTGAGAATCTCTCGATGTACTACGGCCATGCTTGGCGGCGCGTCGTTTCAGGGCTTGTGCGACCTCTGGATCAATATCTCTCACTAGCAGTTTTGTCATGTATATACTCTCGATGGCAGATTGATATCAATGATAGTATTCTTTTCAGGATGAGCAATCATTGACGGTAGAATGTAAAAAATGGCTTGCCGTAGGCGTCAGGCGGAGCTTTTATAATGTTGTTTATAACCTGTTGAAATATAAATAATTATTTCATTTCTTGTTTCTCATAAGCCAGGATGCAGTTTACGGAATCAGGGGTGATCCGAGTTGCATAGAGCAATATAGATTTGTTCAACACCGGCCCTGGATTCCGCAAGCTCCATCCAGGCTACCTGCTGGCGACAATGTCGTTTTTACTTCAAATTGATGCTTATTGGTGCTATATTACACCAATAGTATGAATTATGAGGTTGAACGATGGCAACCGTAAGAAAGACAATATCCTTTACTGCTCAGCACGAAGCGTGGATCAAAGCACGTATTGCTAGTGGCGACTATGCAAGTGATAGCGAATATGTACGTGACTTAATCCGCCGTGACCAGCAGGAAAATGAGAAATTTCAAAAGCTCAAAGCAGCAATTGTTGAGGGACTTGAAAGCGGCAAAAGTAACCGTGGCGTCAAAGACATTATGCAGGATGTAGAACAACGATTGAGAGATAATGGAACGCTACCGTCTCAGTAATGCTGCCGATGCAGATTTCTCGAAACTTTATAGTGACGGGATAGTAGATTTCGGATTAGAACAAGCCCAAGCTTACGCGCTGGGCTTGTATGACCTATTCCAAACTTTAGGCGAAAATCCACTTATGGGATACAGCGCCAAAGAGCTTGCCCCTGAACTACGTCGCTTCCCTTATCAGTCGCATGTCATATTTTATCTTCAATATAATGATGATGGGGTTTTCATTGTCCGTATACTCCGCAAAGAAATGGATTTTCGGCCATTGCTGCTTACGGAATAAACAGATTTAGGCGATGACCAATTTGAGACTTTGGTAGTTTGTATCTGCCAGAAACCATTTGGCATATCTGTACAAGGCTTTGCTAAAGGTAACGATGGAGGGCGTGATGCAAAATTTGCAGGAATGGCAGAGATATTTCCTAGCCCGTAGCCCGGATGCAGTTTACGGAATCCGGGATGAACGAAGCCGCATAGGTTCCGTATTCCGCAATGCTACTGGTGGACTTGTTCACGAGAGGGGTTGCATAGGGCGGTATAGATTTTCTCAGCCCCGGCCCTGGATTCCGCAAGCTCCATCCCGGCTACGGGTGATCGTTCATATTCAATTCAATGTGGCAGACCCGTAGCCCGGATGCAGTTTACGGAATCCGGGATGAACGAATCTGCATAGGTTCCGTATACCACAACGCTGCAGGCGGGTTTGTTCATGAGATAGGGAGGCTAGAGCCGTATTGGTTTATTCAACCCCGGCCCTGGATTTCGCCTGTACCTTGAGCTATTCCCCATAATCATTGCTAGAGCTGATCGTTAATTGCCCAATAACCTTGCGAAAAACGTTTCTAAAAGATGCAACTATGAATTAGCGTTAACTTCCGTATACAATGCCTGCATGGTCCAATATCGGCGAAATCGTGTACATGGCGGTACCTATTTTTTTACGGTTACTTTAAAAAACCGCCAATCCCAACTGTTTACAAATCATCTTGACTTACTGCGCGATGCATTTCGTAGCGTTCGGCACAAACAACCTTTTCAAATTATTGCTATTGTGATTCTTCCTGAGCATTTGCATACGGTGTGGACATTACCTACTGGGGATGAAAACTACTCGGCGCGTTGGCAAGCCATAAAAAGCCAATTTACCCGCTCTGTGATTAAACAAGGTGTTGAATTAACGAAAAACCGTAAAGGTGAATACGACGTATGGCAGCGGCGTTTTTGGGAGCATACTATTGCAGATGATTTAGATTTAACACGACACGTTGATTATATTCATTATAACCCTGTCAAACACGGCTTGGTTAAACATGCAAAAGACTGGCCCGCCTCGTCCTTTCACCGCTATGTGCGTTTGGGGTTATTAAATGAAAGTTGGGGGAGTGCTCCGGTGGATGAACTTGAAATAAGCTTCGGTGAATAATATTTCGGTACGGGACTGTAGCTCGGATGCAGTTTACGGAATCGGGGATAAACGGAGCCGCATAGGTTGTTCCGTATACCACAAAGCTGCAGTCGGGCTTGTTCATGAGATGGGGAGGCTTA
>Ga0316204_10006235_pt1 | contig 18546 bp, 16 predicted proteins | sample 6monrhotite_MG_2_FD_205661 | JGI IMG/M metagenome (GOLD analysis project Ga0316204, IMG submission 205661) | Microbial mat bacterial communities from mineral coupon in-situ incubated in ocean water Damariscotta River, Maine, United States -... | ecosystem: Environmental > Aquatic > Marine >... | reverse complement strand
AATCGAACCGCTTCAAGTTTAAACTCGCGCGTAAATGTTTTGTATGCTGCTCTTTTCTTTGTCATCAGATACTCCAAGGCCGTATATTCGCCTATTTATTGTATCCGTTAAACTGGGGGAGCCTCATTGTGACCCTATTGAAATTCAACAAGTTATTATTAATCTCATTAATAATGCCCGTGATGCACTAGAAGGCAGTCAATCAAAAATCATTTCAATCACTATTGATAAAAAATCGTTGGCGGAATGCCCCAACAACGAAACTTGTGAAATTTGCAGTGCAAATGTTGCCCATATAATTGTGAAAGATACAGGCTCAGGCATTAATAAAACTGATTTACTGAATATTTTCGACCCATTTTTCACTACAAAAGAAGTTGGCAAGGGTACAGGGCTCGGCCTCTCTATGTCCAAAGGGGCTATTGAATCTCATGGCGGTGTTTTTAATGTTAGCAGTGAAGTAGGTATTGGAACTAAATTCGAAATTTGCCTTCCTCTAACAGCTGCCCCATTGAACGAAGGAACGGAAAATATTGATACCATTCAAGCCACTAATAATGAAACTATTTTGGTTATTGAAGATGAAAAAATCATTAGTGCTACATTGAGCCAACTGTTAACTAGCTTGGGTTATAAAGTGATCATTGCTAAAAATGGTGAGCTAGGTGTTCGTAAATTTTTAGATAACATTAATAAAGTATCTCTTGTTATTTCCGATGTGGTTATGCCTGTGATGGATGGATATACCGCAATAGCGGAGATACGTAACGCGAAGCCTTTGCTTCCTGTCATTTTCATCACGGGCTATGATAGCATCAAACAATTAACTCATGATAAACTAACAACGACAGTTACAAAGCCATTCAAGATTGCTGAGTTAAGCCATCTGATTCACGATTATCTACGGAAGAGTGAAAAATCTAAATAATTAGTTGTATGAATGCTTTTCCTTTCAAGCTTTTATTATAATAACATCATAAAATCGAATACCAGCTTTCAACCAGAAGAAGTCATTCACCTAACCAGTGATAAGGCTGCTGAGAATAATATAGGTGTAAAACATCTAAATTCGACACCTCATGATACTTTGTTAGCTTACGCCTTATGCGTTTATCCAAAGAGTTTAGAGACCAATTTAGCCAACAAGAAATGCGTACCCACGGACGTAAAAATGGCTTTGTAACCGATGGGCAGGAAGCACGCCTGCTTAAGTGGTTGCCTAAAATTGGTTTGCCTAAAGACAAAACCCTAAATGACACTCATATCCCAGAAAACTCTCCTATTGTGATGGAGGTTGGCTTTGGTAATGGTGATTTCTTGGTATATACCGCCCAAAACAACCCTGATTGGACACTCGTTGGCGTAGAGATTTATTTGCCCGGCGTAGCCAAAGCGGTTGGAAGACTTGAAGATGCTGGTGTGATTGAACGCAGTCGCATCACACAATTACCTGCCCAGTTTGTATTAGAGCACCAAGTCAAAGCAGAGCAACTCGATGGTATTATCGTCAATCACCCCGACCCTTGGCCCAAAGCCCGTCATCATAAACGTCGTATCATTCAAAAAGAGATGGCAGCAATGATGGTCAGCCGCCTAAAACCGGGTGGTTTTATTCAATTAGCATCGGATATTGAAGAACTTGCCGAGTGGATGCGTGATATTTTGGATGCCACACCAGGTTTGACCAATACAGCAGGTAAAGGTGGTTATGTTGATCGCGATGAAGACCGTGTTTTTACAAAGTTTGAACAGCGTGGTATCAATGCAGGTCGCACGAGTAAATTTTTACATTTCACCAAGGACAAAACATGAGCCTAAAAACCAATAAAGACCAACTTGTGATGACTGCTGTACAAGGTGGAGTTGCAGCAGCCCATCAATGGGCTCCCTTTGAAGTCGGTAGTGATGGTGAGATTTTTTCTTGGCCATCTACAGGCGGCATTACTTATAATGTAAAAATCGGTGACTCGGTCTTTGGCTGGGCAGGTGAACATATTGAATCCGGTGTTTCTAGTACGCTCGATCATAAAAACAGTAAATGTGCTTCGGGTTATCAATTTATGTCCTGTTGCGGCAATCAAGTGCGTGTGACGTCAGGCGAAGCCAAAGGCGAGCTTGGCACTGTCTTAGGACATCACGGTGGCGTGAATCATTTGATGCTCGATTTCCCTGATAGCACATTAGACAAACTCACTTGTGATGATAAATTCTTAGTAAAAGGTTATGGGCAAGGGCTGAAGCTCATCGACCATGATGATGTCTATATTTACAATCTTGATCCCACGCTACTTGAAAAATGGGGCTTAAAAGAGCGCCAAGATGGCAAAATCGAGGTCCCTGTTAACGTCATGGTTCCAGGTTACGCTATGGGTAGTGGTATTGGTGCATTGTCCGTAACCACGGGCGATTATGATATTTTATGCCACGATGAAAGCGTCGTAAAAGAATATGGCTTAGATCGCTTGCGTTTCGGCGATTTTGTTGCAGTGCTTGATCATGATAATCGTTATGGACGCACCTACCGAAAAGGGTCTATTACCATTGGCGTTGTCATTCACTCTGATTCTCCTCTGGCAGGTCATGGACCAGGCATGATGACCTTGATGACTTGCACCACCGATAAGCTTGTTCCTGTATTGGATATTAATGCAAATTTAGGCGCTATTCGTGAGATTGGCCGTTTTGCGTAAGTTTATAGTTTTATGCTGCTTACTGCCTTTGGTGGCACAAGCAGAGGTGTATAAATGGACTGACCAATATGGGAAAATTCATTTTTCTGACAAACCTGTTGCAGGCTCTGAAAAACAACACTTACAAAGCATGTCAGGTATTTCTAACCCAGCATTCAACCTTAAACGCAATGCCATGCGTGTTAAGTACCAAGATAAAAATGGTAGCATGATTGTGCAGGGTCGCGTGAATAACATACCTATGCAGTTTATTTTGGATACCGGCGCATCCCTCGTCATTATTCCCCCAAACATTGCCAAAAGAGCTCATATATCCACAACAAATGCCCGACTCATCACCTTGCAAACAGCCAATGGTGCGACACAAAGTTATATGGTAAATATCTCAAACCTACAAGTTGAGCAATTACAGCAGCGCGGTGTGCGTGCGGCTATTCAACAAGTTTCAGCCAACCCAAACCTCGGTTTACTTGGCATGAGTTTCCTAAGTGCTTATAAAATGAGTATTGACCATGATCAACATATCATCACCTTAGAACCACGTTAATGTCTCAACACATGCAAGTTAGCTGCATTCAAATGCGCTCTGGCCATAATGTTGAAAGCAATCTTGGTAAGGTAAAAGAAATATTAAAAAAAGTTGCTAAAAAAGGCTCTAAACTGGCTGTTTTGCCAGAAACTTTTTCATTTATTGCTCGAAATAACCAAGAGAAGTTAAAAAACTCAGAAAAATCACATTTAACCCTTGAATTTCTATCGCAGCAAGCCAAGCAACACCAGTTATGGATTATCGCAGGTTCCATGCTCTGCCCTTCCGAGCATGGTGATAAACTTTACAACCGTTGCCCTATTTTTGCGCCTGATGGCACACAGCGCGCAAGCTATGATAAAATAAATCTTTTCGATGCTGATTTAGGTACTGAAAGCTGGCAAGAATCTCAATTCATTAAAGCTGGTAAAGAGCCTGTGTCCGTAGCCATAGATTCTAACTGGCAAGCCGGCATTTCAATTTGTTATGATCTGCGTTTCCCCGAACTTTATCGCCATTACAGCAAGCAAAACTGCAATATACTTACCGTTGCTGCTGCATTCACTGTGCCAACGGGAAAAGCTCATTGGGAAACTTTATTACGGGCCCGTGCTATTGAGAATCAATGTTATGTACTCGCATCTGCCCAGTGCGGAAAACATAGCGATGGTAGAAAAACTTATGGACATAGCATGGTCATTAACCCTTGGGGTGAGATTATGAGCGAGCTTCCTGATGGCGAAGGCATCATCACAGCTGAACTGGATTTACTATCCCTCCAGCGTATCCGAACAGCCTTACCTGTTTTATGACATCAAACATTATTGTCAAAAAAACCTTACCGTTTAGCACATACGCCATTCACTTCGAGAAACCACGTAGCGACTAACCGCGCAATTGTAAAACCCCGAATATTTATATTCGCGATCATACCAACACCAAAGTCTCCACGGCTTATTATTGCGCCCCAAAGTGCGTAGCACGCAATGAGTACACAAAACCAAACTTAAAAAAACACCTTAAGTCAGGTTTTCAGCTAGCTGTAGCTCCTCTTTATGTTTAATCACTTCTGCTGAACGATCCTTGGCCAGCAGCATATAAACAGATGGAACCACAAACAGCGTAAACAACGTACCGATAGAAAGTCCGGTAAAGATCACCAGCCCCATTGAGTAACGACCAGCAGCTCCTGCACCGCTAGCCATCACCAGCGGAATAACACCAAGCACCATCGCAGCCGTGGTCATCAGAATCGGGCGCAGACGCACAGACGAGGCTTCAATAATCGCATCGAGTTTAGAGCGCCCTGCCAGTTGTAGTTCGTTGGCAAACTGCACCATTAAAATACCGTGTTTACTGATCAGCCCCATTAAAGTGACCAACCCAACCTGCGTATAGATATTAATCGATGCCAGACCCAAATTAATAAACAGCAGTGCCCCCAGCAGTGCCAATGGTACAGAGACTAAAATCACCAGTGGGTCACGGAAACTGTTGAACTGGATAGCCAGCGCCAGAAAGACAATCACAATAGCAAATAACATGGTGTACACAAACCCACCAGACTCCTGCATATACTGACGAGAAGGCCCCGCATAATCAGCAGTGTAGCCACTTGGCGCTTCATCCCTGAGCGCATTTTTCATAAAATCAAGTACCTGCTTCTGTGATACCCCCGGCGCGTAAACACCTTGAATTGTGGCTGAATTAAGCTGCTGGAAACGGTTAATCGATTCCGGCACCACTTCATAAGTAATCGAAGCTACCGTGGAAGCAGGAATCATATCGCCCTTGGGTGTACGTATTTGATAATCAAGTACCTGTTCAGGATTAAGTCGAAACGCCTGCCCTACCTGCGGCATCACACGATAAGAGCGCCCGTCAATGGAGAAGTAGTTCACATAACCGCCACCGAGTGCGGCACCCAGAGCAGCACCAATATCCTGCTGTGTCAGCCCAAGGCTCGTTGCCATGTCGCGATCCACTACCAGCGTACTCTGTGGCTTATCAATCTTCAGATCAGAATCGATAAAGAAAAACATACCACTGGCCTGCGCTTTGGCCACCACGCGGCTCACAATCTCATTCAAGTTTTCAAACGATTCGGTTGTTTTGATAACAAACTGTAAAGGTAATCCGCCCGAGCCGGGCAATGCTGGAAATTGAAATGCAGCCACATGAGCACCAGCAATCGTGTTCCACTTCTGTTGCAAGACCTGCTGCAATTCAGCCGAGTTGCGATCACGCTCTTCCCACGGTTTGAACAGCACACCACCGATACCCTGATTAACCATCGGCATACCGGTTAGCTGAAACATCTGATCGTATTCAGGCAAATCACGTGCCAGTGCATGAGCCTGATCGGCATAAACACTCATCTGTTGCGCCGTGGCATTGGGCGCACCTGCAACATGAGCTAATACAATGCCCTGATCCTCTTGTGGTGCGAGTTCCGACTTGGAGGTGCCAAACAGGTAAACCACGCCGACGAGCAACAAACCACCCATGACCACCATCACCGGCCATGTCGTCAGTGTGCCGGTCAACCGTCGCTGATAAGAGCTATGCAGACGTGAAAATTGACGATCAATAAACAGTACCAGTGCACTCTGCTGCTGTTTGGGTTTGAACATCTTTGATGTCATCATCGGGGAGAGAGTCAATGCAACAATAGCAGAGATCGTTACAGCACCCGCGAGTGTGAATGCAAACTCGGAAAATAGCGCCCCTGTAAGCCCACCTTGAAATCCAATCGGCACATAGGCTGCAATTAAGACCACCGTCATGGCGATAATCGGGCCACCAAGTTCGCGCGCAGCCAGAATCGCCGCTTCAAATGGACTTTTGCCTTCGTGGTGCATATGTCTATCAACATTCTCCACTACAATAATGGCATCATCGACCACCAATCCAATAGCGAGCACAAGCGAGAGCAGTGTTAGCAGGTTAATCGTATAACCCAGAGCCTCCATAATAAAGAATGCACCAACGAGTGAGAGCGGAATAGCTATCAGCGGCACAATCACAGCACGCCAGTTGCCGAGAAAAATAAACACCACCAAGGCCACAATCAACAGCGCTTCAACGAGTGTTTTGATTACCTCATCAATGGAGCTTTCGATAAACTTGGTGCCGTCATAAACAACCTTACCAGTCAAACCATTAGGCATCTGCGCAACAATAGCAGGGAATGCATCGCGCACGCGCTGAACCACCTCCAGCACATTGGCATCGGGAGCTACTTTCACACCAATAAACACTGATTTCTCACCATCAAAGGCAGTGGTTAAATTATAATCTTCGGCTCCAAGCATTACATTGGCAACATCTTGCAAACGTACAATAGCGCCATTTTGTTCACGAATCGCCAACTGCTTGAACTCTTCTACTGAATGCAGGCTGGTATCTGCATTGAGCGCGACACTAACCATCTGACCCTTACTGCTTCCGAGTGCGGCCAAGTAATTATTAGCGGCAAGCGCCGCATACACATCTGTTGCGGAAATACCGTACGCGGCCATGCGCGCAGGGTCCAGCCAGGCACGCAGCGCAAACTGACGCGCACCGATAATCTCAGCACGCTGCACACCTTCGATCCCGTCCAGCTGTGGTTTTACCACGCGTAGCAGATAGTCTGTGACATTATTACTGGGCAACACATCACTGAAAAAACCCATATACATCGATGAAATAGTTTCCCCAACCTGCACTTTCAGCACGGGTTGTTGTGCCTCGGCGGGCAACTGATTGAGCACAGCATTCACCTTGGCATTGATATCGGTGAGTGCGCGATTCGAATCCTGATTCAGGCGTAATGTGGCTGTAATCGTTGATACACCACTAACACTGACCGATGAGAGATAATCAATACCTTCAGCCTGAGCAATCGCAGTTTCCAGCGGCTGGGTGATGAAGCCCGATACAGTTTCGGCATCAGCCCCATAATAAGCCGTACTCACTGTCACCACTGCATTCTGCGTTTCCGGGTACTGGCGAATCGGCATATTCATGATCGCCTGCAAACCGAGTACAAGCAACAGTAGACTGATGGTCGTCGCCAGTACTGGCCTGCGTATAAATATATCTGTGTATCGCATAACTTAATGTTCCTGCGGTTTCGGAGCCGGCGCATTGGCCGGCAACACGTTATTGTTGATGATCAAGGGTGTACCATTTTTCAGTTTCAGCTGACCGCTGGTCACTACGGTATCGCCTTCTTTGATACCTTCGAGAATAGCCACCTGATCACCACGTTTGTCTCCAGTTTTTACAAACACCTGTTGCGCCAGAAGCTTTTGCTCTGCTTTCAGGTTTGCCTGACCCTTCTCAGCTTTGGCAACGAACAGCGTAGAACCATAGGCATTAAAGCTGATTGCTGTCTGCGGCAGGGTCAGTAGCTGCTGCGGTTTACCCATATCGATTTTAACATTAACAAACATACCCGGCAGCATAAGCCCGTCGCTATTAGCAATTTTTCCCTCGATCAGCACATTGCGTGTATTGAGGTCAACCGAGCTATTGATGGCAGTAATCAGCCCTTTGATCAACAACTCACCGTTTTGCGCGCTAGCAACGGTGATGTCCAGACCAGCTTTCAGCGCATGCACATGCTTCTGCGGCAAACTGAAATCAACATACAAACTGCTGCTATCCTGCAAACTGACCAGCGGCTCCGAGGGGTTAATAAACTGCCCTTCACTGATCTGGCTGACCCCAAGTCGCCCTGCAAATGGCGCGCGGATACGTTTCTTATCCACTATCGCCTGTTGTTTAAATTGCTGCGCCCGTGCACTGGTCACATTGGCCTGTGAAGCATCCAGCTGTGACTGACTAATAGCATGAATATCGAACTGTTCCTGATCGCGTTTAAAGTTGATCTCGGCAAGCTTCCGGCTGGCCTTCATTGCCTGCAATTGAGCTGCTTCTTCATCACTGCTAAGCTCAATGAGCAGGTCGCCCTTTTTCACCCAGTTACCTGAATGTATATGGTTTTTTTTGACTACACCTGCTACTTCCGAACTGACCTCAATACCTTGAAGTGCACGCAAATTACCAACCGCCGAAAGTTGCGGCTGCCAAGTCTCACGTTTCACCTGCATCGCTGTGACCGTTGCCGGCGGCTGTGCATTGGAAGCCAGAAATTTTTTCATCATGCTAGCTACAAACATCTGATAGCCTATGATAGCTGCAAATAAGCCGCCAACACTGACTAGCATGATAATCATGCGCTTGCTCATGGTTCTTTTCATAACTGATTCTCCGTTGTCTGCTGCTCTGTTGTTTTTTGCTGCCAGTCGCCACCGAGGGAAAAAATGAGTGCTGCGCTATCATTGAGCATAGCCGCACGCGCCTTAATTAGGTTGATGCGTGTCTGCTGATAGCGTTTCTGTGCGTCAAGAAGCCCTAGATAACTGACCACCCCTTGCTTGTGCTGTTCGCGCACGATACCCAGTGTTTCCACTGCCAACGCCCCAGCCTGTTGTTGCAGCACCAACTGCCTGCCATCCATTTCTATCGCCAGCATAGCATCGGCAACATCGACAAAGGCGGATAATACGCTTTGGCGATATAAGGCTGCGGCCTGATCGAAATTGGCCATCGCTACACGTTTACGTGCCCGCAACTCTCCTGCTCGGAAGATTGGCTGAGTCAATCCCGCCGCCATCCCCCATATGGCTGACCCTGCATTAAATAAATCGGCGATTTTAATCACCTCTGTGCCGTAACTCGCTGACAACGCAAGTTTCGGGTAAAGATTACTCGTAGCGACTCCCACTTGTGCATTGGCCTGATGCAGGCTCGCCTCAGCAGCTCGCACATCGGGACGTCTCTGTGTTAGTGTGGATGGCAGCGTTATCGGAATTTCAGCCGGTAACACCAGCTTTGCCATCTCAATTTTCGGCAAATCCGTATTGTCTGGCAATACGCCTGTCAGCATGGCCAACTGATGGCGCATCTGCGCCAGCGCCTTTTGCAGGGCTGGTAATAATGTACGTGTTTGTGCCAGAGATGTCCGTTGTGCCAGCAAATCAGCCTTGGCAATCACACCTATTTCAAACTTCTTCTCACTTAAATTTAGCAAACTTGTTTCGTCACTAATCATTGCTTTGGTTGCTTCAATCTGCTCGCGCAATGATGCCTCTGCGATAGCAGCAGTGACAATATTGGCGATCAATGACTGACGTGATGCTTCTAGTTGCAGTGCTTCAAATTCAACCTTGGCCTTCCCCAATTCAAGATATCGCTGGCCTCCGCCAAAGGCATCAACCGTATAGCTCACGTCCACCGATGCGTTATGTACTGCAAATATGCGCGGGTTACCAGCATTTCCGAATGTCGCTCCAGAAATTTTCCTGCGAGAACTGTTCAGTGAAGCTCCCACTTTCGGAAATAGGGTAAAAGATGTATCGGCATCCAGCGTCTCCTGCGCAGATTTGAGTCTCGCTTTTGCCGCCGCAAGTGTAGGACTGTTGCTCAAGCCCCGCTTTACCAGTTGTGATAGCCCTTCCGACTCATACATCTGCCACCACTGCTGCGGTATTGACTCTCTGGCTACCAGTTTGGGTCTTTCGGCAGCATCCAAATCAGAGTCTCGTAGTTCATTGCTGTAGTGTTCTGGTTTTAGTGGTTCCGGGCTGTGAAAATCAGGCCCAACCGCACACCCCCCAATAAAAAAGCCAATCATCATTGGAAAAATTGAATTGCGTATTTGAAAATTCATGCCTTCTCACCTCCGTTAGCAAACCAAGTTGTTTTATTGATGCACTTCTGGGCAATACTTTTACAACGTTCAAATACGACATCGGGATTCGCCTCATGCCAGCCATAACCCTTCAGAAAGTTACTATAATTTGTTGAAAAGTGAGTGTAAATCTTATCATTGCTCTCAGGGCAAAGCGTGCTGGCATATCCCGATTGTGCTGTACTGGATAATCCCACACATAAGCCCCACATACCGTGAGTCAAATGGTGAGCAAGTTGTTCAGTTTCTGTCTTATCTAGCTGATCATAGCCGTCTAGATTTTTCTCAATCGCCTCCAGCACAATGCCAAGAAACATGTTTGTCAGCTCCACATGCAGCTGATTCAACTCATTCGCTCTCTGTTCCGTAGCTCTGCGCCAAACTGATGGCATCAGGGAAAGATTATCAATCTCAATCAGATCGGGATGATTCATCGACAGCTCCCAGCTGCATTGGCCGGCGGTGATGATTTTCTCAATAGCCGAGATTGGCTGATTGGCGATGGCGTTAAACAGCACCTGATGCTCCAGAACCAGCGTATAAGAGCAGGCAATGAGAAGGTCCTCTTTGCTCTCAAAGTGAGAGTAAATCGTACCCATCGAATATTGGGTCTCTTTAGCCACATCGGCCATGCGCAGGTCAAGAAACCCGTGTTGCGACAACAGCTCTATGCTCTTTTCAATAATCTCTTTTTCCCGCAGATCACGTTTCTCTCGCCGCAGCATGTTCACCTCGTCAACAAAAAATGAATGATATTCGAATATTAATCTAATATAACATCAAACATCAACTATTTTCTTTCTTTGCATGAAGTTAGACGTTCAATATTTTGATTTCCAAACCTGTGATAACGGCTCTAACTTCAGACTCCACACCAAATGCACTATTCATTATTTACTGATCTTACGAAAGACTCATTGGTAAGGTTATTGTTTACACCGGAAAAAAAACTTACTTATAACCAACGTTAAAAGAGCAGAGCTTAGTGTATCAAAAATATATCCCATCATACACCTAAAACCACTCTTTTTTTACAGCATAATTGCGTATTTTTTACCTCTTAAGTATGAAATAAATTTGCATACTGAGCGCACAAAGGTTCACAAATTCATTCTGTAGGAGCAGCGTGCATTTACAAAGTTTCATGGCGGAGGACTTATGCAAATAGATGGTCATCACACTTTAACTTATATTGCAGCACGTTTGGCAGGTTTTGCTCGTAGCAAAGCATCCATTATCGCCTACAGTGCACAGTATGTAGATGATGCGACAAATTCAGGTGTCATTCACTTTAAAAACGGCGCAATGTATAACCGAATTTCATCGGCACATAAGATGTTAGATTATCGTAACTCAGATGAGCTCGCCAATCATCGCGTATGGATTCCATTCCATTTCCTTCCTGGCAATGGCGGAAAACAAGCTGGCAAAAATCCAAGCGGTACATTTATTCGAAAATTAGTTTGTAAACCCAACAGTCATGTTGCCAAAGATATGCTTCGAGCATGTGCCAGTGATATGGATAAACCCTATGCCTTACATCGCCTTGGCATCACCATGCATGTTTATGCAGATACATGGGCGCATCAGGGCTTTACAGGTGTAAACCACGAAATCAACGAAGTTAAAGATATGCAAAGCAATGACCCAACACTGGATCAAAGCTTTTTTAATAAAATTGCCAACTATTTTTTAAGCAAGACTTTTCCACTGGGTCACGGTGCGGCATTAAGTCATCCTGATCGTCCTTATTTACAATGGGAATACAACAATGGGTTTGGAGAGCATGTCATCAGAAATAACCCCGATGATTATATCGATGCCGTTCAAAGTATGTGCCAAGCCATGCAATGTTTTTTTCAAAAGGATAAAACAATGAACCTTGAATCCATGCCAGGCTTACCTACACAAGATTTTCAGAAAATACGCTCACTTCTTCAATCAATTCGAGGTGATTCAGGTGAAGAGCGCCATGCACAATGGGTACAAAAAATAAAAAGCGGCAGTTTTTCCTTCGGTTCAGAAGATATTTCTTATATTGCCAAAGGGCATGGCTCTTGGAAACACAAAGCCATCGGGCAAACAGCTTTTTCCGATACAGGCCGTGAAATTTTCCCATTTAAAAAGGATTTTTTGCATTCAGATTGGAAACTATTTCATGATGCCTTGCAAGCACATCGCTTTGAAATTCTGCATGATGTTCTGCCTAAATACGGTATCTCAGCAGCATAAATTATTCACAGCACTAAGCCCTATTGGACTTTTGTTCTTTCCATGACAAGAGTTTGAGCATGTGGGTTGAGCCGCCAATTACATTAAACGAACTTCCCCGTGAACCAGGCGTCTATCGTATGCTGGATGGCAAACGCAAAGTGTTGTATGTCGGTAAGGCTCGGAACTTACGCAAGCGTGTATCGAGCTACTTTCAGCGTAAACCCGAATCGCCACGCACCCAAGCTTTGGTTGTATTGATTCGTGCTATTGAGTTCACCATCACAACATCCGAAGCTGAAGCTTTGATACTTGAACATAACCTTATCAAGCAACTCAAACCGCGTTATAATGTATTGCTCAAAGATTCTAAATCATATCCTTATATTTTATTAAGTGATGAATATTATCCCAAATTGGATATATATCGTGGCAAACGCGATCAAGCAGGTGAATATTTTGGTCCATTCCCGCATGCTGGTGCGGTACATCAAACCTTACATAGCATGCAGTCCATTTTTCAATTGCGTGATTGCAATGACACGACCTTTGCCAACCGCACACGCCCTTGCATGCAACATCAAATTGGTCGCTGCTCGGCGCCATGTTGCGGCATCGTAAGCCAAGCTGAATATACACAACAGGTACAAGATGCACGGCAGTTTTTAGAGGGAAAAAACCAATCTGTCTTAAGCCAATGGCAAAAGGATATGCAAAAGGCTTCAGAGGCTATGCAGTTTGAGCTTGCAGCCAGTTTACGCGATAGAATCAAGGCACTGCGCACCATTTTGGCAGGCAATGAACACAGCGACTTACCCGATGATGCCGATGCTATTGTGATTCTTCGTCGCCCAGAATCAGTGTCTGTTAGTATGGGCGTACGTCGCGCTGCATGTAATTTGGGCACACATAGTATCGCCATCAAACAAGCTACGGATGCGGATGATAATGAAATTATACAATCGTTATTGATTGAACGCTACCAACATGAAAAAGCACCCTCAGAATTATTACTAGAGTGTGATCCGTCACTATTGAGTGAACTCAAAGAGCTTATCAAATTATTACAACCCAAACAAAGCTGTACATTACGAATTCCCAAACGAGGCGCTCGTTTACAATGGCTCAATGACATTCGCCGCACAGGTGAGCAGCAACAAGCAGGACGCAGCACCACCAATCAGCAAGCTGCTTTTGAAGCTGTGCAGGAGCTATTCAAACTCGATAAAACACCCAAACTTATTGCCGCAGTTGATAATGCCCACTTGGGCGGTCAACAAACAGTCGCCGCTATTGTATATGGAGGCTGGAATGGTGCAGAAAAAAAGCATTACCGCCGCTATCAACTGGATGAGACAGGTACAGACAAAGATGTGCCTGATGGTGATGATTATGCAGCCATGTCAGCGGTATTATCACGTTTTTACAGTGCCATTGTCGATAAGAAGATTCCTTGCCCTGATGTAATGCTTATTGATGGTGGTAAAGGACAGTTAGCTATCTCTATTGAAGAAGCGCAAAAAGCTGGCTTATCGAATCTAAAACAAGTCGGTGTTGCTAAGGGTGTGAGTCGTAAGCTTGGTGAGGAGGTCTTGTGGCCATCGTGGAGCAAGGGCAGTCTAAAACCTGGTATTCATAGCCCTGCCCTACTACTCATAGCGCGCATTCGTGATGAAGCGCATCGTTTTGCGGGCGAATATATGCGTAAACGTAAAAAGAAAAGCATGTTCGCATCACAATTGGATAGTGTTGAAGGCATTGGACTTGCCAAACGAACCTTGCTTCTCAAACACTTTGGCGGCATTGATGGCATCAAAAAAGCCAGCCGTAGTCAATTAGCGCAAGTTGCAGGGATTTCAGAGGTACTCGCAAAGCGTATTTTTGAGACCTTGCATCGTTAATATTCATACTCCCCATCTTTCAAAAAACAATCAAACTTTAACTACCGTGGTGTTTCAGCAAGAAGTAGCATCACCAAGCGCCAGCCCTGCTCAGCATCAACACCAGCCTCTTCAAATACGTGCAAAAAATGCTCTCGTTGCCCACCTGAAAGCTTTTTTTCTAAGCCCATACCTTTTTCTGACAGTAATAAACGTTTGATTCTTTTATCAGCAGCATCGGGGCTAGCCAACACATAACCCTGTTCAATCAAATAGCGTAAAGGTTTGTTGATATATTGTTTACTTGCTTTGAGTTTAACCAGAAGCTCGCTCACGCTGCTGCCTTGATTGCGGCCAATAAAATATAAAACCCTATGATGAACCCGAGACAAGCCTAGGGCTTTCAGCTGCTCATCTGGCTTGGCAATAATCGCCTTAAAACCAAAGTACATCGCCTCTAAAGCTTGATTGAGTTCGGTTTCTCTTTGCTTATTTAGGTCAATCATATTGACATGATGCCTTCACGCTGATTATTCTGCAATAGGTCAATATAAGTGACCTATATGTTAAAAGGAGACAGTAATGAGTGAAACACAGACAATATGCTGGATAAATGGGGAGTTTAAATCCAAAGACAAAGCACTTATTTCAGTGTTTGACCACGGTTTTTTGTATGGTGACGGGGTATTTGAAGGCATTCGCTTCTACCATAAAAAAGCTTTTCGTTTGCCAGAGCACATACAACGTTTGTTTGACTCTGCACAGGCCATTGCTCTAAGCATACCCATGCCCGCAGGTGAACTTACTGAAATTATCCAACAAGTTGTCGCAGCCTCTAATCTTGAGCATGGTTATATCCGTTTGATTATAACCCGCGGTAAAGGCTGCCTAGGCATCAATCCAAACAACTGCACTAAACCAAGCATGGTTATCATTGCTGATCAACTAAACATGATTGATGAGCATAAACGCGAACACGGCGTATGCTTGATTACAGCGGCAACACGCAAACTCGCATTGGATGCTGTGGATCCTCGCATCAAAAGCCTAAACTACTTAAATCATATCATGGCACGTATGGAAGCCAATCATGCGGGTGCTGATGAGGCATTGCTGCTCAATAACAATGGGCATATCACTGAAGGTACTGCCGATAATGTATTTATCGAAAAAGATGGCAAACTTATCACCCCTCCTACCAGTGATGGCGCATTGGCAGGCATTACCCGCGCAACCATCATCGAGCTAGCAATACAAGCTGGTATCACCGTTTGCGAGCAGTCCATTGCTCCTTATGATGTATACACTGCGGATGCTTGTTTTTTGACAGGAACAGGTGCTGAATTGATTCCCGTTGCCAGCATAGATGGTCGTCATTTACGCCAATGTCCAAGCGATATGTTTAAGCAATTAAGCCAGCATTTCCAAGCGCTCATTGAGCATGAAATTCGCACTTAAAAGCGGCTGAATGCAGTGTTTATAAAAGTTAGCTATTAAACCAAAACAACCCTTTTAGGTGCTTAGGAGGTTCTGAATAAGTCATGAGTTGTTCAGAGCCTCTCTTACTTCTTTTTCGGACGAAACACCTTACATTGCGTTGGCTCTGCTTCTAAATACGGCCCTTCGATAAGGTCAATGCAATAAGGCACCGCAGGAAAAACCGCGTTTAAACAATCATCAATCGCTGACGGTTTGCCAGGCAAGTTAATAATGAGCGATTTACCACGAACACCAGCAGTTTGACGCGATAAAATAGCTGTCGGCACGAATTTAAGTGACTCCTGACGCATCAATTCACCAAAGCCGGGCATCATTTTCTCGCATACGCTTTCTGTGGCTTCCGGTGTCACATCGCGCACCGCAGGCCCTGTACCACCCGTGGTAACAATCAGGCAACAATCCTCTTCATCGGCCAATTCTTTTAGTGTTGATTCAATACCAGCCTGATCATCTGGAATCACACGTTTTACAGCCTGCCACTCCGATGTTAACACCCGCTCAAACCATGCTGCCATTGCCGGCCCACCAAGATCTTCATACTCACCGCGGCTGGCACGATCTGAAACAGTGATAAAACCAATTTTTGCTATATTCGTTGACTGATTACTCACTTAAATCTCCACATCTGCATCATTTTGAAAGTCCATATCCTGCAATAATTGCACAGTCGCCATCTCTCCAGCCTCCAAACCATCTGCTGTCGCAGGAACAGCCAACAAACCTTCAGCCAAAGCCATGGACATCAACACGCCACTGCCCTGTGCGCCTGTTGAAGTTGCTACATAGCCCTGCTCATCCCGATTCAATGTCACTCGAATGAAAATCGTTTTACCCAAGCTGCCGCGCATATCATGGCTTAAGCGCGCTTGGATGCTTCTGCGAAACAGCTTGGCATGGCCCATATTCTGCCTTAATGCAGGGGCAACATATTGTTCAAAGCAAACCATACTAGCTACAGGGTTCCCAGGCAGGCCAAACACTACGGTTCCACGCTTGGATGTCCCGAAAGCAAGCGGATGTCCTGGGCGCATCGCCACACGCCAAAAGTGCATGGTAATGCCCAGCGCTTCTAAAGTAGGCCGCACAAAATCATGATGACCAACCGATACACCACCCGATGCCAGCAACACATCATACTCTAAGCCTTCCGCAAGCTTGGCCTTTAAATCTTCTTCATTGTCTTTGGCAATGCCGAGCAACGTGGCTTCAATACCCAGTGATTTACATTGTGCATACAAGGCATGGGAATTGGCATTAGGGATTTTATTTTCATCAATCGGATCATCAATAGCTTCTAGCTCATCGCCCGTTGATAGAATTGCCACAGTTGGTTTGGCAAATACAGGCACCTGTTTCTTTTTCACCATCGCTAGAATCGCCAATACGCCAGGGGTAATCGTAGTGCCCTGTTTGAGTACAACCACATTTGTTTTTAAATTCTCACCCAGTGGGCGAATGTTCGCGCCTAGTTTGGGCGCTGTGAGAATGGAAACCTCATCACCATTTAACGCGGTATCCTCAACACGAATCACCGTATCAATGCCTTGCGGCGTAGGTGCTCCAGTCATAATGCGTGCAGCCTGACCTGCTTGAATAGCAACCTGCGGCATTTGCCCTGCACGAATATCATCCACAACCGTTAATGGTACTGGCGCATCAGCGGTTGCAGAGGAAACATCAGCGAATGTCAGTGCATAGCCGTCCATAGCAGATACGTCATAGGGAGGGTGATTACGATTGGCTAGCACATCTTCAGCCAGTACACGATGAAGGGAATCATGCAGCAGCACACTTTCAACACCCGACCTTTGCACATGCTGTAATATGCATGTCTGTGCCTCAGTTACCGAAAAATCACTCATTTCAAATGCTCCATGTTGTTCACTGCTTCCATTGTATCCAAACTTATGAAGCTTTTAAATTCTGGGTCAATCAACTTCACCTGCTGCTCACTCAGCTGATAGGTATCAAGTTCGCCCAACAGGCGAATCATACTACGTTGCCCCTGTTTCATCCTAGCCTCCATTTTTATTAAGCAGATTTTGTGATAAAAACCAAAAAGTGGCTGCGGCCTATCAAACACAAAAGGCACGACAGCATCATATGATTCACGTTTATCCGCCAGCTGTTGGATCAAAGTACTGGATGCAAATGGCATATCGCAGCCAATCACAAACACCCAATCCGTTTTTACCTCTTCCAGTGCTCGTCTGATACCCACCATAGGCCCGCGAGCCTCTGAGTCATCCACGACCTGCTTATGGTTCAAATCAGGCCGCAAAGCATGCACACTCATCAACACATCCGAAAAAAGAGGCTCAACCCTCTCCAAAACATGCTCTAACAATGGTTTGCCTTGAAAGTGAATGGATGCTTTATCTGAGCCCATACGTTTGGACTCTCCACCTGTTAAAATGACAGCCGTGCAATTCTCAATGGGATGCAATGTTTACCCTTTCTTTGCTGGAATATAAATGGATTCACCATCGAGGCTGACAGAATTCTTATCCTGCCAATACTGCTCAATGCCTGCAGCACTCTCTTTTTTCACTGCCCATGTATTGAGCATATCTCTATCACCCACATAATCATACAAAGGTACCCCAAAGCCGCATGAGGTATGCACCAGATCAACATGCATATCAAAGATTTGTCTGGCTCCGGGCAATGGCTCAAATAAGTTATACAACTCACCCCAAGCTTCATCATCGGTATGAATAGTTTTGGCAGTGCCATACAAGCGCAAAATTTTTGGATTGCCTTCAAAAGCACAAAACATAATCGTCATGCGCTCATCTGATTGCAGATGTGCCGCAGTTTCATTGCCACTGCCGGTCACATTCAGCCAAACCACCCTATTTTTATTGATGACTCGAAATGAATTCATGCCTTTGGGTGAAACATTGATGCGGCTATCCGCTGTGGCACTACCCACAAAATACATGTGTTGAGCTTTAATGAACTCAATCTGTTTTTCTTCAATTTCAGGAAACT
>Ga0316204_10006234_pt1 | contig 18549 bp, 15 predicted proteins | sample 6monrhotite_MG_2_FD_205661 | JGI IMG/M metagenome (GOLD analysis project Ga0316204, IMG submission 205661) | Microbial mat bacterial communities from mineral coupon in-situ incubated in ocean water Damariscotta River, Maine, United States -... | ecosystem: Environmental > Aquatic > Marine >... | reverse complement strand
TTACGCTCTTCTATAATACCTTCAAGAGCAGCATCACCCACGCCTTTAATTGCACCTAATCCATATAAAACCTGTGTTTCTTCTGGTACAGAAAACTTGATAATAGATCGGTTAATATTCGGCGTTAAGACGTCCAGCTCCATTCGATGGCAGTCTTCAATTAAAGTGACGACCTTATCGGTATTGTCCATATCTGCAGATAAAACGGCTGCCATAAACTCCGCCGGGTAATGGGATTTTAACCAGGCAGTTTGGTATGACAATAAAGCATAAGCTGCAGAATGAGATTTATTAAATCCATAACCCGCAAATTTTTCCACGAGGTCAAAGATTTTCATTGCTAACTCACCATCAATTCCATTGGCTTTAGCTCCATCTTCGAAAATAGCCCTCTGCTCAGCCATTACTTCCGGTTTCTTTTTACCCATGGCACGACGTAACATGTCGGCGCCCCCGAGGGTATAACCTGATAAGACCTGTGCAATCTGCATTACCTGTTCCTGATACAGAATAATGCCGTAGGTAGGCTCGAGTATAGTTTTGAGGGATTCGTGCTGGTACTGCGCATCAGGGTATGAAACTTCTTCCCTGCCATGCTTACGATTAATAAAGTTATCAACCATGCCTGACTGTAGAGGCCCTGGTCTAAACAATGCTACCAGTGCAATAATATCTTCAAAGCAATCTGGCTGTAATCGTTTGATTAGATCCTTCATACCACTGGATTCAAGCTGGAATACGGCGGTTGTTTCGGATGCTTTCAATAATGTAAACGCTTTTTCATCTTCAAGAGATATTTGACTAATATCCAGCTCTTGCTGATCAGCATGGCGAGCTTTTATATTTCGTACGGCCCAGTCGATAATCGTTAGAGTTCGAAGACCCAGGAAATCGAATTTAACCAGACCTATTGCTTCAACATCATCCTTATCAAACTGCGTAACGATACTGTGGCCACCCTGCTCACAGTACAAAGGCGTAAAATCAGTTAGTACTGAGGGCGATATAACAACGCCACCTGCATGTTTACCCGCATTACGAGCACAACCCTCTAATGACAAAGCCATATTAATGAGGTCGGTTACATCGGCTTCTGACTGATAAGCGTTAGCCAGGTCTTCTGACTCCTCTAAGGCTTTACTTAGCGTCATACCAATCTCAAAGGGAATCATTTTCGCTATGCGGTCTACAAAGCCGTAACCCAGACCGGATACACGCCCCACATCTCGTATTACTGCTTTTGCAGCCATAGAACCATAGGTGATAATCTGTGAAACAGCATCTCGACCATAGGTATCTGCGACATAAGCTATAACCCTGTCACGCCCCTCCATACAGAAGTCGACATCGAAATCAGGCAAAGAAACACGTTCAGGGTTGAGGAATCGTTCGAATAACAACTCATACTCTAACGGATCAAGGTCTGTAATTAGTAGAGCGTAAGCCACCAATGAGCCTGCACCTGATCCACGCCCCGGGCCGACAGGTATCTCATTGTCTTTGGACCACTGTATAAAATCTGCAACGATCAGGAAGTAACCTGGAAACCCCATGGTGTTGATAACTTCCAACTCAATATCCAGTCGCTCATAATAGGGCTTACGCCGTTCAACAGCATTTTCCGAATCAAGAGGGACAATAAGCTCCAGTCGTTTATCAAGGCCTTCTTTAGACACCCTTATGAAGTAAGACTCAATGGTATCCCCTTCGGGTATTGGGAAATTAGGTAAAAAACTTTCTCCCAATCGAACGTCCAGACTACATCGCTGAGCAATTTCAACTGTATTTTGTAAGGCTTCTGGAATATCAGCAAACAACTCACACATTTCCTCTTCTGTGCGTAAATACTGTTGATTGCTATATAACTTTTGTCGACGAGGATCATCAAGGGTTCGACCGTCCGTAATACAGACCCGCACCTCATGACTATCAAATTCTTCAGGCCTCAAAAAGCGCACATCGTTAGTTGCGACGACGGGTGTATTTGTTGTCATTGCCAGACTCACAGCGGCATGCAAATACTCCTCTTCATCCTCCCGACCGGTACGTTGTAATTCCAGATAAAATCGGTCAGGAAATATATTTTGCCAGGCTTTAAGTAAAGCTTCTGCCTGCATCTGGTTTCCCGATAATAACGCCCGACCAACATCACCTTCTCGACCTCCGGAAAGAGCAATAATTCCACCGCTTAATTCTCTAAGCCAGTCAACTTCAATCATCGGAATTCCACCGTGCTGACCATCAAGATAAGCACGAGAAATTAACTGGGTAACATTGAGGTAACCTTCATTGTTCTGGCATAACAAAACCATGCGCGAAGGCTTCTCATTTTCGACTGCTGGACGCAGCCAAATATCCACACCAATAATAGGCTTGATTCCCGCAGCCATAGCAGCACGATAAAATTTCACCATCGCAAAAAGATTGGATTGATCAGTTAAAGCGATAGCTGGAATATTTTGGTCAGCAGCCGCTTTCATTAATGGCTTGATGCGAACCACACCGTCCACTAGTGAATATTCTGTATGCAGGCGCAGGTGTATAAATCGAGGATTCATTTAGAATATAATCTACTTTAAATATATTATGTAAGTTATTGTTTTATAAGCAATGACAGCTTGGCTTTTTTATGTGTAATTATTGAATCCATTATGAAACAGAAACCGATGACTAACAATCACTAATCATCATTTACCACTATTTTTTGTTTTAGCGGGTTTAGAATCAGGGTGTTTTCCCACTTTTAAGGTAAAAGGTCTGATAAACCGTCATAAATTAACCACTTTTTCAGATATCTAGGTCAGGTCATAATTTAATGAAAGCTCAGGTTGTACTCACAGCAGATAAACAGATTAACTAGTTGTCGTAAACTATTGATATTTAGTAACTTATTAACTTAATGTCAATACTAGGCAAAGAGAATAAGATAGAGATCTGGTTGTTTTGATCAGAGCCAGGGCACGCCTCCCTCGGTGACAGACCTCGCTTTATGAGCTCTGTCCCCTGTGGTAATTCCGATCAGATTGGCAGAGTAATACACTACTCCGAACAACTTTTGATGGTATCAATAAGGGGACAGAGCGCCAAAAAGCGGCGGTCTATCCCCGGGGGATATGTACCTTAATATAGTGAAAAGAACGCTAAAACAGGGACAGAGCTGGTGAAACTTGCTCCCTACCCTCGTGGTAATTCCGATCAGATTGGCGAAGTAATACACTACTCCGCACGACTTCTGGTGGTATCCATAAGGGGACAGAGCACCAAAATTCGGCGGTCTACCCTCAATGAACAAGCTCCAAAAGAGGGCATAAGAATGGCTGCAAATTAGACTAAAAAGGTAGTCCAAATGTAAGGATTTTTATCTGGAATGTGGCCAGAAAAACAGCGCCCTCAAGACTCCAATAATCGCCTAACTGGGCCGAAAGTTTTACGGTGTTCAGGGCATGGACCATGCTCTTCAAGTAATGCCATATGCACTTTTGTTGGGTAACCTTTATGCCTGTCAAATTCATATTCTGGATACAGTTTATGCAAATCTAACATCTGTTTATCACGCTCAACTTTAGCCAAAATTGATGCCGCGGCAATTGATTTCACCCTGGCATCACCCTTCACAATAGCCTCAGCTTTACACTCTAAATCGGGCAGTTTATTACCGTCAATCAGTGCAAAATCCGGTTCCAGAGTCAGGCCCTCAACGGCCCTTTTCATGGCCAATAAACTAGCCTGCAATATATTGATTTCATCAATTACCTCCGGTTCAATGGAGGAAACGGACCAGGCTTTCGCATGGTTCTTTATCTCTTCAGCCAACATCTCACGTTTTTTAGGTGTCAGTTTTTTAGAATCATTTAAACCTTCAATTGGATGTGAATCATCTAGCACCACCGCTGCTGCAACCACCGAGCCCACTAATGGCCCCCTGCCCGCTTCGTCCACACCTGCAATCAATTTATAGGCTGAAAGATCAATATCAATGTCGTCAATCATATTTTCCGGTACAATTCATCTGCTTAATTAAACAATGAATAATACAGAGTTGCTCACCTAATGAGCAAGATTTATAACTTCAAAACATAATTAAAGTTATAACCCTTTAAGGCACTTTCTTATAGCAACCCCAAAAGATAGCTAATCGACCAATGAAAAGAATAATGATCAGCGCTGGAGAAGCCTCCGGTGATATGCATGCCGCTAATATATTAAAAGCACTGCAAGCAATGGATGCCGATGTTGAATTCTACGGCATGGGAAGCCAACAATTACGTGACGCTGGGGCTGAGCTATTAGTTGATTGTTCAGATATAGCCGTGGTCGGGCTGGTTGAGGTTTTATTCCATTATCGCAAAATAATGAAAGCCCTTAACACCTTACGAGAATCCCTGCGTAATGATCCTCCCGACTTACTGGTACTTGTCGATTATCAGGAGTTTAATTTTAAACTGGCAGAAACAGCGAAGGAACTCGGCATCAAAGTACTTTTCTATATTAGCCCACAGGTTTGGGCATGGCGCCAGCATCGTGTTCATAAAATAGGCAAAATCATCGATATGATGGCCGTCATACTGCCTTTTGAAGAGAAGTTTTATAAAGACGCCAATGTGCCTGTTCGTTTTGTAGGTAATCCCCTTACTGATAAAACCCATCCAAATAAGGAGAGACAGGCCTGTTTTGAAGAGTATGGCTTAAACAATACCGAAAAGGTGGTTGGTTTATTTCCGGGCAGTCGGCGTGGTGAGATTAAACGCGTACTCCCCATTCAGTTAGCTGCAGCTGAAAAACTACTTAAAGATAAACCTGATCTGCAGTTTATACTGCCGATAGCAAGCACCTTAAATAAAGAATTATTCAATGATTACATTGAGAACTATAAACACCTTAATATCAAACTGGTAAGAGACCTGCCTTATAATGTAATGCAGTGTTGTGACGCCATAATCACAGCATCTGGTACTGCAACATTAGAAATAGCATTAATGGGAATTCCAAACTGCATTGTTTATAAAATCGCAACTATTTCATATCTGATATTACGCCAATTAGTAAAAATCAAACATATTGGCCTTGTGAATATCGTAGCAGAAAAATACATTATAAAAGAATTTTTACAATTTGAAGCTAAACCACAATTAGTTGCTGACGAGATTAATTTGATTTTAGATGACGAGTTATATCGAAATAATATGATTACAGAATTAAATGCTGTTCAGAACAAGCTTGGTAAAACAGGTGGAATTAATAATATGGCTGGTTTAATTCTGGAAATGCTAGACTGATTTTATTTCAATGTCTTTTAATACCTGTTAATCCTGAAGCAGACATACATTCAGATTAATTTACAGATATAAACACGCACGTCTAAAGAACATCTCCCTCGGGGAAAGGTCGCGCTTTTTGCGCCCTGTCCCCTGTTGTGATGCCATCAAGAGTTTTACGGAGCAGGATACCTACACTGACAAATCTTGATGGTATGGGTTAAGGGGACAGAGCACCACAAAGCGATGGTCTTTCCCCGAGGGAGATGAACCCTAACAGGGCAAAAAAACAATTATTATATAAACTGAAAAAAAACACTTATAACCGGGTTAAAACTTGAAACCTAAACCCTAACGAACAATCCCACGTTCTGAATTAGTAATAAATTCAGCCATACATTTAACTTCAGGGTACTTAGCTATTAACTCAGCAGCTTCTTCCATTGCCTGCTCTCTTGGCTTTTTAGAACGCACCAGTATTTTATACGCATTAACAATAGCGCGAATCACCTCATCACTACAGCCGCTGCGCTTTAAACCAACTTTATTAATACCGCCCGCTTTGCCATAGTTGCTTGCAACGACAACATAAGGTGGAACATCCTGGTTTATGATTGAGCCCATACTGGTAAAAGACTGATTACCAATTTTTGTAAATTGATGAACCAGAGTAAAGCCACCCAAAATAGCGTGATCACCAACTTCGACATGGCCCGCACAGGAAGCAGAATTTGCAAAAATAATATGATTACCAATTTGGCAGTCATGGGCAATATGCACATATGCCATAAGTAAATTATTACTGCCTATACGCGTAACACTACAACCATCGTCTGTGCCCCGTGAAATAGTTACATTTTCACGAATAGTGTTTTCATCACCTATTTCCAAATACGATGTTTCACCGGAATACTTTAAATCTTGAGGCTCTTCACCAACCGATGCAAATTGAAATATTTTATTATTTTTTCCAATTTTTGTCGGACCATTGATAACCACATGAGGCCCTATCCAAGTGCCTGAATCAATTTCAACATCTGCACCAATAATAGTGTACGGTCCGATGCTAACGTCATCAGCAATTTTGGCAGTGTCATCTATAATTGCAGTTTGGTGAATCATCTATAACGGCTCATTTATTATTATGATTGGGTTAAATTTATGCAGGTTTTTCTGTTGCAGCACACATTATAGTAGCACTAGCGGCTAATTCACCATCTACCAATGCTTTACAGTTGAACTTCCATATCGAACGCATTTTTTTAACAAGCTCAACTTCTAATGTAAGCACGTCACCTGGCACTACCTGTCGTTTAAAGCGCGCACCATCTATACCGACAAATAAATACAATGTATCTTCTTCCGGGTTTTCATCCATTGTTTTAAAACCCAGTAGCCCTGTAGCCTGAGCAAGCGCTTCCATAATCAAAACACCTGGCATCACAGGATAATCAGGAAAATGCCCCTGAAAAAAAGGCTCATTAATAGTGACATTTTTTACAGCAGTTAAGGTTTTACCAACTTCATAATCGAGCACTTTATCGACCAGCAAAAAGGGGTAACGATGTGCCAGAAGCTTCTTAATTTCACCAATATTCATTGTGTTCAAAATAACACCTTAACCTTTATTATTTATTTGTTTTTCTAACTGGCGAATTCGTTTAGCCATATCATCAAGCTGCCTGAAGCGCACACTATTTTTACGCCATGATTTAGTATCATCAATGGGGGTTGTTGATGAGTATGAACCCGCTTGCCTGAGAGACTTAGAAACAATAGTCATTGCCGTTATCATTACGTTATCTGCTATCTCGATGTTATCACGTATACCTGCCATACCACCAATTATGCAGTTTTTACCTATCTTCGTACTTCCTGCAACACCCACACCACGAGACATGACAGTATGCGCACCAACATGAACGTTATGGGCTATCTGCACATGGTTATCGAGCTTTACACCTTCATCAATAACCGTATCATTTAATGCCCCTCTATCGACTACCGAACAGGCACCTATTTCAACTTTATTACCTATTCTAACGCCACCCACCTGAGATATTTTCAGCCATTCGTTTTTATCAAACTCAAAACCAAAGCCATCAGACCCAACTACTGAAGATGAATGAAGAATGCATTGCTCACCAATTATACAGCCGTAATATACAGTAACATTTGGATACAAATGAGTAGATTTACCAATTTTACTGTTACGCCCTATAACACAACCCGCTTCGATAACAGCATCATCAGCCACTTCAGCATTTGCTTCAATAACGACATTAGCACCTATACTAGCAGACGCAGAGACCTTAGCAGATGACTCAATACAAGCCGTTGAATGAATACCTGGTTCAGGTAATTGCTGAGGATATAACAAGTCAACAATTCGCGCATAGGTAGCCCGCGGGTTATCAACAATAAGCGCGGGAATATGCGTGCTTTCTAACATATCTTCCTTAACAATCACCGCACTGGCAAACGATTCACTTAAAGCCCCCAAATACTTAGCATTAGAAACAAAACAAATATCGCCTTCAAGCGCATTTTCAACTGAAGCCACCGAATTGATGACAATTTCTTCATTGCCTTGAACACTTGCGTTCAAAATATCTGCCAGTTGTTTCAGTGTATAACTCATTACAATTAGCTTCTATTTAGCCGCTTTATTAACAAGTACAGATATTTCATCTGTTATATTTGATTTATCAGCTGCAAACATAACGCCTTCGTTTAAAATAAGATCATATTTTTTTTCTGCTGCAAATTTTTTCGTTACTTCAAATACAACTTCTCTGAAGTCAGTCATTTCTTTATTGCGCATAACTTTTAGCTCTTTTTCAAGTGCTGCACCTTTAGCACGATAGTCGCCTATCATACTTTTCAATTTATTTTTTGATGATGCCAATTTACTTTCAGTCATCAACAATTCATTAGTTTTAATTTCTTTTTCTAATGCTTTTATATCAACAACCAGTTTTTCAAGCTCCTGCTTTGGGCCATTAAATTTATCTTCAAGCATTTTATCAATGCCTTTTACTTTGGCATATTCATTAAATAGAATATTTACATTTACAAAACCTATTTTCTGAGCAAAGCCCACAACCGGGGCCGTTAACATGCTTACTAAAAATAACGCTGATACAATTTTTTTCATCTAATTTTCTCCTAAAAGAATGAACCTATACTAAACTGAAATGCTTGTCTGTCATCACCGGGCTGATCATTAATGGTTTCAGCATAACTGAACCTTAACGGACCTATCGGTGCCAACCAGACGAATGATACGCCGTATGAACTTCTAAGCTCATCCGCATTAAAACCACCCTCTATGGGAACCCCTTCTTCTACATAATCATTCTGTAAAAAGACATTACCGATATCATAGAAGACACTTAATCTTACCGAATTAGGTGCTTTTTCCATAAATGGAACAGGAAATATTAACTCTGCACTTGCGACCGTTCTAATATCACCACCAACTGGATCATCAATAGCCGACTCTGTTACCAAACCCGTGTCTGGGTCTATCACTGCATCCTTAACAAAACGTGGCCCTAATGAGTTTGAATCATAACCACGTACTGTCCTCAAACCACCCGCAAAGAATCGCTCATAGAAAGGGTAGGTAGGTGTTTTCGAATATCCTTTACCAATCGCCATATCTGTACGAATCAAAGTTGTTACGCTATTAGTAACCGGGAAATAAAATTTATTCCTATAAGTCACTTTATAGTACTGCAAATCACTGCCTGGAGTTGTTAAGTCCAGCAATACAGACTGACTATTACCGCGAGTCGCAAATACTGTTCTGTTACGGGTATCGTGAGTATAACTGGCCAGCATTGTAAACGCATCTATACCGGCTTCAAGATTTTCCTGATCTGTATTAACCCCGTTTTCCTCTAAAAAATCTAACACATCGTCTGTTACAGTCGTTGTACCACGAATAATATCGGTATGCTCAAAACCTACACCAAATCTCACTCGATCAAACTCAGACAGGGGTATTCCGTAAGATAAATTCAGGCCGTAGTTGTTTTCCAGATAATTGATAATATCCTGCTCTGCAGTATCCCTTTCCCGATATGACAATGCAATTGTGCGACTAATACCGTCTATTGTGTGGTATGGGTCTGTAAAAGAGATGCTATATGTCGACCCTGCAGCTTCACGATTCAAATTCAGTCCAAGCTTTTCACCTGTACCATTTAAATTATCCAGCGTCATACCAAGATTAAATACGAAACCCTGATTCTGCGAGAATCCTGCACCGATATTAAAGCTACCTGATAAACGCTCGGTCACATTAATATTAATATCAACCAAATCATCTGTGCCAGGTACAGGGTCTTTATCAACAGTAACTTCTTCAATATATGCGAGTCTTTGTAAGCGTATTTTTGATCGCTCTAACTTGCTATTAGATAACTCCCCACCTTCCATTAAACGTATTTCACGGCGCAGCACTTCGTCATTGGTTTTGTAATTACCAGTGAAATTAATTCGCCTTACATATACCTTTTTTCCGGGGCTAACCAAATAACTGATATCAACTTCGAGTGTTTCGTCATTAATGATAGGAGCTACTTTCACCTTGGCAAATGAATAACCCTCATTACCCAGTCTACGGGTAACTAGATCTTTACCCTGAACCATTTTATCTCTAGAGAAAACATCTCCATTTTCTATAAATATAAGTTTTCTTAGCTCCTGCTCTTCCAGCTTCAAATCACCCGCTAGCGTCACTTCTTTTACATTATACTTTTCACCTTCAGTCACATTCATAGTGACATAAATATCTTTCTTATCAGGTGTAATAGTTACCTGCGTTGACTCAACGGTAAATCGAACATAACCTCTATCCTGATAATATGATTTAAGCGTTTCTTCATCGGCTGCCAATTTAGGTTTTGCGTACTCATCCATACTGCTAAACCAGTCCCATGTCCCGGGAACACCCAGCTGCAATTCAGCTAATAATGTATCGTCATCAAATACAGTATTACCAACAATATTAACCTGCTTTATTTTAGCAACAACACCTTCCGATATTTCAATATCAATATCGACACGATTTCGCTCTAACTCTTTTACAGTTGTTGTAATACGTACCGCATATTTACCTCGACTAAAATACGCCTGCTGTTTCAAGCCCTGCTCTATTTTATCCAAAGCCGATGGGTTAAATACCCGTCCTTTCACAATACCGATATCAGTTAGAATCTCTTCAAGCTGCTCGTCTTCTATATCACTATTACCAGACCAGGTTATTTCAGATATGGCCGGCCTTTCAAGCACTCTAACGACAAGAACATCACCGTCTTTTAAAAGCTTTACATCTTTAAAAAAACCAGTGCTATATAACTGCTGAATAACATATGAAGACTGTGAAGCTTCAAACGGGTCGCCAACTTTAATTGGCAAATAATTTAATAAGGTGCCATCGGGAATACGTTCAAGACCCTCCAGGCGAATATCCTCCACTACAAAGCTATTGTTTGCATGAAGACTATGCTGAAATATTAAGATAAAAATTAAGAGTAATAACCTGCGCACAATATCGCCAAATAAAAATAAATTAAAAACTAATTAATCAAGCGCTGAATATCATTAAAGATAGCCAGACTCATTAACAAAAATAAAAGAGTTAAACCCAGCCTCTGCCCCAGTTCTTCAAAATTCTGTGAGACTGGCGAACCTTTAACTATCTCAATCAGGTAATACATTAAATGCCCACCATCTAACATAGGTACAGGTAATAGATTCAAAACACCAAGACTCACCGAAATCATCGCAAGAAATTTAATATAAGTTAAGATACCAATACTGGCAGTAATACCCGCATACTGAGCAATCGTTATCGGGCCAGATATATTTTCAAGCGCAGCTTCACCCGTTACCATTTTTCCCAAAACTTTTAATGTTAGTGCTGAAAAACTCCAGGTTTCATTAAGAGCCCTAAAAAGCGCTTCAACAGGAGAATACTCTATTCGGGTTTTTGTTTTTTCCATTAAGCCTTCTGGAATTTCTGGATAAGCCCCCATAAACCCAACAAGTTTATCACCACGTTTTTTATTTTCAGGTGTAAGCTTTAAAGACTGTAATTCACCATCACGTTGTATAACGAAAGTTAGTGACTTACCGCCACTACCCTGAACTATAGACACAAGACCCTGCCAGTTAACAATTGACTGTTCATTAATAGACACAACTAAATCTTTAGCTTTTAAACCGGCAGTAAAAGATGCTCCATCAGGCGTTGTTCCGCCAATCACCGCTGGAATTTCAGGTTTCCAGAGTTCGAAGCCCATAAGTTTGGTGACGTCAGATTTTTCCTGCAAAATATGCAAATCACCAATTAAAATTTGTCGTTCACTTAAATGCAGATCTGCGGTTTTAACCTTTACGGGTAAAACTCCCCCATCTATGCCCTGATCAATAAGCGCTATTCGAAATTCTTGCCAGGTTTGTACTTCTGTATCACCAACCGCAAGCATTTCATCCCCATCCCTGAAGCCAGCCTGTGCTGCAATAGACTCTAAAGCTGGCTCAGCTATGACAGGCCTTATGCCATCTTCTCCATTTATAAAAAAGATAAAATAAAAAACTGCTGCAAGAATAAAATTAAATATTGGGCCGGCTGCAACTATTGCGAAGCGGGTCGCTACTGGCTGAGTATTAAATGCACGGTGTTTAAGTGATTCATCAACTTCCCCTTCCCGTTCATCAAGCATTTTCACATAACCGCCAAGTGGTATGGCCGCAATAACAAATTCAATCAGGTCTTCACCTTTTTGTCTTTTCCAGCTTAATAAAGGCTTCCCAAAGCCAATGGAAAAACGCAGCACCTTAACTTTTAGTGTACGAGCAACCCAATAGTGACCAAATTCATGAAACGCAACAAGAACACCAATCGCGATGATAAAAAAAAGAATATTATGTAACAGACCGCCCGAACTCATTGATTAAACTCCAGCTGATTTACCCACTCAGCCGATACATGACGCGCATCTGAATCAGCCTGCAATATAGTTTGCAGACTATCTGCTTCAACTTTTGTAGTATTTTCCAATGTTTTTTCAATTACCTTAGATATATTCGTGAAACTTAATTTCTTATTTAAAAATGCATCTACAGCCATTTCATTTGCTGCATTTAATATAGTTGTGGCTGTTCCACCTTCATTTAATGCTTCATAAGCCATAGCAAGACAGGGGAAACGCTTAAAATCAGGTTTTTCAAACTCCAGCTTTGCGACCTCAAAAATATCTAATGGTTCAACTCCCGAAGACATTCTTTCTGGCCAGGCCATAGCGTGCGCAATAGGTGTGCGCATATCTGGATTACCCATTTGAGCCAATACTGAACCATCAGTGTAACTCACCATTGAATGGATAATGCTTTGTGAATGTAAAACCACCTGCACCATTGAGGGCTCTGTATTAAATAACCAGCAAGCCTCAATTACTTCAAGACCTTTATTCATCATTGTTGCCGAATCTACAGAGATTTTTTGACCCATAACCCAGTTTGGATGAGCCACTGCTTCTTCTGGCGTCACTTTATGTAGTGTACTGATATCTCGCGTTCTAAATGGGCCACCTGATGCCGTTAATAAGATTTTATTAACACCCTGTTTTTCCAGGCCCGACTCAAAGTTATCAGGCATACACTGAAAAATTGCATTGTGCTCAGAATCAATAGGCAGCAGTTCAGCATTGTGCTTTGTCACTTCGTCTATAAAAAGATCGCCTGACATAACCAGTGCTTCTTTATTAGCCAGCAATATCCGCTTTCCCGCACGAGCCGCAGCTATGGTTGGCAATAAACCTGCAGCACCTACAATTGCAGCCATAACCTGATTTACATTCTCAAGCCCGGCAACTCTTTCAAGAGACTCTACCCCCGATAAGACTTCGGTAGCCACATCAGCAGCATCCAGTTTTGTTTTTAAACGCTGTGCCGCATCCTCATTAACCAGAACTGCATATTGAGGCTTAAACTTAAGACATTGTTTAAATAGTTTTTCATCGTTCTGATTTGCTGTCAAAGCAACTATGTCATATTTTTCTGAGTGGCGCTCAATAACATTCAGCGTATTCACACCAATCGTACCGGTTGAGCCTAAAATACAGACACCCTGTTTAGACATTAAAAATCACCAGGCTTAAGAATAAAGCCAAAAAAGGTGCTGCCGATAAAACACTATCAATTCGGTCCAGAATACCACCATGACCGGGGAGTATATGTCCCGTATCTTTTAAACCCTTTTCTCGCTTAAGCAAACTGACAAACAGGTCACCTGCAACCGAAATAAATGTAGCCAGTGCAGCGATAATCAGTAACATAAAAATTTCTATAAACTGTAATTCAAAAAAGAAAGCGGCCAGAAAACTATAAACAAGTGTCGCAAAAACAGCACCGTACATACCTTCTTTAGTTTTACCAGGGCTTAAGCTGGGTGCGAGTTTATTTCTACCAAACTTCTTGCCTGAAAAATACGCACCAATGTCAGCCACCCAGACAATACTTAAACAGTAAAACAACCACCACACCCCTTCAGAGCGGATTAACATAAGCGCAAGCACTGGCGGTATTAGTGCAACGATGCCTATAAACAATTTAACTACAGACATCGACTGATCAGCCGCTTGTGGGCCTTTTGAAAACATATGATAAATAGCTATGAACCAACACAGCACCGTAAATGACAAAATAGCGGTTAACCATTGGGGATTGTTTTCAATCACGAGCTGTGAAAAGTATGCTCCTGCTGTGATTAATAATGCATATATAGCTCTAAGCACAGTATTTTGAAACCCGCTAAGTCGAGCCCATTCCCAACCAGAAATCAACATCACTACAAGCAAAGAATAAAATATTACATCTTCAGGCTGAATTAAAATCCCCCAGATAACTAATGCAGCTAGCGGTATTGCCGTTAATACTCTTTGTTTAAGCATAACTAACTAAACCTGTTGCGTCTGAGTCGGATCAACTTGCTCACCTGTTTGCCCAAATCGTCTTTGACGACTTGCATACCAGTTTAAAGCATCTGAAAACTCTTCTGATTTAAAATCAGGCCATAAGACATCTGTGAAATATAATTCTGTATATGCCAGTTGCCAGATTAAAAAGTTACTGATGCGCATTTCACCACCAGTACGTATAAACAAATCTGGATCAGGCAATTGTTTCAAGCACACATATTCATCAATTAGTTCAGCATTAATATCATCGATCTGAAGCTTACCCAACTGAATTTCATTAACAATGGATTTGCAGGCCTCTGCTATATCCCAACGTCCGCCATAATTAACTGCAATATTTAACTGTAAACCCGAATTATTTTGTGTAAGCTCTTTTGCTTCTTTAATTTTTTTCTGTAATTTTTCTGAAAATGCAGAACATTCACCAATAAAACGTACGCGCACATTTTGTTTATGTAATGACTTAACTTCAGATTGTAAAGTAGAAACAAACAGTTCCATTAAGCTACTTACTTCCTGCTCTGGTCGTTTCCAATTTTCACTACTAAAGGCAAATAATGTTAATGCCTGTATTTTTTCCTTTATACATTCTTCTACAATTTGTCGAGTCGCTTTAACTCCAGCATGATGACCGGCTGTTCTTGGCATCAAACGCTTCTTTGCCCAACGTCCATTACCATCCATTACAACCACAATATGATTTGGCCGCTCGCTGCCTTCCTGATTCGTATTATTAATTGAAGTAACTGTCATTATCTTAATTTTAAGTACTGTAAATTAACCCGTTATTTGCATACAGATATAACAGGTTAAATTTCCATCATTTCCTTTTCTTTAGCTTCCAGCAACTTATCTATTTCAGCAACATATTGATCTGTTAGTTTTTGAATCCCTTCTTCAGCACCACGTGCTTCATCTTCAGAAATTTCTTTTTCTTTTAACAGTTCTTTAAAATCGCTATTTGCATCACGACGAATATTTCGAACTGCAACTTTGCCCGCTTCACCCTCGCCTTTAACTACTTTAACCAAATCACGACGACGCTCTTCGGTTAGCATAGGCATAGGAACACGAATAACCGTGCCCTGTGATGCAGGGTTCAAACCAAGGTTAGCCGTCATAATCGCTTTTTCTATTGCTGCCACCATTGGTTTTTCCCAGGGCGTTACTGCAAGCGTTCTTGAATCTTCTGCAACAACATTAGCAACCTGCTTTATTGGCGTCATGCTGCCATAATAATCTACCATGACCTGGTCTAACAAACTTGGATGTGCTCGACCCGTACGAATTTTAGTCAATTCAGTTTTAAGGGATTCCACACTTTTATTCATGCGTGATTTGGCATCCTGAGTTATTTCATCAATCATTTATCTCTCCGACATTAATGACAATTAAGCTGAAGGCACTACGGTTGTACCTATTGATTTATCTGATACTGTGCGCACCAGATCACCGGCTTCATTTAAATTAAAAATTCGTAATGGCATACTTTGTTCTTTACATAAAACAATTGCAGTTGCATCCATAACAGCTAAATTTTTCACTAACACTTCATCATAACTTAGTGTTTCATAACGCTTCGCATCTGGGTTTTTCATTGGATCTGAATCATACACACCATCAACTTTAGTTGCTTTCATCAGCACATCAGCTTCTATCTCAATAGCGCGTAAAGCGCCTGCACTATCTGTTGTAAAGAACGGGTTTCCTGTTCCGGCACCAAATATAACTACCCGGCCTTTTTCCAGATGCCGAATAGCACGACGCCTAACATAATCTTCACAGACCTGATGAATACTTAAAGCAGACATAACTCGACAGCTAGGCCCCACTCTTTCAACTGCATCCTGCAGCGCCAGGCAATTCATAACTGTTGCCAGCATACCCATATGATCACCGGTAACACGATCCATACCGGCTTCTGCAAGACCTGCTCCACGGAAGATGTTTCCCGCACCAATAACAACACCAACCTCTACACCTAAATCTACAATCTGTTTTATTTCACCAGCAACACGGCTAATAATATCAGGATCGATACCCGATTCCTGTGAACCCTGTAGAGCTTCACCACTCAACTTTAATAAAACACGTTTATAAACTGGTTTAGATTCACTCATTATTAATGCGTCCTATTATTATGATTATTATGCCTGCAACCACTATCATGCATTTAACACATGGAAAGCCCTCCAACAGGAGTCGATTACAACTATTCTTTAACTATTTTTCCTACTTTACACACAAAAAACCGGGAAATAAATCCCGGCCTTTAGTTCATCCATGAGTATCCTAACACCTGGCAATATAAATAATGATTCAGGTTGCGTCTGTGTGTTTCCAGATCAAGGCGAAAAATGTGAGTTTACGTTTGTAAATGAACATTTTTCAACGAAGAGCTGGGAGCACACAGGCGTAAGCTGAGTCATTATTTTTAGCTTGCGTTGATTTGGGCCATTACTTCATCCGCGAAGTTTTCAACTTTTTTCTCAATGCCTTCACCTACTTCAAAACGAGTAAAGCTTTTAACTTCAGCATCTTTAGATTTCAGTAGCTTCTCAACTGTTTGATCAGGGTCTTTTACGAAAGGCTGACCAACCAGAGTGATTTCAGCAAGATACTTACGAATACGACCGCCGATCATTTTTTCAATGATATCATCTGGCTTACCGCTTTCTTTTGCCTGAGCAACAAGAATATCTTTTTCTTTTGCCAGCATATCTTCTGGTACTTCAGACTCATTAACACAGGTTGGATTACTTGCGGCAATGTGCATTGCAAGGTCTTTAATCAGTTCCTGATCATCTTTGTTAAGTTCAACCAGTACACCCATACGGATACCGTGATTATATGAACCAAAGGCACCATCAGTAGATTTACGCTCAAAACGACGCACCTGGATATTTTCACCAATTTTGGCAACCATGTCCTGACGAGTTTCTTCAATCGTTTTCCCGCCGTCTAATGTCATCGCACTTAATGCTTCAATATCAGCTGGTGAGTTTGCCAGTACACATTGTGCAATTCCAGCTGTGAAAGCTTTAAACTCATCACCACCAGAAACGAAGTCTGTTTCGCAATTAACTTCTACGATAGCCGCTTCTTTTTTGTCATCACTAAGTGCAATTGACACCAGGCCTTCTGCAGCCGTACGGCCCGCTTTCTTGTCTGCTTTTGCAAGACCAGATTTGCGCATATTCTCAATTGCCGTTTCCATATTGCCATCTACTTCCTGTAGGGCTTTTTTACATTCCATCATACCGGAGCCGGTGCGCTCACGTAATTCTTTAACCATAGCAGCAGTGATCTGCATAGTATTCACCTCATTAAATATTTGTTTGTTAGATAACCAATCCCTTTAACTAATTATTAATAATAGAAAAAGGGCTTTTAAAGCAGGCATTAGCCCACCCTAATTATTGGTTACTTATCTTCTGTTTCAGCTTTAGGGGCAGCTTTTTTCTTAGGTGCCGCTTTTTTCTTTACCGCTGCTTTTTTCTTAGGTGCTGCTTTTTCAGCTGCAACGCCTTCTTCAGCTTCAGCTGCGCCAATATTTAATGAAGCTGCTTTACCTTCGATAATTGAGTCAGCAACTGCTTCGATATATAACTTAATAGAGCGAATAGCATCATCATTACCCGGAACAATGTAATCAACATCATCAGGTGAGTTGTTAGTATCAACAACACCAACCACTGGAATACCCAGAACTTTTGATTCGTGAACAGCAATCTTTTCATTGCCTGTATCAATAACGAAAACAGCGTCAGGTAAACCCGCCATATCCTTAATACCACCCAGTGTTTTTTCTAGTTTTTCCATTTCACGGGTTTTGTTTAACGCTTCTTTTTTGATCATCTTGTCAAAAGAACCGTCTGTAGACATAGTTTCTAATTCTTTAAGACGACGGATAGACTGACGTACAGTATTGAAGTTTGTCAGCATACCACCCAACCAGCGATGGTTTACAAAAGGCATACCACAGCGAGCCGCTTCTTCAGCGATTGCGCCGCGAGCCGCACGCTTAGTGCCTACAAATAAGATTTTACCGTTAGCTGCAGCAATTTTGCTGATTGCATTCAACGCATCGTTGAACATAGGTAATGTTTTTTCAAGATTGATGATATGAATCTTGTTGCGGTCACCAAAGATGTATTCTGCCATCTTAGGGTTCCAGAAACGTGTTTGATGTCCGAAATGAACGCCTGCTTCAAGCATTTGGCGCATAGTTACTTTAGCCATTATTTAACTCCAGTTAGGGTTAGGCCTCCACATACCCCTTGCAACAACCTGACCCAGAA
>Ga0316204_10006233_pt1 | contig 18550 bp, 5 predicted proteins | sample 6monrhotite_MG_2_FD_205661 | JGI IMG/M metagenome (GOLD analysis project Ga0316204, IMG submission 205661) | Microbial mat bacterial communities from mineral coupon in-situ incubated in ocean water Damariscotta River, Maine, United States -... | ecosystem: Environmental > Aquatic > Marine >... | reverse complement strand
CAGGCATTAAACCAGGCGTTCAATTTAACGTTACGCGAGACCATTGTTTTTGATTATCAAAGTATTAGTGATTTAGCAGGGTTTATTTTATCTGAGTTAACACGACCTAATGAACTTGCTATATAAAGCCAGGCAAGGCACATAACATTTTATATTCTGGAGTGGAAATGACTAACGTTACGGAAAAATGCAATTCACTTGTGGACTTGTTACGTTTAAGAGCAGAGGTAGATGCATCAAAAACTGTATATACGTATCTTGTTGACGGTGAAGAGCCAGGCGATGCCATGAGTTTTGGCGAGCTGGACCGGCAATCCCGAATGATTGCCGCTCATTTGTCTGACATAAATGCTGAAAATGAACGTGTGCTCATGCTTTTTGCACCGGGTATTGAGTTTTTAACTGGTTTTTTTGGTTGTTTGTACGCTGGCGCAATTGCGGTGCCTACACCCTCACACAATCCAACGCGTCTACAACGAAGCCTGAAACGAATACTGGCCGTCGCTAAAGGTGCTGAACCTACAATAGGATTGACCACGTCTAAGTTAATGGGAAAAGTAAGGGCCGGGTTTGATGAAGTGCCGGAGCTGAAAAAAATTAAGTGGGTGATAGTGGATGAGCTTGATCCCGATTTAGCCGGGCAGTGGGTAAAAAAGGAAATCGATAGAGAGCGACTGGCATTTCTGCAATTCACGTCAGGCTCCACATCATTGCCAAAAGGGGTCATGCTGACACATGGAAACCTGTTGCACAATCTTGAGTGTTTTGATTACGGCTGCGGCCACGATAATCAGAGTGTGATGCTGACGTGGCTTCCGGCATTTCATGACCTTGGCTTAATTTATGGATTGTTGCAACCCCTGTTTAATGGGTTTCAATGCTACATTATATCGCCTGTTGCTTTCGTGCAGCGGCCCATGCGCTGGTTAGAGGCCATATCGCGTTTCAGAGTGACCCATACGATGGGGCCCAATTTTGCTTATGAATCATGTTTGCAAAAAGTAACACCTGAACAGTTGAATACCCTGGACTTACGCAGTTGGCGTATGGCGATGAGTGCGGCTGAACCGGTACGAAAAGGTACCGTTGACAGTTTCATATCGACTTTCGCCCAATGTGGTTTCCGATCGGATTCGCTTTGTGTCGCTTATGGCTTGGCAGAATCAACTTGCCTGGTTTCCGCAACCCATAGAAGATCGAGCGCAGGGCATTACCGGGAGCGCCCCCGATTTCTCGGTTTAAAAGACAGTGCCCTGGAACAACATCGAGCGGAAGAAGCGCACGACGGTCTACAACAGGTTAATTATTTGGCGAATTGCGGTATACCAAAACCCGACATGGAGTTACTCATTGTTGATGCTGTTAAAAAAACAAGCTGTCAGCAGAATATTGTGGGTGAAATTTGGATAAAAGGACCAAGTGTGGCCCAGGGCTATTGGCAACGTCCGCAGGAAAGCAGTGAAACCTTTGATAATTATCTTGCCAGCGGTGAAGGCCCCTATTTAAGTACAGGTGATCTCGGATTTATGCGAGATAATGAACTCTATTTCACCGGGCGGCTAAAAGACCTGATTATAATTCGCGGTGAAAATCATTATCCGCAGGATATCGAGTGGTCGGTTGATAAATGTCACCCAAAGCTTCGACAAGGTTGTTGTGCAGCGTTCACAATTGACCAGGATGAGGAAGAATTGCTGGTTGTTGTACAGGAAGTGCAGCGAAATTATAAGAAAGATGATTATGATGATGTTATAACCGCAATTCGAAAAACCATATCAGAGGAACACGATTTAAAGGTTTATGCCATCGCCTTGCTTCGGACCGGTACAATACTTAAAACGTCCAGTGGGAAGATACAACGATCCGCATGCAAGGTGGCATTTACCGATGGAACACTGAAAGAGTCCGCGCGTTGGTATGTAAAGCGCCCCAGCGATAGACAAGCATTAATTAATAATAATTCTGCGGTGACAACGGCATCGCCAGCCAGAAAAGTGGCTAATGAATTGGACGCATCGAATGGGGTGGTGGCATTCTTGCGAGCCAAAATTGATATATCAAGCGCTGATTATGATAAAACATTAGTGGAGCTTGGCCTTGATTCAATGGACTTCACCGAATTGCTTGTACATATGCAGGCCGAATTGAATGTGAATATATCCACTGAGGAGCTGTACCAGCAAACGTTATCAAATATTCTTGGCGTTGTTGAAGTGCAAAAGAACGAAAAGACGGGCGACATTGATGCTCAAGCTATGGGTAAAAAACCGCAAGTCACTGACACTGAAAATCAATCAAAAACGGTCAAATCCGATCAAGACCCACAAGTTGTTGGAACTCATACAACGACAGGCGCTGTGAACGTAATTTCTAATCGATTTACGCAAGTGCACTTCGAACCACATGGATACACTGTGCGAATTGCAGAAAAACGTGATATCCCTGCATTAATACAGCTGGAGGAAGTGTGTTTTCCAAAGGCGGTATGCTGTACAAAAGATTTACTTGAAGCCCGTATCAATGCCTACTCTAAAGGGCAAGTTGTGCTGGTGAAGGAAGGTAGGGTTTTAGGTGCGGTTTTGACCCAACGTATCAAGGCAGTCGAATCATTGCATTGTATTCACGTGAACGATGTTCCTGAGTTGCACGACATGCAGGGGGGTATTCTTCAACTATTTTCATTACATGTACATCCAGAGGATTGCGAGAGCCAGTTGAAAGGTTCATTGTTGGAGTTTGTATTATACCAGGCATCAACGATGAAGGGCGTGCATTCAGTTGCAGGTATCACTCGTTGTAGTCATTATTCAGAGCATAAACACTCATGTTACGAAGCCTATTTAAAAGAACTTATGAAGCACGCTTGGCTTGGTGAGCCAGAACTAAATATGCACACAACGCACGGTGCAAAAATTATTGGACTCATTGCAAATTACCAGCCAGTTGATCTGTATAATCATGGGTATGGGGTACTATTTGAATATAAATTGTCAGCAATATCCACGAATTATATTGGTGTTAACCCTGACAAAGCGATTGCAACAAAAGCAGTCGATAAACAATCGATGGCTAAGGTTATCGATTTTTTAAAAAATAAAGTGGATATTACTGAAAAAGATTACGGAAAAACGTTGGCGGAACTTGGTTTTGACTCGATGGATTTCGCGGAGTTACTTGTCTACATACAGGAATCCCTGGATGTGGATATTTCCACTAATGACCTATATCAGAGGAAGTTATCAGACGTACTGCAACTTTGTAACGAACCTCGACGAAACTCAACAAACGAAACTCAGGTTGATTTACCACTCAACAAACGTATTCGGCATTTAATGCGACAGTTTCCGGAAATAGTCCCATTGTCCATTAACGGTGACGGTTGCAACACATTTTGGATTCATCCACTGTCCGGCGACGTCGGTGTTTACAACCAGATAGCAGCCAGGCTAAATAATGCATTTAAATTAATTGGCATTAAAGCGAGAGGGTTTTTATCGCAGGCGTGTCGTCCGCTATCAAACCCTTTTGAAATGGCAAAATATTATACGAAAATTATTACTGCCGTTGATCCCGTGGGGCCCTATCATATTGCTGGTTTTTCCCTTGGGGGCACCATCGGATACGAGGTTGCGAGACAATTGCAATTGCAGGGAAAAAGAGTAAGTAGTCTGGTTCTTGTTGAGGCTCCCTTTATTTCCGGGCAGGAGCCCGAGTTATATCAGACGACACGGCGAAATAATTTGTTGATGAATGCCAATTTTCTCTTGTTGACACTATTAAGTATTGATCAATCATTCGCGGAAAAAGTGACAAAAGGTGATGTACACTGGCGAGATTTTCGCATTACCAACGATCATGTCACTAATGTTTCAGATGATGACTTATTAGAATATTTGGTGAAAATCTGCAAACAAAAAGGGATTAATCAATCAGTCGACTCATTACGATTTAAGCTAACGTCGATGGCTGATGTTCATCTTGCTAACCTGCAGGCAATTCAGGACTATTGCGTTGAACCATTGCCTTATCCGGGAGCGATAAGTGCATGGATGTTTAGAACGCAGTCGGCACTTGCCACGTCTAATTTACTCTGGAATCCGGATTATCTGGAAAATATTCAACAAAAGAAGGGCTCGCTTTTACCCTTGTTGCAGCCCTGGAGTAATGTACTGACGAATTTAGAGACCATTGTCCTGAACGGTGATAATCATTTTGACGTAATGCGTTCTGATGATGGAATTCAAATATTTATAAATCATTGCAAAAAAATATTTACGGATGACTCTGCTGTTGACGTTAATCGCCCTGACAATACGCGCAACGATACACAAAATAATACTCACAACCATACGTACAACAAGGCGACCCCTAACGCCAATAATATAACGCCTAAAATACCGGCACCGTCCAGAGGAAATATGGCCAATCCTGGATACCGTAATTCTGTTGACAGTAATCCTATACACATTAGTAAAGCGCAGCACGATTATGTTCCTATCGCCATTATAGGAATGTCTGGGCGATTTCCCGAGGCAGATAATGTGGTTGAGTTTTGGGATAATTTAAAAAATGGCCGTAGCAGTATAACGGAAGTGCCTGGCGATCGTGGTTGGGACATTAATGATTATTTTGATGCGAAGCCCCAAACACCCGAAAAGACTTATTCAAAATGGGGTGGTTTTATTAGTAATGTCGATTATTTTGATCCCGTATTTTTTGGTATATCTCCTAGAGAAGCGGAGTTTATTGACCCCAGTGAGCGTATATTTTTGCAGGAAGCGTGGAAGGCAATTGAGGACGCGGGATACTCCGCTACTGGTCTTAGTGGTAAATTATGGGGCGTTTTCGCTTATGCAAAAGGCGATTATTCAATTCATGTGCAACAACGCCATGACACATATTTGTCACCAACGGATTCTTCAGCACCATCCAGGTTGTCCTATTTTTTAAATTTGGTCGGACCAGCCGTTAGCGTGGATACAGCCTGTTCGTCTACACTTGCCGCAATTGTTTATGCTTGTGATAGTTTGACGCTGGGCAATAGTGATGTTGCCATTGCTGGCGGCGGTAGTGTTTACACAACGCCGAATTTATTCGTTTCATCAAGTCAGTCATTGTTATTCTCACCGGATGGTCAATGTTATACCTTTGACGAACGGGCTAATGGAACGGTGTTGGCCGAGGCAATTGGTGTCGTGGTATTAAAGCCATTGGATAAGGCAGTGGAAGATCGAGACCAGATTCATGGTGTGATTAAAGGGTGGGGGACAAACCAGGATGGCAAGACAAATGGCTTAACAGCGCCCAGCGTTACGTCTCAAACCAGGCTTGAGACAGATATATACCGAAAATTTAATATCGATCCAAATCAAATAACGATGGTTGAAGCACATGGTACGGGGACGAAACTGGGGGATCCCATCGAAGTGCAGGCGTTATCGGATTCATTTCAAAAATTTACCAGTAAAACCGGGTATTGTGCAATAGGTTCATTGAAAACCAATATTGGACATGCCTTTGGTGGTGCTGGCGTCTCCGGACTCATAAAAGTATTGCTATCCTTGCGGCACAAGCAAATTCCCGCGAGTCTGAATTGTGAATCCATCAATCCCTATCTGAGGATAGAAAACAGTCCTTTTTTTGTTAATACCGCATTAAGAAACTGGGACAGGGTTGATAACCAGCCACGTTGTGCGGCGATAAATTCATTTGGTGCCACCGGTATTAATGCGCATTTAGTGGTAGAGGAATTTTTACCTAACGCTAATGGTAATACAAATGTAAGGGGGTATGCGACTGAAGCAATCGATAAAATAAATGCGTCGAACTTACATTTATCCAATAAACGTTTATCCAACAAACGTTTACCCCATAAAGATTCGCTGGATACAAATCACTCAAAAAAATGCATCATCGTTTTGTCCGCAAAAAGTGATGAGCAACTTCGGGCACAGGCCTCACATTTATTGGCGACAGTAGCCAATCAATCAGCGCTTCATCTGAATGATATTGCATACACTTTTCAATTGGGTCGGGTGGCAATGGAGGAGCGTTTAGCGACGATTGTTAGCTCGGTGGAGGAGTTAACCACCAAATTGACGGCGTACTTGCGCGGCGATAAACGTATTGACAATTTTTATTATGGCAAAGTCAAGCGAACCACTGAAACCTGGGCGATATTTTCAACAGATGATGATATGAAAAAGGTGATAACAGCATGGTTTGAAAAAGAAAAGTATTCCAAATTGCTTGAACTATGGGTCAAGGGTATGAACGTTGATTGGAACAAACTTTATGCCGATTCAAAACCGCGCCGGATTAGTTTGCCGACCTATCCATTTGCGAAAGAGCGTTATTGGTTATCCACACCACCAAAAACAGGGGTGGCAGGTATGCGCTACGCAGCCAATAAAATCAATGTTATTCACCCTTTGCTGCATGCCAATACATCCGATTTCTCGCGTCAACGATACAGTTCTGTCTTTACGGGTAACGAGTTTTTTCTGAAAGACCATGTGGTCAATGGCCGAGCCATGTTGCCCGCTGTGGTTTATCTGGAAATGGCGCGGGCGGCGGTTAATGCGGCTATTTCAAGTAAGGGGGATAAAAGTTCGGGGATTTGCCTGCATAATGTGGTATGGGTTACTCCCTTGAGCCTGCATGGCAGCGCTACAGAAGTGCATATTGAGCTATACCCGGAGGATAAAGGGCAAATAGCATACGAAATTTATTCGGAATCAGTCAACGAGAATAGCGACCCAGTTGTGCATAGCCAGGGCATCGCGGAAATCATTGTATTACCTGATATACCAAAGCTGAACCTCAAGCGATTAAAAGACAGCTGTTCTCGGGGCAGCGTAATGCCCAACGTAGTATACGAAAACTTTGGTGTATCCGGCGTGAATTTTGGTCCGGGGCATCGTGGTATCGAAAAAATATATGTCGGTGATGGTGTTGCGCTGGCTAAATTGTCGTTACCCGCTGCCGTTACTGGGACCTTGCCCCAATTTTCGTTGCACCCAAGTATGCTGGATTCTGCACTGCAGGCAGTAGTAGGGTTGCTTTTGCCTTCCGATAATGGTGGCGTTGAAAAAAATACAGGACTAGCCTTACCATTTGCATTAAATCATATCAATATTAGAGGGGCCTGTGTTGCCTCAATGTGGGCGTCGATTCGCTATAGTGATGGTAATTTGCCTGATAGCAGACTGCAAAAATATGACATCGACTTATGTGATGACCAGGGAAATATACTGGTTCAGATGAGTGGCTTCTCAACGCGGTTGATTGATGCTGTAAGCCAGACAACGGAGACCGGGGATACGGTTGAATGCGAAAGCATGATGCTTGAGCCACATTGGGAAGAGAGCGAAGTATTGGATGAGCTCCATTTGGTCGGACATTCACACGTTGAGCATTTACACAAAAAAGTAGTCATACTTTGTGAACTGAGTAAGCAGCTGCAAGACGGCATTAAACGTAATTTAGGTGAGCAGGATTATTTTAATGTAGACTCGGTGCATCAATCGATCCAGTCTCGATATAAAGACTATGCCTGCCAGGTTATGGGTAAAATAAAAACGGTATTAAACGCCAAGCCTAAGGGAAACGTTTTAATGCAGTTAATATATCCCAACTCAGGAGAGCAGGAATTATTGGTTGGCCTGTCAGGATTGTTAAAAACTGCTCAGCATGAAAATCCCGCGCTTTTGGGACAGTTAATCGGGGTTGATCCCACAGAACCGGTGGATGCGCTTAGTGAGAAAATAAAACAAAATGCGCTCAGTATCCAGGATAAGAGTGTTCAATATCGCGAAGGTAAACGCTGGGTGGCCCATTGGCGTGAACTAGCATCTACTTTCCTGCCGGTAAATATGCCTTGGAAAGAGCAAGGCGTGTATCTCATTACCGGCGGCGCTGGTGGTTTGGGAATGTTGTTCGCCAAAGAAATTGTTAGTCAGGTTGCCAACGCGACCGTCATACTTACCGGGCGGTCGCGGCTTAGTGAAGCGAAACAGACATTATTGCGGGAGCTGGAACGTGAAGGCGCAAAACTTCTTTACAAAATTGTTGATGTTACTAACAAGGAAGCGGTTGACGGTTTATTTACAGAAGTACGTAACGAGACAGGTAATATCAATGGCATAATCCACGCGGCTGGGGTGATTAGTGATAATTATATCGTTAATAAGTCCGAACAGGAACTGCAGGATGTAATTAACCCCAAAGTCACCGGTCTTGTCAATTTAGACCAGGGAAGTCAGGCATTTGAGCTGGACTTTTTTATTCTGTTTTCATCAATAGCCGGTAGTGTTGGTAATCCCGGTCAGGCGGACTATTCAACTGCTAATGCGTTTATGGACGCATATGCCGGTTATCGCAATAAATTGGTTCTGTTACAACAGCGGCATGGACATACAATGGCAATCAACTGGCCTTTATGGAAAGAAGGCGGAATGCAAATTGATTCGGGTATTGAGAAGATAAAGCAACAACACATCGGGCTCATTCCGATGCAAACGGCGACCGGTTTAAAGGCGTTTTACAATGGGCTGGCCCTGAAAAAAGCGCAGGTTATGGTGTTGGAAGGCCAATTAAGCCAACTGAGGCAGTTGCTGCTGCCTACGTCATCCACTTCGACATCAACCGGTTTGATCGCTAGTAATCAACGTAATGTCGCTTCAGTAATCGCCGGGGAAGGAATTGAAGAAAAGGCGCTTGACTATTTCAGGGAGCTAATCGCATTACATATCAAATTACCTGTGCAACGAATAGATGCCGCTGCGCCGCTCGAAAAATTCGGTATTGACTCAATTATGGCGATGGAGCTTACCAATCAACTGGAGTCGAAATTCGGAACGCTGTCAAAAACCCTCTTTTTTGAATATCAAACGATTCAAGCGCTGGCGGGTTATTTTCTTGAATCGTATCCTGATCGGTTATTGGAGATCGTTGGCGTTCAGGACAGGCAAGCAGGTGCGACTATAGGCAAACCAGCAAACCACAGTCCGGTCGGTAATTCAATTAGCGGTGCACGTAAACGCAGGCGTTTTCAATTAGATGACACCCATCAACAACAGAACGTTGCAGGTTCCAGGGATATCGCCATTATTGGCCTTACAGGGCGTTATCCCCAGGCTCCTGATCTTCAGGCATTTTGGGCGAATCTTTGCGAAGGAAAGGATTGCATTACCGAAATCCCTGCTGACCGTTGGGATCACAATCAATACTTTGATTCAGATAAAAACAAAATAGGAAAATCATATAGCAAATGGGGTGGTTTTATAGAGGGGGTGGATCAATTTGACCCTTTATTTTTTAATATTTCCCCCCGCGAGGCTGCGCTTATGGATCCGAAAGAACGGTTATTTCTCGAGATTGTCTGGAATTTGTTTGAAAGTACGGCATATACCCGAGAGTCTTTACAGGTAATGTACCAGAACCGCGTTGGTGTTTATGTCGGTGCCATGTATCAGCAATACCACGCCTTTGAATCTGATATTGTGACAGAGTCAGCCATTTCATTGTCATCATACAGTTCGATCGCAAATCGTGTTTCCCATTATTTTAATTTTCAGGGGCCAAGTGTTGCGGTCGATACCATGTGTTCCTCCGCCCTTACATCCATTCATATGGCATGCGAAAATCTGATCCTTGGCGATTGTCGGTTGGCGGTTGCAGGCGGGGTTAACCTTACCATTCATCCAAAAAAATACATTGGCTTAAGTCAGGCCAGGATAATTGGCAGTCATCCGGATAGCAGGAGCTTTGGAAATGGGGATGGGTATATACCGGCTGAAGGTGTTGGAGCAGTATTGCTAAAGCCATTAGCCAATGCCATTCACGACGGCGACACTATTCTTGGTGTAATAAAATCATCGACAATTAATCATGCCGGGCGCTCTAATGGTTTTGCGGTGCCTAACCCCAATGCTCAATCGCAGTTAATGGAGGACAATTTCAAAAAATCCGGAATTGATCCGTTGTCCATCAGTTATATTGAGTCTGCGGCAAATGGCTCCGCATTGGGCGATCCCATTGAGATGGCAGCACTACACAAAGTGTTTAAAACAGACGTTAAAACAAACAAGGTGCAACCGTCGCGTGCCATCGGCTCGGTAAAATCCAATATTGGTCATGCCGAGGCAGCCTCCGGCATGTCACAATTATCGAAGGTAATATTGCAATTACAACATCAGCAATTGGTTCCATCCATTAAGGCTGAGCCATTGAACCCTAATCTTGACTTTACTGGTTCGCCGTTTCAGTTACAGAAGGAATTGCAGGAATGGAAGCAACCTATGATGGATGTCGGTGGTATTGAGCAGGTGATTCCTCGACGGGCAACGATTAGCGCGTTTGGCGCTGCTGGATCAAATGCGCATTTGATTGTGGAAGAGTATATTCCGGCAGAGACAGCCGATAATGTGGTTTCTATTGCGGTGTCCGGGCAAGTTATGGTGTTTTCTGCAAAAAATCAGCAACGTTTACTTGCCGTAGCGCAACAGATGCTGGAATTTATTGGCTGCGCCCGAGATATATCATTACCCAACCTGGCCTTTACCCTGCAAGTTGGGCGTGAGGCAATGGAATCCAGGTTGTCAATGGTTGTTCGTCATTATGATGAGTTGGTCACCGGGCTGAAAGAATATATTGAGTCCTGCAATGATGATACAGAAACAACTTTTTCGATTCCTGTGTTTACTGGTGATTTAGAGGATGACAACTCAGACATCCTGCACTTGTTTTCCGGCAACACTGGCAAGACGATTATTGATTCACTTGTGGCGGAAAACAACCTCAGTAAGTTGGCGTTGTTATGGGCAAAAGGCGGGAAAATCAGCTGGCAGGCGTTGCATGACGGCGTACCGGTTAAACGAATCGTCTTGCCGACTTATCCCTTTGATAAACGGCGCTGCTGGATTGAAACATCAAATACTGTACAGGGGGTTTCTGATGATGCTCAAGTCACAGCATTGACTGATGTATTGGATACACCGGATACGGGAGATGCGTCACCAACGGAGCAGGTGACACAAATCATAGCAAAACTATTAGCCATGGAGGCTACGGAATTAAAGAAAAATAAACCATTAGTGCAGTACGGGTTTGACTCGGTTTTGTTGATGCAATTAGTACAGCAGATTCAGGCACATGTTAATCCTTCAATTGGTATTGCCGACCTTAAGGAATGCAGTACTATATTTGACATAGTCAGCGCACTATCGAGACAGGAGAGCGGTAACACATTGCATAATGCGGGTGTCAAGCACGCTATACCGATGGTTTTGACCCAATTTCCGGAATTAATTTTACTCAATCAAGTTACAACAGGAAGGCCAGTATTCTGGTTGCACGCGGCTATTGGCGGGGTTGAAGCTTACCTTGGCATTGCACAAAAAAGTCAGCGACCTTTTTATGGTATTCAGGCGAAGGGTTGGATGACGGATCGATTACCATTAAATGGTATTCAGGCAATGGCTGCTTATTATGTAAGTATAATACGGTCGGTGCAGCCTGAAGGGCCGTATGATCTGGGCGGATATTCCATCGGTGGAGCGATTGCATATGAAATTACACGTCAGCTTCAGGCGCTTGAGCAAACGGTGGATACCATTGTTATGTTGGATACGCTGGACACCTCGGGATTAAAAAAAATAACACCTTCTGAAAAAACAAATATACTGCAGGCGGTAAATACGGCATTAGGCGCCGCAATACAACAGGCGCCGGAACAAGCGGCCGCTAAACTAATACATCGGGATGAAGTAAGTCACGGCCAGGATGAAAAGGGATTTTTAAAACAATTAATTGCCATGGCAAAAAAACGTGGTTTGACAAAAACGGAAGCACAATTAAGCAAACAAATATCACAAAGTACGAAAGTCCAGCAGGCTTATGAAATAGATAAATACGAAATATTACCATTGCCAAAACCTGCTGATGTCACGTGTTATTATTTCCGTAACCAGGGCGGCTTATTTTTTGGTGAACTGGAACCTTACTTCTCGATGGAAGATATTGAAACGGAACATGAGAAATCACGTTACTGGGAAGGATGGAAGCAACAATTGCCTGATTTTAATATGACCGACGTTGATTCTTCTAATCATATGGTGCTTTTGTCGGAACCAGGCCCTTATAACGAAATTTTGACATTTTGTGAAATATTGTATTCGGAAAGTGATGTTCTTAGAAAAAGAAAAATGAAGTTGAATGAAAAAGCCAATGTCGAAACGAATGTTGAATCCAATGCTGAAAGTAATGTAGAAAAGCAGCGAGGAAAATTTGCTGAGGCAGAAATTGCTTAGTTTCACGTAATATACCCAAAGCGTTTAGGATTTAGGCTTTATTGCTGTCCTATTTCTGTCCTGGCGGCGTTGTCTACAGGGATGTAGACAAGGGGTGTGAGCAGGATGCGGAAGCTTTGAAATTCCTCCCAATAGACCAGCTATTACTCGTCATTTCGGCTTTCTTAAAGAACCTACTGTTGGTGCCAGAACAAAAATATAACGCGCACTAAATACCTAAATCCCAAACGCTTTGGGTATAGAGCTCACAAATCGGAAAGTACAGCTTTTCAATTTGCTTAACGCAATTGATAACGCAATTGATAGCGCACTGATGACAGAGGTTTTAATGTAGTTATTACTTTGGCTATGAATTCAGTGATGAATTTAGTGATGTAAACCCTAAAGACGTAATGTAGAACACCACGACGTGAGTACAGTTTGTGACAGAAAAATTTACCTAATAGCGAGTAAACGCTTATAAATTATATCTCTGCAACAGCAAGGTATGCCCTTGGTATACCCTGCATGTGCGCTGGCAGGGGTTCCGATGGCCAGCGATCGAAATGAACGCCTGTTTCGCCGGGCTCTTTTACCGACACGTTATGTATGCCGCATTTGCTCAGGAAAGCCTGTGGCGAGTCAGTTGCAAAGACATAAGGTGCGCCTAATTCGGCTAAATAGTCGAGAAAAGGTTTTGTTAGTGGATTGCTAAGTGTTTCGCGATTAACCAGATCCAGAAGCACATGCGAACCCGTGCAGCTTACCGATTTGATGTCCTGTAGTAACGATTGAGCATCGGTTTCTGTTAAATAATAAAGCAGCCCCTCCAAAACCCAAACGCTTGCGGCATTACGGTTGTACCCGGTGTTATTCAATGTCGTGAGCCAGTCTTGTCGAATATCTGCCGATAGCGTATATCGATTGTCGCACAATGGCTTTTGATCACTTAAGATGGCATTTTTATGATCGAGAATCGTTTCGTTATCGATTTCATAAATCGTGGTGTTTTCAGGCCATGATATTCTAAATGCCCTGGTATCCAGGCCGGCGCCGACCAATATTATCTGGGTAATTTGATGGTTTGTTACCAATGCCTGGATGGTTTCATCAAAGTACCTGGTTCGAATGGCGTTAAAATCACCGACATTAAGTGATGGACTGTTCCCGTCTCTGCTGGCTTTATACGCTTGCAGGATTCCGATTCCCTCAGCCCCTGCCAATTGTGTGGCAAATTGATCAGTATAAAGTCGGTCTGTGCGTTGAGTTTCCTGGGCGCGTATTGCTGCGGTCAATAGTGCGGTTTTCGAAACAGGGTTGTATGCTGGTGTATTCATTAAATTATCCCAACGTGTGTGATTTGTCTCGTACAGTCGATCCTTAGCCTGGGCGGGTCTGATGCCGGAATTAACCCGTTGGCACCAATCATTATAGAAAGTATTGGTGGGTACAATGTTAATTGTGGCATGCCCCAGTTTTCCGGATTCCCTGTTTGAACGATACTGGTGATTAGTATTTATTAGTGCTTCGTCCAATACCTTGCAAATATTATTTTTGTCATTTTCAAGCCATTGCCCGGTTACTTCCAACGCGAACTCATAGTGCGTTATGTCGTTACTATATCCAGTTCGATAGCTACAATTCACACAAGTTACCCCGGAACGCTGGGTTGCCTGTGATATGGCATCAACGATGGTGGACTCGGACAGTATATTTTGAGCAGATTCCTTATTGTGATTACGACCAACATATTCCACCAGGGGTATCTCGCCATTGTATTTATCGACAACCTTGATTATGTCGCCTAATGCGTATCGATATAACCCGCCAATGTGTGACAACACCACATGATATTCGCCACCGGTTTTTAATGCGTCATACATCAGCGTTGGCGAATCAGGCAGAATTAGTCGGTCAGCTTCAATAAATTCCAGCAGCACCCATGGTAGTGCGAGCGCTCCGGCAGTGGGGTTATGGTCTATCGGGACACCGATGGGACCTTCGGATGCGGCAACCGGGGCTGGCATTAATTCAACGTTTGAGCCGTAGTAACGTAATATGTCTGGAAGATAAAGTCGTGCGATTCCCGTTGTCCAACAGAATATCACTTTTAATGCCGGCCAAAGATGAGCTGGAAGCAGTCGACCGCAATGATCGCGCAACATCGCCAGTTTTGCCGCCAGCTCAGGACGTGGCGGCATGGATTTTTCACCTAAAACAGTTCCATCCCTTACTTCAGTAATTAATCGATCGGCCCATGTGTTGATTAAATGGGGGAGCACTGCAATGAGTGACGGGTTTATACCTATTAATGTTTGTATGGTGAAGCCGGCTGACAATCTTACGCGGTAGTATAACCGATCCATATGCTGCGTCAGTTCCGGGGGTGGGTTTGACCATATTTCGCTTGTTCCCGGTTCCGCTGCGGCAGTTGCTCCAAATGTTTTTTCCCAGTCCACCTGGCTGGCACCAATATGGGGTTTCCCGGAATCCGTTGTGCCAGTTCCTGCAGAATGATCCCACTTAAAATTTATAGTTGATTCATTATTTAAAATAGAGTCGGGGTAATAGTCAAAAAAATTACCAAATGCAGTGAATACAAATGGCAAATAACAGTGTTTTACGAATGGTGTTGTTACGGGGATTCGTTTGTGTTTTCCAGTACTACCGCTGCTGGTAAAAAAAACAACAGGGTCAGCATCTGTTAATACTTGTTTCTCTCCGGCGGCGGCTCTATCCATCCATGTTGAAAATTCTTCAGGTTGATGAATAGGTATTACTTTTTGATATTCATCCAGGCTTGATATTGTTTCGAACCCGTGTTTACGCCCAAATTGACTATTTTGGTTTTCCCTTAATAATGCCTGGACAACGTTTGGCTGAAGTTTCGACGGTTGTTTCAACGCCGTTAGAAAGGCATGTTTGGCATGTTTGGCGCGTTTTAATGTCTCATGCTTAGATTTATTCATAGTCAATTCGTCAAGTTTGTGTGATATGAAATGATTCCGCATTGTTTAACGGGCTAAAAATGGAGTCGCCTGGGACGTGGGTGTAAATATCAGCAATTATAGTATCGAGGTCTCTGTTTCCATCGATAAGAATCGTTGGGACAGCCGTTATTTCAGCCAGCATGGTATCGCGCAAGTCACGTTGAAACCGGTAAAAATCATTCAAAGTTCTGTCATGCCCATAATATTCAAATGGATTGGATTTTTTGCCATTGTTCGAATGTTGCCACATGGTATAAGGACTGCTGTCAATAAACAGCACCTTGTCTGGCTGAGGGAATGCGCGCCATATATCAAATATGTTATTATTAATCCACTTTCTAAGGATGCATTTTGCGATAACTTTATAGTAATATGAGTCCACTAATACATTTGTTTGATGGTTGCATTCACCTATTTGTCGGACCATATACGATAATATCATTTGAAAGCCAGATAACAGAAAGTCGCTGGGGTATTGGTTGTATTGATCTTTTGCAATAATATTGAAAAAAACCTGCTCAATGGTTTTCAATAACGCAGTTGGCTCATCGGCGACGACCGTTTCTTTGGAAATCACTCGCCACTCCGGGTTACACTTTATTGTGTTTATAATGGAGCTTTTTCCACAATGGTCACCGCCTAACAATACGACAAATTCCCCTGATTTTTCAGCTTTCATTATTGTTTCTCAATACTCAGCAATGCGTATGCTCTTAACTGGTCCGGTATCTCTGAGTCTATATGAACACGAACATAGTGGGGCGTTTCTGTCACTTCAACAATATCCTCAACGTTTTTAATGATCAGCGTTGTTGTCGTTTTCAATAAACCCATGATATAGATTTCACAGATAGCATGATTTAGGTGGATCAGGTATTGGTTTAGCGTTAATCCACGAACGGCAATTTGTAAGACGGACGAGACACCGTTGCTTGATGCTGAGTCACAATATGCACTAGTATTTATAGAGTATTCGTGGCGACCTAACGTTTGCATACTCTTAAATTGCTTTAAAATTCTGGTTTGCTGCCGCCATGCCAGGGGGGAGGCGGGCGCGCACCAGCCTGATGAGCCATCTTCCGCGATATGTAAAAATGTAACAGATGAAGCGAGTTTACCAATATTGCCGATTAAAAAAATGGTTGTAGTGAATTGATGATACCAGTCTATTAACGCGTGTTCTGTTAGTTTGGACAGGAAAATAAGGCAATTGTTAACATAGGCGCTAATTTCAAAATTACTGAGTACAACGATGGTTTGTAACTTTTGCTGATGTTCAGAAATTGAGGCCATGGATGCCACGAGCGGCATCGTATCCAGGCACTTTACGCTTCGATGCGATGCATCAAGTCTTTTTTTAAGATGCGTTCTTAATTTTTCCTGGAAATTATTGTTTATCATCATAGTAAGGTATTGATGATTGATCCGGCGAATTTGTCAATTTTTTTTGAGTAAAGTTTGGCAACAATATTATAAGGATTAACGTACCCCGTTTTTCTGGCGCTTTGACTTAGCATGTTTTTGAATTCCAGGGCGGGTGCCGGTACAATATTCAATGCGAGTAATTTAGCGGCTTTGGCATAGGCTTTTTCCAAACCGGAAAAACTAAAGGATTTGTTTGAATTCCGACATAAATCTGCAATAAAATAAATGCGCAGCCCTAATCGAACGGCGTCTTCGCCATATTCTGCCCGATAGGTTTTATATAAGTTTTCAAGGGAATAATTTTCCCAACCGCCAGCGCGACTGCTTTGCGTAATGCCGTCTAATGGTACTCGTCCCAGCGATAGCCTTTTTGTTTTGGCACCACAAATATTGAGAACTTTTTCGATTAACATATAGTCTGTATCCAGCGCATTATCGTACATAAGCAGAGTCAGGTCATACTGGGCCGCCTTATGCAGCAGCTCGCGTAATACACAGATGATATAATTATCGACTGCAGTATTATCCACGATGCGGCGTAATGGAATCCCTTGCTCAGTAAAATCGAGATATGCCCCGGCTTCGAGCTTTCGTAAATCCAGGAGGCAGTCTCGTTCCTTAAGAATATTTATTACCGCTTCTGCCGTTAATGGCAATACACTATTCGTATAACGTGAAATGTTGTCCAATTGGAGGATGTTAAGGTGTTTTTGCCAATCCTGTAGAATTCGCATCCCTGCCGGGTGCAGCCAGCCTTCCTGGTCAGTCATGTTTCGATAGCGTAGTACCCGTTCCAAGTCCAAATGCGATGATTGTTTATGGTATTCAACATATCGATGCCCAATACTTGTTTCATTTTCCTTCTGGTAGTCGATGTTGGGGTATTGTTGATCCAAAAATGCCCAAAACCCACAGGTTTGCAGGGTGATATCACAGGTTCTCCTGTTCAACTCACAGTTAACATCGTGCAACGTTGCCGTAGCTTTCCAGAGTGCATCTAACCATAACAACGCTTTAAGGTGACTGGGTGTCAGCGGCTTGGTGGGGGTAATCATTATGGGCGCCAAAAGAATACGCATATTGTCAAGTACCATCAATCCTTACTGCGATGTGCCTGGTCGGTCGCTGTTGTGGACACCAATATACTGTGCATAGCGAGCCCAACAGCAGCGTGGTCACCTACATGGTCACGCGCGAATTTTTGGACTCGTTAGGCGCATCAAGCGCTTGTGTGGACGTTAGTGATCCAACTGATTTATTAAGGTTTAACAATAACAGATTAGCACGGGATTAAAAACTGATAAACAAACGTACGAAACGTACTTGCGGTTGTTAGGCTAGACTACTGGGTAATCAACTGAGCTGTACTAAAGTTCATGCGCAAAAATTGAGCGCTGCTTACTATAATGTTAGCAGGATCGTGACGTGGTTGATGTTGATGTGGAAATGAGTACAGAAATACGTTTGTCATTATCGATAACGGGTTAGTGATGACTGTTTATACGGAAATGGATAATTTACCATCATGCTGATATTGTTGTTATTCAGGTTAAGCTTATTTGCTGCTGACATTGATTGCTGAGTTGCAGTTCATTATTATCACCGGGTTATAGTGTGGTGTCATTTCTCAGCTCAATAGGCTGTCTATCCTCCATTCTTCAATGGCGCCTTTTTCGATTGCAGATGAAATGGAAACGGGTTCTTTCCTTGTGCTTAATTTGTTAAGCAATTGAAATTCACTTTCAATACTGTTTAATTTTTCGTCAAGTACATCTGATTCGTTATGGTTGTTGCCCATCAATAGTGCCTTACACATAAAATAAGCAACCCAATTGCCGACGACGT